>Ga0310810_10004305_pt1 | contig 15708 bp, 11 predicted proteins | sample NCmetagenome_FD_207641 | JGI IMG/M metagenome (GOLD analysis project Ga0310810, IMG submission 207641) | Soil microbial communities from experimental microcosm in Duke University, North Carolina, United States - NC | ecosystem: Engineered > Artificial ecosystem > Soil microcosm > Unclassified ...
CTTTCGGGCAGATTCGGTGGACAGGAAATTTTCAAGTTTGGCGACGTTGCGTTGCCGCTCTAGCGCGGCGGCGCGTAGCGACTGGTGAATATCGCCGACGGAAACAATGTGATCCGCCGCCGTTTGCGGTAGCGCCGGAACTACGCCGACGGTGAACAGCAGCAACAGGCACAGCGACTGGCGAAACATAGAGAGCCCTCCAAAATTTTGCTTCATCGATCGGGCAAGCGCTTAGAAGAGCAACTTTGCCCCAATCTGCAGGTTGCGTGGATCGCTGACGCTGCCGTTCCACATTCCGAAACTCGGACTGGAAACATCCGTGGTAATGGCGCTGCCTCCGAAGTTCCCGGTGTTGCTGAAAACATGGAAGTTGAATACGTTGAACGCTTCAGCGCGGATTTGGAACCCAACTCTCTCTGTAATATGCGTGTTCTTGACCAGGCTGAAGTCTTCGTTGTGATAACCGAAACCTCTGAGGTTCGTGATGCGGGATCCGCTGCCAAAGTAAAGGTTGAAATTGTTGGCCGGTTCGAAGGCCGTCGCGTTGAACAACGGCTTGCTAGGATCGAAATGTCCCGTGGTTTGCGCCCACGGATTGGCGCCCGAAAGTACCCCCGGAATGCAACCGACACGGAACTGCTCCGGTACGTTACAGTGACCGGAGCGGAAAAAGAAGGGGGGGCCCGACGTTACGCGAAGAATGCTGTTGAACTGCCATCCGCCGATGATTCTGTTCGCGAATCCGCCATTGTTCAGGAACCGTTTGCCCTTTCCAATCGGAAGTTCGTAAGTCAGTGCCCAAGAAAGAACATGTGGCACGTCATCCTGCGAAAGCCCTTTGTTGCGCTTGCGTTCGAACGGCGAAATCACTCCGGTCAGCCCGCTCCAGGTAGCGGCATCCGCCTGCGTATTCTCGGAGGTGGTAATGAGCTTCGAAAACGTGTACGAAGCGAGCATCCACATGCCCTCCGAAAATCTCCTCTCCGCTTTCAACTGAAACGAGTGATACGTCGAGCTGCCCTGGTTTTCGTTCACACCCTGAAGTCCGCTGCAAAATTGCGGATACGGCAGCAGGGCTTGAGCCACGGTCGGTGCGCAACCGGTCATCTGTTCCCGCCATCCGGTGTAAGGAATCGAAACACCGTCCAGAACCGTCTGCCCGGCCTGGAACTGATCATAGAGCTTGGACCCGTAGGTAGACAGTAGTTGCGGATCGAGAGCGTTTATCGGTGCGATCCGCGACGGCAACCGCGTTCCCTTATTCGCGACGTAGGCGGCTGTGATGAGGAAATTACCCGGAACTTGCCGCTCGATGGTCAGGTTCCATTGCTGAGAATAGGGCCGCCGGTTGCCGTCGAACGGCCGGTAGTTGAGACTCTGGCCATTGCGGTAAGCCGAATCGATAAACGGCGGATGCTGGAAATTCTGGGGAAATCCCTGGCTCAGAATGAAGGCGGGATCGAGTCCCCCCGCCGAGCCCGAGAAGGATACGGTGCTGTTGAATCCATCTGTCGCGATGCCGCCGCCCCACCCGGAGTAAAAGGCCTGCGTATAAAAGATGCCGTAACCACCGCGCACCACGGTTTTCGTGTCCGGGCTGTACGCGAAGCCGATGCGCGGTTGGAATGCCTTATAGTACACGGACTCCGGATATTGCTTGCCGAAGCTGGCTGAACCCCATTTGTTCCCGGCGAACGCCAGCCGGCCCGGCCGGTTGTCCGCCCCGGGATTGGGCCCGAAATCGAGAAACGACATATTGTTGCGTTTCTCCGCGGTGGGCGTGGCGACGTCCCATCGCAGCCCATAGTTCAAGCTCAGCTTGGATGTAACTTTCCAGGTGTCCCCGCCGTGAATAATCCACGTGTGCTGGCGAGGATAATTTGACAGCAAAGTGTAGAACGTGGCATTGGCGTTGCCCACGTCCTCGAGCAGGAAGCTCGCGATGGCGTTGCCGCTGGTGATGCCCAGCAGCCCGGTATTCAACCGCGTGAAGTTGAAGGTACCCGAGTTATTGCTGTCGCCGGTGTTATTCTCGCCAAGTCCCCTGTACTCCATGCCGAATTTGAGCGTATGCGCGCCGCGTACCCAACTGAACAGGTCGTTGACGATGTATGACGGACGGAAGCCCGCGCCTCCAGCGTTGCCGCCGTAGCCGTCGTAATCATCGAAACGGATAGCGGGCTCGTGGTTCGTGCCCCCCACTCCCGGGATGCTGGGAATTTGGCTCTTCAACTTATCGCTGAGATTGACCTGGTTGCTTCGCAAGTCGAGATAGCCAAAATTGAAATTATTCAGCAGCGTTGGCGTGAACGTGTGGTCCCAGTTCAACCGGCCGATATTGCTGTAATTCGGGTCACGGAAGTCTGCCGTATCAATCACTCGCGGCAGTTTGGTTTCGTTGAAAGGGTGCGTGCCGCGGTAATGGTAATTTCCGGCGAAATGATCCTTGTTGCCAACATATTCGTCGACGCGAAGGTCCCATCCATTGGAGTTGGCGAAGGCGATGGTGGTAACAGGAAGCGGCACTTCGTAGTTATGCAACACACCGGGGCGATTCGGGGAAGGAACGAACTTCAGCCACGAGTTGGCCAGAGAATTAGCAATGCGGGCCTGCGGAATGACATTGCCGGGAAACTGATCGCGGACAATTTGTCCGTTCACGGTTCGCGATGTCGAGGGATCAAAAATGGGATCCGGCCACTCGCTGAAATCGCCATTCTTCATCTTGTCCGTCGGCACGCTCAGGATGGGCTTGTTCACGCCGCCTTTGAACCGATATCCTTCGTAGTTCGCGAAGAAGAACGTCTTGTTCTTGCTCGTCCAGAGCCCTGGGAGTTTTGCCGGGCCACCCAGCGACCATCCGAAATCGTGTTCCAGATCCTTGGGCCTGCTATTGGCGCCGAAGGGCCGCGCGTTAAAAGCCGTGTTGCGGTGAAACCAGTATGCGCTGCCATGAAACTGGTTTGTGCCTGATTTCGTCGTAGCCACGATCTGGCCCGAAAGACTGGCGCCGTACTGCGGCTCGTAATTCGAGCTCAAGATGCTGATTTCACCGACGCTTTCCGGCGAGACCGGCATATCGGTGCCGAGCGAAACATAACCGCTCTGCGCCATCGCGCCTTCCTGGGCGCTGGCGCCGTCGAGCACGGCCTCATCACCGGACTGCAAGCCTCCGTTCGTCCGGGCGTTAAATGCATTGCCGCTGTTGCCGGTGTTCACGCCGGGTTGCAGGATGATGAACGACGTGGCGCTGCGCACCGCGCCGCTCACGATCAACGGAAGGTCCTGGATAGTCTCCGGAGTGACCGTTCCCTTCAGTTCTCCATTGTCGGAATTGATCGGTGAGACGTTGGCTGAAACCTCTATCACCTGAGTCTCGGTGCCGACTTCGAGTTTGATGTCGACGCGCACAGTGTCGTTGATGCTGATGCTGATTCCCCTTTGCACGAAGGTGCGGAACCCCGCTGCCGATGCCTTTAGCTCGTAGCCGCCCCTTTGCAGGTTGGGAAATGCATAGAGACCATCTTGTCCACTGGTCGTCTTTGCCACCGAAGCGGTTTCCACCGACGTCAGGGTGACTTCAGTGTTCGGGACGGCCGCGCCGCTTGGATCGGTAACAGTGCCGCTGATCGAAGCATTGAAACTCTGTGCCAGGGACGCTGGCGCAAGCAACAAACAAAGGCCTAGGACAGCAATAATCAAGTTCCGTGACGGCGGCATGCATGGCCTCCTAAAGCTATGAAGGAGTTACTGCTTCAGAAACCCCTCACCGATGTAAACGATTTCCGAGGATTTTATCATCACCATTACTGATCTGTAAAGAAAAAATTAATCTACTTGTATTAGGCGGTGTGGATACAGGAACGACGCGGAACTCACAAAGGCGCGGTATGTTCATGAATTGAGGCGAAAGTGCCACCGGCTGCGATCTTGGATCGTCTCCAGCGAAGGCTCCCGGACAGGCCTTTTGACGTATAATCATCAATCAATCAGGAAACCGAAGGGAGCCCTACGTTTGAGCTCAGGTTTGCCTCCCATTCACTCTTTCGATCGGCGGCGTCGCCTTGGACGCGCCCTGCTGATTCTCGTGTGGTGCGCGCGCGGTCTGATATCCGCCGAAGGCGCGGCCGACCTGGCAGAGGCCACCCGCGCACTGTATAAAGGTGACGCCCCGGGCGCACAGTCGATGGCCGAAGAATACAGGAAAACGCATCCCACGTCCGCGTCGGCACGGCTGTTGATTGCGAGAGCCGAAATGTCGCAGGGTGATTTCGAGGCGGCATATGGGGAGATCGAAGAGGTCCTCCAGCGCGAGCCACACAATGTGAATGCCCTCTACTATCTCAGCAAACTGTGTGGGATCCTTGCGCAAATCGAATTCCGCGAGCTCTACTCGCTGGCTCCCGATTCGCCGCGGGTGCACCAGTTGCTCGGCGAGTCTTACCAGATACAGGAAAATCTGCCGAAAGCGGAAGAGGAGTTCGTGCAGGCGCTGGCGGCCAATCCGCGATCCGCGCGGGTCCTGGTGGCTCTGGGCGATGTGAAACGCGCCCAATCCCTGTGTGAGGACGCCATCGGATTTTACAGGCGGGCGGTTGAGATCGAACCGCACGACTACGACGGCAACTATGGTTTGGGCGCGTGTTACCTTCATCAGGCCAAGGGGGAGGCCGCGATCGATTGGTTCCGGAAGGCAGCCGCGTTGGAACCGGATTCGGCGGCCACACGCTTGGCCCTGGGGATCACGTACATGCGGATTGGCAAGCTGCCGGAAGCTGTCGCGCAATTAAAGGCCGCCGCTGTGCTCGAACCGGAATCGCGACAGGCATACGTGCTGATGGGTCAGGCGTACAACAAGATGAATCAGCCGCGAGAGTCCGAACAGGCGTTCCGCAAAGCGCGCGCGCTGTCACAGCCAGCGAGACCGGAGGAGCCGTGAGAGTCTCGCTCCTGCTGATCGTGACGGGGGTGGCGCTGGCGGCGCAGGGTCTTCCGCCGAACCTCACGGAGTTGTTCAACAAGGGCGTACAGGCCGAAAAAGCGGGTCGGCTGGATGAGGCGGAGAAGTCCTTCCTCGCGGTGATCGGGCAGGGCGGCAAGAAGGCCTTCGTTTACAACAATCTCGGCATTGTCTACCGTGACCGCGGCGATGACCAGCGAGCCCTTGCGCAGTTCCGTGAAGCCGTCCGGCTCGATGCCAGGTATGCCGCGCCGCGCGTCCTGATGGGCAGCAGTCTGCTGGCGCTCGGCCGGGTAAAAGAAGCCGTTGTGGAACTCGAAGCGGCGGTGACGATAGATCCGCGCGAGACGGTCGCGCGCCTTGAGCTGGCGCGGGCGTATGCGCGGGCCGGCAATCTCAGCGGAGCCGTCGAACAGTTTCGCCAACTGCGCCGGCAGGCTCCGCGCGATCCCGAGTACGCGTATCAGCTCGGCCGGTCTTACATGCAGCTGTCCGCCTGGTGCATCAGCGAGATCACTCGTGTGGCGCCGGATTCGGCCCGCGTCTATCAGATGCTCGCCGAAAATCGGGTGGCGCAGGGACGGACGGGCGAGGCGGTCCGAGCCTACTTGAAAGCCGCCGCAGCCGATCCCCGGCTGCCCGGCATTCACCTGGCCTTGGCGCAGATCTACGTGCAGGAGGGAAAGCCGGACGAGGCGAGGTCTGAGATCGAGCGGGAACTTGCCATCGTGCCCGAGAACGCAATGGCGCTCGCGTTCAAGCGAAAGCTGGACAGCGCGCGCCCATGAGGATTCTGCTGCTGGTATTCTTCCTCGGATTCCTGATCGCCCATCAGGCGCCTCCCGATGTGCGCGCGGAGCGCCCCAGCGTGAGTACGGCCGAGGCTGCACTCGCGCCGGTGGTACGTGATCACGTAGAGCAGGCGATCCGGACACGGGACTATCTCAAAGCTGAGCAGATCCTGGTGCACGAAATCGATCGCAATCCCCGTTCCCCGAACCTGCTGACCTTGGCCGCAGGCGTTTTCTTCCTCGATGGAAAATATCTCAATGCCGCGACGGCATTGAAGAAGGCCGAAGCGGTTGCGCCTCTCGACGATCAGAGCCGGTTCACACTGGCAATGTCCTATATAGCGATGAACCGCCGGGATTGGGCGCGCCCGGAACTGGAAAAGCTCGCCCAGAAAAACGCGGACCGTCCTCTGTACCTCTACTGGATGGCCCGGCTGGATTACGACGCGCAGCAGTACCCGGCGGCCATCCAGAAGCTGGAACGAGTGATTGCCATCGATCCACATTACATGAAGGCTTACGACAATCTCGGATTGTGCTACGAGGCGGCGGGCAGACTGGATGACGCCGTGACAACTTATCAGCGTGCAGTGGATTTGAATCGCCAAGGCGGGCCGGTGTCACCTTGGCCGCTGCTCAATCTGGGTACGTTGCTGGTCAAGTTGGAGCAGCTCGATGACGCTGAGAAATATCTGCGCGATTCGCTGCTGGTTGATCCGAAATTTGCGCAGGCACATTACGCATTCGGCATGCTGCTCGAGAAACGGGGTCGGGATGAGGACGCCATACGCGAATTGCGGCTGGCCGCAGCTCTTGATACCACGTACGCGCAACCACACTATGCATTGGGCAGAATTTACCGCCGGGCGGGAGACGCAGCAAAAGCAGGCGCGGAACTTGGTCAGTTTGAGAAACTGAAGCAGGCAAAGCCGGAGAAACGACCGTAGGCGGCACGTTGCGGCTGGTGTGCTTGCTGGTATAGCCGACCTCGCCGTCAGCATACCCTCCCCGGTATTTCTAATTCCACAACGAGCGCCGAGGCGCAGATGATGGCGAGCAGAGTTTGGGTGGTTAGGCGGTTCGGTTTCCTTGCTTTTGTGCCGCTGGACGGTAAGTGTGGCGCGCGCCACTGGACAAGCAGCCGAGAACCTGGGTCAATTTCTGACGGTTTGAAACGTTTTGGTGGACCTGGTGAGATTCGTCTGGCAACCTCGTCTCCCAATTCCTCGAAAATCTCCAGCCGGCGACACCAGTTGCGCAAGCACTCCGGAGACTGTCTGGCCTGCCGTCGGACCATTCCCGTTGCTGGTTAAGGATGCCCGCCCTGCTAAGGTTGATTCCAGCGGGAGCAACCAGATCGAATCCGCCGAGCGCAAGACTGTGACCGTCACCGTGGCTGCCGCCATAGATGCCCTGCAGCGCAGCTTCTTCAACTCAGGCGAGGGCGTAGGCCTGCGGGCTGGCACCTTCCATACGGACTACAACAACATCACTCCCTTGCCTGGACGACAACTCTCACAGGTTGCGCCTTTGCGACTGATGTGACCGTCAGTGGTACGGTCTCTTGGGCGAATGGGTCCTATAACTCAATTGTGGCCGACTTGGTCGTCAGCGGTTCCGGAACTGCAGGCGGCACTCTGCACGTCGTCGGGTTCTGGGAGAACCCGGGGCCTGTCGGCAACTTCAAGGTTTCTGGCACACTCGGCGGCAAACAGTGACATAGTTTATGTTTGCCCCCGCTTGGCGACCGTACTGCACGCTGTAACCGTTTTGGACGACTGAAGCTTCTTGAATCTCGATCTGGCCGAGTGTCAAATTGCTCGCACCTGAACTGTTCACGCTAAACCAAGTCTCGTTGTAGTCTGTTCCATTCACAGTAAACAGGTTGGAAATGCCGGGCAATCCATGCGAGCTGAAGTTACCAGAGCCTCCGCCTGTATTCATCACGACACCGGGAACGCTGAAGGCGATGGTCGTGATCTAAGTCCGGTGCCAATGCAGTGCACTCCGACCTCCTGTACAACTTTAACAACCACCTGATGAACGCCAATGATTTCTTCGGCAATGCCACCGGCATCATGCGACCGTACTCGGTTTCGCAACAGTGGGGAGCCGACATCGGAGGGCCTGCCATCGAGAACAGATTGTTCTGGTATATGGATACCGAAAGTCTCACGCTCCCAACAAGCGGCGTTGTAGCGATTCCATCACCGGCTCTCCAGACTTACATCCTGGGGAACATTAGGCTGGTGCAGCGATCGCTTTATCAGACCGCCTTTAACCTCTGGAACAGCGCATTGGGTTCATCTCGCGCAGTTCCGGTAACCAACGGAAAAGGACCATTCCAGGACAGCCGCGGGTTGATGGGATGCGGAGAACTGTCCTCGTGGGTATAGACGAAGTGGATTACCATTTCGTTCGGCAATTCGGATGTGTTGCAAGTAGGCAATCCAGAACAGACACAGGGGATTTTGTTTTAGTTCAGACCCTTTATTTACGGGCCTTCCAGCGATTTTGCTCCGGAATCGTACCCCGCAAGAACGCTATTTGCAACACATCCCATGACATGCAGGGAAGAGCGTTACCACTCGGCATTTGTTTGCGATACAGTGATCTGGTTCAACGTCAGGAGCAAGCTCGTGCCGGTCGCGCGTTCGTGGCCGTTGGCCAGGCGCAAGGTAGAAGCGTTTAATCAAAAGAGCCCGATAAATTATCGCGAAAGGACGGCCGCAACCATGGATGCCAGCCGCAGAGATTTTCTGAAAGCCAGCGCGCTGGGAGGTGCTGCGCTTTCTTTCTTTGGATTTGATTTGGCACCCGCCTATGCGCAGCTTCGCGAGCTGAAGATTGCCCGCGCGACAGAAACGCGATCCACGTGTCCTTACTGTTCGGTAAGCTGTGGCGTCATCATTTACACGATTGGCGATAAAGCCAAGAACGTCACGCCTCAAGTGATCCACGTCGAGGGCGACCCGGACCATCCTATTAACCGCGGAACGCTGTGCCCGAAGGGAGCTTCGCTGGAACAGGACATCCTGAACCCGCGGCGACTCTTCAAGCCGCAGGTGCGCCGGCCAGGTTCCGATCACTGGGAAGACATTGCGTGGGACCAGGCTATTGATGAAATCGGCCACTGGGTAAAAAAGACGCGCGACGAAACCTTCGTCGAGCGGGATGCTCTCGGGCGCACTGTGAACCGCTGCGAAGGCATCGCGTGGATTGGGGGCTGCACCGATACCAATGAATTCAATTACCTCGTGGGCAAATCCATGCGCACCCTGGGAGTCTGTTACCTGGAAACCCAGGCCCGTGTTTGACACGGTCCGACGGTCTCCAGTTTGGGGCCCACATTTGGACGCGGGGCGATGACCAATGGTTATGTAGACATCAAGAACACCGACATGATGTTGATCATGGGCGGGAACCCCGCGGAGAACCATCCATGCGGTTTCAAGTGGGCGATTGAAGCAAAACGGACCCGCAACGCAAAGATGATCGTAGTGGATCCGCGCTTCACACGCACGGCTGCCACGTCGGATCTGTTCCTGCAAATTCGTGCGGGCGCCGATATTGCATTCCTTGGCGGAGTCATACACTATGCGATCGAAAATAACCGGATCGCGCAGGAGTACCTCACCAACTTCACGAATGCCGCGTTCATTGTAAAGCAGGGTTTCAAGCTGCCCGAGGATGGATTGTATTCAGGCTTTGATGCGGCGGCGCAGACATATGACAAGGCGACCTGGAATTACGAGGAAGACGGCGGCCCTGGCGCTGCTGCAGCGGCCACGGCGTCAGCGAAGCCCACGCTTCCGCCGAAAGTAGCTTACGACGTTACATTGCAGCATCCGCGGTGTGTCTTTCAGTTGTTGAAGACACAATATTCGCGCTACACACCTGAAATGGTCGAGCGCATCACCGGCATACCGAAAGATCAGTTTCTCAAGGCTGCAGATCTGTTCACCTCTGTGCGCAAAGATGGCGACATGAAGAAGGTGGCGACGATCATGTACGCGGTAGGGTGGACACAGCATACCTTTGGCACGCAGATCATCCGTACCGCTGCAATGTTGCAGTTGCTGCTCGGCAACGTGGGGCGCGCCGGCGGTGGTGTCAACGCTCTCCGCGGCCACTCCAACATCCAGGGCGCCACCGATATGGGCGGAGTGTTTGACATCTGGCCTGGGTACCTGAAGGTTCCGAACCCGGCGGATGTCGACCTGAAAGCTTACCTGGATCGAACCACGCCAAAAGTTTCGAAGCCGGCTGCGTGGGATTCATTCAACTATTGGTCGAACACGCCCAAGTTTGCCGTTTCCTTCTTGAAAGCTTTGTACGGTGACGCCGCCAGGAAGGAAAACGACTGGGCGTTCCACTATATGCCGAAAGTGGATCGCAACTATTCCTGGACTGAGATCTGGGACAACATGTACCGGGGCCACCTCAAGGGAATGTTCGCTTTCGGGATGAACGGCGTAGCCATTGGGCCCGATTCTCAAAAGAACATCGAGGCGCTCAAGAAGGCTGATTGGCTGGTGGTGGGTGAAATTTATCCAGATGAGACCAGCGAATTCTGGAAGTCGCCCGGGATCTCGACGGCGGAGATGAAGGAGATCAAGACCACGGTCTACCGGCTGGCATGCGCGGGATTCGCGGAGAAAGACGGGTCGATGACGAACTCCGCCCGCTGGTTGCAGTGGAAAAATATTGCATTGCCTCCACCAGGCCAAGCCCGCCTCGATCAGGACATAGTGGCGCAGATTTTCCTCAAGGTGCGCGAGCTATATACGGCGGAAGGGGGCAAATTTCCGGACCCGATTTTGAACCTGACCTGGCCCTATACCGATCCGCAGCATCCGGCGTTAGCTGAATTAGCGAAAGAGTTCAACGGCAAGGCACTCGCGAATCTTACCGATCCCAAGACGCAACAGACCATCAAGGCCGGACAGCAATTGCCTGGCTTCGCCTGGCTAAAGGATGACGGCAGAACTTCGTGTGGTAACTGGATCTATTGTGGATGCTGGACCGAGGGCGGGCCACAACTCGCCCGCCGCGGCACGGAAGATCCATCGGGACTCGGCGTCTACCAGAACTGGGCGTGGTCGTGGCCGGCAAATCGCCGCGTTCTGTACAACCGCGCGTCTTGCGACCCCTCGGGAAAACCTTGGGACGCCGAACGGAAGCAAGTGTGGTGGAATGAGTCCGCACAGCTCTGGGTAGGAAACGACATCCCCGATTTCAAGCCCGACTCTAACCCCAAGGAGCACATGGGCCCCTTCATCATGAACCCGGAAGGCGTCGGCCGAATCTTTGGCCCGCTGGCCGCTTTCGCCGATGGGCCCTTCCCCGAGCATTATGAACCGATCGAGAGCCCGGTTCAAAACTCGCTACATCCCAGCCAATCCAACAATCCGGTGGTGAAGAAGTTCTCCACGCCGGCAGACAAATATGGCACGGTGGCCGAAGGCTTCAACATCATTTGTACCACCTACCGGCTTACGGAGCATTATCACTATTGGACGAAGAACAACCCGATTAGTGTCCAGCTCATTCCTGAACCGTTCGTCGAGATTCCAGTCGAGTTGGCTGCGGAGTTGGGGATCAAGGGCGGCGACAAGGTGAAGGTTACCAGTGCGCGGAGCTACTACATCGCAAAGGCCTTCGTCACCAAGCGTATTAAGCCTATGACGATTGACGGCAAGAAGGTGTACCAGATCGGCATACCGATCCATCAAGGCTATCGCGGGATTCAGGAAGACGCGGGCAGGGATGCGAGAACCATCATTAACCGGCTCACACCAACGGTGGTCGATCCCAACGCATTCACCCCGGAATTTAAGGGATTTCTCGTCAAGCTGGAAAAGGCATAGAGAACGACATGAGCCAGGCGACATTGCAAATCCGCAGAATCTCCGGACACGCCGGTCCGGTTCCCGGCGCCGGCGTGGAGCGCGCGCAAACGGTTTGCAAGCTGGTCGATACCACAACCTGTATCGGCTGCAAAGCCTGTGAGGTGGCCTGTCTCGAATGGAACGGCTATACGTTCAGCGAAACGGTGTTCGACAACAGTTATCAGACGATGCCGGAAACCGCATGGAATTATTGGAACCTGATCAAGTTCAATGAGCATGAGCGCCAAGATGGCACGTTGATGCTGCTGATGCGCAAAGACCAGTGTATGCACTGCGCGGAGCCGGGTTGCCTGGCGGCCTGCCCCGCGGATGGCGCGATCGTCCAGTATGCGAATGGAATCGTCGATTGTCAGCAGGACCATTGCATTGGCTGCGGGTACTGCGTGAGCGGATGCCCGTTCAACATTCCGAAGTTCAACCCAAGCACGAAGAAGATGTTTAAGTGCACGCTCTGTGCCGACCGTGTCGGGCAGGGTCTGGAACCGGCGTGCATCAAGGCCTGCCCAACAGGCTGTCTCCACTTCGGTACCAAGGACGATATGACAGACCTGGCAGAGACGCGCGCACAACAGCTTCGCGAGCACTACGGCTTCGACGAGGCAGGCGTCTATGATCCGGCGGGTGTCGGAGGAACCGGCGTCATCTACGTGCTTCACGATGCAGCCAACCCGGAGGCGTATGGCGGATTACCTAAAAATCCTCGCATTCCTTGGGTCGTCCGGCTGTGGAAGGGCCCGGCTAAGTGGATCGGCAATCTCGCCATGCTGGGCGGTATTGTCGGCGTGACGCTCCACTACCTGCGGTTTGGTCCCAAGCGAGTTGAGGATCACAAGGAACAGAAAGGCGGACAGCCGTGAGCGCTTCGCATGTGATCTCTTCCCCACGCACGACAGGCGACGCTGGCGACCGGATTCTTCGCTACACGCTTGGCGAGCGCATTAATCACTGGATCGCCGGCTTGTCGCACCTATATTGCCTGATCTCAGGCTTGGCCTTCTGGTCGCCGTACATGTTCTGGATGGCCGTGGTGGTCGGCGGCGGACCGACTGCCCGCTTCTGGCATCCATGGTTTGGTCTGGTCTTTACCGCTTCAGTCTTGTGGATGTACAAGATCTGGCGGAGCGATATGCTCACCACTGATGCTGACCGCGCGTGGTGGAAAGTAGTGCAATATTACATCCGGAACGAGGACGAGAATCTTCCACCCATCGGACGCTTTAACTACGGCCAGAAAATGTTCTTCTGGCTGATGTTTTATGGCGTGATCCTGCTGCTGCTTTCTGGCATTGCGCTATGGTTCGTTGAGTCCATTCCGTGGAGCCTGCGGTGGCTGCGCTATCTGGCGGTTGCGGTACACGTTGCGGTTGCACTCGCCGCCATCGGTGGCTTCATCATTCACGTCTACATGGGCACGGCCATGGTACGCGGCGGTTTCACCTCGATCATCCGTGGAGAAGTTTCGTGCACCTGGGCCAGGATGCATCACCGCCTCTGGTACGAGAAAGTCACCCAAAAAACACCCGGACAAGCATGAATCGATCCAAGTGGGATCGGCGGATCGAGCGTGCTGACGGGTTGGCCGCCGCACATCCGTTTGCAGCCGAAGTGTTGCAATTCTACAAACGCATGACCATGTTCCAGCAGACGCTTTATTCTCATGGCGTGGGAGCCGGCCGGAACGAATCGGGAAAAAGGGTTTCTGGCTTGCTCCAGCAGGACCTAAACGTCCATCTGTTGCTGGCCAAATTCACCGAGTTCCTTTCCACTGTCGAGACGTGCGCACCACAGCCCATAGCCCAGTCGGCCCGCGATTTGATCGCACAAGGGACCGAACGATGGCAAGATTTGCTCACATCCTTTTGGCACAATGCGCCGGATTTCGAGCCTAGTCCCGAACAGCCCGAAGTTCTGCTGGCGTGGATTTTTCTGCAGCCTCGAGCAGAGTACCTGGCTGATCACAATGGTCACATTTTCCGGCAGGAGACTCTGGCGGTCTGCCCCTTTTGCTCCGGAAAACCTATCGTCGGTGTACTCCGACCGGAAGGCGATGGGGCGAAGCGATCTCTCGTTTGCTCGATGTGCGCCACGGAATGGGCATATGGGCGAATCATGTGTCCCGCGTGCAGTGAGGAAGCGGTTGAGAAGCTCGCGATCTACACAGCAAGTCAATTCGACTACGTTCGGGTGGAGGCGTGCGAAACCTGCCGACACTACATCAAGACAGTGGACCTCACCAAGGACGGCCACGCCGTGCCAGTCGTGGACGAACTGGCGACGATGCCATTAAACCTCTGGGCGCAACAGCACGGTTACGCAAAATTACAGGCAAACTTGCTGGGAATTTAATTCTCGTGCCGCGGCGGAATCGGGCCACCCTGCCGTTAACGCAGATTTCAGACCAAGCATTCATCGCCGGAGCGGCTTGCCGGCAGATCGCGCTGATGGACGCGGCGGCCTCCTTAAATTTGCGTATAATGCTGGCCATGTTCCGAACCGCGCTGCGGACCGGTCTTCCGCGATGCCCAGCAGCGAGTACTTGCCGGTCTCGGCCTGAGCGACACACCGGCGCGGAAGCAATGACCTCCCATCGTCGGCACCCGCGAATGGGAGGCCTTTGAAATTAGATCGCGCCTCAGCTCATCTGTCGGGCGTAAGTCGCCAATTGACCCTTCGGAACGGTGGTTTCCATCATCCGGGCGAATGGCTTCCAAGACTTGTCGCGGCAGTCCTTCACGAAGATCATGTTCAGTCCAACTCGGGCGCAAGATATCGACCTCATTGCTGGCGGATTGTCGTCGCCCACGATGAATCGGAAGAGCAGGCCCTTCGTCAGGAGACCGTATGCGACGTGGAGCGGGTTGTCCGGCTAAGTCCTGGAGCCGGGGATTTGTGTGACCAGGAGAGCGGCGCAGTCACATTCGACAGTCGATACCTCCGCCGGGCGCTGCTGGCGGTTCGGAACCGCGGTCTCGCGGGGTTCCTCACCGTCCATACTCATCCGCTCCCGAGGTCTGGATCAACCGGCCTTCTAAGGAGGAAAAAGCTCCTTAAACTTTTACGTCGTGTGTCTCATTCTTGTTGACACGCACCGGGCGATGTGGACCGCATCCTAACCGACGAGGAGATTGCAGCCGTTCACGCAGGAGGAAGCAAATGGGGCCCGCCTGTTTCATGGGGTCCTTAGAACACCCGTCCGTAGCTCTCCTACCGCACCAAAGCGCTCCTTCGTCGGGCAAACTCCCGTCGGAGCCGGAGCGGAGCCCTGCGAAGCGGAGCGGAGCGAATCGCGCTATTTTCCTGGAAGCTGTCGAAGTGCGCGAAGGAGAACAGCGACGTATTGAGCCGACGAAGCCGGTCGTAGACGCTCTGATGCGCCGGCGAGAGCGGTTTCTGTTGGCCGGAGTGGTCATGGAGGATGCCGACAGTGCTGACAAAGCCCAGCTCCCGCGCGCGCTCGCCCACCTGGAATGTGTCCTCCGGGTTCTGGATGCCCGCGCCCAGCACGGAGTTGATAGTGACGCCGAACTCCGCGTGCTCGACCAGCCATTGCAGCTTGCGGTCGAGTACCTTGAGTCTCTTCTTCGAAATCGCATCCGGTAGCACGTTGTCGATGCTGATCTGCAAGTAGTCGAGACCCGCACTGTTTAGGCCCCAGATGCGTTCCGGCGTCAGTAGATAGCCGTTGGTGATGAGCGTAGCTGCAACACATCCCATTCATCGAGTTATGGATGCCCGGGCACACTGCACGCCGGAACAGCTTCGCCACTTCTGGTCGAGCATTTGGCCCGAAGCTGTCCGGGACTTCAGCCGAGGCGGCATCGAACTCCAAACCAGTGACGGACCAGGCGAAGTCCGGCGTTCCGCCGGCGATAACCCCATCCTCACCGGACTGCGCCGCGGCGTTATCAACCTCGTCTTCTGTGGGAAGCGTCGGAAGGATGGAGCGTTCATCGTACGGCGCGAGACGGCGAAGAAGCGGCTGGTGGCCAAGCTCCAAGCAATTAAGACGGAGCTGAAACGCCGCCGGCACGAGCCGGTCGCGTCC
>Ga0310810_10004307_pt1 | contig 15704 bp, 10 predicted proteins | sample NCmetagenome_FD_207641 | JGI IMG/M metagenome (GOLD analysis project Ga0310810, IMG submission 207641) | Soil microbial communities from experimental microcosm in Duke University, North Carolina, United States - NC | ecosystem: Engineered > Artificial ecosystem > Soil microcosm > Unclassified ...
CCAGGCGCGCGCCGGCCGGCCGGTGTGGATGCTCCACGATGGGCCGCCGTATTCGAACAACCACCTGCACATGGGAACGGCGGCGAACAAGATCTGGAAGGACGCGGTCGTGCGCACCGCGTCCCAACTCGGCTTCGATTCGCCGTACGTGCCCGGTTGGGACAATCACGGCATGCCGATCGAGATCCAGGTCAGCAAGGAGTTCCGCGAGAAGAAGCTCGTCCCCTCGCGTGTCGAGCTGCGCCGGCGTTGCCGCAGCTACGCCGCCGAGTGGGTCGGCATCCAGCGCGAAGAGTTCGAGCGGCTCGGCGTGTGGGGCGAATGGGAGCATCCGTACCTGACCATGGACTCGGCGTTCGAGGCCAGCATCCTCGAGACGTTCGCCGCGCTCGCGGCCCGGGGCTACATCCAGCGCGGCCTGCGCTCGATCCATTGGTGCCCGACCGATCGCACGGCACTGGCCGAGGCCGAGATCGAGTATCAGGACGACCCGTCGCCCTCCATCGTCGTGGCGTTCCCGCTGCGCTCGGATCCCAGGGACGCCCTCGCCGCGTGGCCGGACGTCGCGGCCCTGGCCTGGACCACGACGCCGTGGACGCTGCCCGCGAACCTCGGGCTCATGGTCGACCCGGGCGCGGAGTACGTCGTGGTCCGTGCCGACGGCCGGCGCTTCCTCTTGGCCGCCGCACGTCTCGACGCCACGGCCCAGGCCGCCGGGTGGACGGACGTGGTGCGCGAGGGCCTCCTCGACGGCCGCGCGCTGTTCGACGTCGTGTTCGAGGGCCCGTGGGGCGGCGACTCGCGCGTCGTCGACGGCACGCCGTTCGTGAGCATGGAGGACGGCACCGGCCTCGTGCACACCGCGCCCGGCCACGGCAAGGAGGACTTCGCCGTCGGCCAGAGGAGCGGCCTCGGCGTGCTGTGTCCGGTCGACGAAGCGGGGCGGCTCATGGAAGGCGCCGAGCCGTTCGTCGGGCGCAGCGTGCTCGAAGTGAACCCGGACATCGTGGCGTGGCTGAAGGAGCGCGGCCGGCTCGTCGCCTCGAGCACGTTCACGCACTCGTATCCGCATTGCTGGCGCTGCCGCCAGCCGGTGATCTTCCGCGCCACGAAGCAGTGGTTCCTCATCATCGATCACGCGCCCGAGCCGCTGGCCCAGGGCGACGCGCGCCTCGCCCACCGCGAACGCGCGCTGGAGGCCATCGAGCGCGACGTGCGCTGGGATCCCGCGGGTTCGCTGAACCGCATCCGCGAATCGGTGAAGGCCCGGCCCGACTGGTGCCTGTCGCGCCAGCGCGCCTGGGGCGTCGGCATCCCGGCCGTCTATTGCGAAGCATGCGGCGAAGCATTCCTGGACTCGGGCGTCATGGCGCGCGCCGCGGAGCAGACGCGGCTCCACGGTTCGGACGCGTGGTACGAGCGCGACCTCGCCGAGTTCGTGCCCGCGGGCTTCCGCTGTCCGCTGTGCCAGGCCGCCGGGCCGTTCCGCCGCGAGGACGACATCCTCGACGTGTGGTTCGACTCGGGCTCGACGCACCTGGCCATCCGCCGGACGCATCCCGAACTGGCCGCGACGTGGGAACGCGCGGTGCGCGAGAACGGGCGCATCGTCTACTTCGAAGGCCCGGACCAGCACCGCGGCTGGTTCATGTCGTCGCTGATGGTCGGGGTGGGCACGGCGGACCGCGCGCCGTTCACCGACGTGCTGACCCACGGCTGGGTGCTGGACGCGACCGGCCGCGCCATGCACAAGTCGCTCGGCAACGTCATTCTTCCCGCCGACGTCGTGAAGCAGCACGGCGCCGAACTCGTGCGCTGGTGGGCGCTGGCCACCGACTGGCGCAGCGACGTGCGCGTCGGCGACGAGATCCTGCAGCGTGTGGCCGACGCGTACCGGAAAGTGCGCAACACGTTCCGTTTCCTGCTCGGCAACCTCGACGGCTTCACCCCGGCCGACGCGCTGCCGGCGGCGCAGCTGACGGCCGTCGACCGCGCGTTCGCCGAGCATCTCACCGAACGCGTCGCGGACCTGCGGCGCGACGCCGAGCAGATGCTGTTCCACCGCGTGCTCGACGGACTGCTCGACGTGTGCACCGTGGACCTGTCGGCGGTCTTCCTCGACGTCGCGAAGGACCGGCTGTACACGCTGCTCCCCGATGCGCCCGAGCGCCGGTCGGCGCAGACCGTGCTGTGGCAGGCGCTGCACGACCTGGTGGTGGCCGCGGCGCCCGCGCTCGTGTTCACGAGCGAGGAGGTGTGGCAGTCGCATCCCGGGTTGCTCGCGGAGTGCCCCAGTGTGCATCTGGCGCAGTGGCCGGAACGCGGGGCGGGCGCAGGCGCGGGCGCCGCGTGGGGCCTGCTGCGCGAGCTGCGTGACGCGGTGAACGCCGCGCTCGAACCGCTGCGCGCGGCGAAGCAGTTCGCGTCGACGGCGGAGGCCGAGGTCGCGGTCACCGTGGCGCCGCCGATCGCGGAGCGTCTCGCGCCCTACGCCACGGAGCTGGGCGGCTTCCTGATCGTGGCCGAGGTGGCGGTGCGCGCCGGACGCGAGGGTCAGGCGTTCGAGGTCGAGGTGGCGAAGACCACGTTCCCCAAGTGCGAGCGCTGCTGGATGCACCGCCGCGATGTCGCGGCCGAAGGCCCGACCGCCGGCCTGTGCGGCCGCTGCGCCGGCGTGCTCGCCGCGCGCGGCGGACCGGCGCGCGTCTAGCGGGGAGCGCTATGCGCCGCTGTCCAGGGCCAGCTCCGACTGGCGCGGATAGCGGCGCTTCAGGTTCTCGACGAGCAGGCGGAACGCCTCGGTCTCGCCCTGCAGCGGCACCTGGTCGGTGTCGATTTCCAGCACCTCGAGCTCCGCACGCGCGCGCGTCATCCAGCCGTCGTACGCGCGGTTCAGGCGCGTGATGTAGTCCACGCCGATGCCCTGTTCGCTGGGCCGGCCGCGGCGCGCGATGCGCTCCATGAGCACGTTGGGGCTGGCCTTCAGATAGATGATCAGGTCGGGCTTCCTCAGGTACGAGACCAGGATGTGGAACAGAGCCGTGTAGTTCTCATAGTCCACGGTGGTCATCGAGCCCTGCTCGTGGAGCACGCGCGCGAAGATCTCCGCGTCCTCGTAGATCGTGCGGTCCTGGATGAACGGCATCGCGCTCTTGCCGATCTCGGCCTGGGCCTTGAATCGCTCGCTCAGGAAGTAGATCTGTAGATGGAAACTCCAGCGCATCATGTCGGCGTAGAACGGATCCAGGTACGGGTTCTGGATCACGGGCTCGTAGTAGGCGAGCCAGCCCAGCTCCGCGCTCAGCCGATTCGTGAGTTCGGTCTTGCCGACCCCGATGTTTCCGGCGATGGCGAGAAAGTAACCTTGGCTCAACGTCGCATCCCCACCAACTGTTCGAGAGATGTTCAGCGCGGATCGTTCACTTGACGCGTTCGAAACATTGGCGGCGAAATCCGGGGCGCGTTGACCCATCGATTTCGTCGCGAAGAAATAATCGGAACCCCGTGGCACTCCGAAGCGTCTGTAGATTGCAACCAAGAGTTGGGGGGCTAGTTCGAAGACACTCGCGTGCGGCCCGCGATTCCGAGAGCGACGCCCCCCATAATTTCACCCCGCCGAGCGTGCACTCCGGCGGGGTGAAGTGTTTTTGGTAAGCCCGCGCCAGCGGCGCTACGGGCCGCCGCTCCGCCGGCCGCTCGACGGCAACGGCTCCGGTTTGACGGCGCGCGGCGACGTCACGATGACCGCGGGTTCGGCGGTCGTCGACAGTTCGTTGCTCTGCGACGCGTTGCCGGCGTTGTCGACGACCTCGACCATGAAGAAGTAGCTGTTGCCCCCGACCAGCGACGAATCGACGACCGTGTTCGTGTTGCGCGTCGAGATCGTCGTCACCAGGAAGCGGCTCGCTGCGCTCACCACCGGCGACGTGCTGGCGTGCCACACCCGATAGTTGTTGAAGTCGCTCGCGCTGCTCGTCGTCCACTGCAGCAGCACGCGCCCCGAGCTCTGCTTGACCGCGCTCTGCAATGTCACGGGCGGCGGCGCGTTCACGACCGTCACGAGCCCGGCCGCGAGCACGAGCGGCGCCGCGTTCCCGGCGCGATCCGTGAAGTGCCCGACGACCTGCGCGTTGTTCGCGTCGAACGTCGGCTCGACGACGTAGTCGACGGCCAGCACGTTGTCGTCGGCGAGCGAATCGCCGTTCGTGCCGTCGTTGAACAGCCGGATGCCGGTGCGCGCGGTGCCGATGTCCACCGTGCCGGATCCGCCGTTCTCGCCGGCCTGGATGCGGAAGTGGATGACCTGCCCGGCCGTCTTGACCGCGCCTCCGGTGTTCTGCGAGACGGTCAGGATCTGCGCGACCCGGTCGAGCGTGATGTCGTCGGAGACGACGCCCGACTCGGTCAGCGTGTTGGAGTCGCGGAACTGGCCGTACAGGGTCTTCGGCCCGTCCGGACCCGTCAGCGTGAAGCCGACGGTGCCGCCGCCGAGGCTGGTATAGGTGGTGCGCGACAGGCTGTCGGTGGTCGGCGCGACACGGATCTGGTTGAAGCCGGAGGCCGTGCCCTGCACCGAGACGTTCAAGTTGTTCGTGAACGGCGCATCGCCGTTGATCACGATCGAGAGCAGCACCGGCTTCGCGCCGACCGGATCGGACTGCGGACCCTCGAGGCCGGCCGTGTTCACGCCCGCCACTTTGAACAGATACGTGGTCCCGGTCTGCAGCCCGCTGACCGTGCCGCGCTGGATCGTCGTGGTCGTGACCACTCGGTAGCTGGGATCGCCCGGCCCGAGCAGGAACACGTGGCGTTCGCGGCGACGGCCTCGACGGTCACCGCGCCGGGCTTCACCGGCTCGGGGGGCGCGCCCGGCGTCAACGGATCGCGCGGCGAATCGTGCGGCGGATCGAGCAGGTGTTTGCGCGAGCAACCGCTCGCGAGGATGCCCAGTGCGGCGAGGACGGCGACGGCGGCGGCCAGACGACGAAGGAACGGCATCAGAACCTCACCGTGAGGGCGGCGAGCGACGTGGCGCCGGCCCCGGGCTGGGGTGGCGCCAACTCGAGGCTGACGCCGCCTTCGGACACCTTGGGAAAATGCAGCAGCGCATCCAGCACGGCCAGCCCCCACACGCCGCCGGCCACGCCCAGCGCGATCTGGCGCTGCTGGTACGCGTCCTCGGCGCGGTCCGAGGCCCGCTGCCGCGCGGCGAACGCGGCGTCGATCGCGCTCTGCGTCGTCGCCGCCTGATAGCGATCGTTCGCCGCATCGTAATCCATGACGCGATCGTGATAGCGCCACGACGTCAGGCCGAACGCGGCGCCGGTCACCACGCCGGCGGCCAGGAACGTCGCGCCCATGCCGGACCGGCCGCTGTAGAACTGACCCCAGCCCGGAACGATCAGCGAGCGCAGCCCGGCGCCCGCCGCGCCCTTGCGCTGCAGCGTCATCCACAGCGTGTCGGCGCTCACGCCGTCCAGGTGCACCTCGCGCCGCCACGTGGCGTAGCCCGGCTCCAGGCTGCGCACCTCGTAGCGGCCGGTCAGGCCGCGCGCCAGGGTCATGGGGGTGCGACCGACGACGACCTGCTCGCCGGTGATCCGGAACGAAGCTCCCGAGGGTCGCGACAACACGGTGAGCGAACCGCCGGCGGCGCCGCTTTGCGCGGCGGCGACGTGGGCCCAGCCGAGCAGGGCGACGAGGATGAGTGAAGGCGTTCTGGACTTCATGGGGCCATCCTGAGTTGGGGACGCTCGGTGGGCTTCGCGCCAACGCTATCGGCGCGGGGCGTCGAGCGTCAAGCGAGGGCCTTCATGCCCCGCCGCCCGCTTCGCCGTCGTCGTCTTCGCCGGGCGCGTCGGAATGCCGATAGCGGGCCGCGTCGATGGCGTGTTTGCGCAGCAGGTCGTGGAGCGTCGGCCGGCTCACGTCGATGTCGCGCGCGGCGCGCGTGATGTTGCCGGCGTTGCGCACGAGGGCCTCGACGAGCAGCGTTCGTTCGGCGTCGTCGCGGGCGTCCTGCAGCGTCCGCGCGGGCGTCGGGTGATCGGCCTCGCCGAGCTCGAGGTCCTCGGGCCGCAGGTACGCGTCCGAGCTCAGGATCACGCCGCGCTGCACGCGATTCTCGAGCTCGCGAACGTTGCCGGGCCATGGGTGATTCTGGATCGCGCGCAGGGCGGACTGGGTGAAACCCTTCAGCCGGCGCTTGTAGTGACGCGCGTAAAAATCCAGGAAGTAGTCGGCGAGCATGCGCAGGTCGTCGCCGCGCTCGCGCAGCGGCGGCACCTGGATGTTGACGACGCTGAGCCGGTAGTACAGGTCCTCGCGGAAACGACCCTCGGCCATCGCGGTCTTCAGGTCGTGGTTCGTGGCCGCGACGACGCGCGCGTCGACGTGCTGCGCGTCGCGCCCGCCGACGCGCTCGACCACGTGGTCCTGCAGGAAGCGCAGCAGCTTGACCTGCAGGTGCGTGGGCAGCTCGCCGATCTCGTCCAGGAACAGCGTGCCGCCCTCGGCGATCTCGAACTTGCCCTCGCGCGTGCGATACGCGTCCGTGAACGCGCCGCGTTCGTGCCCGAACAGTTCGCTCTCCAGCAGGTTCTCGGGGATGGCGCCGCAGTTGATGGGCACGAACGGCCCCTGGTTGCGCTTGCTGGCCTGATGGATGGCGTGGGCCACGAGTTCCTTGCCGGTGCCGTTCTCGCCCTGCACGAGCACGGTGGCGTCGGTTTGCGCGACGCGCTGGATCAGCGCGAACACCTTGCGGATCGCGTCGGATTCGCCGACCAGCCGGTGATAGCGGCGGCGCCCGTCGCGCGCGTTGGGGTCGTGGGCCTGCTCGATGGCGCGCACGTGGAACGCGCGCCGCAGGATGGCCTTCAGCTCCTCGAGCTGGATCGGCTTCGCGTACCAGTCGACGGCGCCGCGGCGCAGCGCGGTCAGCGCGGTCTCGCGGCTCTCGTTGCCGGTCACCATGATCACCTTCGTGAACGGGTAGTGGTCCACGATCTCGTCGAGCAGCAGCAACCCCTCCTGGGCCGGGCCGCCGGGCGGGCTCAGGGTGAGGTCGAGCGTAACGACGCTGGGGCGTTCGTCGCGCAGCAGGCGACGCGCCTCGTCGACGCTGGCCGCGGTCAGCACCTCGTATTCGGGCGCCAGCCCCCACTTGAGCTGATTGCGGATCGATTCCTCGTCGTCGACGATCAGGACGGTGGTGTCGCTCATGCGAGAGCCGCTCCGTCCGATTCCACGGCCTGGACCAGCGGCAGCACGATGGTGAACTGCGTGCCCACGCCCTCGCGGCTGTGCACCGCGATGCTGCCGCCGTGCGCCTCGACGATGCTGCGACACTGCGTCAGTCCGATGCCGAGACCGCCCGACTTCGTCGTCGAGAACGGCTTGAACAGCCCCGAGCGGATGAACTCCTCGCTCATGCCCCGTCCGTTGTCGCGCACGTCGAGCACGAGACGCTGCGCGCCGGGACCCGTCTCGCTCTCGACCTCGGCGCTCAGCTCGATGGCCCCGCCGGTCGGCCCCAGCGATTCGCGCGCGTTCGTCAACAGGTTGACGAGCAGGCGCAGCACCAGTCGCCGGTCGACCTGCACGGACGCCGGCCCGCGGCAGCTGACCTGCAGGCGCACGCCGTCGAGGCGCCCGGCGTCGAGGCCGGCGGCCTGCACCGCCTCGTCCACCAGTCCGCGCACGACGCAGCTCTCCGGCTTCATCTCGGGCGCGCGCGACACGGCGGAGACCTGGCTCATCAGCTCGCGCAGGTTCGCCACGGTGCGCTCGACGACGGCCAGCGCGTCGCGCTGGAACTCGGGATTCGCGAAATGCTTCTTCGCGTTCTCGACGACGAGCGACAGACCGGACACGTGGTTCTTGATGTCGTGGAGCACGAACGTGGAGAGCCGGTTCAGCGATTCGAGCTGCCGGGTCTCGGCCAACTGCTCGGCCTGGCGCGCGAACCACAGCGCGGCGGCCAGCTGGCGCGACATCGCGCCCAGGAATTCGACGTCCTCGAGCGTGTAGTCCTCGTCCGTGCGCTTCTCGGCCAGCCACAGCAGCCCGACGGCGAGCGGGCCCACGCGCAGCGGCGCGCACACCGCGGCGTTCAGCGCCTGGATCAGTTCGCGGTTCTCCACCACGACCGGCAGCAGATCCAGGTCCTGCGCGAGCTCGTCGAGGCGCGCCGGGGCGCGCGACGCCTCGAGATGGACGACGAGCGGATTCGACGCGTGCACCCACTCGGGCAGCGTCGCCGGTCCGTGCAGGCGGCGAAAGCGCACGCCCTCTCCCGGCACTTCGCGCGCGTCCAGCAGGTAGATGGCGATGCGCTCGGCGTCGAACACCGAGCACACCAGCGTCTCGATCTGGCGGCACAGGTCCTCGGGGCGCGCCGTCGGCGTGATCGCGCCGCTCACCCGCTCCCACTCACGCCGGTAGTCGTAGCGGTTCGCGTAGAAGTTCCGGTCGATGAAACGCTTGATCGTGCGGTTCGCGCGCGGGCTGAGCAGCAGCAGCACGCCGCCGCCACCGACGAGGACGTAGAACGCCAGGCTCACGATCTGCCGCCACGCGTCGTTCAGCATCGGCAGCAGCTTCGACAGCACGGCCATCGTCAGCAGGAATCCACCGGCCAGCGTCAGCGAAACGGACGAGTAGTAGATGACCGGCCGCGCCACCGGCACGCTCATGTCGGACAGGCGGCGGCGCGCCAGCGCGAGGGCGGTCACGGCGCCCGACAGGAACAGCGGTACGGCGCTCGCCACCAGCCACGCGACGCGCAGCCCTCCGTACAGGAGCCCGCCCGAGACCACGAGAAGGTCGGCCAGGATGCCGATCAGGAACGCGACGAACATCGGGCGCAGCCGGCGCTGCGCGGTCGCGGGCGCGGTGCGCAGCATGCGCTCCAGGTTCATGACCACGGCGATCATGACCACCACCAGGTACATCAGGTAGATCTTGCCGAACGTGCCGAGGACGATCATCGCGTCGCCGGAGCGGCCGATCACCTCGCGCACGACGTACGGCGTCCCCGTCGCATAGAACATCGCCACGCAACCGGCCAGCGCGAGCGTCAGGTACGCGGCGGCGCGCTTGATCTGTTCCCACGGGTCGGGACGGGCCAGGACCACGCTCAGCGTCAGCCACAGCCACGATGCGAGCGCCGAGCACCCGGCGATGTACGACGACCAGCGGCGCGCCTCGAGCGCCGAATCGGCGCGCAGCAGGAACAGGGTGCCGACCTGGAGCGCGGCCATGACCAGGAACGTGGCCGAGAAGACGAGCGTCGTGAGGAACTGGCCGCGGCGCAGCAGCGCGAGCAGCCCGAGCATGCCGGCCAGCAGGGCGCTGGCCGTCACCAGGCTCACCTGCCATGGAGCGGCGGAAAAGCCCACGACGCCTCCGATCATCGCCGGGCCTCCCCCAGCCGATCGAGGGCGGCGCGCGCGCGGCGCTGCGCGTCCGCGCTGCGGGCGCCGCCCTCGATCTGCTGGTAGAGCGTCACGGCGCGTCCGCGATCGTGCAAGTCCCTTTCCGCGACGTCGGCCGCGCGCAGCGCGGCGCCGATGCCGACCGCTGTGTTGGGGTACAGGCGCCACATCTCTTCCAGCGCGTCGGCGGCGCGCGGGCCGTCGCCCATCGCCAGCAACACATCGGCCTTCGCGCGGCGGGCGTTGAACTGCACGGTCTCGTCGCGTTGGTTCGTGATCATCTGGTCGAGCGATTCGATCGCGCGTTGCCCTTCGAGGCGCGCCAGGTCCGTCTCGTGACGCGCCGCGTGGTGCACGACGATGCGCAGCAGCGCGTCGAGCCCGTTGGGGTCGGTCGGCTGCTGCGCGGCGAGCGCCCGGTATTCGGTGCGCGCCTGCTCCCACTGCCCCGCCGCCTCCAGCAGGATGCCGCGGTGCAGCCGCGCCATGGCGCTGGCCCGCGGCACCTGCGAATAGGAATCGAGGAAGCGCTGGTAGGCGACGAGCGCCGAGTCGGTCTGGCCGCGGCGCTCCCACAGCTGCGCCAGGAACAGGATGGCGTCGGGCCGCACCGCGCCGCCGAACCCGCTCTCCGCCCAGCGCGCGTAGGCGAGCGCCGAATCGGGCCGCCCGGCCTCGACCGAGCGCTCGGCCAGGGTCAGCACGAGGCGCGGCGCGAGCTTCGCTGCGGCCGGTTCCGCGAGACCCGAGCGCAACGCGTCGAGCGATGCGTCCCAGCGGCCGCGAGCGGCGCGGATCTGCGACAGCCGGGCCCACAGATCGCTCGCCGCGCGGTGGCCGCGGGCGCGCGTCAGCGCGTCGTCGAAGCGCACTTCCGCCGCGCCGAGGATCGAGTCCGCGCCCGCGGCATCGCCCGCCGCGCGGCGCGCGGCCGCGACCTTGAGCGGCGCGTCCAGCACGGGAAGGATGGCCTCGTCCCGCGCCTCGTCCACGAGCGGGTAGCGCGCGGCGATGCGCTGCCACGCCGCGATGGATTCCGGGCCGCGATCGGCGCGCTCCAGCGCGCGGGCGCGAGCCAGCGCCGCCTCGAGGGCGACGGGGACGAGCGCCGCGAAGTCGTCCTCGGCGCGCGCATAATCGGCGAGCGCGGCGTCCGCATGGCCGCGCAGCTCCTCGATGCGCGCCACGGCGATCGCGGCGCGACCGGATACCGTCCCGACGTCCACGGCCAGCGGGGATTCGGAAGCCTGCGCCCAGCGTGCCGCCGGATAGCGCGCCACGATGCGCGCGAACGCCGCGCCGGCCGCCGCGTAATCGGCGTCGGTGGCGAGGCGCGGGTTGAGCTGCAGCCGCTCCACCGCGCGGCGCGCGTACCAGAAGTCGTGATCGGCGCCCCAGCGCGCCCACAGCGCCGGATCGCCGCAACCCGTGACGGCGAGCGCGAGCGCGAGCGCCGGGGCGAACCGGAGCGGCCACGACTTCCGGTGGCGCGGCGAGGGTGTCGAACGAGGCGGCGCGCTCACGCGTCCTCCTCGCGCACCAGGCTCAGATACGCGAGCGTCGCCGAGCCGGCGAGCAGGAACCACAGCCCGAGCGACACGACGGCCTGGGCCGCCACCAGCCAGCCCACCAGCTCGGGCGTGCCGCGCTCGACGATCACGTTCGCGCGATTCGACAGGTATTGGAGCGGCAGCAGCGGCAGCGCCAGAACGATGCCGAGCAACAGCGCCGCCCAGAAGCCGCGCGCCCACGTCTCGGGCAGGCCGGCCAGCGCGCCCCACACGGAACGGCGCTCCAGCATGACCAGCGCGTTCACGTAGAAGAACACGGCCTGGAGCAGGATCGAGCCGCCGAGGATGATCGCGGACGCGAGGCGCGGCACGAGTCCTCCGCTGCCGCGGTGCGCGACCCAGGCTTCGAGCCCGAACGCGAGCGCCGCGACCAGCAGGTTGAACGGCAGGTTGACGAGCACGAGCGCGACGGCGCGGCCGAAGCCGCGGCGCAGCCCCTCGCCGGCCGGCGTGGTCGCGCCGCGGAAGTGCTCCGCGAACAGCCACGTCGCGGCCCCCACGGCGATCGAGCCGAACACCGCGCCGATCGCCAGGTCGGCGCGCGCGTACAGCGCGGGCAGGATGCGGAACACGTTCGGGTAGCGGAGCACCGCCGCCCCACCCAGGCGCTGCAGCAGCGGCGCCATGAACCACGACACGGCCGGGTGCGCGAATCCGACGAGCGCGAGCAGCACGAGCGCCTCGCACAGCCCGAGCCACAGGAACGGCACCCACAGGCCGCCCCGGATCATGGCGCGCAGCGCGCGCAGCAGGGCCTGCCACGCGACGGCGAGCTGCTCGAACGGGCTCACGCGCCGGGCTTCCCGGCGCGTCCCGCGGCCGCGAGCACCGCGGGCAGGTCGTGCGCCACGCGCGACGCGAAGTCGTCGAGCGAGCGGCCCGCGGCCGCCTCGTCCCCGTCGCGGATCAACGCCTCGACACGCACGAACGCCCCCCAGGAATGGTTTTCCAGGGCCCCACTCAGGGCCATGCGGCTGCGAAACGCGTTCTTGTCGGCGGTGGTGAGCCCCGCGGTGGTCCACCAGTAGTAGACCAGGCGCTGATCGTGCGGGCGATCGGCCACGAAGCGATTCACGGCGATTCCGCCGGGCGTCCCGTCGTCCACGCGGCGCGATCCCGGTCGCTCGACGATGTAGCCTTGCGATTCATAGCATAGTTGCGGGTCGTGCGCGCCGTAGCGCTTGTTCTGGTGATACACGATGCACAGCCAGGTCACGTCGGAGCCGCGCTCGTAGCGCCGGATCAGGATGTCGTCGGCCTTCAGTTCCTCGACCACCGCGTCCTCGAACGACAGCTCGGTGCCGTTCCAGTCCCCGAAGCGGGCCGGCGTGGCGCGCAGCGCTCCGTGACCGGCCGCGAGATCGACCGGGGGGTGGGTCGCGACGTACGTCGCGGTCGCCGCGAGCAGCAGCAAGGTGGCGAGAAAGCGGATCACGCGGCGCTCCGCGAGGCGCGCGGCGTCAGCACGGCGCGCACCAGCAGGAGTCCGCCGAGCGCCACGACGTAGATGAGGTATCCGGTGACGTCGTGGAACGTGCCGGCCGCCTCCTTCACGCCCACGTAGTGCGCGACGACGATGAGCAGCGTGATGCGCAGCGCGTTCCCGGCCATGGCGATGGGCACGGCCGAGAGCAGGATCAGCGCGCGCCGCCACCACCCGCCCGGCTGCAGCCACGCGAACACCGCGCCCGTCGCGAGCAGCGCGAGCAGCGAGCGCAGGCCGCTGCACGGATTCTCCATGCGCAGCTCGCCACTGGCCAGGTACAGCGTCATGCCGCTGCGCTGCAACGTCACGCCGAGCCCCTCGGCGACGCGCGTCGAGATCCGCACGGTGATCTCCTTGAGCGCGTAGCTGATCTGGTTCATGAGGAGCGGCGGGAACGTGAGCATGAACGCCAGGTATGCGATCGGGAACGCGAGCAGGCGCGTCGCGGCCCGGCCGAGGAACGTCAGGGACAGCCCGTAGGCCAGCGCGATCAACGACCAGCCCTCGAGCGCGAACAGGTCCATGCGCATGCCCAGCACCTGCATCGCGCAGCCCAGCGCCACGAGCGCGAGGCCGAGCGGCTCGGGGCGCAGCGCGACCTCGGCCAGGCGCCGGCGCCTGAGCCAGACCAGCACGACGGCGGCGAGCGGCACGAGCGGCCCGTGCGAATAGTTGTCGTTCGTCGTCCAGATCGTCCACAGCTCGCCGAACGTGCGATGGTAGATCGCGACCACGAGCGCGAGCAGCGCCGCCGACTGGGCCGCCGCGGCGAACGCGCGACGCGGCGACGCGGTGGGGAAAGGCTGAACCGTCAAGGCGCGCCCTCCATGGGCTCTAGAATACCCCGCGCGACGAGAACACGGTCAGGGCCGTGCGCGCGAGGATGACCGTGTCCAGGCTCGGGGACACGTGATCCAGATAGTATCGATCGTACGCGACTTTGTCGCGCATGGGGATTTCGTCGCGGCCGTGGATCTGCGCCCAGCCGGTGACCCCGGGGCGCAGCGCGTCCACGCCCTCCGCCTGGCGCATGGCGATCAAGTCGTCCTGGTTGAACAGCGCGGGCCGCGGGCCGACGAGCGACATGTCGCCGCGCCACACGTTCACCAGCTGCGGCAGCTCGTCGAGGCTGGTGCGGCGCAGCAGGCGGCCGACGCGCGTGACGTGCGAGGAGCCCGGCCCCATGAGGTGGGACGCGAGGTCGGGCGTGCCCACGCTCATGGAGCGGAACTTGAGGATGGTGAATTCGCGCGAGCCGCGGCCGACGCGGCGCTGGCGGAACAGCGCGGGCCCCGGTGAATCGAGCCGCACCGCGACCGCGATGAGCGCGAGCAGCGGCGCGAGCGCGACGAGCAGCAGCGTCGCCACCGTCCAGTCGACGGCGCGCTTCACCGCGCCCGCCGCCCCGGCCGGACGCACCGCCACGCCGCGCCCGTGGGCCGCGCGATGCGCGTCCTCGAGCAGCGTGACCAGGCGATCGCCCAGCACGCGTCGCGAGTAGTGGGCGTTCACGAACTCGGGGCCGGCCGCGGCGAAGCGCGCGCACCGCTCCCCGTCGTCGGCCAGCGCCGCGATCGCCCGGGCCAGCGCCGCGCCGTCGCCCGGCGGCACGACCTCGCCGGCGCCCGAGGCGCGCAGGACGTCGGCCGCGTCCCCGCCGAGCGCGCCCACGACCGGGCGGCCGCACGCCAGGTAGTCGAACAGCTTGACCGGGATCGTCTCCCCCGAGAACTCGTGGGCTCGTGTGGTGGCCACGCACGCGTCGGCGGCGTGGATCAGCGCGACGAGGTCGGCGGGCGACACGCTCGAGCGGAACTCGACGTTGTCGAGGCCGCGCTCCGCGACCTGGCGCTCGAGGCCGGACTTGGCGACGCCGTCACCGACCAGCAGGAAGTGCACGTCGCGCCGCGTCCGCAGGCGGTCGGCCGCGTCGATCAGGGCCTCCATGCCGTGCACCAGCCCGTGCGTGCCGGCGTACAGAACCGTGAAGCGCCCGTCGCGCGGGCGCAACGGGGCCGGCGTGAAGCGCTCGGTGTCGGCGCCGTTCGTGATGAGCGTGACGCGCGACGCCGAGACGCCGCGCGCTTCGATCTGGCGCCGCATGCCGGGCGTGACGACGACGAGGCGCGCCGCGTGCGCGTGGAGGAAGCCGGCCAGCGCCTGCAGCGCGCGTGACGCCAGGCCCTCCTTCATCTCGCCGAGCGCGAGCGCAGCGCGCGGCCAGTCGTCGCGGACGTCGAGCACGAACGGCGCGCGATGCAGGCACGCCGCGAGCCACGCGCTGACCCCGAGGAACAGGGGCGGCGTGGTCGCGAACACGACGTCGGGGCGCGGGCCCGAGCACGCGACCGGCAGGGCGCTCCACGCGAACGTCGCGTGGTTCCACAGCCGGGTCCACGGGGTCTTTCGCGGCGTGGCGTGCAGCCACACGCGCTCGACCTCGATCGCGCCCTCGCGCTCGCGCGCGCGGCGCACGTTCCGGTACGCGCCCTGGATCTCGCCCGACGGGTGGTTCGGCAACCCGGTGACGACGCGCACCTGATGTCCCGCGCGCTCCAGGGCGCGCGCGAAGTGCAGCGCACGGGCCGGCGCGGCGCCGGTCTCGGGCGGCCAGTACTGGCTGACGAACAGAACGCGCATGCGGATCGCGGCCCCTACGCCCTGGCCGCCACGACGAGCTGACGCCGCGCCGTGCCGTGCCCCGTCCACCACGCGCGCTGCAGCGGCTCGAGTGCGGCGTGGTACAGCAGGTCGGGCGCGGCGCCGAGGCCGCCCCAGTACAGCTCGTGGTGCACGACGCGCAGCCCGTTCGCCTCCATCACCGAACGCATCTCGCGCGGCGCGAACGTGCGCTCGACGGCGTACGCGTGGCGCTGGCCGTCGGGCGCGACGTATTCCTGGTGCACCTCGTCGCGCAGCTTCGCGAGGCGCCGCAGGTGCTCGGGATGCGCGCCGTTGATGTCGCCGACCACCAGCACGCCGCCCGGCCGCAGGTGATCGCGAACGGCGCCGAGGAACGCGTCGAGCGGGTCGATGTGCGACAGCGCGTTGTACACCCACACCAGGTCCACGTCGCGCTCCCAGTCGCGCGTCAGGTCGGCGCGCGCGTAACGCACGTCGAGCGCGAGCCCGGTGCGCGCGCGATAGAACGCGGCGCGCCGCTCGGCCGCGGCCAACCGGTCCGGGCGCAGGTCCGCGCCCACGACGTCG
>Ga0310810_10004308_pt1 | contig 15702 bp, 14 predicted proteins | sample NCmetagenome_FD_207641 | JGI IMG/M metagenome (GOLD analysis project Ga0310810, IMG submission 207641) | Soil microbial communities from experimental microcosm in Duke University, North Carolina, United States - NC | ecosystem: Engineered > Artificial ecosystem > Soil microcosm > Unclassified ...
CAGCCGCGCATGCACCTTGGCGACGCGCCGGCCGACGCGCACCGCCGGGTTGACGGCGAACACCTCGTGCGTGCGCTCGTGCTTGTCGGTGCGGCCGCCGACCGCCTGGAAGAGCGTCGCGTACTCGGCCGAGATGAGCAGCACCACGTCGTAGAAGGAGCGCGAGACGAGCAGCTGCCCGGCCTGCGCGAACGACATGATGCGCTGCGCGACGTTGATGCCGTCGCCGATCACGTTCTCGCGGCCGTTGATGTCGCGCGTGACGTAGACCGGGCCGAGGTTGATGCCCATGCGCACCGGCACCTCGCGCACGTTGTCGAACACCGAGAGCGCGGCGAACAGGCCGTGCTCCGGGTCACCGAGGAAGGTGACCGCCGCCCCGTCGCCGGTATCGATCACCACGCGGTCGGCCGCGGGCGTGTCCTGCAGCGCCGCGGCGAGCACCTCGTTGAAGCTCTCCTTGAGGCGGATCTGCTCGGTGACGCCGAGGCGCGAATAGCCGGCGATGTCGAGGAAGAGCACGCTGCACACCAGCGTGCGGCTCGCTTGCGCCGGCGGCTCGCTCATCGCATGCCCTTATCTCATCCCCGGCAGCATGCCCTTCATGCCGCGCATCATGCGCTGCAGGTTGCCGCCCTTCATCATCTTCATCATCTTCTGCATCTGCTCGAACTGGTTGAGCAGCTGGTTGACCGCCTGCACCGGCACGCCCGCGCCGGCGGCGATGCGGCGCTTGCGCGAGGCCTTGATCAGCTCCGGCCTGGCGCGCTCCTGCGGCGTCATCGAGCTGATGATGCCCTCGATGCGCCTGAGCTGCCGGTCGTCCTGCAGCTTGGCCGGGTCGACCTGGCCGACCAGCTGCGCCGGCAGCTTGTCCATCAGCGAGGCGATGCCGCCCATCTTCTTCATCTGCGCGATCTGCTGGCGGAAGTCCTCGAGGTCGAAGCCCTTGCCCTTCTTCACCTTCTCGGCGACGCGCTTCGCCTCCTCGAGGTCGATCTTGGCGTGCGCCTCTTCCACCAGCGACAGGATGTCGCCCATGCCGAGGATGCGCGCCGCCATGCGCTCGGGATGGAACGGCTCGAGGCCGGACAGCTTCTCCGCCACGCCCGCGAACTTGATCGGCTTTCCCGTGACGTGGCGCACCGAGAGCGCCGCGCCGCCGCGCGCGTCGCCGTCGAGCTTGGTCAGCACGATGCCGGTCAGCGGCAGCCGCTCGCTGAACGCGCGCGCCACGTTGACCGCATCCTGGCCCTGCATGGCGTCCACCACGAACAAAGTCTCCGCCGGCGCGAGCGCGCCGTGCAGCTCGGCGATCTCGCGCATCATCTCCTCGTCGACCGCGAGCCGGCCCGCGGTGTCGACGATCAGCACGTCCAGGTAGTGGGTGCGGGCGTACTCGAGCGCCGCCCGCGCAATGTCGACGGGCTTCTGGTTTACGGAGGAAGCGACAAACTCCGCGCCGGCCTGCCCGGCCACCGTCTTCAGCTGCTCGATCGCCGCCGGGCGGTAGACGTCGGTGGAGACGAGCGCCACCTTCTTCTTCTCCTTGCGCAGGTAGAGCGCCAGCTTGCCGCTGGTGGTGGTCTTGCCCGAGCCCTGCAGGCCGGCCATCAGGATCACCGCGGGCGGCTGCACGGCGAGATCGAGCGGCGCGTTCGCCTCGCCCATGAGCGCGGCGAGCTCGCGGTGCACCACGCCGACCAGCGCCTGGCCCGGCGTCAGGCTGCCGACCACCTCGGCGCCGAGCGCCTTGGCGCGCACCGCCTCGATGAAATGCTTGACCACCGGCAGCGCGACGTCGGCCTCGAGCAGCGCGACGCGCACCTCGCGCAGCGCCTCCTGGATGTTCGCTTCGGTGAGGCGCGCTTCGCCGCGCACCTGCTTGACGATGCGCGCGAGCCGCGCGGTAAGGGTGTCGAGCATGCGGTGTAAACTGGGGAGGTGCCGCCGATTGTAATTCACGCAATCGCGTCCGCCGCATACGCGGCGCTGGCGTGGCACCTCTGGCGCTCGCGCTGGCGGCACGGCGCGCCGGCGGGCGGCGCGGACCTGAACGGCGCCGAGCGCCTCGCCATCCTCGCGCCGCTCGCCCTGCACGCGTGGCTGCTCGGGCAGGGCCTGTTCGGCGGGCCGGAGCTGCGCTTCGGCTTCGCTTTCGCGCTCTCGGCGATGCTCTGGCTCGCGGTGCTGATCTACTGGCTGGAGAGCCTGTTCTTCAGCCTGGTCGGCATGCAGCCGCTGGTGCTCGGCGCGGCGGCGCTCGGCGTGCTGCTGCCCGCCTGGTTCCCGGGCCGGCTGATGGCCGACGCCGCCTCGCCCGACTTCAAGCTGCATCTCGCGCTGGCGATCGTCGCCTACAGCGTGTTCACGATCGCGCTGCTGCACGCCGTGCTGATGGCCCTCGCCGACCGCCTGCTCCACCGCAAGAGCGCCGCCGGCGAGCCGCTGCGCGCCGACCCGCTGCACGGCCCGGCGGCGAGCCTGCCGCCGCTGCTCACCATCGAGCGCATGTTCTTCCGCCTGGTCGGCGCGGCGTTCGTGCTGCTCACGCTCACGCTCGCGACCGGCATGGCCCTCTCGGAGTCGATGTTCGGCCGCGCCATGCGCTTCAACCACGAGACGGTGTTCGCGGTGATGGCCTGGCTCACTTTCGCGGTGCTGCTCTGGGGGCGCCTCGCGCGCGGCTGGCGCGGCCGCACGGCGCTGCGCTGGACGGTCGCCGGCTTCGTCATGGTGCTGCTCGCCAACATCGGCACCGCGTTCGTCCTCGAAGTCCTGCTGCGCCGCGGCTGATGGTCGAGATCCCGCTCGCCTGGATGCTGGGCGCGCTCGCCGTGCTGCTGGTGCTGTCGGCGTTCTTCTCCATCGCCGAGACGGCGATGATGGCCTTCAACCGCTATCGGCTGAAGCACCTCGTGGCGCACGGGCACGGCGGCGCCATGATGGTCGCGGAGCTGCTCAGGCGCACCGATCGGCTGTTGAGCGCCATCCTGATCGGCAACACGCTGGCGATCACGGCGGCCACCAGCGTGGCCGGCTTCCTGGCCATCCGGCTGTTCGGCGAGACCAACGCCGTGCTCTTTCTCAGCCCGATCGTGGTCGGCTTCCTGCTGATCGTCTTCTCCGAGATCATTCCCAAGGTGATCGGGGCGACGCACCCGGAGCGCACGGCACTGCTGCTCGTGTACCTCGTGAAGCCGGTGATGTGGGTGCTCGTTCCGCTCACCTGGTTCGTCAATCTTTTCGCGCGGCCTTTGCTGTTCCTCCTCGGCATCCGCCCCGGCAAGGAAACCGAGACGCCGAAGCTCTCGCCCGAGGAGATCCGCACGCTGGTGCTCGAGTCCTCGAGCTTCATGCCGAAGAAGCACCTGGCGATCCTGCTCAACCTGTTCGACGTCGGCGCGATCACGGTGCAGGACATCATGGTGCCGCGCGCCCGCATCGACTCGGTTTGCCTCGACGACGGCATGGAGACGGTGTCGCGCCAGCTCGCCACCAGCCACCACATGCGCCTGCCGGTGTTCCGCAACCACGAAGGCGAGCTCTCGGGCATCCTGCACCTGCGCAAGATCCTCGCCGCGCTCAACGCCGGGCCGCTCGACGAGGCGGCGCTGCTCGCGGTGCTCGACGAGCCGTACTTCGTGCCCGCCGGCACCTCCGTGCTTGCGCAGATGCAGTACTTCCAGGAGAACCGCGAGCGGCTCGCCCTGGTGGTCGACGAATACGGCGAGCTGATGGGGCTGGTGACGCTCGAGGACATCATCGAGGAGATCATCGGCAAGTTCACCACCTCGCTGCCGAGCGCGGCGCCGCTTGCCTGGGACGCTTCCGGCGCGGCGAGCGCGGAGGGGGCGATGCCGGTGCGCGAGGTGAATCGCGCCCTGGGACTGTCGCTTCCGACCGACGGTCCGAAGACGCTGAACGGGCTGATCGTCGAGCACCTGCAGGACATCCCCGAGGCCGACGTCTCGATCAAGATCGCCGGCGTCCCTATGGAAATCGTCCATGCGCAGGGTCGCACGATCAAGACGATCCGCATTTTTCGGCCGCCGGCCGATGTAGAAAATACAGAGACCTCAGAGGCTTAGAGCGGGAACTTCAGCCTTTACAAAACTTGCACCCGGGGGCATCATGCTCGGCGAACTGGTGGGCAGGGGTTCCCGCTCGGGAGGGAGTTGGTCAATGGCAACGGCAGCTGCGGTCCTCAAGGGACCGAAAGAATTCATCTTCGCCTGGGAAGGCAAGGACAAGGCCGGCAAGACGATCCGCGGCGAGCTGAAAGCCGCGAGCGAGACCGCGGTCAACGCGACGCTGCGCCGCCAGGGCATCCTGGTGCAGAAGGTCCGCAAGCAGAAGAAGCGCGGCGGCGGCAAGGTGACGGAGAAGGACATCTCGCTCTTCACGCGCCAGCTCGCGACGATGATGAAGGCCGGCGTGCCGCTGCTGCAGTCGTTCGACATCGTCGGCAAGGGCGCCTCGAACCCGGCCGTGGCCAAGCTGCTGCTCGACGTGAAGACCGATGTGGAGACCGGCTCGGCGCTCGCCACCGCGTTCCGCAAGTATCCGCTCTACTTCGACTCGCTGTTCTGCAACCTCGTGCAGGCCGGCGAGCAGGCGGGGATTCTCGAGTCGCTGCTCGATCGCCTGGCGACCTACAAGGAGAAGACGCTCGCCATCAAGTCGAAGATCAAGAGCGCGCTCTTCTACCCGATCGCGATCATCGCCGTGGCGTTCATCATCACCGCGGTGATCATGATTTTCGTCATCCCGGCGTTCAAGGAGGTGTTCCACAACTTCGGCGCCGACCTGCCGGCGCCGACGCTGATCGTGATCGCCATCTCCAACTGGTTCGTCGCCAACTGGTACATCATCTTCCCGGTGATCGGCGCCTCGATCTACGGCTTCCTCGAGGCCTGGAAGCGCTCGCTCGCGGTGCAGATCTTCATGGACCGCGGGATGCTCAAGGTGCCGGTGTTCGGCGAGCTGCTGCGCAAGTCGGCGGTGGCGCGCTGGACGCGCACGCTGTCGACCATGTTCGCCGCCGGCGTGCCGCTGGTCGAGGCGCTCGACTCGGTGGGCGGCGCGGCGGGCAACTACGTCTATGCCAGCGCCACCAAGGTGATCCAGGGCGAGGTCTCGACCGGCACGTCGCTCACGGTGGCGATGCAGAACTCAAACGTGTTCCCCTCGATGGTGCTGCAGATGGTGTCGATCGGCGAGGAGACCGGCGCGCTCGACAGCATGCTCAGCAAGGTGGCCGACTTCTACGAGGCGGAGGTCGATGACGCGGTGGAGGCGCTCTCCTCGCTCATGGAGCCGATGATCATGGTGGTGCTCGGCACGCTGATCGGCGGCATGGTGGTGGCGATGTACCTGCCGATCTTCAAGATGGGCCAGGCGGTATAAGCGGGCTGAACGACCTCGGCTGGCTCGCGCAGCCGGCCGTGCTTCCCTGGGTGGCTCTCGCGTTCGGGCTGTGCATCGGCTCGTTCCTGAACGTCGTCATCTACCGGCTGCCGAGGATGCTGGAGCGCGAGTGGCTGCTCCAGGCGCCGGAAGTCCTCGAGGAGGCGAGCGCGCTCCAGTCGAGCCCGCAGGCGAGCCCGCTCGCCGCGGCCGTGCGCCGGCTGATCGAGCCGGTGACCCGGGAGCGAGTGGGCCTGGTCCTGCCGCGCTCGCGCTGCCCCGCCTGCGGCCGCGGCATCGCCGCGTGGCAGAACATTCCGGTGCTGAGCTACCTGCTGCTGCGCGGCCGATGCGCCAATTGCCGGGCGCGGATCAGCCTGCGCTATCCGGCGATCGAGGCCGTGGCCGGCCTGGGCGCGTTCTACTGCGCGTACCGCTTCGGCGCCGCGCCGCAGGCGATCGCCGCGGCGCTTTTCTTCTGGGCCACCCTGGCCCTCGCGGTGATCGATCAGCAGACCGGGTTCCTGCCCGACGACATCACGCTGCCGCTCCTCTGGACCGGCCTGCTGTTCAACGTCTGGGGAACGTTCGTGCCGCTGGGCGAAGCCGTGCTCGGCGCGGCGGCCGGCTACCTGGTGCTGTGGCTGATCAACGCGACGTTCCGCGCCCTGCGCGGCATCGACGGCATGGGCGCGGGCGACTTCAAGATGACCGCGGCGGTCGGCGCGTTCCTCGGCTGGAAGGCGCTGCTGATGGTGATCCTGCTCTCCTCCGTGGTCGGCCTGGTCTTCGGCAGCGCGCAGATGCTCGCCGCGCGCCGCGGCCTGGACCTCAAGTTCAGGTTCCATTTCGGGCCCTACATCGCCATCGCCGGCGTCGCGGCGATGTTCTGGGGACCGGTGCTCGTGCAGCGCTATCCGCTCCTGCGGCCGTTCCCGTGACTTTCGTCGTCGGGCTGACCGGCGGCATCGGCAGCGGCAAGAGCGCGGCCGCCGACGAGTTCGCCCGGCTCGGCGCGGCGGTGGTGGACACGGACGAGATCGCGCGCGAGCTGACCGCGCCGGGCGGCGCGGCGATGCCCCATGTGCGCAGCCTGTTCGGCGAGGCGTTCGTCGCCGCGTCGGGCGCCATGGACCGCGAAGCGATGCGCCGGCGCGTATTCGCCGACCCTGCCGCCCGCCAGGCGCTCGAGCGCCTGCTGCATCCCCTGATCCGCGCCGAATCGCAGCGTCGCATCGCCGCGGCACGGGCGCCCTACGTGGTGCACGTGGTGCCGCTGCTCGTGGAATCGGCCGACTACCGCACGCGCGTCGACCGCGTGCTGGTGGTCGATGCGCCCGAGGCAGCGCAGGTGGCGCGGGTGGGCGCGCGCAGCGGCCTGCCGGCCGACGAGGTGCGCGCCATCATGCGCAGCCAGGCCCCGCGCGAGCAGCGCCTCGCCGCCGCGGACGACGTGATCGACAACCGCGGCGACCTCGCCGCGCTGCGCGGCCAGGTTGCAGCGCTGCATGCCAAATACGTCGCGCTGGCGAGGGCCGCCTCGAGCTAGGTTGTACCGGCGACGCAAATCGCTCAGAATCGGCCCGGCTTGATCACGTACGAATACCCGCTCAACGAGCGCATCCGCACGCTGCTGCGGCTCGAGGACCTGTTCGAGCGCTCGCGCCATTTCGTCGCGCGGACCGATCCGCACGATCATCACATGGCGCTGCTCACGCTGTTCGAGATCCTCGAGGTGGCGAGCCGGGCCGACCTCAAATCCGACCTGCTGCAGGAGCTGGAGCGGCAGAAGCAGGTGCTGCTGTCCTTCAAGAACAACCCCGACATCGCCGAGGACGCGCTCTCGAGCGTGCTGCGCGACATCGAGCAGGCCGCGGCGGCGCTGTTCTCCATGACCGGCAAGATCGGCCAGTACCTGCGCGAGAACGACTGGCTGATGTCGATCAAGCAGCGCACCGGCATCCCGGGCGGCGCCTGCGAGTTCGACCTGCCCTCCTACCACTACTGGCTGCACCGGCCGGCCGAGGAACGGACCGGCCAGCTCGCCGCCTGGACGAGCCCGCTCTATCCGCTGCGCGACGGCTCGGCGATCATCCTGCGCATCCTGCGCGAGTCCGGCCGCCCGCAGCAGGTGAATGCGCCGCAGGGCATGTACCAGCAGATGCTGGGCGGCAAGACCGCGCAGATGCTGCGCCTGCGCCTCGAGCCCGCCATGCCGTGCGTGCCGGAGATCAGCGCCAACAAGTACGTGCTCAACATCCGCTTCATCTCCCAGCAGCCCGAGGATGCGCGCACGCGCACCGCCGATTGGGACGTGGCGTTCGAATTGACGTTTTGCAACCTGTAAAGAAAGTCGCCTGCCCGCGCTGCGGCCAACCGGCCGCGTTCTCGCCCGGGAATCCCTGGCGCCCGTTCTGCAGCGAGCGCTGCAAGATGATCGATCTGGGCGCCTGGGCGTCCGAGAGCTATCGCGTGCCGGACGAGGCCGGCGAGCTCGAAGACGAGCCGCCCGAGGGGAGCTAGGCCCAGCTGCCGCGGATCATCGCCAGGCCGTGCGCGCCGTGGCGCCAGGCCTCCTCCATGTCGGCCGGACGCAGGCCGCCGATCGCGTAGACCGGGAGGCTCGTGCCGCGCACCAGGGCGGCGAAGCGCTCCCAGCCGAGCGGCTCGGCGAGCGCCTTTTCCCTGACCGGGCCGACGACCGCGAAATCCAGGTCGAGCGCCATGGCCCGCTCCAGGTCCTCGCCCGTGTGGCATGAGGCGGCGGTCAGGCCGTGCTTCGCTTTCAACTGCCGGAGCTCGCCGGCCGTGACATGCACGCCATCCGCGCCCGGGAACGGCGTCTTGGTGAGCACCTTGCAGCCGTACCGATGCGCAAGGCCGATCGCCTGTCGCGTGAACCGCTCACGCTCCGGAGGCGGCAGCGAAGGCTCGCGCACCTGCAGCAGCTTGAGACCCCCGGCCAGCCGCTGCGCCAGGCGCTCGAGCATCGGCGCGATGCCGAGTCGCGCGGCGTCGGTGACGGCGTATTCATGCGGCAGCGCGAGCGCCGCGAGCACCGGCGCGTTGGCCGGCAGCATCGGCGCGACGCTCGGGGCGCCGATGGCCTGCCAGGCGATGGCCTGTCCCTCTCGCGGGTGCGGCTCGCCGCGCCAGGCGGTGACGCGGAAGAAATCGAGCCGCACCGTCCCGTGCGGATAGGCATAGACGCGCATGAGCCAGGGATAGGCGCGCAGCACTTCGACGCCGAGCTCCTCGTGCAGCTCGCGCGCGAGCGCGGCCTGCGCATCCTCGCCCGGCTCGACCTTGCCGCCCGGGAACTCCCAATAGCCGGCGTACACCTTGCCGGCCGGGCGCTGCGCGAGGAGAAATGTGCCGTCCGGCCGCTCCATCACGGCCGCCACGACTTCGATCACCTCACTTCTTCCTGGCGTGGCGTCCGGCCCAGTCACGGGCGAACTGGTAGGCCACGCGCCCGCTGCGCGAGCCGCGCTGCAGCGACCACTGCAGCGCCTCTTCGCGCGCCGCGTCGCTGTCCTTGACGCCGAGCGTCTTCAGCCAGTGGGCGACGATCGCCAGGTATTCGTCCTGGTCGAAGGGGTAGAAGGTCACCCAGAGGCCGAAGCGCTCGGAAAGCGAGATCTTCTCCTCGACCGTCTCGCCGGGATGGATCTCCTCGCCGACGTACTTGGTTTCGAGGTTCTCGTTCATGTACTCGGGCATCAGGTGGCGCCGGTTCGAGGTGGCGTAGATCAGCATGTTCTCGGAGGTGGTCGAGATCGAGCCATCGAGCGCGACCTTGAGCGCGATATAGCCCTCCTCGGCGCCCTGGAAGCTCAGGTCGTCGCAGAACACCAGGAAGCGCTCCGAGCGGCCCGCCACCTGGTCGACGATGTTCGGCAGGTCGACCAGGTCGTTCTTCTCCACCTCGATGAGGCGCAGGCCCTGGCGCGAGTACTTGTTGAGCAGCCCCTTGACGATCGAGGACTTGCCCGTGCCGCGCGCGCCGGTGAGCAGCACGTTGTTCGCCGGCTTGCCGTCGAGGAACTGGCGCGTGTTCTGCTCGACGCGCTCGATCTGCCGGTCGATGCCGCGCAGATCGGCGAGCTTGATCCGGTGCACTTGGCGAACGGGCTGCAGATAACCTGCGGTGGCACTTCCCCCACCGGTGCCGCGCCTTCCGCTCGCGCGCCAGCGGAAGGCGATGCTCGCCGCCCAGTCGGTCGCCGGTGGCGCCGGCGGCAGCAGCTGGTCCAGGCGTTGCAGGATCCGCTCGAGCTCTTTGCTCACGTCCGGTATTCGGCGTTGATTTTCACGTAGTCGAAGGAAAGATCACAAGTCCAGAGCACCGCTTCGGCCTTCCCCCGGTTCAGCACCGCCCGCACGGTGAATTCCGGCTTCTTCATCGCCGCCAGCGCGGCTTCCTCGCGGTAATGCGGATCGCGGGCGCCGCCGCGCGCGACCCGCACGCCGTCGATGTAGAGATCGACGCGCCCCGCATCCAGGCCGGCGACGCCGGAGTAGCCGATCGCGGCGAGGATCCGGCCGAGGTTCGGATCGGAGGCGAAGAAGGCAGTCTTGACGAGCGGCGAGTGGGCGATGGCGTACGCGACGCGCCGGCATTCCTCGGCGCTGCGCCCGAGCGCCACCTCCACGGTGACGAACTTGGTCGCGCCTTCGGCGTCGCGCACGATGGCCTGCGCGAGGTGGCGCGCGACGTCGGTGAGCGCCGCTTCCAGGCGCAGCAGGTCGCGCCGCGACGACGCGGCCGGCCCCTGGCCGCTGGCGAGCAGCATGAACGCGTCGTTGGTCGACGTGTCGCCGTCGACCGTGATGCAGTTGAACGTGCGGTCGGCGACGCGCTGCGCCATGCGCCGCAGCGTCGCCGGCGCGACGCGCGCGTCGGTCGCCACGAAGCCGAGCATGGTCGCCATGTCGGGGCGGATCATGCCCGCCCCCTTGGCGATGCCGCTCACCGCCGCGGCACCCCCGGAGAGACGCAGCCGGCGCGAATACGCCTTCGGCACCGTGTCGGTGGTCATGATCGCCTGCGCCGCCGAAAGCCAGTCGTCCTTGCTGAGCAACGCGCGCGGCAGCGCGGCGACGATGCGATCGGCCGGCAGCGGCTCCATGATCACGCCGGTCGAGAAGGGCAGGACCTGCCGCGCGTCGCAGCCGAGGTGCCCGGCGAGCGCTTCGCAGACGGCCATGGCGCGCGCCACCCCGTCGGCGCCGGTGCCGGCGTTCGCGTTGCCGGTATTCACCACCAGCGCGCGCACTGCGTTGCGCACATGCTTGCGCGCGATCGTCACCGGCGCGGCGCAGAATCGGTTGCGCGTGAAGACGCCCGCCACCGCCGTGCCCGGCGCGAGCCGCATCACCAGCAGGTCCTTGCGCTCCGCCTTGCGGATCCCGGCCATCGCCACGCCCAGCTCGACGCCCGGGACGGGCAGCAGCGCGGCCGGATCGGGCGGCGGAAGGTTGACCGCCATCTACGTCAGTTTGCCGTGGCAGTGCTTGTATTTCTTGCCCGAGCCGCAGGGGCAGGGATCGTTGCGGCCGACCTTCTGCGTGGGCCGCACCACCGGCCGCGCCTTCTTCTTGGTCGCCGCCTCGGCGAGCGCCACGTCGCCGTTTTCCGCGTATCCCGCGGACGCTTCCTCGCCGCCCGCGCCGCCCGGATGCAGCGGCGTGACGTTCTCGACGTGCGCCTGGTCGTCCGGCCGGATGTCCTCCTGGGTGCGGATCTCCACCGCGGTGAGCGTCTTCACCACCTCGAGCTTCACCGACTCGAGCAGCGCGCCGAACAGCTCGAAGGCCTCGCGCTTGTACTCCTGCTTCGGGTTCTTCTGCGCGTAGCCGCGCAGGTGGATGCCCTGGCGCAGGTGGTCGAGCGCCGCGAGGTGCTCGCGCCAGTGCGCATCGAGCACCTGGAGCATCTGGTAGCGCTCGAACTGGCGCCATTGCTCGCTCGCCGCCTCCGGCACCTTGGCGCGATAGGCGGCGTCCGCCTTTTCGACGATGCGCTCGAGCAGGCTCTCGTCGAGCAGCTCGGGCTCCGCCTCGAGCCACTGCTTGAGCGGCAGCTCGAGGTTGAACTCCGCCTTGAGCGCGGCTTCGAGCCCGGCGATGTCCCACTGCTCCTCGATGCTCTCCTCGGGCACGTAGCTGCGCAACAGGTCGCGCAGCACGCCGGCGCGCAGCTCGGCGATGCGCGCCGAGACGTCGCTCGACTCGAGCAGCTCGTTGCGCAGCGCGTAGATGGTCTTGCGCTGCTCGTTGGCGACGTCGTCGTACTCGAGCAGCTGCTTGCGGATGTCGAAGTTCCTCGCCTCGACCTTGCGCTGCGCGCTCTCGATGGAGCGCGTGACCATCGGATGCTCGATCGCCTCGCCCTCGGGCATCTTCAGCATCACCATGATGCGGTTGATGCGCTCGCCGGCGAAGATGCGCAGCAGCGGGTCCTCGAGCGACATGTAGAAGCGCGAGCTGCCCGGGTCGCCCTGGCGGCCCGAGCGGCCGCGCAGCTGGTTGTCGATGCGCCGCGACTCGTGCCGCTCGGTGCCGATGATGTGCAGGCCGCCCGCCTTCACCACCTGGTCGTGCAGGGCCTGCCACTCGCCGCGCAGGGTCTCGATGCGCCGCTGCTTTTCGGCCGCGTCCAGCTGCTCGTCGGCTTCGACGAAGTCGCACTGCTTTTCCACGTTGCCGCCGAGCACGATGTCGGTGCCGCGCCCGGCCATGTTGGTGGCGATGGTGACCATCTTCGGCCGGCCGGCCTGGGCGACGATCTGCGCCTCGCGCTCGTGCTGCTTGGCGTTCAGCACCTGGTGCGGCAGCTTCTCCTTGCCGAGCAGGCCGGACAGCAGCTCGGAGTTCTCGATCGAGGTGGTGCCGACCAGGACCGGCTGCCCCCGCGTATGGCAGTCGCGGATGTCGTTGATCACCGCCTGGTACTTCTCCTTGCCGGTGCGGTAGACCTGGTCCTGGCGATCGGCGCGGACCATCGGCTTGTGCGTCGGCACGACCACCGTCTCGAGGCCGTAGATCTGCTGGAATTCGTACGCTTCCGTGTCGGCGGTGCCGGTCATGCCGGCGAGCTTGCCGTACATGCGGAAGTAGTTCTGGAAGGTGATCGAGGCGAGCGTCTGGTTCTCGTTCTGGATCTGCACCTTCTCCTTCGCCTCCACCGCCTGGTGCAGGCCGTCGGACCAGCGCCGGCCGACCATCAGCCGGCCGGTGAACTCGTCGACGATGATCACCTCGCCGTTCTGCACCACGTAGTGCTGGTCGCGGTGGAACAGGTGGTGCGCGCGCAGCGCGGCGTAGAGCTGGTGCACCAGGTTGATGTACGCCGGCTCGTAGAGGCTCGCGCCCTCGGGCAGCAGGCCGATGCGCGCGAGGATCTGCTCGGCCTTCTCGTGGCCGGCTTCCGAGAGGGTGATCTGGTGGTTCTTCTCGTCGACGTAGAAGTCGCCCGGCGGCTCGGGCTGGTCGGGCTTCTTCTCCTCCTTCTGCCGGGTAAGGAGCGGCGGCACCTCGTTCATCTTGAGGTAGATCTCGGTGCGGTCCTCGGCCTGGCCGGAGATGATGAGCGGCGTGCGCGCCTCGTCGATCAGGATCGAGTCCACCTCGTCGACGATGGCGTAGTTCAGCCCGCGCTGGAAGCGCTCCTCGACGTGCATCGCCATGTTGTCGCGCAGGTAGTCGAAGCCGAACTCGTTGTTCGTGCCGTAGGTGATGTCGGCGGCGTAGGCCGCGCGCTTGTCCTCCGGCTCCATCTGCGGCAGGTTCACGCCGACCGTCAGGCCGAGGAAGTGGAAGATCTTGCCCATCCAATCGGCGTCGCGCCGCGCCAGGTAGTCGTTCACCGTGACGATGTGCACGCCCTTGCCGGTGAGCGCGTTCAGGTAGGCGGGCAGCGTCGCGACGAGCGTCTTGCCCTCGCCGGTCTTCATCTCGGCGATCTTGCCGTTGTGCAGGACCATGCCGCCCACGAGCTGCACGTCGAAGTGGCGCATGCGCAGCGTGCGCTTGGCGGCCTCGCGCACCACGGCGAAGGCCTCGGGCAGCAGCTCGTCGAGCGCCGCGCCGTCGGCGTGGCGCTTCTTCAGCTCGTCGGTCTTGCCGCGCAGCTCGGCGTCGCTCAGCGCGGCGAGCGCCGGCTCGTGCGCGTTCACCGCCGCCACGGCGTGCGCGTACTGCTTCAGCAGGCGCTCGTTGCGGCTGCCGAACACCCGCGTCGGCAGGCGCCAAAGCACTTCCGCGACGGTGCGAAGCGACTGGAGAGTTTTGACCATCGTCCGGGGTGCAGCGGGCGAGCGGCCCGCTGCAGGCCCTTGCAAAACCGGGGATTTTATCCGGAAACCGGTGCTACTTGGCGCTCGCCGCGAGCTGGGCCGGCTTGCCGAGCTGCAGGAACCTCGCCGGGTTCTGCGCCACGCCGCGGAAGCGAACTTCGAAGTGCAGGTGCGGTCCGGTGGAGCGGCCGGTGCTGCCGGAGAGCGCGATGCGCCGGCCGCGCTGCACCACGTCGCCCTCCTTGACGAACAGCTTGGAGAGGTGCGCGTAGCGCGTCACCAGGTCGTTGCCGTGATCGATGTCGAGCATGTAGCCGTACTGCGGATGGAAGCCGGCGAACTGCACCACGCCGGTGGCGGCGGCATGCACGTCGGAGCCGAGCTCGGCGAGGAAGTCGATGCCTTCGTGCATCGCCATCTGTCCGGTGAACGGATCGATGCGCCGCCCGAACGACGAGGCGTTGTACGGCGAGGCGACCGGCAGCATGGTCGGCATCATCTTCTTCTTCAGCGCCTGCTCGAAGAGCTGCGACTCGAGCACGCTCAGCGTGTCGTTGCGGTTCTCGATCTGGCGCGACAGCGCGAGCAGCTTCTCGTTGAACTCGCCGAGCGACAGGTTCTGCGGCGGCAGGGTGGTGGTCGCGCCGCCGATGCCGGGCAGCGCCGAGAGCTTGATGTCGCGCACGCCGGCTACCGCGGTGAGGCGCTCGCCGACCGCGTCGAGGCGGGTGAGCTGCGCCTGCATCTCGCCCAGCTTGACGGCCATGGCGCCGAGGTTCTGCTGCACGAAGGTGCGGCTGCGCTCCGCCTCGGCCTCCTGGGCGGCCAGCACCAGCTTCTGGAAGGCCGGCAGCGGCAGCTCGATCGCGTAGCGCAGGGTGAGCCAGTACATGCCGGCGGTGCCGGCCAGCATGGCCAAAAGCGCGAGCAACGCGCTCGCCACCAGGTGGCGCGTCGCCAGCGTGACTGACCTCGCCCTCGCCAGCCGGTCGGAGATCAGGATAATCTGCAAGCCGCCTCCCTAATACGCTGCCATGCGCCCCAACAGGCTCGACCGCATCCTCTCGGCCGAAAGCGAGCTGCAACCGCTGCTCACCAAGGCGCACGAGCTGCGCGTGCTATCCGGGCTTGTTTACCGCTTCTTGTCCGCCGACGTCGCCGCCGAGGCCCGCGTTGTGAACTTCAAGGACTCGCAGCTCGTGCTCGCTGCGGCCAATTCCTCCGTTGCTGCGAAGCTGAAGCTCCTCGCTCCGGCCCTCGCCCGCTTTCTTACCGAGCGGCGCTGGCAGGTTAATTCAGTTTCGGTGAGGGTGCAACCGAGCGCGTCACGCGGCCCGGCGGCCGGTCCCGCCGCCGTGCAATTGTCCACATCGGCGCTGCAGGCGCTGCAGGACCTGCACTCGGCGATGCGGGCTTCGCCGGCGCGCGACGCGCTCGGGCGCTTGCTGCGCCGCCGCGGCGCCGCGAAGGCCGAGCCGGGCTAGCCGTACTGCGTGACGAGGCGCGCGATGCGCGCCGGCGCTTCCTCGGCCCGCTCGAAGCTCGCCAGCTCGAGCGCGTCCTTCTCCGCGAGCAGGGCGCGCAGCAGGCGGTTGTTGAGCGCGTGGCCCGACTTGTGCGCGGCGAACGCGCCGAGCAGCGGCCGGCCGAGCAGGTACAGGTCGCCGATCGCGTCGAGCAGCTTGTGGCGGATGAACTCGTCGGCGAAGCGCAGGCCTTCGGCATTCAGCACGCGGTACTCGTCCAGCACGACCGCGTTGTCGAGCCCGCCGCCCAGCGCGAGGCCGCTCTCGCGCAGGCTCTCGACCTCGTGCATGAAGCCGAAGGTGCGCGCGCGCGCGATTTCCTTCAGGTACGAGGTCTCGGCGAAGTCCACTTCCACCGACTGCGTCGAGCGCTCGATCACCGGGTGCTTGAACTCGATCGAGAAGGAGAGCTTGTAGCCTTCGTAAGGCTCGAGGCGCGCCCATTTGTCGCCTTCGCGCACCTCGAC
>Ga0310810_10004309_pt1 | contig 15700 bp, 13 predicted proteins | sample NCmetagenome_FD_207641 | JGI IMG/M metagenome (GOLD analysis project Ga0310810, IMG submission 207641) | Soil microbial communities from experimental microcosm in Duke University, North Carolina, United States - NC | ecosystem: Engineered > Artificial ecosystem > Soil microcosm > Unclassified ...
GAGCATCAACCCTGAAAAGTGATGGGGAGGCCCTTGGGCCATAAACGGGCCGATCCCAGACTGCCAAGAAAACCCTCTAGGGAGTCACTGAGGCGACCGTACCGTAAACCGACACAGGTGGGCGAGGAGAAAATCCTAAGGCGCTCGGGAGAACTCTCGCGAAGGAACTAGGCAAAATTGCCCCGTAACTTAGGGAGAAGGGGTGCCCCACTAGGGTGTTGAGCCCGAAGGGGTCGCAGTAAAGAGGGCCAAGCGACTGTTTACTAAAAACACAGGACTCTGCCAACTCGTAAGAGGAGGTATAGGGTCTGACGCCTGCCCGGTGCCGGAAGGTTAAGGAGAGGGGTTAGTCGCAAGGCGAAGCTCTGAACCGAAGCCCCGGTAAACGGCGGCCGTAACTATAACGGTCCTAAGGTAGCGAAATTCCTTGTCGGGTAAGTTCCGACCTGCACGAATGGCGTAACGACTTGGCCGCTGTCTCCGCGAGAGACCCGGTGAAACTGTAGCGCCAGTGAAGATGCTGGCTACCCGCGACTAGACGAAAAGACCCCGTGAACCTTTACTGTACCTTGGCATGGAACTTTGGCGGAGTCTGCGCAGGATAGGTGGGAGGCTTTGAAGCCGGCACTCTGGTGTCGGTGGAGCCAACGTTGAGATACCACCCTGACTGTGCTGGAGTTCTAACCTAAGCCCGTGATCCGGGCTGGGGACAGTGCCAGGTGGGCAGTTTGACTGGGGCGGTCGCCTCCTAAATGGTAACGGAGGCGCTCGAAGGTCGGCTCAGCACGGTTGGAAATCGTGCGACGAGTGTAAGGGCAGAAGCCGGCTTGACTGCGAGACCTACAAGTCGAGCAGGTACGAAAGTAGGACCTAGTGATCCGGTGGTTCTGAGTGGCAGGGCCATCGCTCAACGGATAAAAGGTACTCCGGGGATAACAGGCTGATCTTGCCCAAGAGTTCACATCGACGGCAAGGTTTGGCACCTCGATGTCGGCTCATCGCATCCTGGGGCTGGAGCAGGTCCCAAGGGTTGGGCTGTTCGCCCATTAAAGCGGTACGTGAGCTGGGTTTAGAACGTCGTGAGACAGTTCGGTCTCTATCTGTCGCGGGCGGAGGAGATTTGACGGGACCTGCCCCTAGTACGAGAGGACCGGGGTGGACGGACCTCTAGTGTGCGAGCTGTCCTGCCAAGGGCACCGCTCGGTAGCTATGTCCGGCAGGGATAAGCGCTGAAGGCATCTAAGCGCGAAACCCGCCTGAAGATGAGATCTCCCGGGGCGTAAGCCCCCTGAAGGGCCCTGGTAGATGACCAGGTTGATAGGCCGGAGGTGTAAGCACCGTAAGGTGTTCAGCTGACCGGTACTAATCGCCCGTGCGGCTTGACCACGTTGAACTCATACATCGATCGATACGGAGAGATGCGCATCGCGATAGTTGCACTCGAGGATCTCGGGATTCGGTTGGCCGGCGCCCGATGGGCGCCGGTACGATTCGATTCCCGGTGGCGTTGCCGGAGGGGCCACACCCGTTCCCATCCCGAACACGGAAGTTAAGCCCTCCTGGGCCGATGGTACTGCGCTGGCAACGGCGTGGGAGAGTAGGTCGCTGCCGGGGTAAATCACGAACGCCCGGGGCCGTGAGGCTCCGGGCGTTTTTGCGTCAGGCGACGCCGGATGTCGTGTCCACAAGACGCCGGGCCCTGTTTCAGGGCGCGGCGGGTGCTGCGCTCAGGCGACCGCGGTCCAGATCGCGAGGACGAACGCGGTGACGGTGATGGCGATCGACGCCAGCGCGAGCAGCTGATCGACGGTCGTCTCCGAGCGGTGCTCGGCATAGGTCAGGAGCCACCCCGCCACGTAGCCGCCGACGAAGCCGCCAGCGTGCGCGACGTTGTTCACCTCTTGCATGAGAAACCCGAAGACGAACAGCACGAGCGCCCATTGCCCGTACTGGCGCAGCACCATGCCGCCGAGCGTGCCCCCGCGCTTCTGTCCGAACGCGACCAGCGCGCCGAGCAGACCGAAGATCGATCCCGAGGCCCCGACGGTGAGGTTGTAGACGAACAGGTCAGAGGCCAGGAACCCAAGGGCGCCGGCGACGGTGAAGATCACGATCAGGCGCGAGGGGCCGTAGAGCTCCTCCACTGCGGGGCCGAGCTGGCGGATCCACAGCACGTTGAACAGGATGTGGAGCACGTTGCCGTGGAGGTAGATCGCCGTGAACAGCGTCCACCATTGGCCGGCGTGCCACGGCCCGGCCCCGGTGGCGCCCAGGTCGCGCAGGGCGGCGTTGCTGGCCGGCAGCAGGTTCATGAACCCGTTGGCGCCCACGGGCGCGCGGGGATCGATGATGAGGCTCAGCACGTAAAGGACCACGCAGGCGACCGTGACGACATCCACGAAGCTGCGCCGCCGGAAGATGGCGCGCAGGGGTCCGGCGAATCCCCACATGCCGGGATTGCGGCGGCCGCAGACCAGGCAGGTCGGGGCGTCGGCATTGGTGAGCCGGCCGCACGACGGGCAGAGGATCGCGCCGGAGGTCTTACGGAACATCGTCGCCCAGACCTTCGGAGTCCTCGACATCGCGGGGCAGACGATAGCGCTCGTCGAGCCACACACCGAGATCGATCAACCGGCAGGTCAGAGAGCAGAACGGGCGATTGACGTTGCCCTGCCATTGAGTCTGGCAGCGGCAGGTAGGGCAGGCCCCCATGACGATCGATCGTACCGGCCGCCCACAAACGCTGTCAACTCGGCTACTTCCCGGGCGGCACCACCGCATTTCTCGTTGACCCTGCCCACCCCCTCGCGTAGAGTGTCCGCGGCATTTTCGCGGTTCATCGACGGCCCCGCCAGGAGATCAGACAGCATGGACTGGAACGTGACGCGCATAACCCGCGCCGCCTGGTTGCTCCTGCCGGCGCTTCTCGTCGTCGCCGCCATCGTCGCCGGCCCCGGCCCGGCGCACGCGGCGGGCGGCGAGGCGAACCTCAGGATCCCGGACCTCAGCCAGGTGCACGTGGCCGGCGCCAGCGGCCGCACGCTGCTGATGGCCGGCCTCGGGGTATGCGTGCTCGGCCTGGTCTTCGGGCTCGTCATCTTCCACCAGCTCAAGAACCTGCCCGTCCACGCCGCGATGCGGGAGATCTCCGAGCTGATCTACGAGACGTGCAAGACGTACCTCGTGACGCAGGGGAAGTTCATCCTCCTGCTCGAGATCTTCATCGGCACCATCATCATTCTGTACTTCGGATTCCTGCTGCATTTCGAGGCGGTCCGCGTCTTCATCATCCTGCTCTTCAGCCTCGTCGGCATCGCCGGCAGCTACGGCGTCGCCTGGTTCGGGATCCGGATCAACACCTTCGCGAACTCGCGTACGGCGTTCGCCAGCCTCCGGGGTCAGGCCTATCCCGTCTACGCGATCCCGCTGAAGGCGGGGATGTCGATCGGGATGCTGCTCATCAGCGTCGAGCTGTTCCTCATGCTCTGCATCCTCCTGTTCATTCCCGGCGACTACGCCGGTCCCTGCTTCATCGGCTTTGCCATCGGCGAGTCGCTGGGCGCCGCTGCCCTGCGCATCGCCGGCGGCATCTTCACGAAGATCGCCGACATCGGCTCCGACCTCATGAAGATCGTGTTCAACATCAAGGAAGACGACGCCCGCAACCCGGGCGTGATCGCCGACTGCACCGGCGACAACGCGGGCGACTCGGTGGGCCCCAGCGCCGACGGCTTCGAGACCTACGGCGTCACGGGGGTGGCGCTGATCTCGTTCATCTTGCTGGCGGTGCGCGAGCCGGTGGTGCAGGTGCAGCTCCTGGTCTGGATCTTCATGATGCGCGTGCTCATGATCATCGCCTCGGGCGTCTCCTATCTGATCAACGAGGCGCTGGCCCGGGGCCGCTATGCCGGCGTCACGCGCATGAACTTCGAGGCGCCCCTCACCACCCTGGTGTGGCTGACCTCGATCGTGTCCGTCGTCATGACCTACCTGGCGTCCTACGTGCTCATCAGCGGACTCGGTGACGGCACCTTGTGGTGGAAGCTCTCCACGATCATCACGTGCGGGACGCTGGCCGGCGCGATCATCCCCGAGCTGGTCAAGGTCTTCACCTCGACCGAGTCGAGCCACGTCCGCGAGGTCGTGACGGCGTCGCGCGAGGGCGGGGCGTCGCTGAACGTCCTCTCCGGGTTCGTGGCCGGCAACTTCAGCGCGTACTGGCTCGGCATCGTCATCGTGATCCTGATGGGCACCGCCTATGCGCTGAGCACGCTCGGACTGGCGAGCCTGATGGTCGCGCCGGCCGTGTTCGCCTTCGGGCTGGTCGCCTTCGGCTTCCTCGGCATGGGACCGGTCACGATCGCCGTCGACTCCTATGGACCGGTCACCGACAACGCCCAGTCCGTCTACGAGCTGTCGCTGATCGAGGAGGTCCCCAACGTGGCGCAGCAGATCCGGCGCGACTTCGGGTTCGACGTCAAGTTCGAGACGGCCAAGGAGCTGCTCGAGGAGAACGACGGCGCCGGCAACACGTTCAAGGCCACGGCCAAGCCGGTGCTGATCGGTACGGCCGTCGTCGGCGCGACCACCATGATCTTCTCGATCATCGTGGTCCTGACCTCGGGCCTCACCCAGAACCTCGATCGCCTCTCGCTGCTGCATCCGCCGTTCTTGCTGGGGCTGATCACGGGCGGCGCGGTGATCTACTGGTTCACGGGCGCCGCAACCCAGGCGGTGTCCACCGGCGCCTACCGCGCCGTGGAGTTCATCAAGGCCAACATCCGCCTGGAGGGCACCACCAAGGCCTCGGTCACCGACAGCAAGCGAGTTGTGGAGATCTGCACCCAGTACGCCCAGAAGGGGATGTTCAACATCTTCCTGACGGTGTTCTTCTCGACCCTGGCCTTCGCGTTCTTCGAACCCTACTTCTTCATCGGCTACCTGATCTCCATTGCGCTCTTCGGGCTCTACCAGGCCATCTTCATGGCCAACGCCGGTGGGGCCTGGGACAACGCGAAGAAGATCGTGGAGACGGAGCTGAAGGAGAAGGGCAGCCCGCTCCACGCCGCCACCGTGGTCGGCGACACGGTCGGCGACCCCTTCAAGGACACCTCCTCCGTGGCGATGAACCCGGTGATCAAGTTCACCACGCTGTTCGGGCTCCTGGCCGTGGAGCTGGCCGTGAGCCTCACCGAGAGCAGCGGGCCCGGGCTCAGCCGCCTCCTGAGCCTCGTCTTTTTCCTGATCTCGACGGTCTTCGTCTGGCGGTCGTTCTACGGCATGCGCATCCAGACCCATGCCGCCGAGCCGGCTCCGGCCCACCGGTAGGTGGAGTCACTCGTCGACGTTGCGACCGGGTTGCTCACCGGTCGCTATGCGCTCGACGACCTCGTGCGCTGGGGCGGGTACGTCGTTCTGGTTGCCATCGTCTTCACGGAGACTGGGCTCCTCATCGGCTTCTTCCTGCCGGGTGACTCCTTGCTCGTCACCGCCGGTGTTGTCGCGGCCGCCGGCCACCTGAACGTCTGGTGGCTGAATGGCCTGCTCGCCGTCGCCGCCATCGTGGGCGATAGCGTGGGCTATGCGATCGGCTGGCGGCTAGGGCCCCGGCTCTTCACCCGGCCCAGGTCCCGCCTGTTCAATCCCCGCCACGTCGAGCGCACGCGCGCGTTCTACGCCCGCTACGGCGCCAAGACCATCGTCATCGCGCGTTTCGTGCCGATCGTGAGGACCTTCGCGCCGGTGGTGGCGGGCGTCGGCCAGATGGAGTACCGCCGGTTCGTTTTCTACAATGTGGCCGGCGGCGTGGGATGGGTGACCAGCATGACGTGGGCCGGCTATCTGCTGGGGCAGGCGGTGCCCGATCTCGGCCGGCGTCTGCACATCGTCGTGATCATCGTGATCCTGCTCTCGCTCGTGCCGATCGCGATCGAGGTCATCCGGGAGCGCCGACGCCACCCGGCGTAGCGTTCGTCCGCGGCCTCGCCATCCTCCTGGCCCGGCTACCCGCATCGCTCGCGCTCGCGATCGGCCGGCGCCTGGGCGATCTCGCGCGGCTGGTGCTGGCCCGGCGCCGGCGGGTCGCGCTGGCCAACCTCGCCGTGGCCTTTCCCGAGCTGGCACCGTCCGAGCGGGCGCGCATCGCCCGGGCGGCCTGGCAGCACGTGGGAATGATGATGGTCGAGCTGGCCCGGCTGCTGGGCCGGCCCATTCAGGCGACGGTGGACGAGCTGGTGGTGGACGGCCTCGACCGGCTCCGGGCGGTGATGCGCGAGCACGGCCGCGCGCTGGTCCTCACCGCGCACCTCGGGAACTGGGAGTACCTGAGCGCCTTCAACCGCATCATCGGCGATCCCGTGGCGATCGTCGTCCGCCCGCTGGACTCACCCTCGCTCGACGCGCTGGCCGTGGAGCTACGCCGCAAGACGGGCGTCGAGCTGATCGACAAGCGCGGTGCTCTCCGCCCTGTCCTCTCGGCGCTCCGCCGGGGCCGGCTCGTCGCCGTGCTCCTCGATCAGAACGCCGCCCGTCGCGAGGGCGTCTTCGTCCCGTTCTTCGGGCGCCCGGCCTCCACCTCCAAGAGCCTGGCACTGCTCTCGCTCAGGACCCGTACGCCGATCGTGCCGATCTTCATCCGGCGGGAGGGGCCCGATCGGCACCGGGTCGTCGTCGAGCAAGCGCTGTGGCTGGAGGAGTGGAATGACCTGGACGCCGCGGTCGTCGAACTGACGGGCCGATGCAACGACGCGATCGAGGCCGCAATCCGGCGGGCTCCCGAGCAGTGGCTGTGGTTCCACGACCGCTGGCGGACCCGTCCGCCCGTCGCGGCGCCGGTCTGATGCGCCGCGTTCTACTCGCGCTGTGTCTGCTCGGGGCGGCGTCCGCCGAGGCTCAGGACGCCGGCGTGGACACATACCAGCAGGCGCGGCGGGCCGGGTCGGTCGGCGTCGTCGCGGGCAGTCTGTACTCCGAATCGACCACTCCCACTGGGAAGCCGCGGCCGATCATCGGAGTCACCGTCACCCTGCTGCCGCGCTCGGCGGACCTGCTGGCCAAGCTCGAGCGCTTCAAGCAGCGGGCGCGAGAGTCCTCGACCTCGTTCGTCGCGGCCGCCCCCGGGATGTTCAAGGCGCGGGAGGACTACGAGCACCAGCTGTTGACCGCGGGAGCCCCCGACCTCGCGTCGATGATGCTGGTAACGGCCGAGGGCACGTTCCGGTTCGAGGAGGTTCCAGCCGGAGCCTGGGTGGTGCTGGCATGGCAGACCACTCCTGTGGACCTGTCCACCCAGAAGATGAAGTCCAAGGAGCGGAACCTCTACCTGCCGCAGACCCGCCTGCAGGGCTTCCGCTCCGTCACGATCTGGCTTCGCGAGCTCAACGTTTCGGGCGGCGCCACGGTGACGGAGGAGTTTACAGATCGGAACAGCTGGTTCCGCGGGGTCGTGGAGGATCGCGAGCTGGACACCAGCCGCTGAGGCCGGCGTCCAGCTCGCGGCAGGCGTTACTTCTTCGTCTCGTCCTTCTTGGGCGTCTCGGCCTTCGGCGCCTCGGCCGCCTTCTTGGCTGGCCGCACCATCACGGACTCGGCGACGTTCTTGCCGCCCATCGCGTGGTAGCGCACGAGCACCAGGTCGCCGGCCGCCAGATCGGCCGGTGTGACGTCCTTGCCGGCCTTGCGGATCTTCGTCGAGCCCTCGACCGCAAAGGTCCACTCGGTATCCTTGCCGCCCCGAGCCTTGCCGGTGACCACGAGGCTATCGGCCGCCGCGGTCTTCACGGTGCCGCTCGCGTTCTGCGTTGCGGTCTTCTTCGCATCCGCGGGCTTCTCGACCTTCTTGTCGTCCTTCGGGGCGGTGGTCGTCTGGCTCTGCGCCAGCGAGATGCCGGTGCTCCCGGCGACGAAGGCCACGCCCATGATCAGTGCGATGAGCTTCTTCACAGTTCCTCCTCCAGTTGTTGGTTACTGCTCTCGCGTTGTGCTCGCTGCTCAGCCTACCGCGTCGTTTTCGTGCCCCGGTGCTTCACCCTCCTAAAGTGCTGCAGACAAAGGCCAAACAAAATGACACCGCCCGGCCGGGCAAACGGCGACCCCCGTTGACCTCTCACCACGGGCCGTGGTAAGAAATACCCAGGCTTTCCGCCGAATATGGCAAATCAAGGCCGTTTCGTCCTAGTGCTCGCCGCTTTCTTCGCGCTTTCTGCGTCTGGCGCGTTCGCGCCCGTTTCTGCTTCGTCGCTCTGGCCCGACGGACTCGGCGGAGACTCATCGCTCACCGAGTACGCGGCGGTGCCCCCACCTGCCGATCAGCGGCCCGATCTACTCGGTGAACAGTCGCTGGATGGGGTGGGTTCCGTCGCCGAGCAGGAGGCTGGAAGCGAGACGGAGCCGCTCGGGATCGACCCGTGGGCCGAGGCGTTCGCCGAATCCAGCCGGGTACAGACGATCGCCGAATCCGTCCGCAGCCTCCGCAAGTCGGCGTATCCCGTCGCCATGAACCCGCAGGTGCAGTTCTTCCTCGATCGCTTCACCGGGGCCCGACGCGACGTCGTCAATCTCTGGGTTGGCCGGGCCGGCCGGTACCTCAGCATGATCCGGGGCGTGTTCGAGAGTCGGGGGCTCCCGGAGGAGCTGGCGTACACGGCAATGATCGAGAGCGGCTTCAACCCGACGGCGGTCTCCCGGGTGGGCGCCAAGGGCATGTGGCAGTTCATGGCGGGCACCGCCCGCCGGTACGGCCTGCGGGTTGATCAGTGGATCGACGAGCGTCTCGATCCGGAGAAGTCCACGGTGGCCGCTGCGTCCTATCTCCGCGACCTGCACACGATGTTCGGTTCGTGGGCCCTGGCCCAAGCGGCCTATAACGCGGGCGAGGTCAAGATCACGAAGGCGATCCGGGCCACCGGCTCCAGCGACTTCTGGACGCTGGCCAAGACGAACCACCTGAAAGCCGAGACGCGGGAGTTCGTGCCCGCCATCCACGCCGCCACCTTGATCGCCCAGGATCCTGGCCGCTACGGCTTCGAAATCACCGAGCCCAGCGCGTCGGACATCGAGGTGGTGCCGGTACCGGCCTCGACCGATCTGCGGCGGCTCGCGCCCAAGGCCGGGCTCAGCGTCGAGACGCTGCGCACGCTGAACCCGGTGCTCATCCGGGCGATCACGCCTCCGGGTGCGCCCTATCAGCTCAGGGTGCCCGTCGGCGCGCGCTCGAGCGTGCTGACGGCGCTGGCACCGCCTGCCAAGCCCCATCCCGCGCCCGTCGTCACGCGGGCCCGAGCGCGCCACGCGTCCCTCGCCGCCGACGAGGACGTCCACATCGTCCAGCCCCGTGACACGGTGAGCTCGATCGCCAAGCAGCACGGTGTAAAGGTCACCGACATGCTCCGGTGGAACCGGCTCGAGGAGGGCAGTCGCATCCGTCCTGGTGACCGCCTGCGCGTGGCGGACAGTCGTCCCCCCGCGTCGGAGGGCCAGGGCGGATTTCGGTGAAGGTCGAGGTCCGACTCTTCGCCACCCTCACGCTGTTTCTTCCCGCTGATGGCCGCCAGGGAGTCGCGACCCTGGAGGTGCCCGAGCACAGCACAGTCCGGGACGTCGTCCAGCACCTGGGCATTCCTGCGGATCTCGAGCGCGTGACCCTGGTCAACGGCGGCACCGCGACGCCCGAGGACACCCTCCATGCCGGGGACGTCGTGACGGTCTTTCCTCCGCTCTCCGGCGGTCACTAGATCCCTTCCGCGGCCGGGGTCCACCTCCAGAACGGGGTGGTACACTCTTGTCGCCGTAGCGGAGCGTGCTGGAGAAACGCCGGAAGCGTCTAGGAACCCGGTGGGCCTCCCGGACTTCAAATCCGGTGTCCGGCTCTAGACAAGCTGGAGGTGGGTTCGACTCCCACACGCTTCCGCCACCGGGGAACGGGGACGATGGCCAAGAATCAGGGCAAAGGCAAGGACGCTCGTGCCAGAGGGGCTTCGCGGGGCGGCCCCCTCAAGCTCGGAGCCACCATCGCCGTGGTGGTCGTGGTCGCCGCCGTCATCGGCTGGTTTGCCTATCGCGCGGCGGCCGATCTTCCCGGCGAGCGCTTCGCCGATCTCGGCAACGATCACATCCAGACCGCGTCGGACCCGCACGTCGCCTACAACTCCGATCCGCCCACGTCGGGACCGCACCTGCCGTACATCGCCCCCTGGGGTGTGCACACGCGACCGATCCCGCTCGAGCTGCAGGTGCACAACCTCGAGGACGGGGGCGTGGTGGTCCAGTACAACTGCACCTGCCCGGAGCTGATCGACAAGCTGCGCACCATCGTGTCGAAGTACGACAAGCAGGTGCTCCTCGCACCGTACCCCGGCATGAAGAGCCGCATCGCCCTGACGGCCTGGACGCGCCTGGATCGCTTCGAGGAGTTCGACGAGAAGCGCATCACGCGCTTCATCGACAGCTACCGTGGCATCGACCACCACAACAGGTAGCCAGATCGTGGCAGCGTCGCGGGTCGCCAGGTCCCGAGACGAAGCGCCTCCCGAGCGCTCCGGGCGCGGGCCCGTGGGGGTGTAGCACGTGCCGTCCCGCCTGGCCGACCTCATCCGACGGGCGCGCCGTCTCGCCAGCGAGCGAGATCGCCTGATCGAGACCCTGGCGGCCGACTGGACCCGCGCGCTGCACGGCCAGCAGTTGTCGGCGACGGACCTCGACGAGCTCTGGGCCGGACTCACCGAGGAGGCCGTTCGACGTGGCGGTGCCGCCGGCGAAGGCAAGTGGACGGCCCAGGCCTGGCGGGCCGAGGCGCAGGAGGTCATCGGCCGCGTGCGCGCCAAGGTCGAGGCGGCCTTGCGTGAGCGCTGACCGGACGACGCTTCGCCGTCTCCCCTCCGTCGATCAGCTTCTCAGACTGCTCGCCGGCCGACCCGAGGTCGCCGACCTGCCCCGGGCCCGGCTGACGGCGATGGTCCGCGAGGCACTCGATGTCGAGCGTCGCCGCGTGCTGGACACGCACGCCGCGCCGGCGACGGCCACGGATCTTGCCGACGGCCTCGTGCGCGCGGGCCAGCGCTCCGGGGTCTTCTCCCTTCGGCCGGTCATCAACGCGCAGGGCGTGGTGCTGCACACGAATCTCGGCCGCGCGCTGCTGAGCGATCTGGCACTGGCGCGCGTGGTCGCCGTGGGGGCCGCCTACTCGAACCTGGAGCTCGATGTCGCCTCCAAGGAGCGGGGCTCGCGCTACAGCCACGTCGAGTCCCTCCTGCGCCGCCTGACGGGCGCCGAGGACGCGCTCGTCGTCAACAACAACGCCGCCGCCGTGCTGCTCTCGCTCGAGACCTTGGCCCACGGCAAGGAGGTCGTCGTCTCGCGGGGCGAGCTGATCGAGATCGGTGGCGAGTTCCGGATTCCCGACATCATGCGGCGCAGCGGCGCCGTGCTGCGCGAGGTGGGCGCGACGAACCGCACCCACCTGCGGGACTACGCCGAGGCCATCGGTCCCGAAACGGCGCTCCTGCTAAAGGTTCACACCTCCAACTACCGCGTCGTCGGCTTCACCGCCGCGGTGGGCTCGCGCGAGCTCGCCGAGCTCGGTCGGTCTCGCGGCATCCCGGTCATGGAGGATCTTGGCTCGGGGTCTCTGGTCGACCTGCGTCCCTGGGGCTTCCCCTACGAGCCGACCGTCCCCGAGGTGGTGGCCTCCGGCGTCGATCTGGTCTCGTTCTCGGGGGACAAGCTGCTGGGCGGACCGCAGGCCGGGCTCATCGTCGGCCGGAGCGGGATCCTGGCCCGTCTCAAGAAGAACCCCCTGAACCGCGCATTGCGGATCGACAAGTTCACGATCGCCGCGCTCGAGGCCACGCTCTACGCCTACGAGTCGGGCACCGCCAACCAGACGATTCCCACCCTGCGCATGCTCACCGAGCCACTGGCCAGCGTGCGCCAGCGCGCGCTGCGCGTGCTCCGTCGCCTGAGCGGCGAGGTCCGCGAGCGGCTGGCCGCGAGCGTGACCGAGGACACCTCGGAGGTGGGGGGCGGGGCACTGCCGACGGTGCAGCTGCCGACCGCGGGCCTGACCGTGGGCGCCTCACCGGCGGCGGCGCGCGCCCTGGACGTCGCGCTGCGCGTCGGCGACCCCCCGGTCATCGGCCGCACGATCGACGATCGAGTGTTCCTCGACTGCCGGACGGTCCTGCCGGCCCAGGTCGCGGCCCTCGCCGACGCGCTCACCCGCGCCGCGGGCGAGGCGGAGACCGGCGCCGCCGCGCGCCACGCGTGATCCGATGGCGATCGCGGCCCGGCACGTCGTCGTGGGCACGGCCGGCCACATCGACCACGGCAAGACTTCGCTCGTCAAGGCGCTGACCGGTACCGACACCGATCGGCTGCCCGAGGAGAAGGCGCGCGGCATCACGATCGACCTCGGCTTTGCATTCCTCGAGGAACCCGATGGCCTGACGATCGAGATCGTCGACGTCCCTGGCCACGAGCGCTTCATCAAGAACATGCTGGCCGGCGTGGGCGGGATCGACGTGGCCATGCTGGTGATCGCCGCCGACGAGGGCGTGATGCCCCAGACCCGCGAGCACTTCGCCATCTGCTCGCTCCTGCACATCCAGCACGGCCTGATTGTCCTCACCAAGATCGACATGGTGGAGCCCGACTGGCTCGAGCTGGTGCGCGAGGACGTCGCCGGCCTGGCCCGCGGGACGTTCCTGGCCAGCGGCCCGATCGTGGGCGTGTCGGCCAAGACCGGCGAGGGGATCCCCGAGCTGCGCGCGGCGCTGCGCGAGATGGCCAGCCGCGTGCCGGCGCGGGGCACGGACCAGCTGCCACGCTTGCCGATCGATCGCGTGTTCACGATCCGTGGCTTCGGCACCGTCGTCACGGGGACGTTGATGTCCGGCCGCCTCGGCCTCGACGATCGCGTGGAGGTCTTTCCCACCGGCGTGCAGGCGAAGATCCGCGGGCTGCAGACGCACGGTCACGCGGTGGAGCAGTCGAGCGCCGGCCAGCGCACCGCGGTGAACCTCCAGGGCGTCGAGCGTGCCGCGGTGGAGCGCGGCAACGTGCTCGGCCTGGCTGGAACCCTGGCGCCCTCAGTCCTCATGGACGCCCGGCTGGAGCTGCTGGCCGATGCGCCGCGCCCGCTGAAGAGCCGGGATCGGGTGCGGGTCCACGCGGGCACCAGCGAGATCATGGCGCGCGTGCTCCTGCTCGATCGCACCGAGCTGGCGCCCGGCCAGACGGCCTTCGCGCGGTTCCGCCTGGAGGCGCCGCTCGTGGCGCTGCCCGGTGATCGCTTCGTGATCCGCTCCTACTCGCCGATGCTCACGATCGGCGGCGGCACGCTGCTCGACATCGCCCCGCCGCGCTTCAAGCTGAAGGCGCCGGCCCACCTGGCCCACGTGAAGCTGCTCGCCGAGAGCACTCCCGAGGCCGTGGTGGAGGAGCACGTGCGCCACGCCGGGGTCGGGGGCGTGCGCGTGGCGCCGCTCTCGGGGCGCGTACCGTTCGGGCCGGACCGCCTGCGCACGCTGCTCGATGCGCTGCAGGGCCCCGGGCGCGTCGTGGCCATCGATCGCGACTGGTTCGTGCACCGCGAGAGCCTCGACCGCCTGCGCACGCTCACGCTCGCCACCCTCGAGCAGTTCCATCGCGCCGCCCCCCTGCGCCCGGGCATGTCGCGCGAGGAGCTGCGCGGCCGGGCCGGTGGCGTCGACGACCGTGTCTTCACCCATCTGCTCGGGGCGCTGGAGGGAGAGGGGCTCGTGCGGGCCGACCGCGACAAGGTGCGGCTGGCCTCCCACGAGATCAAGCTCAGCACCGATCAGCAGAAGGCGACCGACAGGATCGAGCAGTCCTACCTGAGCGCGGCCGCCGCCCCGCCCAGCCCCGAGGAGGCGCTGGCCCAGGCCGGGCTGGCAGGGGACGAGGAACACGAGCTCTTCCAGGTGCTGATCGAGGCTCGCAAGCTCGTGAAGGTGAAGGAGTCGCTGTACTTCCACACCCAGGCTCTGGACACCATCCAGGACAAGCTGGTGGCCATGCTCCGGGAGCGCAAGGAGATCGGCCCGGCCGACATCAAGGACCTGCTGGGGATCTCGCGCAAGTACGCCATCCCCTTGCTGGAGTTCTTCGACGGCCGCCGGGTGACCGCCCGGGTGGGGGAGCGGAGGGTCTTGCGCGGAGGTTGAGCCGAGGGGTAAGGTGAAGGGCGCTGCGAGAAAAGGAGCCTCACCATGTTTGGCCTGGGCTATCAAGAACTGCTGATCATCCTGGTGATCGTGCTGGTCCTCTTCGGCGCGAACCGCCTGCCGGAGCTGGCCCGGTCGCTCGGGTCGAGCGTCAAGGAGTTCAAGAAGGGTGTCAACGAGGCGAGCAAGGAGGACACGCCCACCCGGAAAGAGGAAGAGAAGAAGGTCTAGCCCCGCGCCAGCGCTCCCGTAGCGCCGGCCTCGGTCGCGCCACGGTGGTCTCCCGTCGTTTCGCCCTCGCTCGCCCGCCGCTGTCGCTCCTCGTACCCGCGTATACTCCACAGTCGCCATGCGCGAGCGAGCAGACCGCCTCGACTACCTGATCGCGGCGGCGCTCTCGCTCGTCACCGTGCTCTCGCGCCTGCCCTACCGCGCGCGGATGCTCTACAACTGGGACGCCGTGCAGTTCGCCCTGGCCCTGCGCGAGTACGACGTCGTCAAGCATCAGCCCCATCCGCCCGGCTACATTCTCTACGTCGCGCTCGGTCGCCTCGTGCACGGCTTCACGGGTGATGCCGCCGCGGCGTACGTCCTGCTCGCCGTCGCCTTCAGCGGCGCCGGGACGTTGATGGTCTACCTCCTCGCCCGCACGATGTACGACCGCGCGACCGCGCTGACGGCGGCCACGCTCCTGGCCGTGAGCCCGCTCTTCTGGTTCTACGGCACGGTCGGACTGAGCTACGCGGGCGAGGCGCTCATGGCCTCGGTGGTCGCGTACTTCGCCTTCCGGGCGCTGCGCGGCAGCGACACCGATGCGTGGCTGGCCGCCGGCTACCTCGGCCTGGCCGGCGGCCTGCGGCAGTCGCTGCTGGTGCTGTTGCTGCCGCTGTGGCTGATCTCCACTGCCGTCGGTGTCCGCCGGCGTCGCGCGCTGGTGCTGGCCGGCGCCGTGTTCAGCTTGACCGTGCTCGTCTGGTTCGTGCCGATGATCTGGCTCACGGGCGGGCTCGATCGTTACCTCGACGCCTCCCGCCAGCTTGCCGACACCGTGGTGAAGCCGACGTCGATCCTCGGCGGTGCGATCGAGGTCACCCTGCGCATGTCGCGCTACCTGCTCGAGTCGGTCCTCGTCGCGCTCGGTCCGCTCGCCGCGGTCGCGCTGCTCGTGCCCTGGTACGTGCGGCGCCACGGCTGGGGCGCGCGCGAGTGGTTCCTGCTGACGTGGACCGTGCCGCCGGTGCTCGTCTACACGCTGGTGCATTTCGGCCAGGCCGGCTACGTGTTGACCTTCCTGCCGGCGCTCGTGATCTTCCTCGCCCGTGTGCTGCTGGCCGCCCTGGCCCGCGCCGCCGAGTGGGTGCCGCGGGCCTCCGCCCGCGTGGCGCTGACGACGGCGGTGGTGACCCTGATCGTCGTCGCCGACGGCGCGTTCTTCGTGAGCGCGCGTCCGCTGCCGCGCGACTTCGACAGCTCCCGGCCGGCCTGGTTGCAGGCGGCGCAGCACGAGGTGTTCGACTGGA
>Ga0310810_10004310_pt1 | contig 15699 bp, 7 predicted proteins | sample NCmetagenome_FD_207641 | JGI IMG/M metagenome (GOLD analysis project Ga0310810, IMG submission 207641) | Soil microbial communities from experimental microcosm in Duke University, North Carolina, United States - NC | ecosystem: Engineered > Artificial ecosystem > Soil microcosm > Unclassified ...
GTGAGCAACGAACTGAGTGCGACGGCACCAAGGGCCAGTGTGAACTGCCAACGCTCGCCCGCATGAGCAAAGAAGTTCGACGCGCGTGATGTCAGCAGACTTCCAAGCTGCCATGCCGCGAGCCAGGTGATTGATGCGCCGAACAGCGCCCACAGCGCACGCGTGAGCGCCTCTGACCAGAATGGAAAAGATGGAGCGGGATGATCCAGCAGCGGAGCATGCCAGCCGTACGTGCTGACGAATGCGTGCCCACACACCCACACTCCCCAGGCAATCGCCGCCGCGCACAGGATCGCCGCGCGCCTGCGGCTGTCGCTCACGCCGCCTGTCCCGCTCCGGTGTCGGCCCGGACCGTGGCGAACTCCGCGTGCCCGGCAACGCCGTGGAAGGCTTCTGGGAGCAGACCCGAGCGGAGTGCGGCAATCGCCAGCGAGGGGGCCATGCCCTTCAACAGGATCGGCCTGAGATGGACGCCACGCAGCCGCTCAGCACCCGGCTCGTCTTCCAGTTCACCCACGAGGTGCTCGCCAAACATCACGCGCAGCGCGTGCGGCCGCGACTCGTCGATTACCCGTTCCGCCCGTTCGAGACCAGGCGCCAGATCGACGACGAGCGCCGCGCGTGGCACAGGGCCGGCCTGCTCGCGTATTGCACGAACCTGCTGGCTGCCGCCCGCAGCCTGCACGACTCCGCTCCAGAACGCGTGGTCCATGAGCATGTCGAGTGAGACGCGCCACTTGTCACGCATGCTGAGTGCGTCGAAGGTCCTCATGCCCAGCCGAAGCCCGGGTGGAATCAGGCTCGACACGGTTGACTGACCTGCGGCCGCATTCCGGACCATCTTCGCAACGCGGCCTTGCACCACTGGACGTCCGATCACGAGTGACCGGAACAATCGCGGATGCTTTGCGATCAGTTGCACGCTGGCGATGCCTTCATCGAACTTCCGGCGCACGATCTTGTTCAGATCTGAGTCGTCGTGGTGAACCGCGTGCGCGTCTCGAACGAACCCTATGTCGAAGCCCCGCTCGAGGGCGCGGAATCCGAAGTCGAAATCCTCATGGCATCGGAGGGACGGGTCGAACCCATCGATCTCATCGAAGGTTCGCCTCGACATCGAACAATGGCCTGTCAGCACATCCCGGAATGTGAACCGGTGCCGCGGATCCGCGAGCGCGTCCCCCATCACTTCCCACCATCCGCAGAGCGCGGCACCAATGGTTCCTCCGTGGATGGAGTGCGGCACGAGTTCGCCCGTGCCTATACGCCTCGACTGTCGGGCATGAAAGGCGACATGCGCGGCGACGACGCCCGGACCGGGCTCGACATCGTCGTCCATGAACAGCAGGAGGTCTGACGCGGCTCGTGCGGCTCCGTTGTTGCGGGCTTTCGCGGCGCCCGCGTGGGGCTGCGTCACCACATGGACCGTGTACGGCCAGGCACCCGGATCGCCAACGCCGGTCGCAGCCGGCACGACACCGTCGGCGACGATGGTGACTTCGAAAGCCGGGGCGTGCTGCTGGCGCGTCAGCGCACGCAGGAGCCTGCGTATCGGACCGGGTCGACCGTTGGTGGGAACGACGATGGAAAGGGCTGGCCGCACAGTCACGACGGTGTGCGGCCAACACGCCGCTCGGACAACCAGGCCCCCGGACCAGCGAAGCAGCCCAGAAGTTCTGCTTTGCGAAGCCGGTCCCGCGCCGAAAGCTCCCGCATGCGTGAAACTGATCGGAGCAGCGGCAGGTGATCCCAGCGGAACCAGTTCCAGGCGAGACGCAGGACGCCGAGGTTGTGCTTTTCGACCAGTAGTCCGGTCCACATCGCGTACACGCCGGTGCCGTACCCGCGAACAACCTGCTCGACCTCTTCCAGCGTCCGGCGATGGCGATGCCAGCTCACGGCGTGCGGCTCGTAGACCAGCCGGTAGCCCGCGGAAAGAATCCTGGTGAACATCTCGTGATCGCCGCCGGACATGGCCCGCGTGCCGGCGTCGAGCCGCTCGTCGAACAGACCCACGTCCTTCCCGAGTGACGCGCGCACTGCCATGTTCGCACCTGCGCCCGCACGCGCGACGAGCAAGGGGTTGTCGATCCGGCCATTGAACACGCGGCGCGCAAAACCCCGGACGAACGAGCAGTGTTCCTCGAACAGTTCCTGCGCCGGCGTTTCCAGCTCGTGCGGCAGCGTCAACCCGGTCACGCACATCACTCGCGGATCCTGGAAGTTCACGAGCAGCGCCCCGAGCCATCCCGCCTCCGGAGCCGCATCGTCGTCGGTGAACGCGACGATGTCGGTCGTGGCCTCGCGAAGGGCTCGATTGCGTGCGCGGTTCAGTCCGCGGCCTGGCTCAGCGACGTACTGGACGGCCGGAAATCTCGCCGCGACCTCTTTCGTCCGCGTCGTCGCCGGAGCGTTGTCGATCACCAGGATCTCTCGAGGAGCGGGATCGAGCGCTGTGACTGATTGCAGGGTTCGATCAAGATCGTCCGGGCGCTCCCGGGTGCAGATGGCGACCGCCGCAGAAAACGCGCTGACTCCGCTCTCTCCTCTTTCGTCGAACTCCAGGACGTCTTCGATCCACGTGCGCACCGCATCGGGCATCAGGTGCTGCTTCGCTGCCGCGGTGATGGCGGCAGCCGGCAGGCCTGCATCTGTCACGGGGACGAAGGCGCGGCCAATCACGGCGCCTCGCCAGCGGAACACCAGCATGCAGCTCCGATAGCCAGACAGATCCCGAAGAGCTGCCGGCGGACCTGCTGACAACTCAACGTTGCGAACAGCGGTCGCCATCAGACTTCAGAGCCAGACCCGGAGACGCCGCTGAAGCGCCCTGGCTCTACCTCCGACGGTGGATGCCCGCCCAGCAGGCGTCGAACTTTCCTGCCCACATGCGTCAGAGCGAGGCCACTACATTCCTTCACGAGCAGGAGCGCCGCATCGAGCTGCTCGACGCCGTACCGGTGGCGGCGGATGTCGGCGCGCAGTTGCTGGATGATCTGTTCCCCGTAAAACATCCGCCAGTCCCGCACGCCGCGTTTGAAGTGCCGGCGATATCGCGAGGGCACGTGCGGCTTCTCGAGCCGAAGCACGCCGAGGGTCGCGCGAAGCATGAGCGACGCGTCGCGCGACATGTTGCTGGCGTGCTGGCGGTACCGCACCGCCACATGCGAATCGAACACCACGCGATTGGCCCGCGCCAGCTCGAGGTAGACGGCATAGTCGGCGGCCGGACCGACGTTCAAGGGGAACCCCCCGAGTGACAACAGCGGTGCGCGCCGGAACATCGCAGCGCCCGGGGTCCAGACCAGGTTCCGGTGCAGCCACTCGCCGTAAAGATCGGGGCTGGACGGCGCCGGATAGTTGGTCGGGAGCGGCGCGCCGGCCGCGTCGATCAGGGAACAGCAGCGAGCGACCATCCAGGCCTCGGGCCGCCCATCGAGCACGCCAATACCGGATTCAATCGCATCAGGCATGAGCTCATCGTCTGCGTCGAGAAAAACGATGTAGGTTCCTCGTGCTGCCCGTAGCCCCCTGTTCCTCGCAGCGCTGACACCGGCATGCGGCTGAGAAAGCAGTTGCGCTCCAGCGTCTGCCGCGACACCCGCCGTGTCGTCGGTCGAACCATCGTCAACCACCAGGGTTTCAACCGAAGGGTAGGTTTGCGCGGCCACGCTCTGCAGGGCCGCACGAAGGTAATTCGCCTGGTTGCGACAGGGGACAACGACGGATACGAGAGAACTGAATCGCATTCGATGCGTAGATGTGCCTGCGTTCGTGCAGCAAGGATGGTTCCCGTCGAGCCGAAGGGTCAGCCGCGTCCTCGCCCCGAGACAAGGCTGATGCCGGACGATGACAGCAACACGCTGAGGATAAGTGATTTGCCGCCATTTCTCTGCAGCTCGTCTGGCACAGTCGTTGCCCGATGGCTAAGGCGCTGGGCCTGTTCAGGAGCCGTCTTCAGTGCGAACACATCTGCGAATCGTTGCCGTTCTGCTTCCGTTAGTCGTCACGGCGCTGCCGAGTCCGGCGCTGGCACAATGGGGCTACCCCGCTGAGAGCAATCTCAGGATCAACGTCAAACCCAGGGAAGCGTCGGTCTATGTCGACGGCTATTTCGCAGGAAAGGTCGACGACTTCGACGGGGTCCTGCAGCGGCTGCACGTGACCCCGGGTCGCCACGAACTCATCATCTATCTGGACGGCTACCGTTCGCTGAAGCAGCTGCTTTACCTCAGTCCGAATGCCACACGAACGATCACCGGGGCGCTCGAGAAACTGCGACCCGGCGACGAGCCTGAGGCCGAACCGCGCCCGACCGAGCCTGAACGTGTCGAACCTCCGCCGGATGAGGGATACCGCCAGGCCCCGTACCCGCCTCAGCGACGATCGGGACCACCGCGGTCGGCGGGTCAGCCGCCGCGTCCCGAACCACCCCTCCCTGCTGATGCCGAACCGTCGCAGTCTGCGGCACTCTCGTTACGGGTCGAGCCTGACGGCGTGGTCATCCGCGTCGACGGCGAACGATGGGAAGGCCCATCCGGCGACGAGCGGCTGATCGTCCAGGTGCACGAGGGTCACCACGTCATCCAGGCGGAACGCGACGGGTACGAGCCGTTCACCACCGAGGTGAACGTGCGCGCCGGGGAGACGGTGCCCATCACTATCACCCTCAAGAAACGGTGAAGGCTGGGGCGGGCGGGGCCGGATTTCGGCGCACCGCACCATATAATTCGGCTCAATGAGCGCTATTACCCGTTCCCTTCTTGCCGTCACCGTCGCCGCTGCGTCCATCAGTCCGGCACTCGCGCAAACAGCGCAGCCGGCGTCGGCGCCGCTGTCGCTTCAGGACCGCATCCCGTTCGACCCCGCGGTGCGGACCGGCAAGCTGCCGAACGGCCTCACCTACTTCATCCGCCAGAACGGACGTCCGGCCAACCGGATGTCGCTTCGGCTCGTGGTCAGGGCCGGCTCGCTGTACGAAGCCGACGATCAGCAGGGTCTTGCGCACCTGATCGAGCACATGGCGTTCAACGGCAGCGCGCATTTCAAACCTGGTGAACTCGTTTCGTACTTCGAGGCCGTCGGCGCCCGGCTCGGCCCGCACGTGAATGCGTATACGAGCTTCGACGAAACCGTCTACATGCTCGATCTGCCGACGGATAACAAGGAAGTCGTCACGAAGGGACTGCAGGCACTTTCCGACTTCGGGGGCGGGCTCACCCTGAGCGACGCGGAGATCAACAAGGAGCGCGGCGTCGTCATCGAGGAGTGGCGCGGTCGCCTTGGCGCCGCGACCCGCGTTCGCGACAAACAGGTGCCGGTTCTCTACTACAAGTCGCGGTATGCGGAGCGCAGCCCGATCGGCAAGCCGGACATCCTGCGGAACGCGCCGACGCAGCGCCTGAGAGATTTCTACGACACCTGGTACCGGCCCGAACGGATGGCGATCATCGTCGTCGGCGACATCAAGGTGGATGAAATCGAGGCAGGCGTTCGCGACGCATTCGGTCCGCTTCGCGCGCGTGCCGCCGCGGCCGCACAGCCTGACGGCACGGTGCCCCTTCACACTGACGATCTCGTCAGCATCGTGACCGACCCGGAGGTCACCTCCTCTTCGGTGCAGATTCTTCACAAGCGTCCCGCAGACAGCGATGCGCTCGTCGGCGACTACCGGCGGTCGATCGTCTCCGGCCTGTTCGGGCACATGTTGAACGACCGCTTTACCGAGCTCGCACGAAAGCCGGACGCCAAGTTCCTCGGCGCCGGAGGCGGCGGCGGGTCGCTCAGCCCGACGGTCGATACCTTCGGTTTGAACGCCCGGGTGCAGGATGGCGGCATCGCCGAAGGTCTCACGGCCATCCAGATCGAGTCGCGCCGCGTGCAGCAGTACGGATTCACGGCGTCGGAACTGGACCGGGCGAAGCTCTGGCTGCACGCGTTCTACGAGCAGGCGTACAACGAGCGCGACAAGAACGAGAGCGCGTCGTACGCGCAGGAATACCTCAGCTACTTCCTGAACGACGAGCCGAGTCCCGGCATCGAGTACGAATGGAAACTCGTCCAGCAGGTGCTGCCGACGATCACGCTGAACGATGTCACCACGCTGGCCAAGCAGAGGCTGAGCGGCGAAGGCGAGGTCGTTCTCGCGACGATGCCGCAGAAGGAATCGGTGAAGGTTCCGCAGGAAGCCGACATCCGCGCGGCGCTCGCAGCGGCCGATCGGGTCGCCGTTACGCCGTGGAACGACGCCACCACGACGCGCACCCTCATGGAGAAGCCGCCCGAACCGGCGCGCATCGTGTCGCAGCGGGAACTGGCGGACATCGGCGTCACGGTCGTGAAGTTCTCGAACGGCGTCGAAGCGTGGCTGAAACCGACCGACTTCAAGAACGACCAGGTGCTGTTCACGATGTATTCGCCAGGGGGCACCGCACTCGCGTCGAAGGACGACTACCTGCAGGCGAGTTTTGCCACGAACTACGTGGGGCTGTCCGGCGTGGGCGGAATCAAGGCACTCGATCTCGACAAGATGCTCGCGGGAAAGCGGGCGTCGGCGGCACCGTTCATCGCGTCCGACACGCATGGCGTCTCAGGGTCGGCGGCGCCGGCTGAACTCGAGACGGCATTGCAGCTGCTCTACCTGGACATGACCGCGCCAGGCGACGACCCGGAGTCGTTCGCGTTGATGCGAAAGCAGCTCGATGCGGCAGTCGCCAATCGTGGTCGCAGCCCCGGGCAGGCCTTCGGTGAAAAAGTGGAGGCCGTCAACACCTCCAACCACTACACATCCGAGCCGCTCACGGCAGAAAAGGTCGCGACGCTCGACCCCGCGAAGATGCTGAACTTCTACAAGCAGCGCTTCGCGAATGCGGCCGACTTCACGTTCTTCATGGTCGGTGCCTTCAAGCTCGATACGGCGCTGCCGCTGCTCGAGCGGTACGTCGGCGGGCTTCCGTCGACCGGAACGAAGACAGCCAACTTCAAGGACATCGGCGTCCGGTTCCCGACCGGAATCCAGAAGGCGGAAGTACGGAAGGGACAGGAGCCCCGTGCCCAGACCCTTGTCAGCTTCTTCGCCGATCCGTCATTCGATCCGGTCGAACAGGAGCGTGTGATCGCCGCGACCACCGTGCTCGAGACCGTGCTCCGCGATTCCCTGCGTGAGGATCTCGGCCAGACCTACACTGTCTCGGTCGGACTGGCGCAGTCGCCTCCGCAGCACGGCGACGGATACGTGGCGGTCCAGTTCGGAGCGGCACCGGAGAACATCGGCGCGATGACCGACCGCGTGCTGAAAGAAGTGCAGAAGCTCCAGGCCGATGGCCCGTCCGCCGACCTTGTCGCGAAGGCCCGTGAAGGAGCCAAGCGCGATTACGAGACGGCACTGCGGCAGAACAACTACTGGATGCGCCGTCTGCAGACCGTGCACCTGCTCGGTGGCAATCCGGGCGATATTGCGACGCGAGCAGCACGCATCGACGCCGTCACGCCGGCCATCGTGCAGGAAACGTTCAAGAAGTACTTCCCGCTCGATCGCTACACGGTCGTGACGCTTTTGCCCGAGGCGAAGTAAGAGCGGGGCGAAGTCAGAAGTCAGAAGTCAGAAGTCAGAGGTCAGAAACGACGCGATGCGTCGACCATCAGACATTCTGACTTCGGACTTCTGAGTTCTGCGTTCGTCAGATCCGGACGAGCCACCCTGTCGCGGCCAGTCCGGTGGCTCGCGCGATCGCCGCCGCGTACAGCGCCACCTGTCGGCTGTACCGCTCAACTCCTGCCTCAGAGATTTCGCGATCCGTTTTGAAATCGACCACGAGCCACTCGCCGTCCTCGAGGAACGCGAGGTCGACGACGCCTTCCACGAGCGAGCCATCCGGCGCCGTCAGCGTGACCGGGCATTCACGCCGCGCGTCTCCGCGGCGCGCGGCAGCGGCGGCGCGCTGGAGCAGCTCGTGTCTCGAGACGCGAAGCACCGATTCGACCGCGGCGATGCGCTCGGCGTCGGGCGCGCCGAGAATGCGCGCCTGGACTTCGGCAGCCGCCTCGAACGACGCGCGATCGCCGTCGAATGACACCGACGCAAGTATGGCGTGAACCAGTTCACCGAAACGCGCACCACCGACCCGGCCAGGATCCCGCACATCGACGATCGACACATCGAGCTTCGTCGAAACGGGGGCTGGCACGGGCGGCTCCTCGAACAGCCCGAACTGAACCGGGGTTGCCGACCTCGCGGGAGGTGTGCCGTCCGGAGCAATCAGCGACAGATCGGCTGCGGCGTCAGACGCCCACTCGGTGACGGTGCGAACGGCAATCGATGCGACCGACCCAGTGGAGACCGCCTCACTGACCAGCGCCTGCCACCTGCGGTATTCGCGCAGCCCCTCGTCGACGACCGACGGCGCCACATCCTTCATGATGAGCGACTCACGCTTGATCCCGAACGACGCTTCGGCGCCAAGCGACAGCGCATGCGGATCCCACCAGGCGACCTCGTACGCGTCGTCGCCCGCTCCGAATCGATGGACGCCAGGCTGCACCGTCGCGTTCGTGAACGGATCGTCATCTGGCCGATGGAAAACCGAGTCTTTCGAGAAGGGAGGATGATACGAAGCAGTGGATGCGCTGCGGCGCGCATTCATCGCCGGATACACGGCTGTATTGAGCGGACTGACCCAGCCGGCATCCCACTCGACGTCGCCGACCGCAGGAATGACGAGAAGGTCGCGCGCGCGCGTCGCCGCCACGTAGGCGACGCGGACGCCTTCGGCCTCGTCGCGCAGCACTTCGACAGGTTCCTGCAGTGACAACTCCACGGGCGTCCATCGCCCGAGCCGCAGGTAGCAGGCGTTCTTCTCCTTGTCGATGAAGCGATCGGCGCGTTCGCCTTTGAGCTTCGCCGTCATGTCGGCGAGAACCACAACGGGAAACTCCAGCCCCTTGGCCTTGTGTGCCGTCATCAGCCGGACGCCTTCGCTTCCCTCTTCGAGGATCGGCGCTTCCGCCGCCTGGCCTCCGTCAGCCTGGTCACGCAATTCGTCGACGAAGCCACGGAACGACATGCCGCCGTTCATCTCGTACTGGCGTGCCAGCTCCGCGACATGCAGCACATTGGCAAGCGCCTGCTCGCCTGCCGGCCGAAGCACGAAGCCCACGTGCGCGCGCGTGGCGTTCAACAGTTCGGTCACCGTGTCGGCGACAGGCCGATAGTTCCGCCTGCCGTGGAGGCGTTTCAACAGCGCCAGCGCATCGACAACCGGTTGCAGTTCCGGCGTCGGCTGCTCGAGCGGCCTGAACGGGTGGAGGACACGCTGCCGGCTTCGGTACGCGAGCAGCGTCTCGTCATCAATCGCGAACAGAGCCCCCCGGAGCGTCGCAAACACGGACAGCTCGTCGTCCGGCCACTCGATCGCCGCCAGCGCAGCCCGCAGCGTCTCGACCTCTTCACGTCCATGGAACGACTTGCCGCCAACGAGCAGGTGCGGCACGCCACGCGCTTCGAGTGCGTCGACATATGGACGCGTCACGTCCTCGCCGAAACTCAGAAAGCGCCGGAACAGGATGCAGACGTGATGCGCCTGGATCGGCACCTCGATCGGTAGTTCATCGAGCGTCGACCTCATTGTCGTCGTCCATCCGCTCTCGTTGAGCAGCCACGCAACGAACGCACCGACGCCGTCGGGCAGCGATTTCTCGATCGCGTATCCGGCCACCTGGCGTTTGCCGTACGGTTCGGGCACCGGCAGCGCGACGACCGACGGTTGCGCCAGCGAGTCCGAGCGATGGGGCGACAGCGACACGTAGTTGGCCTGAAGCGCTTCCCGATCTCCGGTCATGACCGGCGCGAACGCGGCGTTGACGGCCTTCTGGATCGCAGGCGTCGACCTGAAGCTCGTATGCAGGAACGCGTGTCGCGCGCCGCGCGACCGCAACAGCTCGCAGACCTCGCGGTAGGTCTCGACATCTGCACGTCGAAAGCGATAGATGGCCTGCTTCGGGTCGCCGACAATGAAGAGTTTGCCTGGAACCGGATGGACCTGCCGCCAGTCGGACTGCTCCGAGTCGTCGGCTGCCAAAAGGAGCAGAATCTCCGCCTGCAGGGGATCGGTGTCCTGGAATTCGTCGACAAAGAGGCGCGCGAAACGCGACTGGAATGCCTCGCGCACCGATCGGTGCTTCACGAGCAGATCCCGTGCACGAAGCAGCAGGTCGACGAAATCCAGAGCGCCGGCGCGCTGTTTCAGCTGCTGGTAGGCGTCCACGACCTCCTCGAGCTCGTCTCGCAGAAGTGCGGCAAGGTCGGCATCAGCCGCCTGCTGGAATCGATCCAGCTGGCTCCCAAGCTGTTCGTAGCTGGTCCAGACCTCCTCGCGTGTCGCCTCTTTGGAGAACATCCGGTCGCGCCCCTTGCGCGCCCGGCGGAAGTCGCGGTTGTTCGCAAGGTCGACAAACCGCGCTTCCCATCCATCGGGATCGGCCGCATCGAAGCGCTGCGCCGTGTCGATATCGCGGCTCAACTCCCGCGCGGCAACCGTGTCGGTGAAGAGCGGATCGCGGGTAGAGATTGGCGAGGCCGTCAGTGCGGCCAGCTCCCGCAGATGAAGGACCAGCGCATTCAGCTCGGCATCGCGATCGAACGGCTCGCGGCGCCATCTGCCGGTGAAGTCCCGCCACTCTGCCAGCTCACGCGCGGCCCGCCGGATGCGATCCACCGGGCCGTCGTCGTCTCCGCGCGGATCCTTCGACCACACGCTGCGGCGCAGGGCGCGACGCAGACCTTCGGGCGGCTCCTCGAGCTTCTCGTGAAGCCACGATCCGAACGCTTCACCGAACAGTCGATCAGCGCGCGGCTCGGTAAGCACCTCGAACAGCGGATCGATGCTCGCCTCGACCGGGCGTTCGCGCAGCAGGTCTGCGCAAAAACCGTGAATGGTGCTGACGTGCGCCTCTTCGAGGCGCTGAATGGCATCGGTCAGGTTTGCCAGCACCGTCGGTTCGACCGAACGCTGGCGCAGGTTTTCCAGTTCCTTGCGGATCCGGAGCTTCAGTTCGCCGGCAGCTTTCTCAGTGAACGTCACCGCCACGAGCTGTTCGATCTTCGCGCGGCCGCTCGACAGGACGCTGAGGATGCGCCGCACCAGCTCGGTTGTCTTGCCTGTACCAGCCGCCGCTTCGACGACGATCGTGTCGTCGAGACCGTGCCGGATCAGATCGCGATCGACCTGGTCGCGAAGGGGCCCCTCGACGCTCATGGCTTCCTCCGGAGAGCCGTCAAATCGGCCGTTTGTTCCGTTGCCTTCCGGTGACTGCGACGCTCCGCGGTGGATCCGCAGACAGTTCTGAAGTCGCACCACGTGCAGGCGTTCTCGTCCGGCGCAGGAGCAAAAAACCCCGTTTCGACCGCCCGATCGATGATCTCGAGGACCTCGATGCCGGCCCGCCTGCTCACGTCGTTGATCGGAATCCGCGCGTCCTTGAAACCGCCGTCAGTCGTCGCGTAGTACAAGCGGCCCTCGACCACCGGCCGCTGAAGTGCGGCCTCGAGCGCCATCGAGTACAGCACCGGCTGCAGCGTGCGGCCGCCGCCGACGATCATGCGGTCCTTCGCACGGTACTTGCCGGTCTTGTGATCGGTGACGCGCAGGCTGGCGCCTCGCTCCTCGACGAGGTCGATCGACCCGTGCAGAAGGAAACGGCCGTCGAGCAGCACCGGTTCGCTGCGGCTCTCGGGGTCGCGCCCTTCCGCGAGCGGTCCGCCGTCCTTCAGGCCGAACGCCCACTCGAACTTGATTGGGACCCACCCTTCGTCGGCGTGTGCGATCTGGTCGACCCACAGCCGCAAATCGCGGCGCAGCGCGCCAATCTCGTCTTTCCACACGCGCTCGATGGCCGGCGCAAGCTGCTCGTGTTCCGAAGCCGCTACGTCCTCGACCGCTCGATCGAGGACGCGGAGCGCCTCGTCCAGAGTGGACGGGCTGACAGGCAGTTTCCCGTCGGCTTTCAGGCGGCGATAGAACTCGGTCTGAATGGCATGGAACAGACTGCCTTTTGTCAGCGGATCCATGCGCTGCAACGGCTCGAGATCCTCGGCGGGACGCATTCGATAGATTGCGCCAAGGAGGAACTGGTAGGGGCAGGTCGCGTACCGCTGCAGTGCCGAGAGTGAGTAGACGCGTGCTCCGAGCCGCTGAGTCGCGAGAATCGGCCGGATTGGATCGGTGACTTGCACGATCCCGTCCCAGTGGGACCAGGGCTTTCGCGTTCGCATGAAGCGCTCACGGACGGAGCGCTGCAGGCAGTCGTTCAACTGGAGGATGTAATGCGCCCTTCCGCGCGTTGCTGAGTCCGGTTCGACGACGAGCCGGCGCAGGACAGCGAGATCGTGCTCGAGCGGATCGATCGCATCGTTGCTGGCAGGCGGCGCCGGCCACGCCAGCGTCGCGAGGGACTGGCGCGCGGCGGCGATCTGCAGTTCGTCAGCGCTTGGAACGCGTCCCGTCATCGCCCGCCAGACTTCCAACGCGTAGAGCGACGGCACCCGTGGTCGTCCCTCGCCCACTTCCACAGTGGGAAACGACACGTACAGCCGGCGCGACGCGGCGCCGACCGCCAGCCGCAACTGTTGTTTCTCGTCTTCCGCGCGGTCGGACTGCGCCTTCAAGCCGGCGTCCAGCGCGCGACGCGCCGTGTCGAGCAGCAGCGGATCCTCGCGCGGCTTCTGCGGAAACATGCGTTCGGCAAGCCCCGGGACGAACACGACCTCGAAGGTCCGGCCCCGCAGGTTGGACGGTGCCGCGATGAACACCCGGCCGTAGCGTCGCGCAGGCGGTTCGGATTCGACCGTGCTGAGACGATTGGTCAGGACCCGCGTCGCCTCGTCGAGTGACACCGGTCCCACGGCACCCATCGGCCGCAGGTCGGCGAGCACGCGCAGAACGCGCTCGGGCCTCGAGAGCACACGCGGCGCAAGCGTGTCGAACAGGTCCAGCCAGTCCGACCAGCGCGCCTTCTGCGGCCAGCCGTCCAGGGTGCGCATGATGGGAAGGGCGAACGTCTCCAGGGCCTGCAGGTCACCGATCTTTCGCCGCAGGTGATCCTGCCGCGCCGATCCGGGGTCCGTTCGTTCGAGTTCGGCCTGCTGAAGGTCGCATTCGCGTCTCAAGCCGCGCAGTCGCCTTTCCCATCGATCGCTCGAGGAGATCACGCGCGATTCAGCCAGCAGACGCTCCCACTTCCACGGCGCGCGGAACGCACGCGACGTCGGCTCGGAGGTTTCCGCGGTGTCCTCCTCATCAGCATCCTGCTGTCCGGCCCTCTCCGCGAGCGCACCGAACACCTCGTCCTGCGGTGCGGGAAACGTGTCTCCCGCGGACCCGGTGCGAGCGTCACGCGGCACCTGGCCAAGCGAGAGATACTCCGCAAAGCGGCGCGCCGACAGGTTCTCCTGCGCGCAGGCGAGCAACGCGAGGAAGGCGCGGCCTGCTGGATGCGGACGCCGCGTACCGCGCTCGAAGTAAGCCGGAATGCCGGCGCGTTCGAGGGCGTGCTCGAGAAGGCCCGCGTAATGGTGCGGAGCGCGCACCGCAATGGCCATACGGTCGAACGGAGTTCCCGTGCGAGCTTCCCTCAGGATGCGCCGCGCGATTTCGACCGCTTCCCTGCCTTCACCGGGAGCCGAAAACAGTTCCACGCTGTCCAGCGGATCGCCAGCCGGCGGAGTACCTGTCTCGAAGAGATAGCGCCGTACCCGGTGGAGCCCTCCTGCCGGCGCCTCGGCGGGCTCGATGGTTCCGAGTGCCGCCAACGCGGTCTCCGTTGTCCTGTCGCCCGCAGGAAGCGTCGCCAGCGCCGACGGCGCACGTTGAACCAGCGCGGCAACAAGCGCCCGTTCAGCGGCGTTCGTGACCGGCGTGTCGAGCAGGACGAGCGCGCAACTCGAATAGGCGCCGCCCTTTGCTTCCGCCGCTCGCGTCGCCGCGGCGAGGAACGCGGCACGATCGACCGTCGACACGTCGTCGAACTGCGCGTCGAATCGTTCGAGCAGTTCGGCGAGGTCGGCCGAGCCCTCGCTCGCATGGCCGAGCGCGCGGCCGGACACAGCGGCCAGCGCTAGTTCTTCGAGGGTGCGCGCCAGAGCACGTGGAAACCCGGGCGACTCCGCGACAGGTGCGAAATAGCTCAGCGCGCCATCGGCGTCGGCGTCGTAGACGGCGCGTGCAGCAACTGCCTCGATGCCCAGCGCAGTGGCAGGTGCGAGCCCCTCCGCGGCGAGCAGCGGCGCCGCAAGCCTGGCGGCAAGCTGCGTGAGGCTGAACCGGTACAGTCCGAAGGTCGCCCCTCGCGCGGTCGCCACGTCGCGCACGAAGTCGTCCGCCGCGCCACGTGTCGCGCCGACGACGAGAATTTCAGTTGCTGGTGGAGTGTCGAGGACGAATCGACGTGCGGCGTCCAGCCGCAGCGCCGCCGAGGAGGCTTGCACGATCCGCATATCCCGCTCCCTTCCGGTCGCCATGCCGGACACCCTGGTGAAGCCAGCGCTCGCCAGCCCATACGGACAATAGCACAGGGAAGCAAATGGGCCGATTCCTTCCTATAATCCGTCGCATGCGAAGCCCTCTCCTCCCGGCGATCTCGTCCCTTGCACTGCTCTCGGTTGCCGCGCTCAGCGCTCAGCCTGCCTCGAACGAGGCGGACCTCGTGCGACGCGCACGCGCCATTCATGAACGCGTCATCGCGCTCGACACCCATAACGACATCGAGCCGGAGAACTTCACCGCGCAGAAGAACTACACGCAGCGGCTCGACACCCAGGTGAACCTGCCGAAGATGATCGAAGGCGGCCTCGATGCGTCGTTCTTCATCGTGTACGTGGGGCAGCCCAATCCAGCGCAGCAGCCAGACTCGCTGTCGCCCTCGGGCTACGACCGCGCGTACAAGCAGGCCCTCGAGAAGTTCGAAGCGGTCCATCGGCTCACCGAGCAAATCGCGCCTGACAAGATCGGCCTGGCGCTCACGGCAGACGACGTGCGAAAGATCGCGGCGTCCGGCCGGAAGGTGGCGCTCATCGGGGTCGAAAACGGCTACCCCATCGGCGAGGACATCCGGCGCGTGAAGGAGTTCTACGATCGCGGCGGCCGTTACATGTCGCTCGCCCACAACGGCAACAACCAGTTGTCGGACTCCAACACTGGCGAGCGCGACGGCTACACCTGGAAGAACGGCATTTCCCCCATGGGCGAGCGTGTGATCGCCGAGATGAACCGCCTCGGGATGATGGTTGACGTATCGCATCCGTCCAAGGGATCGATGCTGCGTGCGGCCCAGCTGTCCAAGGCCCCCATCATTGCCTCGCATTCGGCAGTGCGCGCGCTCTGTGACGTGCCTCGCAACATGGACGACGAGATGTTGAAGGCGCTCGCGAAGACTGATGGGGTCGTGCAGATCGTTGGATTCTCCGGTTACATCAAGACCCGCAAGCCCGACTCGCCGGACCGTTCGGCAGCGTTGACGGCTTTGCGCAAAGAGTTCGGTCTGCCCGAACCGCAGCCAACGCAGGCGTCGGGCGCACCGGGAAGCACGCGTGCGCTGCAGACCGCGATCGACGCGCTGCCGGCCGCTCGCAAGTCCGCCTACGACAGCCGGGTGGCGGACATCGACAAGCGTCTGCCGGCCGACCCGCCGGCGACCGTAAAGGATTTC
>Ga0310810_10004311_pt1 | contig 15699 bp, 12 predicted proteins | sample NCmetagenome_FD_207641 | JGI IMG/M metagenome (GOLD analysis project Ga0310810, IMG submission 207641) | Soil microbial communities from experimental microcosm in Duke University, North Carolina, United States - NC | ecosystem: Engineered > Artificial ecosystem > Soil microcosm > Unclassified ...
GGCCGCGGCGGCATCCCGTATCGCGCGCGAGACCGATGCGCTGGCCTTTCTCCCGCTTGGCAACTTGCCCTGGCCAACCAAGAACGGCAGCAAGGCAACCAGCCTAGCATTGGTGTCGAGGCGATAGGGTGTTGAGGCGATAGGAAGACAGACTTCAGTTCGCCTTCGGCGGGGGCGCCGCGGCGGCCGGCTGGGCTGCGGCTTGCGGGGCGCGGCCGACGATCACGGTGAGCAGGCCCTGGCCCCACAGACGCTGTGCGGCCCGCCTCGCATCATCGAGCGTCACCGCGTCGACCAGTGCGTTGCGTTTTTCGATGTAATCGATCGGCAGCCCGTCGAGCTGATATTGCAGCATTGCGGACGCCAGCTTCGAGGAGGTGTCGAGCGCCAGCATCTGCGAACCCTTCAAATAGGATTTGGCTTCGTCGAGTTCTTTCTGGGTCGGGCCGTCCTCGGCGATGCGGCGGATTTCCTTCTCGATGGCGTCGACGGTCTCGCCGGCGCGGTCGGCGCGGGTGCCGGTATTGCCGACGAACAGCGCGGAGTGATCCATCCAGACCAGGGATTCGTAGACCGAATAGGCCAGTCCGCGCTTTTCGCGAACCTCCTTGTAGAGCCGCGACGACGACCCGCCGCCGAGGATGTGGTTCACGACGTAGGCCGCCATGAAGTTCGGATCGTGGCGGCCGATGCCGGGGCCGCCGAACGTCACCACGGTTTGCGGGACATCGAGCGGGATGAAGGCGCGTTGCGGCGGTTTTGCCGCCTCGATATCGGCGACCGGCGTCAGCCTGGCCCTGGCCGGCAGTCCGCCGAACGTCTTGTCCAGGAGCTTGCCGAGCGTATCGGCATCGACATCGCCGACCACCGAGATCCGCAAAGTATCCCTGGCGATGACGCGGGCGACATAATCCTTCATGTCGGCGGCGTCGATCCTCGGCACGCTGTCCAGCGTGCCGTTCGACGACCGTCCATAGGGATGGTCGCCGAACGCCGTTTCCAGGAACTTGCGGCTTGCCAGCGACGTCGGATTGGTGGTGTCGCGCCGCAGGCCGGAGATGATTTGCGCGCGAATGCGGTCGACGTCATCGGCGTCGAAATGCGGCGAGGTCAATGCCAGATGCAACAGCTCGAAGGCCTCGTCCTTGTTGTCCTTCAGCATCCGCAGCGAGCCGCGAAAATAATCCCGCGTCGAGACGAAGCCGAGCTCGATGGCGCGGCGTTCGAGACGCTCATGGTAGGTCTTGGAATCGAGATCGCCGGAGCCTTCATCGATCAGGCTGGCGACCATGTTGCCGACGCCGGACTTGCCGGCCGGATCCTGGCTCGCGCCGCCGCTGAAGGCATACTCCATCGCGATCACCGGGACCGTGGCGTCCTGCACGAACCAGGCTTCGATGCCGCCGGGCGAAACCAGGCGCTGGATTTTAGCTGCGGCATGCGAAGGCGTCGCTGCCAGCAACAATAGCGCGGCGCAGGCAAGCACGGCCGATGCGAAGCGCGGCGCGCCGGATAAAAATGCGTTCACGAGCGCTTCTCCTCGCGTTTCGGCGCAGAATCCCTGATCGGGGTATCCTTGATCAGATAGCCGGTCACCGAACGCTTCCTGTCGAGCCATTTTTGCGCGGCGTTGCGGACCTGCTCGGCGGTGACGGCGCGGATGCGATCCGGCCAGTTCCTGATATCGTCGATGCCAAGGCCGGTGGTGAGCGCGCCGCCGTACCAGCGCGCCAGCGTCGCCTGACTGTCCTGGGCGTAGATCGCGGCAGCGATCAACTGGGTCTTGACCCGCTCGAGATCCTCGGCGCGGGCGGGATTCTGGATCATGTCCGCGATCACGCCGTCGATCGTCTGCTCGATTTGCGAAAACTCCACGCCGGGCTTCGGCGAAACTGCGATCGAGAATTGCGACGGATCGAGCGAGGTGCCCTGGTATCCGGCGCCGGCGCTGATCGCGAGCGGGCGCTCGACCACGAGCGCGCGGTAAAGATAGGAATTGGAGCCGCCGCCCATCAGCTGCGCCAGTACGTCGAGCGCCAGGCTTTCACCGGGGGCGGTTGTGGCCGAGGGAACGAGATAATAGCGCCGCAAGCCGGCCTGTTCGACGCGCGGATCCGACAGCGTTACCGTGCGGGGCGCGGCGGGTTCCGGCTCCTGCGGCCGGACGCGCTGCGCGGCAATGGCCGGCTGCGCGGGGATGGCGCCGTAGGCCCGTTCCACCATCGGGCGGATCTCCGCGGCGTCGACGTCGCCGGCGATCACCAGGATTGCGTTGTTCGGCGCGTAGAACCGCCTGTAGAACGCCAGCGCGTCCTCGCGGTCGAGCTTCTCGATTTCCTGGCGCCAGCCGATGATCGGGCGGCCATAGGGATGGTTGAGATAGAGCGCCGCCATCATCTGTTCGGATAGCCGCGCATCCGGATTGTTGGCGACCCGCATGTTGAATTCCTCGAGCACCACGTCGCGCTCGGGAAGAACATTCTCGTCCTTGAGAATGAGGCCGGTCATGCGGTCGGCCTCGAACTCCATCATGGTGGCGAGCTGCTCGCGCGGCACGCGCTGGAAATAGCCGGTGTAGTCGACCGAGGTGAAGGCATTTTCGTTGCCGCCGATCCGGCGCACGGTCTCGGAGAATTCACCGGCGGGATGCCTGGCCGTGCCCTTGAACATCAGGTGTTCGAGGAAATGCGCCAGCCCCGATTTGCCTTGCGTCTCGTCGGCGGAGCCGACCTTGTACCAGATCATCTGCGTGACGACGGGCGTGCGGTGATCGGGGATCACGATCACCTGCAGGCCATTGGCGAGGCTGAAGCTGGCGGGACGCTCCGAGGTCACCGTGGTCTGGGCGAGGGCGCCGCTGCCGGAGAGCATGACGGTCGAGAGAAATGCGACAAGCAGCGAAACGGCAAAGCGGTGTGAAGACATCATGACCTATCTGCCGCGCATTCCGGCAAAGCCGGTCGCCGACCATGCCGGCACAATGGCTGTAGCCGAACTATCCGCGCCAATGAGAACGCTACATCCCGAACAAACGCCGTTCCTCGGCAAGCCGCACCATCGTACACCGCGTCAACAGCGGAGCGCGTCACGAAGGCGAGAGAACGGCTAAACTAATCGCCATATTTGCCGGCGGCCGGGTTGTACTCTTTCCGCAGCGATTCCTTCGGGCCGGTGCCATAGGCAAAGTTCGGCGACGGCGTCTGGTAGCCGGGCGGCGGCTGGGTCAGGGTTGATCGCTCCGGCTCACCCTTGAACGGCGCGCTTTCCTCCTTGTTGCCGCCGAACAGGCTGCCGAGGCTGCCATTGTAGCCAAGCTGCGACGGGCTGAGCACGGGGTTGTTGAGCGAAGCGCCCGGTTGGTCCGAATCTCTGGTGTTGCCGTTGGAACGCGTGGGAACCGCCTTGCCGCCGACATTGAGTTCTTCCGGCGTCAAAGGGCGACCCGCCGTGCGCGGATCTTTATTACTTTCCTTGGCCTCCTTCTTGCGCGCGGCGATCGCGGCCTTGCGGCGCGCCTCGTCCGGATCCTTCGGCCAGTTCGGCGCCTTCGCTTCGGTCGAGGCCGCCGGCGGCGGGAGATCGATCTTGGGCGGTACCACCAGCGGAGACCGCTCGCGGTACTCGATGCCCTTGGATTCCATGTTGGTGCCGCCAATGCCGGTCATGAGGTTGTGGATGATCTTTTCCTCGAAGGTCCGATCATCCTCTTCCTCGTCATCGCCGGCGCGCACCGGTCCGGCTGCCATCACAAGGCCGACGCCGAGCGCGATCACGGCAAGCCGTGTCGCTCGCGTCAGCAAGGTTTTCTGCACAATCCAGAGGCTGGCTTCGGTCTCGCGCATCGCGCTCGTTCCCATCAAGATTTCTGCAAGCAGCGCGTGGCTTTAGGCATAATCCCGCGCCCGCAGGCAACATACCGCCGGGGGTCCGTATCGGCCGGGATCAGGGCGCTTTTGCGGCGGGTACCCCCAGGAACGAATCATACAATAGGGCCGCTACCCCGGCAACAATGGCGGTATCCGCAAGGTTAAACACGTACCAATTGAAGGTATTTCCCCCGATCTGAACGTGGAACAGGGCAAAATCCACCACCGCGCCATAGGCGACGCGGTCGATGGCATTGCCGATGGCGCCGCCGATGATCAGGCCAAGGGCTACCGTCGCCAGCCAGTTACGCGAGCGCGCCATCCAGATCGCCAGGACGATCACGGCGACCGCCTTGATCGCCGTCAGCACCGCCTGGGCCAGCAAACTGTCGTTCTGGAACCAGCCGAAGCTGATCCCGATATTCCAGGCCAGCACCAGGTCGAAAAACGGCGTGACCTTGACCACACCGCGATCGGCGATATTGAACACGAACAGCAGCCACAGCTTCGAGGCCTGGTCGATCACCAGCGTGGCTACTCCGGCGATGACACCGGCGCGGAGGTGGGGGGTCATTGCGAGACGGCCGCTGCAAAAGCAGGTGTCGTCCCCGCGAACGCGGGGACCCATACGCCGGGAAGTTTCGGTTCGGAAAGACTGCGGGTCATCTTCCTGTGTCTATCTCGGACGCCGGTGGTTATGGGTCCCCGCGTTCGCGGGGACGACGATAGAATCTTAGACGGTAACTCCCAGCGCCTTCCACTCGCGCAGCGCCTGCGCGTCGCGGGGGGACACGTCGGGATATTCGGCGTCCGCGCCGACATCAGGCAGGATCTTCCACGACCTCGCGCATTTGGTGCCGACCGCTTTCTCGACCACGACCGCGACGCCCCCGACGTCGCCCAGCGTGAACGCGCCTGCCGGGGCGTCGTCATTGGTCGCCATCGCGTTCGAGGTGATGCAGACTTCGGCCAGATCGACGTCGAACAACGTGTTGAAGATTGCCTGGTCGGAAACGTAGACCAGTGGGGACGCCTCCAGCGACGAGCCGATGTTCTTGGCGGCGCGTTCCACTTCGAGTGCGCCGGTGACGACGCGGCGGACGTTGCGGATGGTTTCCCACTTCGCCGCCAGAGCGTCGTCGCGGAAGGCGTCGAACCCGGTCGGGAACAGCGTCAGATGGACCGAAGGCTCGGCGTCAGGCTTGTACATCCGCCAGGCTTCGTCGGTGGTGAAGCTCAGCACCGGCGCCAGCCATTTCAGGATCGCATCGCAGATGATGTCGATCGTGGTCAGCGCCGCCTTGCGCGTCACCGACGACGGCGCGTCGCAATACAGCGCGTCCTTGCGGATGTCGAAATAGAACGCCGACAATTCGGTGTTCATGAACGCCGACAGGCTGGCGACCACCGTCTTGTAGTCGAACTCGGCATAGGCTTGCCGCACGATCGTGGCGCGCTTGGCGAGTTCATGCAGCATCAGCCGCTCGAGCTCGGGCATGTCGGACGGCGATACCGCGTCGCCGGGCTTGAAGTGATGCAGCGTGCCGAGCATCCAGCGGATCGAGTTGCGCAGCTTGCGATAGGTCTCGATGGTGTTTTTCAGAATTTCCGGCCCGATGCGCTGGTCGTCGGCATAGTCGGTGGCGCAGACCCAGAGCCGCAGGATGTCGGCACCCGAATCCTTCATCACCCTCTGCGGCTCGACGGTGTTGCCGAGCGACTTCGACATCTTGCGGCCGTTCTCGTCCAGCGTGAAGCCATGCGTCAGCACCACGTCGTAGGGCGCACGGCCGCGGGTGCCAGCGCTTTCCAGCAGCGAGGAATGGAACCAGCCGCGATGCTGGTCGCTTCCTTCCAGATACATCACGGTATCGTCGCCGCCGTCGATCTTGCGGACGATATTGCCGAGGTTGGGAAAATTCTGGCGGTCTTCCAGCACGAAGGCGTGGGTGGAGCCGGAATCGAACCAGACGTCGCAGATATCGTCGACCTTCTTCCAGTCCTCACCCGTGCGGGATCCAAGAAAGCGCTCGCGGGCGCCGTCCATGTACCAGGCGTCGGCGCCTTCCTGCATGAAGGCTTCGGCAATGCGTTGGTTGACGATTTCATCCCTCAGGATTTCGGCGGAGCCGTCGCCTTTCTCGCGCACGAATACCGCGATCGGCACGCCCCAGGCGCGCTGGCGCGAGATCACCCAGTCGGGGCGGCCGGCGATCATGCCGTTGATGCGGTTCTGTCCTGCCGGCGGCACCCATTGCGTCACCGAGATCGCGTGCAGCGCGCGGGCACGCAGCGTGTCGCCGGGCTTCGTCTTGCCATTGTCGGCGATCGGCTTGTCCATCGCGATGAACCATTGCGGCGTGTTGCGAAAGATCACCGGCTTCTTCGAGCGCCATGAATGCGGGTACTGGTGCTTGAGGCGGCCGCGCGCCAACAGCTTGCCGGCCTCGACCAGGGCCTTGATCACGGCCTCATTGGCGTCGCCCTTTTCGCCCTTGTCGTTGATCACGCGTTTGCCGGTGAAGCCCGGCGCGTGATCGGTGAAGGCGCCGTTCTCGTCGACGGTGTACGGAATCGCGGTGTTGATGCCGCGCGCTTCAAGCTCGCGCGCATTCGCGGTCCAGACGTCGAAATCCTCGCGGCCATGGCCGGGCGCGGTGTGCACGAAGCCGGTGCCGGTGTCGTCGGTGACGTGATCGCCGGCCAGCAGCGGCACGGTGAATTGGTATCCGCCGCTGAAACCGTTGAGCGGATGGGCGCATTCCACCGCGTCGAGCGTGTCGGCCGGCAGATCGCGCACTTTCTCGTAAGCGGTGACGCGCGCCTGCTTGAACACGCTCTCGGCGAGCGCATCGGCGAGGATCAGGAGATCGCCGTTCGTCGCCCAGTTATCGGCGGGCGCATCGGTAACCTTGTAGAGCCCGTAGGCGATCTTTGGCGAGAAGCTGATGGCGCGGTTGCCGGGCAGCGTCCATGGCGTCGTGGTCCAGATCACGACCGAAGCGTTGGTGAGCGCGCCATGCGCCGGCGAGGTGACCGGAAACTTCACCCACACCGTATCGCTCGTGTAGTCCTCATATTCCACTTCGGCCTCGGCAAGCGCGGTCTTTTCCACCACGCTCCACATCACGGGTTTCGAGCCTCGATAGAGCGTTCCGTTGGCGGCGAACTTCATCAGTTCGCGGGCGATCTGGGCTTCGGCCGCATAGTCCATGGTGGCGTAGGGATGATCCCAATCGCCGATGATGCCGAGCCGCTTGAATTCCTCGCGCTGCACGTTGAGCCAGTGCGTCGCATAGGCGCGGCACTCCTTGCGGAAGGCCACCATCGCCGTGGAGTCGCGGAAGTCGGGCTTCTGCTTGCCCTTGGACCGGTAGTTCTCTTCCTCGATCTTCCATTCGATCGGCAGGCCATGGCAGTCCCAGCCCGGCACGTAGTTGGAATCGAAGCCGAGCATCTGCTGGCTCTTGGTCACGACGTCCTTGAGGATCTTGTTCAACGCGTGACCGATATGGATGTTGCCGTTGGCGTAGGGCGGGCCGTCATGCAGCACGAATTTGGCGCGGCCCCGCGCGCTCTCGCGCAGCTTTTCGTAGAGGCCGATCTTGTTCCAGTGCTTAAGGATTTCCGGCTCGCGCTGCGGCAGGCCGGCGCGCATCGGGAATTCCGTCTGCGGCAGGAACAGGGTTTTGGAATAGTCGGGGGAATCGGACTTTTGCGGCTTTTCGGACATGAAGGCTCTGGTTTGGCTCAAAGGCGCGCGCGATACGCTGGTCATTTGCGGGGTGAACGAGGAAATCCCGGTCTTGCGCCGAGCCGAAAGCTCAGGCGGAAGCCGGGCCGCTAATGGGGATGGTGCGCCGCGCAAACATGGGCTTTCCATAGCAGCCGGACGCTGAAATCGCAAAGGCCGGGCGTCCCGCCGTTTTCAGGAGGGTTGCCGCGGCCGGGCCGGGTTTCCCGCCACCATCACGCCGGCGCCGACGTCGCGGGTGACCACGCTGCCGGCGCCGATCAGGGCACCGTCACCGATGGTGACCCCGGGCAGGATGATGGCGCCGCCGCCGATCCAGACATCGCGGCCGATCCGGACCGGGCGCCCGAATTCGAGGCCCTCGCGCCTTGTTTCGGCGTCGCGCGGATGATCGGCGGCGTAGATCTGCACCGCGGGCCCGATCTGGGTGCGGTCGCCGATCGAGACTTCGACGACGTCGAGAATGACGCAGTTGAAGTTGAGAAACACGCCCTCGCCGAGCCGGATGTTGTAACCGTAGTCGCAAAAGAACGGCGGCCGGATCACGGCATCGATCCCGACATGCCCGAGACGCTCCGACAGGATGGCGTGGCGCTGCGCTACCGGCAGCGCCAGGCTGGCGTTGTAGCGCGCGATCCAGGCCTTGGTCGCCAACTGCTCGGCGGCCAGTTCGGCATCGGGGCGATAGAGTTCGCCCGCCAGCATCTTTTGTTTTTCGCTTCGGCTCAACCGATGTCTCCGAGCTTCGGAAACGCGTCGGGGGAAGCGGCCAGCGCCGCACGGGCCCGGGCGCTGTCGTCGTCCATCTGCCGGATCAGCGCGCCGACATTGTCGAACTTCAATTCGTCGCGGATGAAGCCGATAAAGGCGACGTCGAGCACCGCGCCATAGAGGTCGCCGGTGAAGTCGAACACGAACACTTCCAGCAGCGGTGCGCCGTTGTCGAAGGTCGGCCGGCGGCCGTAGCTCGCGACGCCATCGAGCCGCCGCTGATCCTTTCCCGCACCGTATCCGACCCGTACCGCATAGATGCCGTGCCTCAGCCCGCACGTCTTGTCGAGACGGATGTTGGCGGTCGGATAGCCGAGGTCGCGGCCGCGCTTCTCGCCATCGATCACCTCGCCGGTCGCAAACCATGGCTGGCCCAGCATGGCGGTGGCGTCTTCGATCTGCCCCTCGGCCAGCGCCATCCGGATCGCGCTGGAGGAGACCGGCCGCTCGGCGATGTCGACATGGGCCTGGACGTCGACCTCGATGCCGAGGCGCGGCGCCTCGCTGACCAACAGGCTCGGCGAGCCGACCCGGCCTTTGCCGAAATGGAAATCGTAGCCGACCGCAATCCCGCTGATGCCGAGCCGCCCGATCAGCTCATGGTGAATGAAATCTTGCGCACTGGTGCCGGCGCGGCCCTTGTCGAAGGTCATCACCACGGCGCCGGCAAGCCCGGTTCCGGCCAAGAGCCGGAGCTTGTTGGTCTCGTCGGAGAGCCGGAACTGGGGGCTGTTGGGGCTGAAGAAGCTGCGCGGGTGCGGCTCGAAGGTGACCGCAAACGCCGGTTTTCCGTGGGCCCGGCCCATGTCGAGCGCGGCGCCGATCACAGCACGGTGGCCGAGGTGGACGCCGTCGAAATTGCCCATCGCGACCACGGCCCCCTTTGGGATCGCGGCGGCAGGGGTGCTGTCTCGGACGACTGTAAATCTAGGTATCATTACGGGGATTCTTGGCTCGGTGATCGCGGCCGGACCGTGACGTGGGGGCACGGTCGAAGTCAAGCGGGCGGGATCGAATCAAAACCGACACAATCCGGCGGTGCCCGGTTAACGCGCCGTTTAACGCCTTGATGCTAGTGCTGGCCCTGGACTGCGGGTCGCGCAGGCGGTCGATAGTTGGTGGCGTTAAGCGTCGCGTGGGGGGAAAGATGGCGGTTGATTTGTCCATGCCGGTTCTGGTGGTCGATGACTACAACACCATGATCCGGATCATCCGAAATCTTCTGAAGCAACTCGGCTTTGACAACATCGACGACGCCAGCGACGGTTCCGAAGCGCTGAACAAGATGCGCGGCAAGAAGTACGGGCTCGTAATCTCGGACTGGAACATGGAGCCGATGACCGGCTACGACCTGCTCAAGGAAGTCCGCGCCGATCCGAATCTGGCCACCACGCCCTTCATCATGATCACGGCGGAATCCAAGACCGAGAACGTGATCGCGGCCAAGAAGGCCGGCGTGAACAATTACATCGTCAAGCCGTTCAATGCGGCGACCCTGAAGACCAAGATCGAGGCGGTCTTCCCGGACATGGCGACGGCGTAACACGCCTGAGCGCCAGCTGACTTCAGGACCAATTCTTGCAATGCCCGGACTTGTCCCGGGCATTGCCGTTTCGGCCGATGAGGGCGCGTACCCCTGGCATCAGCCTTGGGGCATCTCGGACCGGAAGCGGAAGCACCGAAGGCGGTGTCCCGATTGCTCGAACTCGAGCCTGATTTTCGTATTTCGGAATGGGTGAAACCTGGCGCCGGCCAGCGGCATATGCACAACAAACTGGTGATCGAGGGCATCCGCAAAGCGGGCATTCCGGAATGATCGATCGCGGACCCATGGATGACCTCGGGTTCAACGCTTGCGAGATCCCACTTCAGTCAACAATGTTGTCCTTTCTTGCGAGTGCTATGCCTCGCGCGTCGAGCTTCGGCCAGTTCAAAACAATCTGATACTAAGGACGCGCAGCCCGATTGCGATTCCCGACTGTACCAAATCCGATGTTGCTGTAGTGTTGCCGCCAACGAAAAGAAGAGAGTAACCCCGGACATCAACTCACGGAGGAGCAGCATGACAGGGTCGGCAACCAATCACCTGACGAACCGGCGGGACTTTCTCAAGATCGCGGCCGCCGGCACCGCGGCGATGGTGGGCCGGCCCCGGCCGGCGAGCGCTGCAGAGAAGACCATCACGATCCTGCACGAAAGCTCGTTCATCAAGCCCTTCGACGAGTATGTGAGCAACACGCTTGCGCCTGCCTATGAGAAATTGACCGGCATCAAGGTGGTCTACGAGGTGACCAGCGTCGGCAGCCTGCCGACACGGATCAGCACGATCGCGGAAACCGGATCGGGCGCCGACATCACCATGAACGGCCTGCTCCAGGTGATCCAGTTCAGCAACAAATATCTCGATGTCGGCGATATCGCCGCCGACCTCGGCAAGGCGCAGGGCGGCTGGTACGACGCCGGCAAAGAAGGCGTCTTCGTCGACGGCAAGTGGAAGGCCATCCCCTTCGCCAATATCGGTCAGTTGATGAACTGGCGCACCGACTACTTTGCCGAGGTCGGGGTCAAGAAATTCCCGGAGACCTGGGACGAGCTTTACGAGGTGGGCAAGAAGCTGAAGGCCAAGGATCATCCCTTCGGATTTGAGCTCGGCCACGGCTTCGGCGATAACCACGGCTGGCTCTATCCCCTGCTGTGGTCCTATGGCGGCTCCGAGGTGGCGGCTGACGGCAAGACGGTGGTCATCGATTCCGACGAGACCGCACGCGCGGTGGATTTCTGCCGCAAGTTCTTCAAAGACACCATGCTCGACGATTGCCTCGGCTGGACCGATGTCAGCAACAACAAGGCCTGGATGGCCGATCAGATCTCCTGCACCAATAATGCCGAGAGCATCCTCTGGTTCGCCAAGAAGGAGTTTCCGGACATCGGCAAGGTCACCGACCAGGCCATGAACCCGGCGGGGCCGAAGGGGCGCTTCCACCTGCTCAACCTGATCAGCCATTCGATCTTCGATTTCTCGCCGGTCAAGGAGGAGGCGCGCGCCTTCATGCGTTGGCTGATGGAGCCGAAGCAGCTGGGCGGCTGGTATGCGATCGCGGATTCCTACTATCAGCCGTTGCTGCACGGCTACGACAATGCGCCGATGTGGAATGTCGAGCCGCGCAACCTGCCTTACCGGGACGCACTCGCGAACGCGCATCTGCCGGGTTGGCCCGCCCCGGCAAGCCGGCAAGTGGCCGAAGTCGTCGCCAAGTACGTCGTCATCGACATGTTCGCCAAGGCCTGCGCCGGTGCGCCTACCAAGGACGTTATCAAGGAGGCTCAGACCCAACTAAGAGACATCTATCGCTCGGCCTGACAGATGACGATTGCATCCGAGCGCCTCCTCGTACCTGCCCAAGCGACGCGCCGGCGCGCGTCGATAGCGGTCCTGCTCGACCGGCAAAGCGTCTTCAGCTGGTTGATGATGGCGCTGCCGCTTGCCTTCATGGCAGCGCTGGTCGGCTATCCCTTCATTTACGGCATCCTGCTCAGTCTGGAAGACCGGCCGGTTGCGCATACCGGCACCTTTGTCGGGCTGAAGAACTTCATTCACGACGCCCACGATCCGGTGTTCTGGCGGGTGGCGATCAACACGTTCGTCTACACGGTCGTGGCGACGTTGCTGAAGATGGTCGGCGGACTTGGCCTCGCGCTCGCCATGAACCAGCATTTTCGCATGAAGAATCTGGTGCGGGCGCTGTTACTTCTGCCGTTCATCGTTCCGACCGTGCTCAGCACCGTCGCCTGGCTCTGGATGCTCGACCCGGCCTTCAGCGTCGTCAACCGGTTGATGGTGGCACTCGGCTGGCCAAAACCCGGCCCGTCATGGCTCGGTGATCCCACGCTTGCGATGGTCTCGATCATCATCATCAACACCTGGCGCGGGCTGCCCTTCTATGGAATCACCCTGCTCGCCGGCCTGCAAACAGTGCCCTCCGAACTCTATGAAGCAGCCTCCATCGACGGAGCCGGCGGATGGGAGCGGTTCCGCTTCATCACCTTGCCGCTGCTGCGGCCCATCATCCTGATCGTCACCCTGTTCTCGGTTATCTTCACCTTCGCCGATTTCCAGCTGATCTACGTGCTGACACACGGTGGCCCGGCGAACGCCACGCAACTGTTTGCGACCTATGCATTCGACATCGCGATGGGGGCGGGCCAGCTCGGGCTCGGCGCCTCGGTTGCGCTCGCCATGCTGCCGGCGCTGGCGCTGTTGATCGTGGCGCTCACCATCTACCTGCGGAGGGAATGATGGTCACGGGCAAGGGACATCTCCACCAGGCCGTGCGGGTGTGGCTTCCGGTCGGATTCTTTCTGATCGTGGCGCTCTTTCCGTTTTACTGGATGGCGATCACGTCGATCAAACCGAACTCCGAGCTCTACAACAAGAACGTGATGCCGCTGATCGTGCATGCGCCGACGCTCAAGCACTATGTCGACCTCTTGACCAAATCGAGCTTCCTGTTGTGGACCTGGAATACGATGCTGGTGGCGGTGGTGTCGACCGCCATCTCGCTGGTCCTCGGCACCATGCTCGCCTATCCGCTGGCGCGCATGCGCTTTGCCGGCGCATCGCTGATCACAATGACGATCGCGGCGATCTACCTCGTGCCGCAGCCGCTGCTGTTCATTCCGCTTGCCGACGTGATCAACCGGCTCGGTCTCGGCAACACGCTGACCTCGGTGATCCTGACCTACCCGACGATGCTGGTGCCGTTCTGCGCCTGGCTGTTGCTCGGCTATTTCAAGACCGTTCCGAAGGAGCTCGAGGAGGCGGCTCGGATCGACGGCGCCGGCCGACTCCAGACGATGTGGACGATCTTCCTGCCGCTGTGCACGCCGGGCTTCATATCCGCCGGTATCTTCGCCTTCACGCTGTCGCAGAACGAGTTTCTCTATGCCTTGATCTTCCTGACCAAGAGCTCGGTACGCACCGTGCCGGTCGGCGTCATCGCAGAGCTGATCCGCGGCGACGTGTTCTATTGGGGCCAGTTGATGGCCGGCGCGCTGCTTGGCTCGATCCCGGTAGCGATCATCTACTCGTTCTTCGTGGAGCACTATGTCGCCGGCCTCACCGCGGGTGCAGTCAAGGCATGAACCGGCAAATCTGATTGCTGAGTCACTTCTTGCCCGAAGCGGCCCATCGTTCGATGAGCGTGCAGGAGCAGTTGCGTCTATTGCGTTGTGAGGTCCGCAATTGGCCCGATAGCGCACCAAATTCGCTTCGCAGCGAAACGACGTCAGGCTGGTTGCTTGAATGGCTGCTTTTGCCGGGAGATTGCTCCCCATCGACTATCGAGAGGACGGCGTCACCCTACTAGATCTTGTGCTTTCGGACGATGTGAGGCCCTAACTCTACTTTGCATGGGGTTGTTTTCGCAATTTGTGTTTGGGTCCCTACCACTTGAGTTCCCGCATCAACGCGCGGGGCGGGTGGCCGAACAACTCTTTGACCGAGGCCGGGTCGAACTGGTCGATACCTTCGAACTCCTCGGAATGGATGCCGCGGGTCACGAACAGGCAATCGATGCCGAAGCCGAGCGCGCCGGTAAGATCGGTGCGCACGGAATCGCCGATCGCCATCACCCGGTCTAGCGGCGCCGGCCGGCCGCGGTGTTGGGCAGCCAGTTGCATGGCGCGTTCATAGATCGGCCGGTGCGGCTTGCCGTAGAAGATCACCTCGCCGCCGAGTTCGCGATAGAGCTCGGCGATTGCGCCCGCGCAATAGATCAGGCGGTCGCCGCGCTCGACCACGATGTCGGGGTTGGCGCAGACGAACGGCAGCTTGCGCGCGCGCGCCTGCAGCAGCATGTCGCGATAATCTTCAGGTGTTTCAGTCTCGTCGTCGTACAGCCCGGTGCAGACGATGTAGTCGGCATCCTCCAGCGGCGCGATCACGGGGTCGAGCCCGCGGTGGACCGCATTGTGGCGCTCCATCCCGATCCAGAACATTTTCTTGCCCGGATGATCGGCAACGAAATCCCGGGTCAGGTCGCCGGAAGAGACGATCGCGTCATAGGTGTCGTCGGCGACGCCGAGCTTGCGCAATTGCCGTTGTACGGAATCGGCCGGCCGCGGCGCGTTGGTGATGAGGATGACGGTGCCGCCCTGCCGGCGATAGGTGTGCAGCGCCGCGCAGGCTTCGGGAAACGCTTCGATCCCGTTATGCACCACGCCCCAGATATCGGAGAGGATCACCTCCACGCCATCGACGAGGTCGCGCAGCCTTTCGACGAAGCGAAGCGTGGTCATGGCAGTTGACGCCGGCGGTTAGCCCGGACCGGCGGCGCGGCGCGCCAGCGCGGCATTGCCGGTTGCCCGTGGCGCAGGCTCGATGGCCGGGCCGGTGATAGGAGCCATGGTGGAAGCACTGGAACCATTGGATTCTTGCGCCTTGTTCGAAGCCTCCCCGCCGGTAGCAGATGCTCCCTCGGGCCGCAACGGCCGCGGTGGCGCAAACAGAAAACCCTGGCCAAACCGCACGTCAAAGTCGAGCAGGTCGACCACCGCGCGTTCGCCCTCGATCCGTTCGGCAATCAGGTCGATGCCGAAGCGGCCAAGCAAATCCGACAGATCGGAGGGATGGATATCCGAGGTCGAGGCCTGTCTCGGATCGAGCAGCAGCGCCGCCGGCACCTTGATGAAGCGGACGCCGCGGTCGGCGAGTTCCCGCGGCTCGATCCGGAGGTCGCTGACATGGTCGATCGAGAACCGGTAGCCGCGCTGTGACAGCGCCGCGAGATGTTCGGTCTCGGCGGGTCCCAGATTGCGGAACGTGGCCTGCTTGAATTCGAGCACGAAGGACGGCGCCAGCGCGCGGTTGGCCTCGAGGAAGTCGAGGCATTGCGCGAAATTGACCGGGTTGCCGAGCGTCGCCGCGGAGACGTTGCAGAACACGCCGACATCCTTGTTGCGCACCAGCAGGCGGCGCAGCACCTGCACACAGCGCAACATCACCATGTGGTCGATGCGGCCGATCAGTCCGCCGGCTTCGGCGGTGGCGATGAAGTCGTCGGCGGCGAGAACCTGGTCCTTGTCGTCGCGCAGCCGGGTTACCGCCTCGTAGAAGCGAACCTTGCGCTGCGGCAGCGTCACCATCGGCTGCAGATAGATATCGAGCCGGTTTTCCTCGATGGCGTTCTTCACCGCGGCGAGCAGCTGCGTCGCGTTGCGCGCGGGCGCGGCGGCAATGGTCTGTTGCGCCGGCGCCGGGGCTGCCGTCGCGACCGGGGCCGGCCTTGCGGCGCTTGGCGTTACGGGCTC
>Ga0310810_10004312_pt1 | contig 15698 bp, 12 predicted proteins | sample NCmetagenome_FD_207641 | JGI IMG/M metagenome (GOLD analysis project Ga0310810, IMG submission 207641) | Soil microbial communities from experimental microcosm in Duke University, North Carolina, United States - NC | ecosystem: Engineered > Artificial ecosystem > Soil microcosm > Unclassified ...
TGCCGGTCTGCAGCCTCAGCCGATCGGAGAATTGAACTTCGACGTAGGCATCCTGCACGACGGTCGTGCCATTGGCGAAGTCGGGAATCAAACGGAACGTGAAGTACTTCGCGATTCGACCGTTGAGCGTGGGCCGGATCTTGCGCAACAGGAACGTATCGGTGAACGGCGTCGGACGATCCAGCGAGACGCGGCTGTCCATCTGCACGGCCGCGCCAAGCGTGAGCCGATACGCATCATCCGCTGACCGAAGAACGAAGCCGTCCTGCCAGCCGGCCACAATCGGTGCAGACGGCTGAGCGCCAGGCCCTGGGTCGTTCGACTCTTGCGCGAACGCCTGGCCGGCCATCGCCAGCCAGGCGGCGCACAGACACGTCAGCGCGCGCACTACGTCTCGAGCTTGAACGCGACGAGCGCGTCCGAGGTCCTCTGCCGTCGCCAGGCGGGTCCGCCGGCGACAGCGATCACGACGTGCTGTGCCTGGTCCTTGCCCATGTCGGTCATCGGGGGTCGCACTGCCGCGACGCACGATACCATCGTCCCGCTTGGCAGCCGATAAGAAAATCCGAGGTGGGCGAACACGTTACGATTGCTTCCGAGCGAGGGTCGCCGGCATCAATGCCAGGATGCGGTTTTTGTAACAATACCGACGTCACCCAAGAGCACCTGTGGGCTGACTGGCTTCGCGAGCTGATACTTGAATCGCGCTCGGAAGGAGGTATCAGGACCTTTCGAGCGGAGATCGAACGCGAGGGAGAACTGATCTCATTCGCAAAGAATGACCTGGAACTGACGGTCGGCATGCCGTGTCGGTCTTGCAACAACGGATGGATGAGCGACCTTGAGAATAGCGTCCGGCCATTCATGCGCGAGATGGTCTATCGTGGCCAACGGACGCTACTCGACGATGAGCGCACCCGCGCGTTGATTCACTGGGTCGTAAAAACCGCGATGGTCTACGAATTCACGGGCAGGGCCGAAGAACCGAAGTACTTCACTCAGGATGAACGAAGAGCATTCAAGGACGCCCGCGCGCTCCCACAGAATCTTTGGATCTGGCTTGGCAGGTACGATGGCATTTTGCCCTTGCACTCCCTCCAGCTGCGGGGAAGCGGTGACTCGGGAACGCCGGAGATCTTCTCCCTAACTGTGACCGCGAACTTTCTGGTCTGCCAGGTGCTCGCGTATCGCGATTCTGACGATGACCTCGCCCTTTACGCACGTGCAACGCAAACCGAGCGGCTGCTGCCGCTTTACCCTCCAACAGGCGCTTGGATGAACTGGCCTCCAGCCGTAACGATCGAGGACTATGGTCTGCGAGTACTCGACAATCGCTTTCAGAACGTCATCCGTGGGCCGCGGAGACATTAGGACCACGCGGGCGAAGCGGCCGGTCGGTGGAAGATGTCCACCGTGTCGCGGCGGTTCGGAAGTATCAACGACGATCCGGTCCGGAACGATCTCCTAGGCGTAACGCAAGAGCAGATCCGTCATTCTCCGAGCGTCCACGATGGGGATCTGGCCCGGCGCGGAGGCGTATGCGCCGACGGCGAAGGCCATGTCCGACCCGTACAGAAAACCCGCGACTCTGGTGATGCTGCCAAGCGGTCCCATGGACATCGTGCACAACGGCAGGTCCGGAAAGTCGCGTCTCGCCCGAATAGTCACGCCCAGCAATCTGAGGACGTCGTCTTCCGTGCGCGGCATGACGGCGATTTTGGCGATGTCGGCGCCGCGGTCACGCATGGTGCGAATGCGGTCGCTCAAGACCTCGGCCGGCGGGGTACGCTCGAAATCGTGCATCGCGAGAAGGACCCGAACTCCGCAGTCTCTTGCCACCGCCATGAGCGCGTCGAGAAATTCCGACTCGTTCGCCAGTTCCAAGTCGACGATATCGATCGTCCTGGACCGCAGAACGGCGTCGATCAACGTCCGTCGAGTCGATTGCGCAAGGTCCTGCGCACCACCCTCGTTCTTCGCGCGCAGGGTAAAGATGATGGCGGTGTCCTGCGCGACGTTTCGGAGCTCGTTCGCGGCCTCGAGCAGTCCTTCAGGCGTTTGTTGGAAAAAAAAATCCGCACGCCACTCGATCAACTCTGGCCCCAAGCTGACGGCAGTCTGCGCCTGCGCCGAAAGCGACGCGAGGTCCTCGGGCACGAGCGGAATACAGAAAAGCGGCTGCGCTCCGCCAAACTCCAGCCCGCGAATCCGGACCGGCGTTGGAACCGTCGGCCTCATACGTACCGGGTCATGCCCATGGGCTCATAGGAACGTCGCGAGCCACTCGCGGGCCTGGCGAAGCTGTTCGACCAGCGCCACGTGTACGGGTAAGTTGACCGCGCCATAGCCGTCGTAGTTCTGCCGTTGAGTGATCTGAAAGTGGAACCGGTCCTCGAACGCTTCCGTGTACGCCTGGAAATACTCGCCGCCCCCCGTGTTGTCGTACACGATGTCGAGCGCGCGCATCCGGTCGACGACCGAGGGATCGAGCGACACGCGCGCGACCAGGTCGTCGTAGTAGTTCGACGAGAGCGGCACGAACGCCACGCCATTCGCGCGAAGTCGCTCGACGGTGTCGAAGATGTCATCGCAACCCAATGCGATGTAATCGACGTCGCCACCGCGCCTGGCCGACTCCGACGCCCAACCGCCGCGAGCCGGAGCATGGCTGGCAGCCGCGTTCAGGACGATGCACAGGTGGCGGTTTTCATTCGACACTCCCCTGCTGCGGATCCGACCGAACGGCACGGCAATGTCCACGCCCGCCGCAGGCGTGAGGCCCAGCACCGCCGTCGTGAACAGCACCCACGTGTCGAGCTGTTCGAGGGTCAATCCCATCGCCACGTGATCGACGACCTTCAGGCCGCACGGGCTGACCGCCTCTGCCGAAGGCTCGGCAATGAAGTCGGTTTCTACCGATTGATCCTGGGCGGAGACAAACTGAACGATGGTGCCTCCCGGCGCCACAAGGGTCGGAAGCTCCAGTTCCTGACCGGCACGTCGGCTGTCTTGGCGCGTCGAGAGCAGTGCGCTGCCGCGGGTCGCTGCCTGCAGCGGGCTCTCGGCGAGTAATCCGAGGCACGAGAGGGAGGCGCCATGCTCCGCGAATCGTTTGCGCGCGTCAGAGCCCTCCGCGTTCAGCACGAAGTGAATGTCGCCCTGACGGTAGAGCGTCACGTCTTTGGTCCGGTGCCGGCCGAATCGCGCAAACCCGAGCTGCTGCAGCGCCGACCCGAGGCGGAGCGACGTGTCACCGTCTACCCCGAACTCCAGAAAGGCAAACCCCTTCAACGGAGACGGGTCGGGGGGATCGAACAACGAAACCGTGTTCAGAATCCGCATCGGAACGGTCGCAGGTGTTGTATCGGACGCGTTGCGTTCGAGGCGCTGGCGCACCTGGCTTTCCAGGAAGAGGAGCGATCGCATCGCGTCGGTGCCGGCTCGGCGATTCGGGATTGCCCGGAAGATGTCGCTCAAGCTCTCGACGCTGACGGTACCGGCGTATCCACTGAGCAGCACGTGTTCCAGGAACCCTGCGACGTCGAGCTCGCCTTGTGCCGGAAAGGTCCTACGCCAGCACGATTCCGCCCCATCGCCGCGGGCACGCTGGCCGTCGGCGATCTTGACGAAGAACACCCGATTGCCGGGAATGGACTGCATACCGGCAAGTTCCGGTGTTTCCGCCTGGAGCGTGTAAAAACTATCGAGGAGGAGCCCAAGGTGCGGATGGTTTGCCTGCTGCACGATCGACCACGCGTCAGCCCAGCGTGCGGTCGGCGCCGAGAACGCCACGCGGACGTTCCGTCGAGCTGCGCGCTCGGCGAGCGTGTGAAGTTGGTCGGCGACAAGCGCCGGATCGCTCTGCGCTGACGCAGTCGCCGTCACTCCGAATGTCGGCACACCCAGCGCCTCGAGGACGTCGAACTTGCGCTCGGCTCGTTCAAGGGTTCTCTGGAACACCGGCCCAGGAACGCCTTCGTAGTCCGCCAACGACTGGTAAAGATCAACCGCGATACCAAGGTCGTCCGCAATCCGGCGCACCTCGCGAGGGGTGCCCCGAAACGCGATAAAGTCCGGTTCGAAGAGCTCTACGGCATCGAAACGGGCCGCGGCGGCGGCCTCGAGCTTCTCGCGCAGGATGCCGCTCATGGAAACGGTCGCAATCGCTCGGCGCATTACTTCGATGTCCTGGAAAAGCCTATCACTATCACTCAGGTACGCGCGCGCGTTCCATCCTCGGGCTCATCGCATGGAATTGGCTTTGCCCGCTATGTCCTCACGCGTACGCCGGCGGCCGCCATGGTTTCGGCCCGCAGCCGCTCGTATTCGTCCTTCGGCATCGGGACCGCGGCAGGGTTTCCCAATTCTTCGAGGCGGACGCGATAGGTCTCGCGCGCGCTGAACGCGGCGGTGGCCGCGATCAGGCTCACGCCGAACGTAATCGACCCCACGATCAGAGGAACGTTCGATCCCGGAGGCGCCACTGACGCAAAGAGCGCGGGCATGAGCGCGCTGATCATCGTGCCCCCGTTCTGCGAAATCGCCATTGCCGATACGCGCATCCGCGCGGGGAACATCTCCGGATAGAAGCTCGGAAAGATCGCGTTGTAGCCCTGGTACACCAGCCCCCACATCAGCAACGACGCAATGATAGCCATCGCCACGTTGTGGATACTGATGGCGTAGAGATAGAGGAACGACAGCAGGCCCGAGCCGAGCGCGCCGATGATAATCGGCGGCCGCCGGCCGATGCGGTCCGACAGATTGCCGACGAACGGAATGACGAGCACCGCGAGGGTGTTGCCGAGCACGGGGATCCACAAGTACACGTCCTTGTGGAAGCCGATGGCGTACGCTGGCTGCACGGCATACGCCGCGCCGAAAATCGTGGCCACCACGGCCACCGTATTCATCAACGCGACACAGACGACGCGCAGCATGTCGGGCGAGCAATACTTGAAGGCCTCGAGAACGGGCGTCCTCGACACCGCGCCCTTCTTGCCCTGCTCGGCGAAGACTGGCGTCTCGTCGACGTTTCGGCGGATCACATAGCCAGCGACGATGACGACGAAACTGAGGAGAAACGGAATCCGCCAGCCCCACGTGTTGAAGGCCTCGGCGGGCATGTAGTGAGCGAGGGGCAGAAAGACCGCGGCCGCCATGATCTGGCCGGCCTGCACGCCCTGCAGCGTGAAGCTTGCCAAGAAACCACGGCGGCCGAACGGTGCGTGCTCGAGAATCATCGAACTTGCGCCCGAGATTTCGCCCGCCACCGCGAACCCCTGGACAAGCCGGAGCAGGACGAGGAGCGTCGGCGCCAGCACGCCGGCCTGCTCATAAGTCGGCAGCAGCCCGACGGCCATCGTGGAGGCGCCCATCAGGAACATGCACGTGATGAGCACCTTCTTGCGCCCGTGCGTGTCGCCGTAATGGCCGAGGACAAAGCCTCCGATCGGTCTCGCCACGTAGCCGACGCCGTAGGTCGCGAGCGACGCGATGATCGCGGTGGTCGGATTGCCCTGCGGAAAGAAGATCTGCGGGAAGATGAGCGACGCGGCCGTCGCGTAGATGAAGAAGTCGTAGAACTCCAAGGCCGAGCCAATCCAGCCGCTGGCGGCGGCTTTCTTCGACTGGTTCGTACCGTGCGACGACTCGGATCCCGGAGCGACCATCAGATCCTCCAAGAGTGTCCCGGACACTACTGATCTATCGCGCATCCGCCGAAGACGACCGTTTTCACGAGGTCGATCGGCATGTCCTTGTGCGTCCACAACTTGAAGGCGCCCGCTGCCTGGAAGATATTCATGCCGATGCCACTCACAGTTCGGCATCCGGCACGCCTGGCAAGTTCCAGTAACTTCGTCTCCGCCGGGACATACACCACGTCGGTCACGACCAGATCCCGGTGGAAATACGTCGCATCAGCAACGATCGACTGACCGCGCAATGGTCCCATCCCGACGGAGGTGGCGTTCACCAAGACATCGCTCGACGCGATTTCGCGGCGCAGCGCCGCGTCGTCTTCCCTCTCGTGCACGCTGATGTCGAACGCGAACCGATCGCGGAGCTCGTCCGCAAGGCGCATCGCCTGTTCGAAGAAGTGATCGCGACCGTTGAACATGGCCACGGCTCGGACGCCTTCAGCGGCCGCTTGGACCGCAATGGCCGTCGCCGCGCCGCCGGCACCGATGATCGTGAGTTTCTTTCCGACGTACGGGATCCCCGCCTCCGCCAAGCCGCGAAAATAACCTTCGCCATCAGTGTTGTGTCCGACGAGCACCCCGTCCTCGTTCACGATCGTGTTCACCGCGCCTATCAGACTCGCAAGCGGCGCCAGACGATCCACCAGAGGGGCGACGGCTTGTTTCAGCGGCATCGTGACATTGCCGCCCCGCACGCCGAGCGCCCGCATCCCGCGCAGCGCATCCGCCGCTCCGCCAAGTCCGACGTCAAAGGCGACGTAGACAAGATCCTCCCCGGTCGCCTCGAAAGCCGCGTTGTGCATCAGTGGGGACTTGCTCTGTGCGACTGGAGAGCCGAGGAGGAAGACGAGCCCGGTGGTGCCGGTGACGCTCATTGTGTTCCTACTGAGATCTGCTCCGAGAGATACCGCTTCGCATGTTCGAGACACTGCCGGGCGAACCCCTCGGCGCCCAATTCGCGTCTCCGCTCGTCATGCGGCAGCTCGATGGCGCACACGACCGACGGTGGCAGGTGGCGGAGGATCCCCGCAATATCCACCGCACCCTCGCCTGGGTACAGCCGTTCCTCGCGCATCGTTCGTCGGGCTTCCTCGACCGTTGCCCAAGGCTCCCGCCGATCATCGGCAATATGCACGAAGTTGAACCACGACGCCGGGCACCGGTCCAGCTCCTCAAGACACGTTCCTGCCCGATGAAAATGCAAGGTGTCGACCATCAGAGCCGCATTCTCTCGAAGAGATGATGAAATCACGTCGATCGCGCCAGCCAGCGTTGACCACGATGTTGAGCTCACGAACTCGAGGTTCACGGTCAGGCAGAGCGATCTCGCCAGGTCGCACAGACGGCCGAACTGGTCGATGGCCCTCGATCGGTCAGTGACCCAGATGCTCGACAGGACGTGCCGCGCGCCCAGCGCGACGGCCGCTTCCATCGCCGGAACATACGTGAGGGGATCGCAGTGATCGACGATACGCGCCAGTTCGATATCCAGCACGCGCACGCCTGTCCGATCGAGCGCCTCTCTCGTTTCTCGGAAGAGCGCACGGTCAGCGTGCAGCGGGTAGCGCGGCTCGTCGGGAAGACCGAGGGGAATGGTCCGGAGGCCGACGTAGTCGTATCCGGCACGTGCGGCAATCTCGACGAGGTCGGGCGGTCGAACATCGAGCGCCGTCAGATGCGCCAGTGAAAACTTCCGGGGGAATTTCGTCATGAAGACTACGTCAGAACGCGAGCGTGCTGTTGGCTCGTCCGAGACTCACACACGCCGCTCAGTTCGATCCGCGACCTCGACCCAGATAGCCCTGGTACTCATCCGGCAGCAACACAGCCGCTGCGGCGCACTCGGTCGCAACCGTCAGGTAGTTCTTGACGACGTCATTGCCGACGACATACGGGTGCGGATCGCCCGGCTTGCGCTTCAACACGAGCGGCAGCTTCACGTCCGATTTGTCCAACTGGGGATGGGTTGAGAGGATGACGTCCGCCCCCGCTTTCGCGACGATGTCACGGAACCGCGCGGCCTGCTTGCTGTACTCCTCAGCGCTGAACTGCATGCCCGTGCCACCCCACAACGCGGCGAGGTGGGTGCGCCCGCCGTCTTTGAGCGGAATCAACATGGAAAGCGTGCCAGGCGTATGGCCCGGAGTTACGTACAGCGTAATGGTCGTGTCGCCCAAGGTCAGTTGCTGCCCATCGGTCGCCACAATGTCGCGCGTCGGCTTTGGACCTCTGAAATTCTGATTCTTGTCCATCGCGTCCCAGTCGGGTCCACCCATGAGCACGTGGGGCTTGTATGTGTCCTGCAGATACTTGGCGCCTCCGACGTGGTCTGCGTGCGCGTGGCTGAGGATGATGTACTTGATATTGGCCGGGCTCAAATTCAGCTTCCTGAAGCCACCGAGAATCTCGTCCTGCATCGAGTTCTCGAACATCGTGTCGATGAGGATGATTCCGTCTGACGTCGTGACCGCCCACGCAGAGGGCGACGCGCCATGCTGCATCTTCTCGCCGACGTAATAGAGGTTGTCGAAGACCTTGACTGGTTCGGTATGGAACTTTGCGGGATCGCGATCGTTGTCGGGCGGCGGAATTCTGCCGAACGGCAGACTGGCGCCGACGAGCAGACGCGAGCAGGTGTGGTCGAAGAGCTCTGAGACCTCGTAGCCCGCGGCTTTTTTTGCGGCGTCGATGTGGCCAAACGCCGCGGCTCTCGGCGATTGCGCGGTGCCGTTCGCCGTGCCCAGTACGACGGCCAGCGCCATCATCGGTGCGACGCCAACTGCCTGCTTGTTCATGTCTCAACCTCTCCGGACGATCAACTGCCCAATTTGAACGCGACGAGCGCGTCCGCGGTCCTTTGCCCTCGGGCTGCCGGTCCGCCACCGGCTGCGGCGATGACCACGTACTGTGCGCCGTCCTTGCCCAGGTAGGTCATTGGCGTCGCATTGCCGTTCGCGGGAAGCTCTGCGACCCACAGCTCCTTCCCGGTCTTCGCGTCAAAAGCACGGAACCGATGGTCGACCGTCGCGCCGATAAACACCAGCCCACCTGCCGTCGCAAGGCTTCCGCCGATGTTGCGGATTCCGCTCTTCAGACCGACCTCGCCGAGCTCGGCGAGCTCCTCATTCAGTCCGAGCGGAACGCTCCAGGCGATATCCCCGGTGTTGACGTTCACCGCCGTCAGCGCGCCATAAGGCGGCGCAACGCACGAGACCGCCGCGCCGCTCGGAAGTCGATACGAGAATCCGCCGCCACCGCCCGGGCCCCGCCCGCCGCCACGGCCGGTCCCGCGGCCGGCAGGCGCCGGTGCCGGCGCCACGGCATCACCCGCCCCCGCATTGCCCGCGCGTCCCTGAGTTTGCGTCGTCGAAGGCGCATCGGGGTTGGCGCCCCGACCTGCCCCGAACCCGCCGGCGACAGCCGCGCCGGCTGGGTGATAGTTCCCCGCGTTGGTCACGTTGAGGAAGACGTACCCCAGATCCGGATTCCAGGAGAGCGGACCCCAGCCGCCAACCGGTGCGCCAAAGGTCACCATCGACTCGTTCTGCGCGGCGCGATCGAACGGTCCGCTCGGAATGATGTGATTCTGGTCCCAGAAGTCCGTGCAGTACTTCTCGATCTCCGGCGTCATCTTGTTGATGTCGGCGCGCGTCATGCTCAGCCGGCCAGTCGGCGCGGGCTTGACCGGAAACGGCTGCGTCGGCCAATTCACCTGATCGTTGTCACTGGCACGATGCACCGGACGTTCCTCCACGCCGAAGATCGGCTCGCCCGTGATGCGATTGAAGATGTAGGCGAAATGCAGCTTGCCCGTCTGCAGGACCGCAGGTATGGTCTGTCCGTTTCGCTTGACGTTGATCAGGATCGGCGGCGTCGGCATGTCGTAGTCCGCCGCGTCGTGATGGACGATTTGGAAGTACCACTTCAGCTTTCCCGTCTCGGCGTCGAGCGCGAGCAGCGAATTGCAGTACAGATTCCTGCCTGGCGCGGCACGATTGGCATCACCCGTCGCGCCGAACACGAGCCCCGTCGACTCGTCAGCGGTCAGGTTCGACCAAACGTTGCAGCCGCTTCGATCCTTCCAGGTGTCGCCAGGCCAATCTTCGTGATTGGGTTCGCCGGGTTGCGGAACCGTGTGAAAATCCCACACGAGTTTTCCTGTCACGGCATCCCACGCACGGATGTCGCCGCGCGGCTGAGGCGGCGCTTCTTCGCCTGGACGCGCGCCCGTAATCAGGAGATTCTTGAACACGGTCACCGGATTTGGAACGGTGTATGTGTCACGGCGGGTTTCACCGACGGTTTCGGACACGACACCGACGTACGCATCGACTTCGCCGTTCTTGCCGAAGCCGGGGGCCACCTCACCCGTACGAATATCGAGAGCCATCAAGTAACCCTGGTCGGTTGCGAAGTACAGCCGCGGACCGACCGCGCCATTTCCCTTCCAGTACGCGAGCCCGCGGCCGTGAATGCGGCGGGGCGATTTGTACTGCCAGATGATTTTTCCCGTCTCCGGCTCGAGCGCGCTGACCGTCGACATCATCGACGCATCTTTCTGCGAGGCGGGGGTGGAGATATAGAGCCGGCCACCGATCAAGAGCGGCTGCACTTGAAAGCGATAGTCGAGGCCGACGAACTCGACGGCGTCCTCACTGCCCGCGCCGTAATTGAAGGTCCACGCCTTCGCCAGGCGGCCGATGTTCGCGGGCGTGATCTGCGTCAGCGGCGAGAAATTCGAGTTGAACTGGTAGTTCGGCCACTGATCCGCGAGCGGTTTCTGCGCCTGCATGCTCCCGGCGCGAAGCGCGAGGGCACAGACAAGAGCGGAGAGCGCGAGTACTCGACGCATGACGCGAGGCTCCTGACGTATTCCGGGTGGGCCCTCAGTAATTCTTGAGCCAGAGATTTCTGAACGAGGCCTTGTTGTCTCCTCGGCCTTCGAGCTGAATCGAGAGCACGCCCTTTGGCAGGAACTTCGTCGGATGGTCGTCGATGAAGACCGACATCAGAACCCCATTGATGAAGAACATCATCGTCCGGCCGCGCGCCACGAGGTGCATTTGATTCCAGTCACCGGGCTTGTACGCCTTCGTCAACGTCGCTCCATCCGAAAACGTGGACAGGAGCTTCGGCATTTCACCATCGGCCACCGCAGCACGCACGACCTGGCCGGCCTTTGCCCGGTCCGGGCGCGGCCGGACACCATTCCGGCTGGCGCCCGAGCAGCACTCGATGAGGGCGCCGACATTGGAGTTGCTGTTGTCGAAGTCCGCCTGGTAGCCGCGCGTCTCCCACTTCGATCGCGGCCGGTTCGGCTCCTCGCCGAGACGCGTGGCGCGGAACTGGACGCCGCTGTTGGCGCCGGCTCCCTCTAACTTGACTTCGAACTTGAACTCGAAATCCTGGGGCTCTGAGCCCGTGTACAGGAGATAGACGGATCCTGTCGGAGGATCGGCTTTGGACTGCACGACGATGGCGCCGTCTTCGACGTGCCAGAGATCCATCGGCCCGTCCCACCCTTTGAGGTCGACGCCGTCGAACATCTGGGTCCACCCTGCGTGGTCGTTGAAGTTGATGGGGTCGGCCTCGACGTAGCGGGCGCCACCGCCGGCGCGGCCGCCAGGCTGCTGCGCGCCCTGCTGACCAGCAGGCGCCGCACCTCCGCGTGCGGGGGCAGGCGTCTGCGCTACGACGGCGGCCGACACCGCAGTGAGAGCCAATCGGACGAACCAATCGCGTCGCATTGTCGTGCTCCTGTGTCTAACGGTCTGACGAGCCGCGGCCGCGACCTGCACCCGGCGCTGGAGGTATCGGCGGGTCGCCCGGGTTCTTCGCCATGATCGAGCCCGACGCGATGTCAGTCTGCACAGCGGTCTCCATGAGCTCGGAGCGCGTGCCGTCCGGATCGAACAGATGGATCAGCCAGTGCCGGTTGTTGCCCACGGTCGCCCGCACGCGCACGTCGGTGTAGTTCCCGCGCTTCTGGGCCAGGTCTCGCGCGACGCGCGCATCGGCGATCTCGAGGCCCATGTGATAGACCGCGCCGTAGACTTCGCGCGTGTATTGATCCTTCGTCGCCGGATCGTTGGGATCGAGCGGCGGATCCTTCGTTTCCAGGTTGCGATCCGAGCTCGGCAGCTCCACGTACTCTCCTCGCCCGCCGGGTACGTCGCGCCCGTTGGGGAATCCGAGCTTGTCGCGGAAGAAGGGCGTCGACGCCGTACGATCCTTCTGCATGATGCCGACGTGCCAGATATGGGTCGTGAGCCGCCCAGAGTCGAGGAGCTTGCCACGCGCGAGTGCCTGTTTCGAGCCGGCAACGTACTGAATGAAATCGAGGTTGTTGCCTTCCGGATCTTTCACGCGAAACACCGGATTGCCGTCCGGGCCTTTTGTGATGGAGCTCGGATTGAGACCGCGTTCCGTGTAGGTGGTGTGGAGCTTGTCGAGGTCCGAGCTCTGAAACACCACACGCGCTTGGCGAATCAACTCGCCCGGCTTCAGTGTGGGGGTGATCTCGATGAACTGATCGTCATTGACCTTGAAATACGCGGACGTGACGCCTGCCGCGTCCTTCACCGTGAAGGCTTCGGGCAAGCCGAGCACGCCCTGGTAGTACGCACGCGATTTCGCCAGGTCCGTGGCCTTGAACGTGACCTGCGCAATGCCGAGAATCGGCACAGAAGGATCTGGGGCCGCCGGCGCGGCCGTCTGCCTCTGCCCCTGCATCGCGTGCGGCCCAGCGGCATACAGCGTGGCGAGCACGCCGATGATCCATACACGGGTCTTCATCTGGAACCTCCGATTAGCATTCGGCGTCCGCCAACGGCTTCATGAAAACGCCGTCGTCGCGACGGTGATCGGTCATGACGAGCACTAGCGAATATCCGCCGGTCCGAGTTTGAACGCGACGAGTTGATCCGAGATCGGCAAGCCGCCGCCGACGGCTGTCCCGCCAGATGCGGCGATCACGACGTACTGCGCGGCGTCCTTGCCCATATATGTCATCGGCGTCGAGTGGCCGCTGGCCGGCAGTTCGGTGACCCACAGTTCCCTGCCGGTCTTCGCGTCGAACGCGCGGAACCGGTGATCGTTGGTCGCGCCGATGAAGACAAGTCCGCCCGCGGTCGCGATGCTGCCGCCCAGATTGCGTGTGCCGGTCTTGAGGCCGGCGTCACCGAGCTCGGCGAGGCCCTCGTTGATCCCGAGTGGCACGGTCCACGCGATGTCGCCGTTGTTGACGTCCACGGCGACGAGCGCGCCGTACGGCGGCGCATAGCAGGGCGCCATCTGTCCGCTCGGCAATCGATAGGCGAATTGCTCGCCGAGAAAGCCGCCGCGTCCGCCCGCGCGCTGACCTGCGGGCGCGCCCTCATCGGCCGCGGCCGCCTGCGCCGCCGCGCCGCCGGCTCGTCCACCGCCGGCACCTGCCGCGGCATTGCGCCCGCCGCCTCCACCCACGGCGCCGGTGCCGGCGCGCTGCTGGCCGTTCATGTAGGTGCCGGTGTTATGGAGATTGATGAACACGTACCCGAGCTGCGGGTTGTACGACAACGGCCCCCAATTCGGGCCGCCGAGTGATGAGGGGAAGCGGACGCCGGGCGCGCCGATGATCGCCTGCGCGTACGCCGATGTCGGCTGCATCTTGTGCGAGTCCCAGAAATCGGTGCAGAACTTCTCGATCTCCGGCGTCAGCTTGCTGATGTCGTCGCGCGTCATGCCCACGCGGCCGATCGGGCCGGGTTTCACCGGAAACGGCTGCGTCGGGAAGGTCTGATCGTCGGGGTTGTCAGTGCGTCGCACGGGCCGCTCTTCCATGCCATACAGCGCTTCCCCGGTGATGCGATCGAAAATGTAGACGAAGTTCAGCTTGCCCGTCTGCAGCACGGCGGGAATCGTCCGACCGTCGCGCTTGACGTCGACCAGGATCGGCGGCGTCGGCATGTCGAGGTCCCAAACGTCGTGATGGACGAGCTGGTGATACCACTTGAGTTTGCCCGTGTCGCCGTCGAGCGCCACGATCGAGTTGCAGTAGAGGTTCAGACCCGGCGCCGTGTCAGCATGATTCGAGTCGCCCGTCGCTCCAAACACGAGCCCGTGTGCGTCATCGGCGGTCAGATTCGACCACACGTTGCAGCCGCTACGATCCTGCCAGGTTTCACCCGTCCAGCCTTCGTGTCCAGGTTCGCCCGGCCAGGGTACGGTGTGGAAGCTCCAGACGAGCTTGCCGGTGATGGCGTCCCAGGCGCGGATGTCCCCGCGTGGTTCAGGCGGCGAACTCTCGCCGGGGCGCGCGCCGCTGATCAGGAGATTCTTGTACACGGTGACGGGATTGGGGATCGTGAACGTATTGCGCGCGCTCTCGCCGACCTTTGCCGACGCTACACCCACATACACGTCGACCTCGCCTTTGTTGCCGAAGTTCGGCGCGAGCTCGCCGGTGCGCACGTCGAGGGCCATGAGGTAGCCCTTGTCCGTGGCGAAGTACAACCGCGGCCCGGTCCTGCCGTTACCTTTCCAGTACGCGAGCCCGCGGCCATAAATGCGCCGCGGCGACTTGTACTGCCAGATCACTTTGCCGGTCTCCGGCTCCAGCGCGCTCACCGTCGACATCAGGTCCTGTTTGTACGGCGATGCCGGCGTGGAGATGTACATGACCCCGCCGATGAGCAGGGGCTGCACTTCGAAGCGATAGTCGAGGGAAAGACTGCCGGACGGCTGTGAGCCTCCGCCATAGCTGAACGTCCACGCTTTCGTAAGATGTGAGACATTGTCGGGCGTGATTTGCGTCAGCGACGAGAAGTTCGAGTTGCTCTGATAGTTCGGCCACTGATCGGGTAGCTTCGGCGCGGGTCGCGGCGCCACCTGACCGGTTCGGGCCGGCGCCCCCGCGCGCTGCTGCGCCCAGAGCGGCGTCGCGACAATCGCGGCGGCGGTCGCGACGGCCGTCGCGATTCGAGTGATCAATCGACGATTCGTTTCACGCATGTACGTTCTCAGCCTCGGACGCGTTCTGCGTACCAGTCCGCTACCTGGGAAAGGGTTTCGGCGTGGCGTCGCCCGGCACCAATCCCATGGCCCATTTGATGCCCTCGAGCATCATTTTCTGGAAGCGTGGATCGTCCCACGTCGCATCGAGATGTCCCCATCCGGTGTTGAACACGCGTCCTTTGCCGTACTGCACCGCCCAGACCTGCGGGAAATCTCCATCCGGCCGACGGGCGCGGTTCGCCTCGTCGAGCGACGAGGGATCCAGACGCATGATGACGTGCACCTTGTCGCGCGAGTACGGTTCCTTCAGAACTGGATGTTGCTCGTTGAACATGAACGGCTCGAGTCCGAACGCGTCCGCGCCAGGGAATCTCGGGTCTTCGACGATGACCTTCGCATTGACGAGGAATTCACCGTTCATGTATCCGCCGACCATCGCGCCGAACTCAGGCCAGTTGGTGAAGGCGACGCCTGTTGCGTGTCCTACGATGAGACCCTTGCCCTGGTCGTGCACGAAGGCGAGCAAGTCCTGCTTCTGCTTCTCGGACATCGTCCCGAAGCCGCTCGGAAGCATGAAGACGGCGTCGTAGAAGGACAGGATGCGCGCATTGACGCCTCGCCCTTCGTACCGATCCTTGCCGACAACCGGATCGTTGGTGATCAGCTGCGAGTCGGTCCGGATCATCGTCGCGTAGACGCCCGATTTCCGGCCAATCTGCTCGACGGTGGCGAGCGCGTGCGAGATCGAGTCGTGGTGATAACCGGATTGGACGTCGGCGACGGCGAGCAGTTTCTTCATGCCCGGCCAGGGATCGCCGCCGCCGGCTCCGCCGCCGCCCCCGCCGCGTTGCCCGCGGCCTGCGGGGGCCGCGGGAGTTGGCGCCTGCGGCGCCGCGGGAACCGCGGTGCCCGAGCGTTGGGCGGACATCTGGCTGCCCCAGAACGACAGCGCCAGCGCCGCGGCCAGCGCGAAGATCACGGCGGCCCTCCGAACGATGTCCA
>Ga0310810_10004313_pt1 | contig 15697 bp, 8 predicted proteins | sample NCmetagenome_FD_207641 | JGI IMG/M metagenome (GOLD analysis project Ga0310810, IMG submission 207641) | Soil microbial communities from experimental microcosm in Duke University, North Carolina, United States - NC | ecosystem: Engineered > Artificial ecosystem > Soil microcosm > Unclassified ...
CCCGGACGCGACGCCGCTGCGCGCGCCGCAGAATCTGTTCTGGGAAAAATGGTTCTGGCAGAGCCTGAACCCCGGCCAGTCGTTCGTCTCGTTCTTCGACCTGCCGGGCGCCGATCTCGCGCAGCCCATGCGTCTGAAAATCCGGGCCTGGGGGCTGTCGTCGTTCGACGGCTGCTCGGGCGACATCGGACTGCCGAACCACCTGCTCGACATCGGCCTCAACAACGCGCTCGTCGACACGCTGGGCTGGAGGCGCGAGATCGGCGCGACGGCGGACACCTTGCTCACGTCCGGGTTCGTCGCCGCCGGCAACCGCCTCGAGGTCGCGGACCGCCTGATCGGCGGGTGCGCGGCGCGCGAGGACCGCAGCGCGGTCGCGTGGTACCAGGTCGCCTACGCGCGGCGTTTCGAATCCGTGAACGACGAGCTCACGTTCTCGTCGCCGGCCGGCGCGGGGACGATCCAGTTCGCGATCGATTCGCTGCGTTCCGGCGTGCTGACGACGCGCGTGTTCGACGTCACCGACGCGTACGCGCCGAGCGAGGTGCAGCTCAGCGCGCTGAACTTCACGACCGAGGCGCCGGGCCGGTTCCGCCTGACGTTCGAGCGGCCCCAGGCGGACACGCGGCGCTACCGGATGATCCAGGAGGCGAGTCTCGCGCCGTTTGCGGACGCGAGCATCGCGAACGCGCCGCTGTACAGCGTGACGACGAACCTGCGCTCATCCACGAATGGCGCGGACTTCATCGTCGTGTACTACGACGCGTTCAAGGCCGCGGCGGACTCGCTGGCGGCGTGGCGCGCCGTGCACCTGCCGCTGGAACGCTCCGGACCGTACCGCACGTTCGAAGTGCCGATCTCCGCGCTCTACGACCAGTTCTCCGGCGGGCGCACGGATCCGGCGGCCATCCGCAACTTCCTGCGCGCGGTGTTCTACAACTGGCAGGGCCCGACGACGTCGTTCGTGACGTTCCTCGGGGACGCGTCATACGACTTCAAGAACCTGACGAATCGCGCGCCGGCCGGCCAGCCCGGGACCCTGCTGCCCTCGTACGAGAACGGCTACGACCCGGGCATCGAAGGCGGGCTCCAGTTCTCGGGCGACGACTGGATCCTGAACGTCGACAACGCGCAGATCGTGCTGCCTGATTTCTTCGGCGGCCGTATCCCGGTGGACGACCCGGCCACCGCGCTCGTGTACGTCACCGGCAAGTTGCTGCCGTACGAGCGCAGCGAGCCGCTCGGCGAGCAGCACAACCGCATCCTGTACATCGCCGACGACAACATCCAGGCCGCGAACCCGGGAGGGATCGATCCGCTGGGCTGGACGCACCTGGCGCAGACGTCGACGCTGGACCGCAAGTTCACGCCCGCGCACATCGACCGGCGCTACGTCTACCTGCACAAGTACGCGGACGGCCCGGGCGACACCAAGCCCGGCGCGAAGGTCGACATCAAGAAGAGCATTTCGGATGGCGTGCGCATCTTCAACTACATCGGTCACGGCAGCCCGTTCAAGATCACCGACGAATCCGTGTTCCTCGACGTCGACGCCGGGACGCTGACGAACGCGGACCGCCTGAACGTGTTCGTGTCCGCGTCGTGCGACGTCGGCAAGTTCAACGACCCCTCCGTGCAGAGCCTGGGTGAACGCCTGATCACGCAGGCGAACGGCGGCTCGATCGGCGTCGTCTCGGCCACCGGCCTCGCGCTCAGCAGTCAGAACGCCTCGCTCAACCAGACGTTGTTCGACGTGGTGTTCGATCGCGACACACTGGGCGGCAACGGCCAGTACCACTCCAGCCTCGCGGCCGGGCTCCTGGCCGCGAAGTTCGCCTCGACGAACACGACGCAGAAATACCAGCTGATGGGGGATGCGGCCACGAGCGTGAACCTGCCGAAGACCTGGGCCGACGTCTCGCTGTGGGATTCGGCCGGGGTGACGCCGCTCGCCCTCGTGCAGCGCGGACAGACCGTCGAGTTCCAGGGCACCGTCCGCGATCGACCGGGAGGCACGCCGCTCAACTTCAACGGCGTCGCCGGCGTCCTGATCGAGGACTCGGCGCCGATCGAAATGGCGCCACCGTGCGCCTACTGCGACACGACGAGCTACTTCTTCTATCCGGGCGTGATCTTCCGCGGCGACGTCGAGGTCACGGGCGGCACGTTCCACGGTCGCTTCGTCGTGCCGCTCGAGGCCGCGCTCGGCGGCTTCGGACGCGCGCGCGCCTACGTGACCGGCCAGGTCGCGGGACAGGGCTTCACGACGGATGGCGTGGGCAGCGTGCGCACGCAGGTCGCGCTGGGAGCCGGTGGCTCGAACGACCACGATGGGCCGCGCATCACGCTGTCGTTCGTCGGCGGCGCGACGACCGTGCGTCCCGACGCCCAGCTGCGCGTGGACCTGTTCGACCAGAGCGGCATCCTGCTCACCGGTCACTCGCCGCAGAACGGCATCGTCGTCACGCTCGACGACAACACGACGACGCGCGTCGACATCACGTCGAGCTTCCGCTACGCCGCCGACTCCTATCAGTCCGGTTTCGCGCTGTTCCAGTTGCCCGACCTCGCTCCGGGATCACATCGCGTGAAGGTGTCGGCGGCCGACAACTTCGCGGCCGGGCTGAACGCCGGCGAGCACCGCTCGAGCGCGAGCCTGGACTTCGAGGTCGTGGCCGTGCCCTCGCTGAACGTGGCGCGCGCCTACCTGTTCCCGAACCCGACGAACTCGCGCGGACCTCGGCCGGGAGGGACGTTCGTCATCGACGCGCCCGGCGACTCGGTCAACGTGCTGTTCCGCATGTACACGATTACCGGCAAGGTCATCCGGACGTTCAAGGTTCCGGGCGGCATCGGCCAGGTCCAGATTCCGTGGGACGGGCTGGACGAAGATGGCTCGGCGCTGGCAAATGGGGTGTATCTGTTCAAGGTCTACGTTTACGGCCGGGAAGCCGACGGGTCGAGCAGCGCGAAACAGCGCGCGATCTCCGAAGGGCGCTTCGTCGTCGTCAATCGCTGACCCGACATTCGGCAAAATGCATGGAGCGGGCCGGGTTCAGACGGTGTAATATCGTTGCTCGCTCGCGGCTCTGGACCGGAGGTAGACTCGTCTATGCGTTCCTGGATTCGATTGTTTGCTGTGGCCCTTGGACTTCTGACGTTCGCCGGCACCGCCCTCGCCCAGGGCACGGGCCGTTCGCTCGATATTCAGCCCGGCGCTCGCCAGAACGGCATGGGCGCGGCGGGCGTTGCGCTCCCGGAAGACGCGACCGGCGCCACCTGGTGGAATCCGGCCGGACTCGGCTTCCTGGATCGCGCGAGCGTCGACCTCACGTACGCGCAGCTCGTGCCCGGCCTGGCCAGCGACGTCTCCTACAACTACCTCACGTACATCCAGCCGACGGCGGGCTGGGGCTCGTTCGGGCTCGGCATCGTGTTCCTGTCCTACGGCGAGAGCCAGGGTTCGGATCCGGCCGGCAACCCGACCCAGAAGTTCGGCTCCAACGAGTTCTCTCCGGCGCTGTCGTACGGCACGAAGCTGCTCCCCGACCTTTCGGTGGGCGCCTCCATCAAGTACATCCGCATCCAGCTCGCGCCGAACAGTCTGAGCGGCGTCGGCTCGACGTTCGGGCTCGACCTCGCGGCGCTGTACAAGATCCCGGTGGCGCGCGTGAACCTCGGCGCGAACGTGCAGAACCTGGGACCGAGCGTGACGTTCATCAACGAGGACGAAGCCAGCCCGCTGAGCCGCAACGTGCGCGTGGGCGGATCGTGGGCGCCGGTCTCGACCAAGCAGTTCACGCTCACGGTGGCCTCCGACTTCAATCAGTCGCTCGTCACGCGGGACTTCCGCGTGTACAACAACGGTCTCGAGCTCAAGTACACGGACCAGATCGCCGGTCGCATCGGCTGGTACTCGGATCCGCTCGGTGACATCGGCGACCTCACGTACGGCATCGGCGTCTACTTCAAGAGTCTGTCGATCGACTTCGGCAGTATTCCCCAGGCCCGCAACTCCGGACTCGACGACGTCAAGAAGATCACGCTCGGGTACCGCTTCTAGCACCATCGACCGAGGGTTCCGGGTCTCCACTTGCGCGGCCACGGCTATCTCCGACTCTTCCTGCTGAGCCTCGGTGTGGCGGCGCTGCCCGTGCACGCCGCCGAGATCACGGGCGCCCAAAGGCTGATCGGAGCCCGCGCCGCCGCCACGCTCGCGGCGCGCGGCCGCGCGTCGGACGCGCGCGTCGCTCCGCCGCAAGTCGAGCGCCACCTCGCGGACCTCGATCGCCGCTGGCGTTCGTTCCCGGATCAGTTGAGCCGCGGCAACTTCAACTGGTCCCGCGCCGCGCATCGCCGCGCGGGCTGGAAGGCGCCGCTCGGCGCGAGAGCGGCCGGCCGCGCGGGCGCGGCGAACGCCGCGATCCTGCCGGCCGACACGCTGCATGTCGCGATCCTGCGCATCGACTTCCTTACCGATCGGGACGACGCGGCTTCGACCGGCGACGGGCACTTCGACCTGAGCGGCCCCGACACGACGCTGGCGCCGATCGATCGCGCGCCGCACAACCGCTCGTTTTATCAGGCCCACGCCGAGGCCCTGAAGCGCTACCACGAGGCCCAGTCGTACGGGCGCACGATCGTCGTGCCCGAGGTGTGGCCGCGCACCCCCAATGGCGCGTATCACGTCAGCGACATGGCGGACTTCGGGCCGTGGTATTTCAGTCCCGACATCTATCCCGCTGCCGTGCACATGTTCCAGACGTTCCTGTCGGCGGCCGATTCGCAGTCGAAGGCGCTCGGCGACCGCATCCCCTGGGACAAGATCGATCGCGTCGTGCTGATCCACGCCGGCAGCGACCTGCAGAGCGACGTGCGCCAGGACACGCACGAGGACATCCCGTCGTTCACGCTCGGCGTCGCGGACAGCGAGATCGTGTACATGCGCGACGTCGTGACGCCCGGGGATTCGATCGGCGTGAGCCTCGCGTCGTTCATCCCCGAGACCGCGAACCAGGACGGCTTCTTCGGCGCCATCAACGGCGTGCTCGCGCACGAGTGCGGCCACCTGTTCTACGGCTTCTTCGACGTGTACAACATCGAGACGGGCTTTCCGGTCGTCGGCGACTGGAGCCTGATGGACAGCGGCAACCTGGTCGGCTCGCTCGTCGAACTCAGCGACGGCTCGGAGATCTACGCGACCGGTTTCCTGCCGCCCAGCATCGATCCGTTCCAGCGCCAGTTCACGAGCGACCTCCTCGTGCCGAGGGAGGCGAGCTACGGCGACACGATGACGATCCTGAACAGCGAGCGGAATCCTGACGTGCGCCGCGTCACGCTCTCGGGCGACGAGCACCTGCTGCTCGAGAACCGGCAGAGTTCGTCGGGCACCGTGGAGTTCGATCAGGATTCCCTGACCCGCGTCGTGCTCGGCCCCAGTCTCCCCGACAAGTTCGAATACGACGCGTTGCTGCCGGGCGGAGGGCTGCTCGTGTGGCACGTCGACGAGAGCGTGATCCCGTTCGAGTTCGCGTTCCCGCTGGACACGTCGCTGCGCGTGAATCCCGACTTCGGACTGAACACGAATCCGAACCCGACGGCCTGGGCGATCTGGGCGACCCCGGATCGCCGTACCTGTTCGGCTCCAAGTACGATCCGTTCTTCGTCGGCAACAACACCGTGCTCTCCGACACGACGCATCCGAACCTCGTCACGCACACCGGCACGCTGCCGCACCTGCGCCTCGACATCCTGGATCCGCCGGGCGCCGCGATGCGCGTGTGGGCGCGGCGCAACTGGCAGTTGCCCGGCTGGCCCGTGCGCGCCGAGTTCCCGACGACCGGGCCCGTGCTGCTCGCGGTCGACGCCGACGGCGATCGCAACCTGGAAGTGTGCTGGGCCGGCGGCGACGAGCATGGCGCGGACAGCACCGGCATCTTCTGCGTGCGCATGAACGGCCAGGGCCTGTTCGGTCCCGACTTCGAATTCGCACAGCTCGACACCCGCCCCAATCCCATCATGGCCGCGCTGCCGACGGGCGAATACGGCGGCGACGGCCTGCCGTCGCTGGGCCCGTCGCTGTTCGCGATCACGACGATGCCGAGCGGTCCGGACACGCTGAGCCCGGGCGGCCGCGTGTGGCTCATCGACCACTTCGGCAGCCCGCCGGTCGGCTGGCCGGCGCATCTGCCGGCGCTCGTCACCACGCCGCCGGTCATCGCCGGCGTCTATCCCAACGCGTATGTGTTCGTGGGCTGCGCGGACGGCAAGGTGTACGGGCTCGATCTCGCCGCGAACATCGTCTTCACGTCCGCGGCCCTGCCCGGCCCGATCGCCGGGCGTCTCGCGGTGCGCGGCTTCGTCACGCCGAACGGCGCGGAGGGCCAGATCGCGGCCGGCGACGCGCTCGGCGACGTGGCCGCGTTCCAGGGCTGCGTCGGGCTGTGCGTCGGGACCATCCCGCCGACATGGGTGACCCGCGTCGGCGGCAGCGGCTTCGATCCCGACTTCGTGTGGCTGGACTTCAACGGCTCGAGCGCGGGCGGCGCCGCCGGGCTGTCGTGCGCCAGCGGCGCTCCGCAGCTCGTGGCCCACGATGCGGACCGGCTGTGGGCGTTCTGCGCCGAGGGCACGGCGATCGGTGGGTGGGGCCACGCCGCGCCCGACACGCTCGTCGCGGCGTTGGGCGCCGCAGACGCCGACGGCGACGGCCAGCCCGAGGTGCTGATCCAGACGATCGACTCGCGCGTCGGCTTCGTGAACGCCGACGGCTATCCGTCTCCGGGCTGGCCGCGGCGTACGACGCCCGAGCACTTCCCGAGCGGCGGCTCGCCGCTCGCGCTCGACGTGAATGGTGACGGTCACGCCGAGATCCTGGCGATGAACGCGAGCGGCATGCTGTCGGCGCTCGGCTCGGACGGCCGGCAGGCCCCGGGCTTCCCGCTGGGCACAGGCGTGGGCGCGATGGGCGCTCCGGTGATCGCCGATCTCAATCGCGACGGCGCGCTCGAGGTGATCGCGCCCGACCACCTCGGCGACTTGTTCGCGTACAGCCTGCCCACGCCGTCGTTCGACCCCGTCGTGTCGTCGTGGCCGATGCTGGGCGGCGATCCCGGCCGCACGTCGTGGCTGCCCGCGTCGCGCACCACGCTCGCGGCCGCGCCGTCGCCCGGCCCGCTCGAGAAGGGCTCGCTCAAGGTGTATCCGAATCCGGCGCGGCGCCAGCCGGTGTCGTTCGCGTACAAGCTCAGCGAACCGGCGCGCGTCGACTTCCACATCCTCGACACCTCGGGACACGAGGTCGCGAGCTTCACCCGCGACGGCCGGCAGTCCGACAACACCGAGATCTGGGATCCGGGACGTCTGCCGGCCGGGCTGTACCTGGCGCGCATCCACTTCCTGGCGTCCGGCCGCGAGCACACCGAGCTGCGCCAGGTGGCGCTCCTCCGATGAGCGCGCGCCGCGGCTTCGCGTGCGTCCTCGCCGCGTGGGCGGGCGTCGTCGCCTGCGCGTGCGCGGCGCGCGGCGCCGTGCTCGACGGTTCGCCGCTCGCGCTGTCGCTGATGGGCAGCGGACCGCGGCCCGAACTCGTGTTCGCGCAGCGCAGCATCGTGCGCTCGTGGGGCCTGTCGGAGGACACGCTCTACCACGAGGTCGAGATCCCGGACTGGAAGTCGGAGAACGGCGCGCTCGCGCTGTCCGCGGTCGTGCCCGGCGCCGGCCAGGTGTACGCCGGCCAGCGCACGGGTCTGCTGTTCACGCTCGCCGAGGCCACGCTCGCGTTCGAGGGCTGGTACAACCGCCGGCGGGGACGGGACGTGAGGGACGAGGCGATGCGCTGGGCGGGATCGCCGGACGACTCCACGTCGCACTTCTCGTTCGCGACGTACGAGCAACGCACGGGCCTGAGCGCGGACGCGCTGCGCGCGATCTACGTCTCGGACCGCGCGCTGTTCTACTACCTGATCGCGCGCGACGACGCGTGGAGCGAAGGCTGGTCCGACGCCAACTCGGGCGGCGTCCAGCGCGCGCGCTTCATCGGCATCCGCGACGACTCCGAGGCGCACTTCCGCCGCTCCCGCGAATTCACCGGACTGCTGTGGGTGAACCACGTGGCCGCCGCGCTGGACGCGGTGCGCGCGGCGCGCACGCACAACCTGCCGCTGCGCGAGAACCTCAAGCTGCAGCTGAAGAGCAGCTGGGTGCCCGGGCACGTCGGACTGCGCGCGTCGCTGGAAGGGAGATTCTGATGAGTCGCTGGGCGGCGCTGACGGGCCTGGTCGTGACGTGCGTGGCATGCGCGGCGGGAGCGCGGGCCGGCGTTTCCGGCGTTTCCGGCGCCGCCCAGACGCCCGAGAGCGTGCTGCGCCTCGTCCCGGGCGCGGCGGCCGCGCCGTGGCTGAGCGACGGGGCCGACGCCGCGCCGTCGCGCGCCGACGCCGCACCGGCGCCGACGGCGGGCGACCTGTCGGCCGCCCTCGTGCTCGATCCGCACCCGGTCACGCTGGCCGCGCGCACGCATGCGCCGAAGCCCGCGCGGATTCGCACCGCGCCCGTGCTCAATCCGCAGCGCGGGCGCGTGCTGCTCCGCTCGCTCACGTTTCCGGGATGGGGCCAGGCCACGCTCGGGCACCGTCACGCCGCCGCCGTGTTCGCGCTGGCCGAGGCCTCGGTGTGGACCTCGTTCACCGCGTTCCGCGTGCAGGAGCAGTTGCGCACGGACGCGTACATCCGCACGGCCCGCCTGGCGGCCGGCATCGATCTCAGCGGTCGCGACGAGGACATCCGGCGCATCGTCGGCGCGTACGCGAGCAGTGACGAGTACAACCAGCTCGTCGTCTATCGCGATGCGGCGAATCTCTACTACAACGATCCCGTCGCGTACCGCCAGTACATCGCCGACCATCAGTTGACCGGCCGGAACACCTGGGACTGGGCCAGCGAGGACGATTTCCGCCGCTACCGCGGCCAGCGCAAGGACGCGCAGCGCGCCGCCCTGCGCTCCAACACGGCGCTCGCGCTCGCGTTCATCAATCGGCTGGTCAGCACGGTGCACGCGATGCGTGAATCGAACCATCCGATCGAGACGAAGCACGCGTGGAACCTCGAATGCGTCCCGGTGCCGGGCGACGACGCCACGGCCTTCCACGTCGGGGTGCGCACGCGCTTCTAGAGGGTCAAGGAGGTTCGCGGTGCTCGTGCTGTTGACGGTCGCGCTGGCCGCCGCGTGGGCCGCGCCCGCCGCGGGTCGCGACTCGACGGCGGCGCGGCCGGACAGCGCCGTGGTCGCAGCCCTGCCGTTCCGCCTCGCGCTGCGCGACACGGCCGCGATCAGTCGGCCGAACGGCGCCGAACTGGGCGAGCCGTCCGGCCTCGTCGTCGACGCGTTCGGCCGGTTGTTCGTGTGCGACGCCGCGCTCAATCGCGTGCAGCGTTACGACGGGCAGGGTCGCTGGCTCGGCAGCTCGGGCACGCTGGGCAACGACCCCACGCAGCTGCGCCGACCGGGCGGGCTGGGATTGCTCGGTGCGCTGCGTCTCGCCGTGCTCGATTGCGAGAACCGCCGCGTCGTCGCGTACGACCTGTTCGGCAAGCTCGATGGCGTGTGGGCCGACTTCACGACACGGGATCTCGAGGACGCGATCGGGCGCGTCGACCCCATCGCGCTCGCCTCGGATCGCGGCGGCGCCGTCGTCGTGGCCGATCGCGAGCGCGACCGGCTGCTCGCATTCGACTTCTCGGGGCGCTTCCAGCGCGAGATCGGCGGCTACGGCGCCCGTCCCGGATCCTTTCGCGGCCTGGCCGGCGTCGCGTTCGCGCCCCACGGCGAGCTGGTGACGGCCGAGCGCGTGGGCGCACGCGTCCAGCGGCTCGACGCCGGCGGCCGTGTCGTTGCCAGCTGGCCGCTGCACGTCGGCCCCGGGCGCGGCGCGCTCGCGATCGCGGTCGACGACTCGTCGCGCATCGCGATCGCGGACGAGCAGAGCGGTCGCGTCACGGTGTTCGATCGCACCGGGCGCGTGCTGGCCGAGCGCGACGACTTCGCGGCGCCGCGCGCCCTCGCGTTCGGTCCGGACGGCGCGTTGCTCGTCGCCGAAGCGGGCGCGGCGCGCGTGCGGCGCTTCACGCTCGAGCCGGCCGCCGCGGGCCGGGACTAGCCCCGTGCCGCGTCCCGGCGGCTGCGCGTGCGTGCTGGCGCTGGCGGTCGTGCTCGGCGGAACGCCGCGCGCGGCACGCGCCGATGCGGTTGCGGTCGAGCCCGGCTGCGGCGTGATGACGCTCGCGCTGCGCCCCGGCGTCGGCGGCTACACGCTGCCGCACGCGTTCCTCAGGGCGGGCACGGACTCGGCGTGGACGCACGAAGGCCGGTGGCAGGCCGGCATCGACTACGCGCTGGACCCGGTGCGTGGCGAGCTGCGCGTGCTGCGCACCCTGGCCGCCCCGGAGTCGCTGTGGATCTCCGCGTGCTGGCTGCTGCACCCGCCGCCGCTCGAGTACCGCATGCAGAGCTACCGCCCGCTGGCGGCGCGCGACACGACGCCGGCGCCGGCAGGGCCCGTGCCCGGGACGCGCCCCATCACCGCGCGGACGCCGGGCGTGGCGCCGAGCGGCACGTCCCTGAACCTGACCGGCAACAAGACCATCGCCGTCGACTTCGGCTCGTCGCAGGACGCGTTCCTGCGCCAGTCGCTGGATCTCGCGCTGAGCGGCACGTTGGCTCCGGGCGTGCAGCTGACCGGAGTGCTCAGCGACCGCAACACGCCGCTGTCGACGACGGGCGCGACGCAGGACCTGCAGGCCTTGGATCGCGTGCTGCTCGAGCTGACCGCGCCGCACGGCGGCGCGACGCTGGGCGATCTCACGCTGAAGAGCGACGAGGGCGAGTTCGCGCGCGTCGAGCGCCGCCTGCAGGGCATGAGCGGCCACGTCGACGCCGGCGACTTCCGCGCCGAAGCCGCGGCGGCGAGCGCACAGGGCGAATACCGGCGCGTGCAGTTCTTCGGCATCGACGGCCAGCAGGGCCCGTACACGCTGACCGACCGCGACGGCAACGCCGGCGTCTCGGTCGTGGCCGGCAGCGAAATCGTGACGCTGGACGGCGAGCGGCTGACGCGCGGCGAAGCCGCCGACTACGCGATGGACTACGAACGCGCGCGACTCAGCTTCACGAACCGGCATCTCATCACGTCGGCGTCGCGCATCACGGTCGACTACCAGTTCACGGTGAACCGCTATCGGCGCAACTTCGCGGAGGCCGGCACCGGCTGGGGTACGGGCGCGACGCGCGGCTGGTTGAAGGTGCTGCACGAAGGCGACGACCGCGCGCGCCCCCTCGACCAGACGTTCGACCAGGTCGACCGCGACGCGCTGGCCGCGGCCGGCGACTCCGCGGCGAAAGCAGTCGGTCCCGGCGTGACGCCGGGCGGCGGCGACTACGACACGGTGCGCGTCAACCCGACGACACTCGTCTTCGCGTTCGCCGGCGTCGATTCCGGGCAGTTCGCCGTGCGCTTCGCGCCGGTGGCGGCGGGACAGGGCGACTATGCGGATTCCGCGCTCGTCGACGGGCGCACGACGTATCGCTGGGTGGGGCCCGGTGCGGGCAGCTTTCGCGTCGGGCGCGCGCTGCCGCTTCCCGAGTCACACGAGTTGTGGTCGGCGGGCGGCTCCGTGCGCATGGGCGTGGTGACGGCCGAACTCGAGGGCGCGCTGTCCGCGCTCGATCGCAACACGTTCTCGAGCCTCGACGACCGCGACAACACGGGAGCGGCGGGGCGCGCCCGGGTTCGCGCGGAAGGCCACGCGCCGTTGGGCCTGGGCGGCACGACGTCGCTCGAGGTCAACGCACGCGACGTCGACCGACGCTTCACGCCCTTCACCCGGCTCGAGCGTCCGTTCGAACAGGATGCGTGGGGGCTGCCGATCGCCGCCGATCTCGAGCACCAGCGCCGCGTCGACGCCGCCGCGCGCTGGCGGCCCGCGTTCGGCGGCGACCTGCGCCTGGATGGCGGACGGCTGTCCACGTTCGACAACCTGACGTCGCTGCGGCGCAGCGGCGAGTGGGCGCGCGACGGTTTCGTCACGACGCACGCATTGTGGGAGCGGGCCGACGTGACGCGTCTCGGAGCGGGCGCCGGCGGGCGCGACCACTGGCGCGCCGAACTGAAATTGAAGCCGCGCTGGCTGGAGCCGGGCGTGCACGCGGAGATGGACCGGCACCTGACGCCCGACACCGCGCGCGTCGGCGACCGCTTCCGCCTCGCCGGCGCCGATCTGGCGACGGGCCGCGCGGTGTCGTGGCGCGTGTCGGGCGGCGTCGACGTGCGGCGCGACGCGCGCGCCGCGGCGGGCGGGTACGTCGACCAGTCCGAGTCGCGCAGCGTGCGCGTGTCGCTGGACACGCCGGCCGCCGGCGCGTTCGGCGCGACGCTGCTCGCCCAACGCCGTGACGTGCTCCCGCTCGCCGATCCGACGCGCAGCCGCAGCGATCTGGCGAGCCTCAACCTGCGGGCCGACGACACGCGCCGTCGCGTGCACGGGCAATATCATCTCGAAGTCACGAGCGAGGGCGACAACCGGCGCGTGCGCACGCTGACGTTCGTCGGCGCGGGCCGCGGCGCGTACGACGCGCTTGGCAATTTCGTCGGCGTCGGCGACTACGACCTGGTGGTCACGATCGACACCGCGCTCGAGCGCCTGGCGCGCGCCGCGAGCAGCGCGCACGCGACGTGGGACTTCGGCCGCTCGGACATCTGGCGCGGCTCGCGGATCGAGGGCACGTTCGAGACCGAGACGCGGCGGCGCGGCGCGCTCGAAGCGCGCGATCCGATCATCGCGCCGGGCGCGACGCTCAACGACCCGAACCTGGCGGGTGGGACGGTCCTGCAGCGCGTCGAGTCGGAACTCGCGCCGGGATCGCACGCGGCGGCGTTCCGCGTGCGCCTCGAGCGCCGCGTCACCGCGGATCGCTCGTTTGGAAACTTCGCGCAGACGACGGACGATCGGCAGGGCAGCGCCCGCTGGCGCGCGCGGCCCGGCCCGCTCGTCACGACCGAGGTGGAGGCGGACGTGCGCCGCCAGGAGGCGGCGCAGGCGGTGGCCGGCGGCGCGACGTTCTCGCGTACGCTGGAAAACCTGGGCGGAACAGGCAACTTGGTCTACACGCCGGACGCGCGGCTGCGCGCCGCGGCCGCGCTGGAAGTGACGTTCAGCCGGCCGGCCGGCTCCGACGAGCGCACGCGCACGGTGCGCCTCGGCCCCGATCTCGGGGTCGCGCTCGGCGCGAAGGGGCGGGCCCAGCTCGCGCTGCGCCGCGCGTTCATCTCGGGACCGCCGGTCGTGTCGCTGCTGCCGACGGCGGACCCGGCCGGCCCGGCGCGGTGGGACGCGTCCGCGAACGTGGACTATCGGGTGCGCGAGACGACCACACTGGGCGTCTCGCTCAACATGCGTGATCGCACGACCGGTGGCACCCAGTACACCGGGCGCGCCGAACTGAGGGCGTTCTTCTGATGCGCGGCGCGAGAACGTTGTTCGGCATCGTGGGAGTCGTGGGCGCGCTGGCGGCCGGTGTCGCGGGCGCGGCGCCGCGGCTCGACTATCGCGGCACGATCGTCAGCGCGCGCCAGGCCGGCGCGCTGTTCGAGCCGGCGTTGCGCGCGCCGCGCGACTCGAGCGCGCTGGCCGGGGCTCTGGCCGCGCTCGCCGGGCGGCTCGAGGACCTGGGTTATCTCGGCGCCCGCGTCGGCGCGCGCTGGGACAGCACGTCGGGGCCGACGCTCGTCGTCCAGGCCCGCGAGGGCCGGCGCTCCGCGCTCGTCGACTGGCGCCTCGGCGCCGCGTCGCCCGCCGACTCGGTGGTATGGGCGGGCGCGTTCCACGCACCGGTCTGGGGCTCGCCGGCGGATCTGGGCGCGGCCGTGACGTCCGCCGTCGAACGCGTGTCGTCGGACGGCTACCCGTACGCCGTGCTCGGGGTCAGCGGCTGGGACGTGGACTCGGCGGGCGCGCACGCGCGTCTCTCGGGCGCGCTCGGCCCGCGCGTCACCGTCACGCGCGTGCGCGTCGACGGCCTGCGCGTGACGCGCCCCGAGCTGGCCGCGCGCGCGATCGGCCGGCTGTCGGGCCAGCCGTACCGCCGCGCGAGCGCGGAAGCGGCGCGCGATCGTCTCGATCAGCTCGGGCTGTTCCGCAGCGTGCGCTTGGAAGGGCTCGAAGGCGAAGGCGACTGGAGCCGGGCGCAGCTCGTGTACCGCGTCGAGGAGCCGCGCTACAACTCGTTCGAGGGCGTGGTCGGCGTGCAGGGCCAGACCGGCACGGTCGGGCTCGCGCATCTCGAGCTGGGCAACGTGCTCGGCACCGGGCGCAGCGTCGGGCTGCGCTGGGAGGCGCGCGGGCGCGGCGTCGTCAACTTCAGCGCGCGCGCCGCCGAGCCGCTCGTGTTGGGCACCCCGCTCCGCCTCGAGGGCGCGATCGAGCAGCTCGTGCAGGACTCCACGTTCACGCGCACGCAGTGGGGCGGGCGCGCCGTGTTCGCGCTCGGCGCCGGCGAACGCGTCGAGGCCGGCTACGAGGAGCAGAGCGTCGTGCAGGAGGCCGGCCAGGTCGAGCACGCCGCGCTGCAGAACACCGTGTTCGCGCTGGAGCGCACCACGCTCGACGATCCGCTGGGCGCCCGGCGCGGAACCCGCGCGCGCGTCAGCGCGACGCAGGGGTTCAAGACCGAGACGCTGCGCCCGCCGGGCAAGCGCACGGCCCGCGCCAGCGCCGTCGAACTGAACGGTGAGTGGGCCCATCCGGCGCGCGGCTCGGCCGCCCTGTCGCTCGCGGTTCAGTCGGCGGGGCGCTTCAGCTCGCAGCGCGTGCTGCCGGTGTTCGAGCGCTATCCGCTCGGCGGCACGACGTCGTTGCGGGGTTTCGACGAGGACGCGTTCCGCGTCGACCGGTACGTGCTGACGCGATTCGAGTATCGTTGGTTCTTCGGGCCCCACGCCCAGCGCACGTTCCTGTTCTGGGACCACGCCTGGACCGCGACGCGGCTCGCCGACTCGCTGGGCACCACGGACCACCTCGAGAACCGCGAGCACGATGGCATCGGCTTCGGGCTCCGCCTCGAGACGGCCGGGGGGCTCGTCGGCATCGACTATGGTCTCGAGCCCGGGCGCCCGCCGCTCGAGGGCAAGATCCACCTGCAGCTCGTCTCCACGTTCTAAAGAGGAGGACGCCCGTGACGCTGGCCGAACGCACCGCGCAGGTCTTCGCGCCGGGCGGCGCGCTGCCCCGCACGTTCCCGGCGTGGGAGGCGCGCCCGGGACAGGTCGACCTGGCCCGCGCCATCGGACGCTGCGTGGAGAACGGCGGCGTGCTGCTCGCCGAGGCGCCGACCGGCGTCGGCAAGTCGCTCGCGTACCTGGTGCCGGCCGTGCTGCACGCCGCCTCGCGCGATGCCCGCGTCGTCGTCGCCACGTGCACGCGTTCGCTTCAAGACCAGCTGTTCGAGCGCGACCTGCCCGCGCTGCTCGACGCGCTCGGCCGGCCGCCGCTGCGCGTCGCGCGGCTCAAGGGCAAGCAGAACTACGTGTGTCCGCGCGCGCTGGACCTGGAGCAGCCCGAAGCCGCCGACGAGCGCGAATTGCTGGACGCGGTGCGCGCGTGGGCGGCCGAGGATCCGGAAGGGGATCTCGACCGCTTCGAGTCC
>Ga0310810_10004314_pt1 | contig 15694 bp, 15 predicted proteins | sample NCmetagenome_FD_207641 | JGI IMG/M metagenome (GOLD analysis project Ga0310810, IMG submission 207641) | Soil microbial communities from experimental microcosm in Duke University, North Carolina, United States - NC | ecosystem: Engineered > Artificial ecosystem > Soil microcosm > Unclassified ...
CGGCGGCGACATGAACGGCGCGTTCATCTGCTACGGCGATCGTGCGAAGCTGGACGAGTGGCGCCGCACCGACGAGTTCGAGGCCTGGGTCTTCCGCGCCTCGATGGTGGTGTCCGATCTCGGCGTCATCCCGGGCGTCAACTACTCGGCTGCCCGCGAGACCATGGACCGCATGAGCAAGGTCATCAAGAAGTAGCTCGCGGCAGGGCGGGCGCCGCGCTGGCGGCGGCGCTCGCTCTCCTCGCCGCCTGCGGCGGCGGCGACGAGGTCGTGCCGGACGCTGCGCCGGTCGCCGACGCGGTGCCGCCGGACGCCGCGCTGCCGGTCGACCTGGCGTACGTGATCGACACCGTACGGGTGCCGGAGAGCCCGAACGAGGCCACGGCGCTCGGTCTCGACCTGGACGGCAACATGCAACCGGACAACGCGCTCGGCGCCCTGCTGGCAGCGCTGCACGGCCAGGCCGGCCTGCCGATGGGCGATGCCCAGATGGAGGCGATCGGTTCCGGCCGCGCGCTCACGCTCTTCCAGCTGGACGGCGTCCTCCTGCCGGATACCGCCGACCTGCCGGTCCTGATCTCACCGGGCGCCGATCTCGACGACGACCCGGGCGACAACTTCTCCGGCAGCGAGATGTTCGCGCTGGCTCCGCTCGACGGAGCCGACGGGCAGCTGGTCGGTTCGATGTCTGACGGTCACCTGCGCGCCGGGCCGGGCGCGGTGCCGGTCCTCCTGGCGGCCGCCGGTGACCCGGCAGAGGTCACCGCGCTCCGCGGGGTCGGCGGTCGCGTGGAGTGCGACGCGAGCGCCGCCGCCCTGGCCAGTGGTCGGTTCGGCGCCGCGTTCAGCCCCGAGGAGATCCATACTCGCCTCATCCCGCCCCTCGCCGACGGCATCGACGCGATCGTCCAGCGCGACTGCCCGGACAATCTCTGCGAACCGGACACGCCGGGCGAGAGCCTGAAGGCGTTCTTCGACGATGACGGCGACGGACGCATCACGGCCTTCGAGCTGGAGTCGAACTCGCTCATCTCGAGCACGCTCGGCAACCCGGACCTCGACCTCTTCGACGAGAACGGCGACTTCAACCCGCGGGTGGACGGGGTGAAGGACTCGCTGTCGTTCGCGGTCGGCTTCACTGCGGTCGGCGCGGTCGTCGCGGAATGATCATTCCGCCTGCATCTCGGCGCGGATCTCGCGGGCGCGCTCGATGATGCCGGCGAGCGCCTCCTCGCGGGCGGTGGGCGGGAAGGCGCAGCGGGCGCGGTTGACCGAGTCGAAGTCGGCGTGGGTGGTGACCGTCGTGCGATCGATGTCGAGGCCGGTCGCGATGCTGTCCACCGCCACGAAGTAGGCGATGGTCTCCTTCTGCTCGTCGGTGACCTCGTAGGTGACCGGGTAGCCGGTGTCCTCGACCTCGCGGTAGCAGAACTCGTTCGGGTTGTAGGACGACTGCGACGCGATGTGATCGATGGTCGGGATCGAGCGGTCCGGGTGGTCGAGACCGCCGTTGGACCAGGCGGCGTAGACGGCCGGGTCGATGACCTCGATGACCTCGCCGTTGCGCGCGATGTAGTCGTGCGCCGAGTTGCGCGTGTAGCTCGGCTTGGAGATGGCGGTGTATTCCTGGTAGGTGCCGGTGCCCGGATCGATGCCGACCGGCATGGCGGCCGTGTCCTCGACCGCGAAGATGTGGGCCACCATGAGGATGGTCGGCTTGATGCGCCGCTCGTCGCCGGCGTACGGGTAGCCGTAGTTCGGGTTGGACAGGGTGTGGTGGACGATGCGGGGCGCGCTCCAGGACGGGCCGGCCGCGTCCGGGTCGCCGGGCACTCCGTGATCGCCAGCGTCCGGCGAGCCGGGCATCGCCTCGTCGTCTCCGCCGCCGTTCACCACCCCGGTGCAGCCGCCCGCGAGCGCCAGCAAGAGAAAGCAAACGTTCGTTTGCATTGCCGATGTGTACTCCGTCGGCGCCGGAGGAGGCAAGCGAGATCGACCGGCGGGTCAGCGCGCGAAGGCGAAGATGCCCGGCTTGCCCAGCTGGCTGAGGTAGATGGTGTCCGCGTCCACCGCGAGCCACGGCGTGACCAGGCCGGCCACCACCTCGTCCGGCTCCCGCGCTCCCGGCGCCAGGTGGACCAGGCGGATCGCTTGCCCCTCGCCCCCTTCGACCCAGTACGCGTGGCCCTCTGCGACCAGGAGCGGCTCCTGCGCCACGCCGCGGCCGATGACCTCGACGGCGCCGCCGCTCTTGCCGCGCCGGCGAACCTCGAGCGCGTCCTCGACGAGCCAGTAGAGCGAGCCGGTGTCGACCGCGAGATCCACCATGTGCTTCTGGCCCTTCACCACGACCGCCACCTTCCCGTCGCTCTTGGAGAGCTTCGCGATGATGCCGGCCCCGTAGTGGCCGATCCAGAGCGCGTCCTCCTCGAGCGCCAGCATGTACTGCTCGTGCGGGGTCCGGGCGTAGAGCTTCTCCGGCGCGCCGCCCGCCGTCGCCACCCGGTAGACGCCCGGGTCGGGGACGTCGTCGAAGCCGGGCACGATGTAGTAGACGTGCGAGGCATCGGCGACCGGCCCGAGGCAGACCGCAGACGGCACCAGCACGGTCTCCTTGCCGTCCGCGAAGCGCACGAGACCGGGATCGCCGCAGTCGTAGACTCCATCGCTGTTGCAGGCGACGTCGGCGCTGCCCATGCAGCGCCCGAGATCGCGCGGCTGGCCTGCGCCGCTGACCGGCGCCGCGCGCAGGATGTTCTCCTCGCACCAGTACACCGTCCCGCGGCAGACCGAGAAGGAACGCACGCTGGCGCGCGCGACCAGACGGGCCCCGGGGACGGCGGGCGGCTCCAGCGCCGGGCCGACCGCTGACTGCGGGCCCGCATCGGGCGGCGCGAGCGAGGTGGCGGGCGGCGGCGACGGCAGCTCGATGGCGGGCCGCGCAGGGGGCGGCTCGCTCTTCGCCGGCGGCGACTCGTCACGCGACCGGCAGCCGGCCAGGATCGCGAGGGCGAGCAGCAGCACCTTCATGCCGCATTGATGCCACGAACGGCTGCCCGCCTGCGCTATTTTCCGCGCCATGCGACGGCTGGTGGTGCTCCTGGTGGCGATCGGGTGCGGGGGCGAGGCCAGCCCGGAGATGGTGTGCGACCACATGCTCGAGGTCGCGAAGAAGACCGGCGTGCCGATCTCCGCCGAGGGCGATCCGAGAGCGCGCTGCATCGAGAAGCAGCAGCGCATGAAGGAGAAGCTCGGCGACGAGACCTTCAAGAAGGTCGCGGCCTGCATCATGGCGAAGAGCGACATGAACGCCATGATGAACGAGTGCGATCCCGGCAAGACCGCCGGCGGCGGCGGCGCGGCCGACGAGTACATCAAGAAGAGCAAGGGCACCGAGGCGCTGGTGATGCTCGAGCGACTGTCGACCAGCGCGCGGGCGTTCGCCGAGGAGCGCGGGTCGGGCTTCCCGCGCATCGCCGGCGGCCCGACCCCACCGCTGGGAACCTGCTGCAAGGGGGACAAGGGCCGCTGCGTCCCGGATCCGTCGCTGTGGAGCGAGCCGCCCTGGAGCGACCTCGACTTCAGCATCGAGGACCCGCACTACTTCTCCTACGAGTACAAGGCCGACACCGACGGCACCAGCTTCACGGCGCGCGCCTACGGCGACCTCGACTGTGACGGCACCTACTCGACCTTCACCGCGTCCGGCACCGCCGGAGCCGGCAGCGCGATCACGCTCGGCGAGGTGTCGCGACAGAACCCGCTCGAGTAGACTCGGGAACCAGGAGGGCCCTGTGGCGGATCACATCTCGCAGCTGATCGAGTGGGCGAAGAACTGGCGAGACGACATCGACGCCCTGAAGAAGGTGGTCTCCGCCGACAAGGCGGACAAGACGGTGCGGCGCTACGCCGCGGCCGCCCTCAACTACGTCCTGTCGAAGATGGATCTCATCCCGGACTGGGAGCCGTCGCTGGGTCTCCTCGACGACGTCATGGTGATGCGGATCTGCGCCGCGCATGCCACGAAGAGCGCCAGCGCCGACGAGGGGCTCGACGATCGCACGTCGCTCCACTTCCACCGCCTGGCCAACGAGGAGGAGCGCATCGCCGACCTGCTCGGCCCGCTCCTGCACGGCAAGCTGCGCGCCTACACCGACAAGGTGCTCTTGCAGGCGGTCCGCCAGCGGACGCCGGACACGATCGTCGGCGACAAGGCGGTGCGCGCCCGCGTGTTCGACGAGGTGGACGAGGTGGTGCGCGCGGCGCCGCCCGTCCAGGCCGGCGACCCGGCCGAGCTCGAGCGCAAGCTCAAGACCTACCTCCAGGCCAAGCTCAAGTAGCGCGGGTCGCGACCAGCAGCCGGCAGCGCATCGCGCAGCGGACCTGGCCGCCGCCGGCCTCGGCGAGGAAGCTCGCGCGCAGCGCTGCCGCGCGATCGGGCGGCACGAACATCATCTCGTACATGGCCGAGAGGATGTCCCAGACCCGCTGGCCGTCTGCGTCCAGCCGCACGGAGAGCGCGCTCTCCTCGATCTCCGCCAGAAAGCCGCTGCCCGGATGGAACAGCGCCGCGAAGCCGCCGGCGTCGCGCGTCCGGCGGTCGCCGAGCCGCGGCGGCTTGTCCGCCAGCTGGTCGTAGGCGCCCTGGAACAGGCGCAGAAAGAGGGCGAACGCATCCTCCTCCTCGCCCGGCCCGCCGCCGACCACCGCTGCGAACCGGCCGCCTGGCCGCAGCACGCGGGCCAGCTCGCCGACCACCGCGTCGACCTCGCCCATCAGCATGAAGGCCAGGTGCGAGAGCACCCAGTCGATCGAGCCGGAGGGCAGGGGAAGCGCCTCGGCGCGCGTCTCGATGAGCCGGGCGCCGGGCAGCTTCCGGCGCGCCGCCGCCGCGAGCTCCTCGGTCGACATGTCGATTCCGACCAGCGCGCGCAGGCCGCGGGCCGCCAGGAGCTCGAGCAGGTGGCCGTCGCCGCATCCGAGATCGAGGACCCGGTCGCCCACCGCCGGCAGATCGGCCAGGAGCTGGTAGCTCGAGCGGCCGTCGGCCATCCGTCCGCCGGCGAAGGCGGCGGCGGTGGCTCCGGGATAGCGAGCGTGGTAGATGCGGAGCAGCTCGTCCGGCGTCACGGGGTGGCGGAGGCCTGGGTCGCGCCGGCCGGTGCGCCGGCGGCCTCGGTGGGCGCTGCGGCCGGAGCCTCGTCGCCCCCCTCGCCCGAATCGCCGCTCGCGTCCGAGTCGCCACCGGAGCTCTTGTGCTTGCGCTTGTGCGCGCGGCCGCCGCCGCCGCCGGCCGCGCCGAGCGGTGCGCCCGGCTCGAACGCGGCGTCGGCGCCGCCGCCCCAGCGCGGGATCTTGAGCGGCCACAGAGCAATCAAGGGCTCGGGATCCATGAAGATCTCCTTCGCGCCCGGCCCCGGATGCGGGATCACCGACATGGAGAAGTGGAGGTGCGCGAACGCATCCTTCACTCCGGTGTCGCCGACCAGGCCGACCACGTCGCCGGCCCGCACCTTGGCGCCCGGCCGCACCCAGCGCGGGATGGCGGCCAGGTGCATGTACTGCGAGAAGATGGTCCCGTCGCGGTGGGCGATCCTGACGTAGAGGCCGGCGCGGCCGGTGACGTCGCGCACGACTCGATCGACGACGCCGTCGTGCACCGCGAACACCTGCTCGCCCCACATCTCGCCGCCGATATCGACGCCGCAGTGGCCGCTGCCGCACTCCTCCGGCGAACCGTGGTCGCGGCCGGCGCGGAAGACCCGGGTGTTGCGCGCCGGCATCCGGCGGACCGGTCCCGGCAGCGGGTGGATCCAGCGGTCGCCGCTGAGCTCGCCCATGAATTCCATGGCGAGATCCTCGTCGTCCGGCGCCGGCGGCCCGATGAACGGCCTGGCTGACGCCTCGCTGTCCGCCGGCAGGTAGCGCGCCATGAGCGAGCGGTGGCTGTCGTGCGCCGTCAGCTTGACCGCGGTGCCCCATGGAGAAAGGCTGGCCAGGGCGATCACGATGATGAAGTACTTGATCGCCTTGCCGCGCGGCCGCTCCGCCAGGACTGGCGGCAGTACCGTGGCCGGTTCGAGCACGCCGACGCGCGACGCGTCCATGCACTCGGCCGAGCAGTACAGCTTGACGCCGGCGGTGCCGACGCGAACGTGCTTGGTGCCGGGCGCGACCTGTGCGCCGCACCGTCGGCACGCCCGATCAGGCGGTGCTTTCGGGGCAGACATCGAGCCCGCGAACGACCCAGGGGGTGCTAGCTCCATTCCTCGCCTCCCGACCGGATCTTCTAACATGCGTCGAGATCGCCGCCACGTTCCGACGTGTGGCGCGGCGCACGTGAGCGGGACTTTTCCCAAGATCGGGACGCGAAGTGGGTTATCCCCGGTCCAGGACCGTACTACCGGATACCGCGGAGGAACGCGTGGTATCGGCGCCGCTGCTCGAGGAGCCGTTCAGCGAGGTGGCCGAGCGACGGCACCAGCACCGCCAGCGTCGGGTGGCTGCGATCCTTTTGTGCTTCGTCGCTGCGTGCAGTGAGCCGCGACACGAGATCTTCATCGCTGCCGCCTCGCTCGAGGTCGGCGATGGCCGCGAGGTAGAAGCGGCGCAGGCCGTCCAGCTCGGCGGGGTGGAGCCTGGTGTCCGATGGCTGCCGCGCGAGCTCGATCATGCACTGAGCCTCGGCGGCGATCGCGCGCGGCAGGAGCTCGGGGCCGGGCGCGAGCTGGTTCCAGGCCGGGGTCGGGGCGACCTGCTCCGCGGTCGCCCAGCGGATGGCCCGGTCGGCGATCTCGCTGCCGGTCGCGATGTCGAGCAGGTTCACGCCCTCGTCGCGCAGTCGCTCGCCGAGGTAGAGGACGGCCTCGGCGCGGTGCGCCGCCTCCTCGCGCGGCGCGGTGGCCAGCGCCAGGTCGGCGAGGGTCGCGGCGGCGAGGATCTGCCGCCCGCCCGCGACCAGCTCGGCGCAGGTGCGGCGCGGCAGGCCGCCGCGCTCGTCGTACCAGGCGGTCAGCGCGTCGACCGCGGCGGCGTCGTCCGGAGCCAGGGTTGGTGGCGAGCCAGTGCGCGCGTCGTCGAGGGCGCGGCGGAGCTGGTCGCGGTGCGGCTCGATGACCGCCATCGCGTGCTCGAGGAGGGTGGCGTCGGCGGCAGGCACACGCGGGCGCGACAGCTCGACCACCTTCTTCCACTGTTCGTCGAGCGGTGGCCCGGCGTCCTTGCGGCCGCAGGCGGCGGCGAGCGCGAGGAGGACGGCCCCCGCCCTCATCGCCCGCTCGCGTAATGCCGGCAAACCGGCGCAACCAGTAGCTTTCTGGTCAGGCCGTCGAGCTCGGCGCGCCGGTCGGCGAGGAGGCGCGCGGTCTCGCGGGAGACCGCGGCGCGGAACGGGGCCTCGGTCTCCTTGCTGGCGGCGGCGCACGCCTCGAGCCGGGCATCGTCGGCCGGATCGAAGCCGCGCGCCCGGCAGTCCTCACCGTGCTCGGCGCGGAAGCGCGGCAGGAGCTCGGCCTTGGCCTTCGCCACCGCCTGCACCGCGACCGCGGCGCGGATCTTCTCGACCTCCGCAGCCAGGTTCGAAGCCGGCTCGGAGGCGGCGGCCTCGAGCTCGCCGAAGTCGCTGTCGCTGCCGAACACCCGGTAGCCGGCCGGAGGCGAGAACGAACCGCAGGAGGCCTCGGCCGCGGACTGGAGCCGCGACTGCACGGCCTCGCCGGCGCGCAGCTCGACCGCCAGGCCGTCGACCGAGGCGAGGACATCGGAGCCGCCGATGGCGCCGGCGGTGACCAGATCGCGGCGCGCTCCGTCGAGGTCGGGCACGAACAGGATCGACGTGGCGCCATCCGGGCAGCTGAGATCGAGGACGCGGGCCGCGTGCCCCTGCCACGGGTCGGCGTCGCGCTCGCGCTTCTGGCATCCGGCCGCCGTGCTCCAGGACAGTCCGAGCGGCAGCGCCAGCGGGAAGCAGACCTTCTCGGGGCCACCCTCGGGACAGGCGGTGAAGCAGGCGAGCCAGCGGGTGGAATCGACGCCGACGAGCGTTCCGCCGAGATCGTCCACCCGCACCAGGCCGCCGGGCCCGACGGTCAGCGGCGGCAGGGAGTCGTAGCTCAGACGGTGCGCGGGACCTCGGCAGGCCCGCACCCTGCCGGCGAGGCACTCGGCGGTCGGTCCGACCCGGCACGGGTCGGTCGTCTCCTCCGGTGCGTCGCTGCGCCGCGACCCGGAGCTCGAGCCGCAGGCGGCGGCGGCGAGCAGGATCGGGAAGGCAGCGCGGCGCACTGGCGGCGGAGAATACACTCTGAGACGATGGAGGGGATGCGTCAGTTCCTTGCGGTGGTGGTGGTGGCGCTGTCGGCCGCGCCGGCGCATGCCGACGACAGCTTCGACACGCGCGCCCGCGCGGCGGTCGAGGTGGTCGGCCCCGAGGGGCTCGCCGCGCTCTTCTGGTCGCAGCTCGCCCAGTGCAAGTCGGACGGCGACGACTTCGCCCGGCGGCAGTGCGAGGGCGTGCGCGAGGCGCGTCGCGCGCAGGTATCCGCCGCCACCTATCTCGTCACCGCCGACGGCGCGGTCGACCCGGACGCGTTCAACGACAAGGCGATGTCGATCGACGTCGCGGTGCGCGCCTGCGCCGCCTGCAGCGGGGTCGAGCTGGCGGGCGAGCGCCGCTACCTGGTCGGGCGCGGTGACGTGAAGCTGGTCGGCGGGCGCGTGCGCGCCGCGACCGTCCACACGGCGACGATGACCTTCAAGACCCGCGCCGAGGGCAAGGAGTGGGCGACCACCGTGGCGCCGCGCCTGCGCGCCGACTTCCTGGTGCGCATCCCCGATCGGCTCGAGGCCTGGAGCGACGGCGGCGCCAGCGGCTACAAGATCGAGGTGGTCGGCGTCCGCGTGGTCGACCCGTGCAAAGGGCAGGTCCTGTGGTCGAGCTCGCCGGCGGCGAACCTGCCGCCCGAGACCGACGCCTGCGGCGCGCCGGCGAAAAAGAAGCGGGATCGCTGAGCGCCCGGCGCCAGCGCTGAGCACGTCTGTCCCGGCCAGTCGAGTTTCCAGGAGCTCGATATCCCGGGGACTTTTGTCCGCAAGGGACCTCTGACCCAGGTCTAACGCGGCGAAAGCACACCTTGTCGGCGGATGTGGGACACGTGGCACATCGGCTGCACAACGGGGACGCGCCGCTGTCCCCGTCACGCTGGGCACCCGAACCGAGGCTCCTCATGAAGATCACGACCATCACGATGACCGGCAAGCTCCCCCGGACCGGGTGGGCCCTCGCTCTAACGCTGTCCGCCTTCGTCGCGCTGCACGCCGGCTGCGCCGGTGAGGCGCCGGTGGATCCGGGCGACGACGATCCCGGCGCCGACCCCGGCGACGATCCGGACGGCGATGGCGATCCCACGCAGCCGCTCGACGTGAGCGGCATGTACCAGCTCGACAGCCGCTTCGACCTCGTGAGCGGCATGCCGGGCACGGTCGGCGCGGTGGCCAACACCTTCATCGCGATGACCGACGACCCGTACGACCCGGCGACCTGGCTCATCGACACCGTGCTCGACAAGTGGGACGGCGGGTTCGTCGAGGACCTCATCGAGGGGGCGCGGCCCGGCCTCGACGCCATGGTCCACGAGAAGATGATGGAGGTGGCGCCCGACCTGGTGAACCAGATCGTCGAGGTGGGTGACCGCTTCGGCCAGGTGGCGCGCGAGTTCGGCATCGACTCGACGCTCGAGGTGGTCGCCGACAGCGGCGACGGCCTGTCCGCCACCCACACCGCGACCGGCTATCACTTCGCGATCAACGGCACCGAGCACGCGTACACGCTCGACGAGCTCGAGCGCGATCCGGTGGCGGTCGAGGGGATCGGGCTCACGTTCGACGGCACCAGCGTGTCGCTGTCGTCGCACAGCGTCCCGCTGCAGTACGGCGGCTTCCTCGCCATGGTGCTCGACGACGTCATCATCCCCGCGGTCCACCCGGGCGCCCATGACCTCGGCGATCTCCTGGAGTCGCTCATCCACTGCGACGCCGTCGGCCAGCGCATCTACGACCAGCTCGGCGTCGCCTCGCCCGGCGTGTTCGCCGGCCTGTGCACGATGGGCCTCGAGACCGGCGCCGGCTTCGTGATGGACAAGCTGGTCTCGATCGACGAGCAGGCGCAGGTGACGCTGAACATCGCCGGCACCGCCCACGCGGCCGACCTCTCCGGTGACCGCAAGATCGACAGCCTGTCGAGCGGCGAGTGGACCGGCGCCATCGATTACCTCGGCAGCGTCGGCAACCTCCTCGAGGACGCCAACACCTTCACCGGCCAGCGCATGTAGCAGCGGCTAGGCCTTCTTCTTGCGGGCGCGGACGCGGAGGAGGATCGGCCAGCCGATCCAGAGCAGCACCATCGCGATGGCGCACAGCCAGCCGAAGACGTCGCCCGCCACCGCGTAGAAGGTGTGGCCGCCCTCCATGAGGACGACCGAGCCGAGGTGGCCAGTCATCGGCACCGCGTGCTCGTGCGGGTCGACCGCGTAGCTCCTCGCCATGACGCGGCCGTTGGCGTCGACGAACGCCGACACGCCGGTGTTGACCGAGCGGACCAGGTCGGTGCGGCTCTCGACCGCGCGGAAGACCGACAGCGCCAGGTGCTCCCACGGCTCGGCGGTGTCGCCGAACCAGGCGTCGTTGGTGATGTTGACCAGGAGGTGCGGGTGGAGCGCGGCCACCTTCCTGCCGAAGCCGGGCAGGATGTCCTCGTAGCAGATCATGGGGCCGAGCCGGTAGTCCTTGCCGGCGTGGCTGAAGGGGAATGTCGTCACGTGGTCGCCGCGCGCGAAGTGGCTGGCGTTCTTCGGCAGGATCGGCTGCAGCCACTCGTGGAACGGGATGTACTCGCCGAACATGAGGAGGAAGATCTTGTCGAACCGGCCGGAGAAGCGGCCGTCGCCGTCAAGATAAAGGGCACTGTTGTAGTTGAGCGCGTCCTCGTCGTCGGTGACCGGCGTGGTGATGGCGCCGAACACCAGGGGCTTGGTGAAGCCGCGCCGCACCCGCACGCGCATCTCTTCGGGGAAGTCGGTCTCCTGATCGCGCGGAATGGCGAACGGGTACGACGACTCGCTCCAGACGATGAGATCGGCGCCGTCCTTCTCGAGGTCGGCGGACACCTTCTGCAGCTCGTGCAGCTGGCGCGGCGCCAGGTCCGGGTGCTTGTAGCCCTTCTCGTCGAACGGGATGTTGCCCTGTACCACGCCGACCTTGATCGCGACCGCATCCGCGCGCGCGGCGTCCACCTGGTGCATGCGCACGAACCCGTACACCAGCGCGAGGGCGACGGCGCCGGCGGCGGCGGCCAGGGGCAGGGCGCGGCGGCGGCCGCTCCCCTTCGGCGCCGTCAGTAGATCGTAGACGCCGCCGTTGAACGCGAGCAGGAGCGCGGTCACCCCGACCGGGCCGGCGAGATCCGCGACCTGGATGATCGGCGTCACCCACGCCTGCGTGATCGCCAGGTAGAACGGGAAGAGGAACGGGACGAGCATCTCGAAGGCGACCATGACGAGTGGCGCCAGGAGCGCCATCCGCCAGGCGTGCCCGCGCCGCGCGGTGCGGTCGCGCAGCTTGCGGACGACCAGCGCGAAGAACAGGAACACGGTCGCCTGGTAGCCGCACAGGAGGAGCAGCCCGAGGATGGCGAGCGGCATCGGGATGTGGCCGAACCGGCTGAGCAGCCCGGTGATCCAGTAGAAGCCGCCCACGTTGCCGACGATGCCGACCAGCCAGCCGTAGAGGACAGCCCGCCTGGTGGTCGGCGCCGCCTCGATGGCGACCAGCCCCGGCACCATCGCGACCCAGGCGAGCGGCCAGATGTCCCAGTCGGCGCAGGCCAGGAACCAGAGGGTTCCCGACAGCACCGAGAGGAACAGCAGGAACCACTGCGACGGGAAGCGCGCCAGGAGCGGGGCGAACAGGCCCAGCTCCGGCTTCTTGCGCGGCAGATCGACCGGCGCGATCTGCGGGGCGACCTCGGTCAGCGGCTTCTTGCGCGTGCGCTGCTGCGGCGGATCCTTCTTCTTGCCCTGGCCGCCCGCCTTCTTCTTCGGCTTCTTCGAGCTCATTGCGGCACGGGGGCGACCAGCCGCAGCGCCGCCGGCAGGATGCGGAAGGTGGCGGGAAGCATCCCCGGCGTCTCGCCGTCGACGTCGAGGCGGACCGGCTCGCCGCCGATCGGCTCGGCGCGCACCACGCGAGCGCGCCGCTGGCTCACCTTGTCGAGGCCGAGGTGGGTGCCGGCGTAGATCTTGCGGCTGTGGCGGATGAAGTCGAGCTTGCCCATGTCGCCGAGCGCGACCACGTCGAACTGGCCGTCGTCGAGCTCCGCCTGCGGCGCGACGAACATGCCGCCGCCGAAGTAGCGGCCGTTGGCCACCGCCACGGTGTTGATCGTGAGGTCGGCCGGCGCGCTCTCGTCGCCGTCGAACACCAGGCGCACGCGCTGGTTCTCGTACGACAGGCCCGCGCGCGCGGTCGCCAGCATGAAGGACAGGCGGCCGCCGAGCCGCTTGGAGGCCCTGTTGACGTACTCGTCGACCAGGCCGCTCATGCCGAACGAGGCGATGTTGATGAAGATGCGCCGCACCGGGTGGCCGTCCATGCCGGTCAGCTCGAGGTGGCCGACGTCGATGACGCGGCTGTTGCGGGTGGCCAGCACGCGCGCGGCCTCGCGGGTGTCCTTCGGCAACGGGATCGTCTTCCTGAAGTCGCCACCGGTGCCGAACGGCAGGATGCCGAGCAGCGCGTCCGGCGCGACCGGGCGGTCGCCGTCGAAGAAGCCGTTCACGACCTCGTTGATGGTGCCGTCGCCGCCGACCGCGACCACCGCGCCTGCGCCGCTGTCGAGCGCCTCGCGGGTCAGCCGGGTGGCGTCGCCCGGCGCCGATGTCATCGCCTCCTCGAACGAGCCGATCTCGCGCCGCAGGTCGGCCGCCAGCTCCGCCCAGCGGCGCCCGAGCTGCCCGTTCTGCGCAGAGGGGTTGACCACCAGCACGGTGCGCTCGCTCATGCCCGCTCCATACCACAGAGTCAGGGCGTCGGCGGCTTGTCGCCGCGCAGGCGGCGGCGCACCTCGGCGCGGCGCTGCTCGAACTCGGCGCGCATCGCGTCCAGCTTCGGGCGCTGATCGGGGCGCAGGAGCGCGCGCACCTCGTCATCGCCGGCGCGCCGGATGGCGTCGAGCTCGGGGTCGACCCGCTCGAGGACGCCGCTGGTCTCGCGGATCCGCTTGACCAGGATCGGGCGGATCGCGGTGGCCTGCGCGTCGTCGATGCCGAGCCGCTCGCGGTAGCGCTCGAGGATCTCGTCGGCGTCGGGCGGACCGTGCCGGCGCTCTCCGCCGCCGGCGCCGGCGAACTTCTCCGCCGGGTAGGCGTCCACCGTGAACTCGACCCGCATGCTCTCCTTCAGGGCGCCGACATCCGACGCGGCGACGCAGGTGTGGACTCGGCGCGAAGTCGGCCAGGAGCTCCTGGATAGAGGAGGCCGCCGGCGGCGAGCGCCGCTCCGGCGTCCCCCGGCGCCGGTTTCTTCCGCTTTTTTCGCGGCGAAGTGGGTGCGGTTCAGCGGCGCCGGCGGATGGCGAACGCGGCGAGGACAAGCAGGATCGCGCCGGCCGGCGCCGTGCCGCCGGCCGAGCAGCCGCCGCCCAGCGTGTCCGGGCTGTCCTCCTCGCCGCCGATGCCGGCGTCGGATCCCGGGGTGGCGGGATCGCCGTCGTCGTCATCGCCGGCGTCCTCGGTCATCGCCACCGAGCCCCAGGTCAGGTCATCGGCCGTCACGTAGACGTCGCGCTGTCCGGCGAGGCCTTCGTCCGCCGCACCGATCGTCACGTCGCCGCGCGGCACCTCCTCGATCCGGTAGAGGCCGTCGCCGTCGGTGACCGCGGTCTGTCCGGTCGACAGGGTCACGGTGACGCCGGCCATCCCGGCGGTCTCGTCCTCGATGCTGCCGCGGCGGATGTATCCCTTGAGGGTGCCGAAGGCCGGAACGATGCAGATGCCGAGGTGGTTGGCGACCTCGCGCTGGAAGCCGTCGGATGGGGTGCTCACGATCCCTCCGGCCGACTTGACGTACATGGCGCTCGATCCGCCGCCGTCGAGGTTGAGCGCGCGATAGGAGCCGAGCCCCTTCATCAGCTGGCCGAGCTCGTTCAGGCTCATGCCGACCGAGCCGGAGACCCGGCCGTCCACCACCACCAGCCACATCTTGCTGTGCGCCTCGTTGAATCCGACCGCGGTGCGCGGGTTGCGCGCGCAGAACGGATCGGTGCAGGGGCTGAAGGTGACCGCGGCGCCGTCCTTCACGATCATCGGGCGGCCGCCGACCACGTCGACCATCCAGTCCTCCGGTCCCTTGACCGTGCTCGGCAGCGGCATCCCGACCGCGTTGTCGACCCCGAAGCCGATGTAGCCGTGCGAGCTGCTGTCGCTGGTGTCGGCCCACTTCTCGCCGTGGCCGACCGCCACGCCGCTGGTGTGGTAATCGGTGTAGCTGAAGAGGTCGCCGTTGGTGGCGATCTGGCAGCCGTAGAGCTGGGCGAACGAGGACACCGTGCGCTTCCGGTGCTGCGAGCGCGTGGCGCGCAGGCGGATCTGCGGCTCCGTGAGATCCACCTCGATGATGTGGATCCGGTTCGGCGTTGCGGTCGTCCGTTCGATGCGGCGGATGCCGGCGTACGGGGTCGTGACCTTGTCCTCGGCGCGCGATGCAACCGGCCGTGTGCACACGGCAGCCGCCGCGAGCGCGATGGCGCCGCGCAAGCGCGCGGAGTTCGTGAGCCGGATCATGTTGCGGGCTGCGGCTTGCACGCGGCGGACCACTGTCGTCCCCTTGCGGTAGAACCGAAGAGCGTGCTGTCAGAGCAGGAGCTCGCGAGGTTGAGCCGGGCGCTCGGAGTCGAGAGACCGGGAGGCGCCGACGCCGGTCGGTCGCGCGATCGCCGGCGCGCGGCCGGGGCCTACTTCACGCCGATGCCGCTGGTCGAGCTGGTGGTCGGGGCGGCGCTCGACGCGCGGCTCGAGCGCGCGCCGATCAGGTGGCGCACCGACGGCACGCCGGATCTGGTCGTGCTGGATCCGGCGGCGGGCGATGGCCGCTTTCTGGTCGCCGCGGCCGACCGGCTGGCGGCGCGGGCGGCCCGGCGCGGGTTCGCGCGGGCGCGGGCCGCCATCGTCGAGCGCTGTCTGGTCGGCATCGAGCGCGACCCCGAGTTCGCCGCGCTGGCGCGCGCGCAGCTGGGCAGCGGCGCGGTCGTGCACTGCGCCGAGGCGCTCCTGTCGCCGCTGACGCGAGCGCTCGAGGCCGACGTGGTGATCGGAAATCCGCCGTACGTGCGTTCCATCCGGCTCGGCGCCAGCGACGATCAGCTGCGCCAGGCGCTGCGCGGGCGGTACGCGGCCACGTCGCACGGCGAGTGGGACCTCTACGCCGCCTTCATCGAGCAGGGGCTCGCCTGGGCGCGGCCGGGGGGCGAGGTGGCGCTCGTGGTGCCGTCGCGCTGGCTGACGGCGCGCTTCGCGGCGCGCCTCCGGCGCAAGCTGGCCGCCGAGCGGGCGGTGCGCGGCCTGGTGCTGTTCGGCGCCGAGCAGATCTTCGCGGGCGCCACCACCTATGCGTCGGTGGCGTTCCTGTCGCGCGCGCCGCAGAG
>Ga0310810_10004315_pt1 | contig 15693 bp, 14 predicted proteins | sample NCmetagenome_FD_207641 | JGI IMG/M metagenome (GOLD analysis project Ga0310810, IMG submission 207641) | Soil microbial communities from experimental microcosm in Duke University, North Carolina, United States - NC | ecosystem: Engineered > Artificial ecosystem > Soil microcosm > Unclassified ...
GAGGCGCCCGTTCCTGCTGGCCTATCCGGGCTGCGCCGCGAGCGCGTGTTTGCGCTCGATCGCGGACCGGCTGACGCGGAAAGATCCGCTGGCCCCGGCGTCGGAGCGTCCGTCGTTCGTGCGCCGGCTGTTCTCGGCGTTTTCGGGGAAGTGACGGGATGGACAGGATCATCGGCGGAGTGCTCGGCCTGGCGGCCTTCGCGGCCGTCGTCGTGCTCGGCCTGCAGAAGGGGATTCCCTTCACGGGCTGCGTCGGCCGGGGCGTCGTCGCGCTGGTCCTGGGGTACCTTGTGGGTCGGTTGATTTTCGGTTTGCCGGGGCTTTCCATCGTCAGGGAAGCGGCGGGGCAGGTCCCGCCGACGCCTCCGGCACCGGGGGATACGAAGCCCCCGGGGACGGCGCCCGCGCAGGCGCCGCCGCCCGGGAAGGCTTCCTAGGAGAGGGGGAAGATATGGCGCAGGTCACCAAGCGGTCCAAGGAGGAGATGGCGAAGCTCTGGGAAGAGTTCGCTCGCACCCGCGACTTGAAGATCAAGAACATCCTCTCCGAGGAGTACCTGCCGATCGTCCGCTACGTCGCGGAGAAGATGATCGAGCGGCTGCCTCACAACGTCCAGGTCGAGGACCTGGTCAGCGCCGGCGTGTTCGGCCTCTTCGACGCGGTCGAGCGCTTCGACATGGCCCGCGGCGTGAAGTTCGAGACGTACTGCGTCGGCCGCATCCGCGGCGCGATGCTCGACGAGCTCCGCCACATGGACTGGGTGCCCCGGCTCACGCGCGCCCGCGCCAACAAGCTCGAAGAGGCCTACACCAAGCTCGAGAAGGAGAACGGCCGCGCGCCCACCGACGTGGAGCTCGCCAAGGAGCTGCGCATCTCGCTCGACGCCCTGGACGAGCTGTACCGCGAGGTGAGCGGCGCCGCGATCGTCACGATGGGCCGCCGCACGCTCGACAAGGATCCCAACCAGATCGGCGTCGACATCATGGAGGACGAGAAGATCGAAGGGCCTCTGCCCGCCAACACGCGGCGCGACCTGGTCGAGTTCTGCAAGAAGAAGCTCTCCGTCAAGGAGCGCTACATCCTCATGATGTACTACTTCGAGGACCTGACCCTGAAGGAGATCGGGCAGATCCTGGACCTCTCGGAGTCGCGCGTGTGCCAGCTCCACGCGAAGCTCGTCACGCGGCTCCGCAGCTACCTCAAGCACAAGCAGGTCGAGATCGCGTAGTGCCGCGGGGAGCGGCGGAGCGTCCGATCCGGGCGTCCGACGAGGAGGTCGGACGCCGGGCCGCGCTGCGGCAGGGCCTCGAGCGGGGCGCCGCCCCGGGGCTGCCGGCCCGCGCTCCCGAGGCCGACGTCCCGGCGCCCGCCGCGCGGGTCCGGGAGACGGCGCCGGTCCGCGCCGTGACCGGCGTCGCGCGGCAGCGCGTTCGCGCGCTGCCCCCGCCGAAGCCCCGGAAGCCCGGGATGCCGGAGCGGGAACGGATCCCGGATCCCGGAGGACGAGGCGCGGGGCTGGATCTGGAGGTCTAGCTCAAGACGGATTGGCCACGGAGCCCGCAGAGCCCACCGAGTCCTCCTTTGAGGGCTCCGTGGGCTCTGCGGCCGATCAGGTCCGAGCAAGTCTGGTCATCCCCCGGCCACTCTGGTAAACTCTCGCCCGTGAAGATCCTCATTTCGAACGACGACGGCGTCACCGCGCCCGGAATCCACCAGATGGCCGCCGCGGTTCGGAAGCTGGGCGAGGTCTACATCTGCGCCCCCGAGGGCCCCCGCAGCGGCGCCTCGAGCGCCCTGACGCTGTACGCGCCCCTCCTGGTCACGGAGGTCGGCCCGCGCTGCTGGAGCGTCAGCGGCAACCCCGCCGACGCGGTCAAGCTGGCCCTCACGGAGCTGATCGGCGGCAAGCCGGACATCGTCATCAGCGGCATCAACAACGGCCTCAACTGCGGCTCCAACGTGCTCTACTCGGGGACCGTCGCGGCCGCCCTCGAAGGGGCCCAGGCGGGCATCCTGTCCTTCGCGGTCTCCCGGAAGGTCGCGACCCACGAGGACTACCGCGCCGAAGCCCGCGTCGCCGCCCGCATCATCGAGAAGCTGGCGTCGCATCGGGCGGGCCCGAACACCGTCTACAACATCAACATCCCCCCGGGGAAGCTGCGGGGCGTCGTCACCACCGCGACCGAGCTCATGCCGTACACGGACCGCTACGACCGGCGCGTCGACCCCCGGGGCCGGGTGTACTACTGGCTCCGCGGCGAGCCGCCCCGGCAGACGCGTGGGAACGGCCACCTGACCGACGAGGCTGCCGTGGCCCGGGGCTACTGCGCCGTCACCCCGCTCCGCCGGAACCTGACCGACGAGGCGCTTCTCGAGGACCTGGCCCGCCTCTTTCCCGCGAAGACGTAATGCTGTCGGAGTTCATCCGGTCCGAGCTCGAGGAACTGCGGCGCGCGAGCCTGCTCCGCGAGCCGCGCGTGATCGAGCGCGTCCGCGGCCCCTACGTCACGATCGACGGCCGAGAGCTGCTCTGCTTCTGCTCGAACGACTACCTCGGCATCGGCCAGGACCGGGAGCTGGCCGCGCCGGCGGAGCAGGCGATCCGCGACTTCGGCTGGGGCAGCGGCTCCTCGAGAGCCCTCTCGGGGACCTCCTCCGTCCACGACGCGTTGGAGAAGGCCATCGCGGCCTTCAAGCGGACGCCCGCCGCGCTCCTTTTTCCCTCCGGCTACATGGCAAACGTCGGCCTGATCACCTCGATCGCCGACCGCGACACCCTGATCGTGTCCGACGAGCTCAACCACGCCAGCCTGATCGACGCCTGCCGCCTCTCCCGCGCGCGGGTCGAGGTGTACCCGCACGGGGGCGTCGCGGCGGCGGCGCGGCTGCTCCAGATCGAGGCGAAGCGGAAGTTCGTTCTCACGGACACGGTCTTCAGCATGGACGGCGACCTCGCGCCGCTGGAGGCGCTCCGGGGCCTCGGCGCCGACGTGGTGGTCGACGACGTTCACGGCCTCGGCGTCTTCGGGCCGGACGGGCGCGGCTGCGTCGACGTCCCGATCCAGACGGGAAACCTCGCGAAGGCGGCGGGGAGCGTCGGCGGCTTCGTCGCGGGCTCCGAGGACCTGATTGCGCTCCTGAAGAGCCGCGCCCGCAGCTTCCTTTTCACGACGTCGCCGCCCGCCGCGGTCTGCGCCGCGGGTCTGGCGGCGCTGCGGCGCCTCGCCACGGCCGGGAAGGAGCGGGCGAAGCTCTGGGAAAACATCCGGCTCCTCGGGGCGAAATCCCCGATCCACACCATCCTCCTCGGGTCCAACGAGCGGGCCCTCGAGGCCAGCCGGGCGCTCTTCGAGCTCGGGTTCTTCGTGCCGGCGATCCGTCCGCCGACCGTGGCGCCGGGAACGGCCCGGCTCCGCATCACCGTCACCGCGATGCATGAAAGGGAACACCTTGAAGCGCTCCTCCAAGCCCTCCGGAAAATCTGAAGCCTGGCGCTCCCGGGACCGGAAGGTGCTCTGGCACCCGTTCACGCAGCAGCAGCTGTGGATGGAGGAGGACTTTCCGGTCATCGTGAGCGGGAAGGGCGCCACGCTCGTCGACGCGGACGGGAACAAGTACCTCGACGGCGTCTCGAGCCTCTGGTGCAACGTCCACGGCCACGCCAACCGCCAGATCAACGCGGCCATGAAGAAGCAGCTCGACCGCGTGGCCCACGCGACCTTCCTGGGCCTCACGAACCCTCCCGCGATCGAGCTCGGCGAGCTCCTGGTCAAGATCGCCCCGCCGGGGCTGACGCGCGTGTTCTACTCCGACAACGGCTCGACCGCGGTCGAGGTGGCGCTCAAGATGGCCTTCCAGTACTGGCAGCAGAACGGACGGCCCGAGCGTACGAAGTTCGTCACCCTCGACGCGGCCTACCACGGCGACACGCTGGGCGCGGTGAGCCTCGGCGGCATCGACGCGTTCCACGGCGTGTACAAGCCGCTGCTGTTCCCGACCCTCCGGGCCCCCGCGACCTACGCGTACCGCTGCGACCGCGCGAAGACCCTGGCCGAGTGCGGGAAGCACTGCCTGGCGGACATCGAGGCCCTTCTGAAGGCGCAGTCCCGGGAGATCGCGGGGATTGTGATCGAGCCGCTCATCCAGGGGGCGGGAGGCATGATCACCCAGCCGCCGGGTTTCGTGAAGTCGCTGCGCGCGCTCTGCGACAAGTACGACGTCTTCCTCATCGCCGACGAAGTGATGACCGGCTTCGGCCGCACGGGCCGCATGTTCGCCTGCGAGCTGGAGGAGGTGACGCCGGATTTCATGGCGGTGTCGAAGGGGCTGACGGGCGGCTACCTGCCGCTGGCGGCAACCCTGACCACCGAGAAGGTCTACGAAGGCTTCCTGGGCGACTTCAAGGACCGTCGCACGTTCTATCACGGCCATACGTACACCGGCAATCCGCTCGCGTGCGCGGGGGCGCTGGCCGCGGTCGGCCTGCTCACGAAGCCCGGGAGCATCGACAAGATCCGCAAGAAGATCCACCTCTTCGGGAATCTCCTGCAGGAGTTCTACGCCATCGACGAGGTGGGGGACATCCGGACCTGCGGCCTGATCGCGGGCATCGAGCTCGTGAAGAACCCGACCACCAAGGAGCCGTACCCGTTCGAGCGGCGGCTCGGGCACCGGGTCACCCTGGAGGCGCGCAAGCGGGGCGTGATCGTGCGGCCGCTCGGGGACACGCTGGTGCTGATGCCGCCTCCGGCCATCACGGACGCGGAGCTGACTCGGCTGGTCGAGGTCGTGGCCGAATCGACGCGGGTGGCGCTCGCGTCGCTTACTTCTTGAGCGACATCGCCGCGCGCAGGAACCCCTCGCGGAAGGCTTTCTCGGCGGCGTCGACCGGGCCGTTCAGCTCCCGCGCCGTCGCGAGGTAGAGCTTCGCCAGGTCGTCCCGGCCTTCGCAGAAGAAGAATAACGCCGCCTTCACGTAGCTCACCGGGTCCTCCGCGGGCAGCGTCCGTCCCAGCGTCCAGCCGACCAGCAGGTCGGCGTGCAGCTTGTCGAGGGGCGCGTCGACCGTCGACTCCCCGACGTCCAGCACGATGCGGTCGGGCTGAACCTTGGAGATCTTTCCCGTCACCCGCTTGCCGTCGGCCAGGAGGATCGTGACGTCCTGCCCGTTCCGGCCGCGCAGCGCCTTCAGGAAGCCTTCCCAGAACGACGACGCGTCGGCGATCAGGGCCCGCTCGGCGGCGAGGTCCTCCTTGAGCTCGGCGTTCGTGGCCGCCGCGCCGCTCAGCTCGCCGAGGGCCTCGTCGTACTGCCGCGCCCGCACGAGCCCCAGCAGCTTGGGGGCCGTGCTTTCCCGGAACGTCTTGCGGGCGTCGTCGGCCTTGCGGGACTCGGCCCAGACGGCCTGGGCCTCCGCCGCCTTCTTCAGCTGGTCGAGCGCGACGCGGCAGCGGGCCGCGACGTCCGGGATCGAGCTTTCCGCGAGCGACTCGAAGAGGGCGGCGGCGGCCGGAAAGGACTGCCGCGCCGCCAGATCCTTCGCCTTTGCGGCGGTCTCGTTGAACGCGAGCCTCGAGCTGTTCTCGAGGACGCCGATCTCCACGTCCGCCCGGCGCTTGAGGACCTCGCGGGTCTGGGCGTTCTTGAAGGCCCGGATCGTGTCGATGGCGTCCACGAACTGCCACGCGGCCGCGAGGGCCTGCGCATCCTTCCGCGTGCTCTCGAACTCCCGGTCGAGGAAGGCCTGCAGCGACGCATTCGCGGCCCGCTGCCGCTCGTCGGCCTTGCGGGCCCAGCTCGAGGTGGGGAAGCGGACGATGAGGTCGCGCCAGCGGGCCGCGCGCTTTTCATACTCGCCGGGCTCGGCCCGCTCGAACGCCTCCGCCGCATCGAAGAGGTCTTTCGCCTGCCGCTCCTCGGTCGATTCGGGGGCCTTGTCGACGGGAGCCGCGTCCTTCTTCGCGGGCCGCGCGGGTCCGCGCTCAGCGGCCAGCGGACCCGGGGACTCCGCGGGCGCCTCGCCGCTGCGGCGACCCACCAGGAGGCCCACGATCAGAAGCGCCGCCGCGACGCCGGCGCCGGCCAGGAGGAGCCAGAGCTTGAGCCGCGACGGCCGTTCCGGCTCGACCCCCAGGAGAGGTTCGGAGGGCGTCCCCATCACGGCACGATGCTTTCCATCGGGAGGTCGTACGTGGCGAAGGTGTCCGGGTCGACGGTCCAGCCTTTCTTCGCCTGCTCCTCCCACCAGGTCTTCTCGTCGTCCTGCACGGTCTTGCGGTTCGTGGCCCACCAGTTCTCGAAGTGGATCAGGTTGGGTTGCACGATGCCCGTGTGCTTGCGGAGGAACCATGCGCAGATCCGGTGGGTCTCGGCCTCGTGGGAGCGCGCGCCGTCGATCAGGGTGGGAATGGCGGGCTTGCCCAGCTTGAGGAGGGAGACGGCCGAGTCCTTCGTGTACGAGCCCAGCGTCTTGAGCAGCATCGGGCCGGCGGCCTTGTCGCCGATGACGCCCAGCTGCCGGATCGCTTCGGTCTGGACCCGCGGGTTCCGGACCCGGGTGAGCAGTTCCTTCAGCTGCGGGATGGCCAGCAGGTGCTGCTGCCGGAACGCCGAGGCGAAGGCGGCGCGCTCGGGATGGGTCGCGGGCGGCGCCTCCTCGAACCAGCTCAGCAGGAAGTCGAAGGCGGTCCGGTCCCCCGCGGCGCGGAGCAACGCGAAGGCCGCGGCGCGGCGGGCGGGGTCCGTCTCCCGCTTCGCCCAGGAGAGCGACTTCACCACGAGGGTCGTGTCCGCGAGACCGAGTCCGTCGGAGAGTGCGCGGAGCAGCGCCGGCTCCTTCTCGGTCTCCAGGAGCCGCAGCAGCGCGGGGAGCTGCAAGGGGGAGGGAGGGTGGGTGAGGCGCCGCACGGCGGCGAGCCTCCGCTCCGGCTCGGGGTGGTTCAGGTCCTGGGCGGCCGCCCCCAGGCCGGGACCCAGCGGGCCGCCCAGGACCCACGGGCGATCCGAGGATGCCGGCGGGCTGAACGCGAAGGCGGTCGGCTCCAGCGTCACGATCGTCGAGGCCGCGGCGCCGGAGCCGATGACGATGTCGGTCGTCGCCGCGCCGCGGCAGAGGCGGATGAACTGCATCATCACCTGGAGGTTGCTGGACATCGATCCCCCGTAGTGGGGCTGGAGGATCTGGTACGTCGAGACGGCGCCCTGGGCGATCTCGATGGCGAGCGAGAGCTTCTGGTTGCGGGCGGGATGCGCCTCGTCGAGGCGGGACGCTTCCTCGTAGAGCTTCTTCGCCTCCTGGAAGCGCTCGTCGGCCTTCTGGGTGGCGTCGCGGGGCGTGTCAAAGACGAGGGCGACCTCGGCCTCGGGGATGCGACGGGCGCCCGTGATGGTCTCGACCACGTAGTGGACCCCGTCGCGCGTGACGGGGCCCTCGATCTTTTCGCCCTTCTTGGTGATGAGGATGTGGTCCCCCGCCGGGATCAGGAGCAGGAGCGCGAGAGCGAGCGTGGACGGGGCCTGCATCAGCTTGTTATACCCGCCCGAACGGCGAATGGCTACGATGGGCTTCGATGGGCAGCCGCGACGACCTCTGGAAGGAGCTGGAAGGCATCTACGCCGACCTGGACCGCGAGCTGGCGGTCCTCCGGCCCCTCTGTCAGCGGTCGGGCCGCTGCTGCCGCTTCAAGGAGTTCGGCCACCAGCTCTGGACGACCGCCGTCGAGCTCGACTATCTGATCGAGCGCGAAGGGCTGCCCGCGCCGAACGCCGCGACGGAGGTCTGCCCCTACCTGAAGGACGGGCTCTGCGGGGTGCGCGATCACCGGATGCTGGGCTGCCGCATCTACTTTTGCGACGCCGGCTACAAGGACGCGATGGGACCTCTCTACGAGAAGTACCACGCCCGGATCAAGGAGCTCCAGCGGCGGCACGGCCTGCCGTACGAGTACGGAGAGTTCCTTGCGGCGGTCGCGCGCCGCGCCGGCACGTCGGCCTAGAGCTTCTTCTCCGCCACCCCGTGCAGGTGCACGGGATTCTGCTTCTTGCGCAGCCTCATGTTGAGCAGCTCGATGAGCAGCGAGAACGCCATCGCGAAGTAGATGTAGCCCTTGCCGATGTGCTGGTCCATGGCTTCGGCGACGAGCATGACGCCGATCAGAAGCAGGAAGCTGAGGGCGAGGACCTTCATGCTCGGGTGGCGGTTGACGAAGTCCCCGACCTTTCCGGCGAAGAGCAGCATGACCGCGACGGCGATCACCATCGCGGCGGCCATGACGACGTATTGCTGGGCCATGCCGACCGCGGTGATCACGGAGTCGAGCGAGAAGACGATGTCCAGGAGGAGGATCTGGGCCAGGATCAGGCCGAAGGACGCGCCGCCGCCCTTCGCTTTCTCGTCGCCGTGCTCGCCTTCCAGTTTGTCATAGATCTCGTGGGTGGACTTGGCCATCAGGAAGAGTCCGCCGCCCAGAAGGATCAGTTTCTGGCCTGAAAAGTCCCAGCGCCCCTCGGCGAACGGCTTGCTGATGCTGAAGAGCGTCGCCTTGAGGCTCATGATCCACTGGATGGCGCCGAGGAGCCCGAGGCGGATGCCGAGCGCGAGCGTGAGGCCGAGGTTGCGGGCCTTCGGCTGTTGGGCCGGCGGGAGTTTCCCGGTCAGGATGCTGATGAAGACGATATTGTCGATGCCGAGAACGATCTCCATCAGGCTCAGGGTGACCAGGCTCACGAGAGCCTCGGGCGTCAGCAGGTGCGCCATGGCCGATTCCTCCCTTTCGGTGGGGAAGTATAGAAGGCGCCCGGGGGATTTGGCAACCGGCAGGGGCCAGGAATTTGGCACCAATTGCCCTTCCGGAACGGTAAACCATAGAGGAGGGAGCGGCCGGGCCATGGCATTGCTTTCAGCGAGGGCCCGGATATAATGGTCATGAAATCAACACGCCCGCGCAGGACGGCTTGGGCTGCGCGGGGCCGTGCATCGGCAATGGGAATTCGCGAATGAGCGACACCACGGCAGGAGCCGCAAAGAACGACTACACCTTCGGTCAGATTGCCATCCGCGAGAACATCTGCACCTTCGAGCAGGTCAAGGAGTGCCTGGACATCCAGTCCAAGCTGCGCACCCTGGGGATCGAGCCGAAGAAGCTGGGCGAGATCCTGATCGAGAAGGGCTACCTGACCCCCGAGCAGGCCGTCCAGCTGGCCAAGTCCCAGGTCGCGACGGTCGCCTCCGCCTCCTCGAGCAAGCTGAACATCCCCGGCTATGACCTGATCTCGCGCATCGGCCAGGGCGCGATGGGAACGGTCTTCAAGGCAAAGCAGATCTCGATGGACCGCGTGGTCGCCATCAAGGTCCTGTCCTCCAAGTACTCCAAGGACCGGATCTTCGTCGAGCGCTTCCTCCGCGAGGCCCGCGCGGTCGCCAAGCTCAACCACGAGAACATCATCTCGGGCTACGACGTCGGCGAGGCGAACGGCCACCACTACTTCGTGATGGAGTTCGTCGACGGCGCGCCCGTGACGGCCCTGATGAAGCGCGAGGGCCGGATCGACGAGCAGAAGTGCCTGCGCATCGGCATCCAGGTCGCCCGCGCGCTGTCCCACGCGCACAAGCACGGCATCGTGCACCGGGACATCAAGCCCGAGAACGTCATGCTGACCGCCACGGGCGGAGCCAAGCTCTGCGACCTGGGCCTGGCGAAGCAGACCAAGGGCGATGCCGAAGTCACCATGGACGGCACCAGCGTCGGCACGCCGAACTACATCTCGCCGGAGCAGGCCCGCGGCGAGGACAAGATCGACATCCGCTCCGACATCTACTCGCTCGGCGCATCGCTCTATCACATGGCCGTGGGGGCCCCGCCGTTCTCCGGCGCGAACCCCATGGTCGTCATGACCAAGCACGTGACCGACTTCGCCGAGCCCCCCAAGCGGCGCTGCCCGTCGCTGTCCGACGGGTACAGCAACCTCGTCATGAAGATGATGCAGAAGCGCCGGGAGGATCGGCCGCAGGACCCGGAAGCGCTCATCCACGACCTGGAGCGGCTGCTGAACGGCGAACCGCTTTCGGCGCCCGCCGCGGCGGCCGCGCCCCGGGCCTCGGCGCCCCCGGTCGCGCGCCCGATCACGCACCACACGCACACGCCGCGGACCCACCCGTCGTCGACCGTCCTGCCGGCGGCCAAGGCGACGTCCTCGTCGGGCCTGGTCTTCGCGGCCGTGCTCGGCGTCGCGGCCATCGTCGGTGCCATCGTCTTCCTCACCCGCGGGGACGGGAAGCCGGACGTCGCGGTGGTCAACCCGGGGCCGAAGCCGCCCCCGCCGCCGAACCCCGGCAACGTCGACTCGGCGGACCGGGCGAAGAAGAGCGTGCAGCAGTTCCGCGAGCTCTGGGACCCGCAGTTGACGGACGCGTCGAAGCCCGAGCGCTACACGGAGCCGTACTCCACGATCCTGAAGATGATCGAGAAGAGCAAGTCGGCCAGCGACTTCGCGGCCCAGAAAGTGTGGATGGAGGAACTCTCCGTTTTCACCACCAAGGTCAACTCGCTCATCAGCACGAAGATCTGGTCCCAGATCCGGTCCCGGGCGGATGCCCCCTTCAGCAACGGGGAGTACAACAAGACCCTCGAGGAGCTCTCGAAGCTCGAGGACGTCTACAAGTACTTCCGCAATGACGACAAGGTCGAGCTCACCCAGGCGGGCCGCGAGCACCAGGAGTACCTGGCGAAGATCGGCAAGCGCCGCGACGAGGACTACCTGAACAGCAAGATGCAGGCGGACATCGCCTTCAAGGATCCCAAGCAGCGCGACGAGGCCTACCGGCTTCTCGACGCCGCGGCGAGGGACTCCAGCGCCGAGCAGCGGGACACGATCGAAAAGGCCCGGGCGGAGTACCTTCAGCGGGACGTCGCCGAGGCGATGCAGGGCGGCGGGCCGGAGGCGGGGAAGAGGGCGCTCGACCGCATCGCCGCGCTCCGGCGGGATCACGCGAAAAACCCCGGCGCCGTGAAACTGCTCGACGAGATGGGCGACAAGATCCGGGCCGACGTCCGGGACGCCAGCACGGTGGCGGTCTCCGAGGCGATGCGCCTCTACACGGGAAGCTTCCGCGGTCCTTTTGACGACGCGCTCAAGCGCCGCGACCTTTCGGCGGCCCGCAAGTCCCTCTTCGACATCTACTTCGCCTCCTCGCCGGCGCTGCAGACCCTGTACCTGCCGGCGTCGACCGACAACGCCGCCCTGCGGGGCTTCCTGGACCCCTCGCGGTCCGCCGCCGCGGACACGCACAAGATCGTGGCGATGGCGGAGGACGGGATCAAGTTCACCGCGCTTCGCTCCACGCAGTACGAGGCGGCGCGCGAGCTCTACGTCGACCTGCGCATCATTGCGCTCCTCGAGGAGCTGCTCGACCAGGCGGGCGCCGGCGCCGTCGCGGTGAGCCGCGACGCAAGCCGTTTCAAGACCGGCTACTCGTCCCCGCTGAGCAACGCCTCTTCGGCCGAGCCCGCGCCCCGCAAGGCGGGGGAGGGCCAGGCGCTCTCGCTGAGCGTCGGCGCGCAGAAGCTGCAGGTGCCGATGTCGCCGGTCGGCAAGCAGTCGCTTCCGGAAGACGACATCGTCACCCTGGCGCGGCGCGCCCCAGGGGCGGCCACGGACCCGAAGTTCCCCCTGAAGGCCTTCTACCTCTACGTGTTCGCCGACCGGGGCCGCGAGGCCAAGGACTGGCTGGACAAGCTGGTGTCGGCCGAGTCCCGCATCGGCACGGAGCGCTACGTCGACCGCTTCAAGGGCATGACGTCGGCCCGCGAGGAGGAGGACGCGAGGAAGCTGTTCCAGGAGGCCGGCGACCTGTACTTCAAGAAGAAGGACACGGCCGGCGGCGCGAAGAAGTTCAAGGAGTGCCTGGAGCGGTACTCCGGCACGGAGTACATGAAGGCGAAGGTGCTGCCCTCGAACCGCACCCGGATCGAGATCGCCCAGGACATGTTCGGCGGGACGGACGGCAAGCCCAAGGGCCTGCGGCCGGCGATGCGGGAGCTCTTCGCGGGCGCCGAGGTGAAGGACCTGGGCCGCGGCCGCTACGAGGTGACCTACTCCGGCTTCAAGGACGACAAGGACATCACGCTCTTCGCGGTCGCCGACGGCCAGGTGCAGCTCGCCCGGCTGCCGGGCGGCCTGGGGATGCAGGGCACCGGCCTCGTCCACTGGAACGTGCCCCTCAAGGGGAACGTCTCGATCGACGTCTCCTTCCGCCCGGTGGGCGACGGCGCGTTCGGCCTCTTCCTCCACGCGGACGGGAATCGCTCGGGCTTCCTGGGCCTCGCGGACCTGCCCGTGCCGGGTCAGTCGATCGACGCGATCTTCAAGATGCCGGTCGGGGACGGGGACAAGGCCCTGGCGTCGCTGATCGCGGGAGGCCCCGGCAACAACAGTCTCCAGCTTCAGAAAAACGCGGCGAACCTCGCGTCCTTCTCGAAGGAAGGGTCCAAGCTTCGCTTGACCCTGAACAAGGGAGAGCTCAGCGGCGAGAGCCCGGCCTTCAACGAGGGCAAGGCCGGCATCGGCGTCCTCGGCACCGGTATCGTCGTCGACCGGATCAAGATCATCGGCGAGATCGACGCCGCCTGGCTCGAGACCGAGCTCAAGCGCATCGAAGGCCGCTAACCCCGCCCCTCCATCCCCCCAGCCCCACCCTTATTGGCCACAGAGGACACCGAGGACACAGAGCGGATCTTCTCGGTCCGGATCTGAAAAACAGCAATTCTTCTCTGTGTCCTCTGTGGCCAATCTGGTTGTTTTTGGTTATGGATCGATGCGGCGGACGTAGTAGAGTGAGACTCCAAACGACGAGGATCCTCTCATGCCCAAGATGATGGCGGCGGTGCTCCACGACTTCAACAAGCTGGAACTCGAGGACGTGGAGCGTCCGGCGCCGCTCGCCCCGGGCACCGTGCTGGTGCGCATCAAGTCCTGCGGCATCTGCCAGACGGACTATAAGGCCATCAAGGGGATCCGGCGCAACGTGACGTTCCCGCTCATCCCGGGGCACGAGCCGGCGGGCGTCGTCGCCGAAGTCGGCCCCGGCGTCCTCCACTTCAAGCCGGGGGACGAGGTCATCTGCCAGCCGTCGGGCTTCTGCGGCTTCTGCAAGCATTGCCGCGTGGGGAACACGCACTACTGCGAGCACGCGTTCACGACCGGCGGGGACGGCCCCGAGGAGGTCTGGGCCGGCGCGTTCGCGGAGTACATGCTGACGCGGGAGAGCTGCCTCTTCCGGAAGCCCAAGAACATCTCCTTCGACGCCGCCGCCCTCACCGAGCCGCTCTCGGGCGCCTGGAAGGGCGTGATCCAGTACAGCCAGATGCAGGTCGGCGACGACGTCGTGGTCATCGGCGTCGGCGGCATCGGGCTCCTCTGCATGATGGTCGCGCGGGCGGCCGGGCCGGGGCGGCTGATCGCCATCGATCCCAGCCCCGTCGCGCGGAAGAACGCGATGGCGCTCGGGGCGACCCACGCGATCGACCCGAGCGACGGCAAGGCGAAGGAGCACGTCTACGACATCCTTCCCGACGGGCCGGACCTCGTGGTCGAGGCGGCCGGCGCCATCAGCGCCGTGCGCCTGATGGTCGACCTGCGCCGCCGCGGCACCCGCTGGAACGTCTTCGGGATCACCACGCACGAGAAGTTCGAGCTCGACGGCGGCCTGACCCATTTCCTCGAGGGCCGCATGGACGCGAGCTTCGGGACGACGTCGATGGCGATGCAGCAGGCCATCCGGCTCATCGAGCGCGGCGTCCTGGACCCGGGCAAGATCGTCTCGCACCGCGTGCCGCTCGGGAAGATCCACGAGGCCATGGAGATCATGGCGACGCCGGACCGCAACAAGGTCATCGTGCTGCCTTGACGGAAGCGGACTCCCTCGAGCGCCGGGTCGTCCGCAAGGTCTCCTGGCGCCTCCTCCCGTACCTCTTCCTGCTCTACGTCATCGCCTACATCGACCGGATCAACGTGAGCGTGGCGAAGCTGCAGATGACCCAGGACCTGAAATTGACGGCGGACATCTTCGGGGCGGGGGCGGGCATTTTCTTCGTGGGCTACTTCCTCTTCGAGGTCCCCAGCAACTTCGTCCTCTCGCGCGTCGGGGCGCGGGTCTGGATCGCGCGGATCATGATCCTCTGGGGGCTCGTCTCCGTCGCGATGATGTTCGTGAGCGGGGTGAAGAGCTTCTACGTGCTCCGCTTCCTGCTCGGCGCCGCGGAAGCCGGCTTCTTCCCGGGAGTCCTCTTCTACCTGACGCACTGGTTCCGCGAGAAGGACCGGGCGCGGGCGATCTCGCTCTTCATGACCGCGGGCACCCTGGCCGGGGCGATCGGGAATCCGATCTCCGGGGCGCTCATGCAGTTGGACGGGAAGTGGGGGCTGGAAGGCTGGCAGTGGCTCTTCCTGATCGAGGGCGTCCCGGCGATCCTGTTCGGGATCTCGGTCCTCTTCCTCCTGACGGAGAAGCCGGACCTGGCGCGCTGGCTGACGTCCGAGGAGAGCGCGTGGCTCAGCGCGCAGATCGCGAACGAGCGAGCCGGAAAGGCCGGGGCAGCCGCGGTCACCCTCCGGCAGGGGCTGGCGCACCCGCGCGTCTGGCACCTCGCCGCGGTCTACTTCCTGCTGGTCGTGGGCGCCTACGGGTTCGAGTTCTGGATCCCCACGATCGTGAAGTCGCTGTTCGGGGGAAGCGAGGTCCGGATCACGCTGATCTCGACCATTCCCTACGTGGTGGCCACCGCGGTGATGGTGGTCGTCGCCCATCATTCGGATCGCACGGGAGAGCGCCGCTGGCACGTGGCGCTCTCGATGTTCGTCGCCTGCGTGTGCTTCGCGGTCGCCGTGGTCCTGAAGAACCCGGTCCTGATCCTGGCTTCTCTGTCGGTCGCCTGGTCCGGGCTCAAGAGCTGCCAGGGGCCGTTCTGGGCGATCCCTCCGGCGTTCCTGAGCGGGACGGCCGCCGCGGGGGGCATCGCGCTGATCAATTCGGTCGCCAACCTCGGCGGCTTCCTGGGGCCCCTGTTCGTCGGTCTGCTGGAGCGCCACACGGGCGCGTACTCGGCGGGCCTCCTGATGTCCTCCGGCTTGCTGCTCGCCTCCGGGCTGCTCGCGCTCACGCTGCGGCCGCCGCCGAGGCTCGCGACCGCCTGAGCTTCGCCCTCGATCGTCTTGCGGTCACTTTTCTCGAAACGCTTCGCGAGGTCTCCTTGTCGGAACTCTTATAGCCACCGATCCTATCTTCACGGCATTCAAGGAGGGATCATGAACAGCAAGACCGCGTGGGAATCGTTCAAGGTCGAGGGCGGCGAACTCCTCGATCGCGTGAAGGAAATCATCGCGGCGGGGAACGCGCGCAGCATCGTGATCAAGCAGGAGGGGCGCCGGATCGCCGAGTTCCCGCTGACGATCGGCGTCGTCGGCGCGGTCTTCGCCCCGGTGCTCGCCGCGGTGGGGGCGCTGGCCGCCGTGCTCTCGAAGTGCACGATCGAGGTCGAGCGGATCGTCCCCGAGGGCAAGTCGAACGGGGCCCGCAAATCGTCGACCCGGACGAAGACTCGCCGCCGCTAGGTAGTGTCTCGAAAGCCCGCGATCCTCACCTGATTGGCCACAGAGCCCTCGGAGCCCTGCAGAGAAGATTCTCCTCTGAGGGCTTCG
>Ga0310810_10004318_pt1 | contig 15689 bp, 14 predicted proteins | sample NCmetagenome_FD_207641 | JGI IMG/M metagenome (GOLD analysis project Ga0310810, IMG submission 207641) | Soil microbial communities from experimental microcosm in Duke University, North Carolina, United States - NC | ecosystem: Engineered > Artificial ecosystem > Soil microcosm > Unclassified ...
GACGCAGTTCGATCAGCACCTCGTGCGCCGCTTCGTCCAGCTGATTGGGATCTATCCGGCGGGCAACCTCGTGCGGCTCAATACCGGCGAAGTGGCCGTGGTGCTGACGGTGTACGCGCCGGATCCTTACCGGCCGCACATCCGCGTGCTCATCGACCGCGAGGGCCGCCGCCTCGACCTGCCGTACGAGCTGAACGTGTGGGAGACGAGCGACGATCCGCAGCGCCCGTCGTCGATCGTCGCGCCGCTGGACCCGCGCGACTATCAGATCGATCCCCTGCTCCTGATGTAACATTTGCGATGTGAAATCCACCTGCTGTGTCGCGGCCGCACTGGCCGTCCTTCTCGCCTCGCAATCGCACGCCGCACCCCAGCCGCTGCCGAAGCTCACGGTCCTCATCGTCGTCGATCAGATGCGCGCCGACTACGTCGATCGCTTCAACGGCGAATGGACCAGCGGGCTGAAACGCATGGTGACGGAGGGCGCCTGGTTTCAGCAGGCCGCTTACCCCTATCTGACGACCGTGACGTGCGCGGGGCATGCGACGATTTCCACCGGATTCTTCCCGAACACGCACGGCGTGTTCCAGAACGGCTGGTGGGATCGCGAGGCGCAACGGCAGATGCTGTGCACCGAGGACCCGAAGGCGAAGAACGTCGGCTACGGGGTGCCGGCGACCGGCGGTGACAGCGCCTACCGGCTCCAGGTCCCGACCTTCGGCGATCAGATGCGCACCAGTCGTCAGGCGCACGTCGTGTCTCTCTCGCTGAAAGACCGCAGCGCGATCATGCTCGGCGGCCGCGGCGGCGACGCCGTCACGTGGCTGACCAATACGCTCGACGGCTGGGAAACGTCGTCGGTGTACTCACCGAACGGCGTGCCGGCCGTGAAAGCGTTCGTCGACGCAAACCCCCTGACAGCCGATCTCGGCAAGACCTGGGATCGCGTGCTCCCGGCGGCCTCGTACTCAGGGCCCGACGATGGTGTCGGCGAGGCGCCGCCGCCGGGGTGGACGCGCAGCTTTCCACATCCGCTGAAAGGCACGGCTGGCGCGGCCGATGCGACGTATGCCGCGCAGTGGGAGCGCAGCCCGTTCGCCGACGCATACCTCGGGCGCTTCGCAGCCGCGCTGACGCAGTCGCTGCAGCTGGGCAAGCATGACGGCACCGACGTGCTCGCGATCAGCTTCTCCACGCCTGACCTCGTCGGCCATGCGTTCGGTCCCGCCAGCCACGAAGTGCAGGATATTTACGCGCACCTGGACAAGACGATCGGCGAGCTGTTCGATCAGCTCGACGTGATCGTCGGCAAGGATCAGTGGGTGGCCGGTCTTAGCGCCGATCACGGCGTCACGCCGATTCCCGAACAGCTCGTGGCGGCGGGCAAGGACGCGGGGCGCATCAACGGCGGCGCGATCGTCGACGCGATCGAGCAGGTGCTGAAGCCGGCGCTCGGAGCCGGACGCCACATCACCGTGCTCAACACCAACGACATCTACTTCGAGCCGGGCATCTACGACAAGATTTTGAAAAAGCGCGAGCTCATGACGTCGGTCATCTCGGCGATTCAGGCGCGGCCCGGGATCCAGCGCGCGTTCCGCAGCGAAGAGATCCGCGGTGCAGCCGGGTCGAAGGATCCGCTGCTGCGCGCGGCGGCGCTCAGTTACTTTCCCGGCCGCAGCGGGGATATCGTGTTCGTGAACAAACCGGGCTGGATGATTTCCGCCGCCGGCACCACGCACGGAGGGGCGAGCGCCGACGATCAGCGCGTGCCGATCCTGTTCCTCGGACACGGCGTGAAGCCCGGCGCCTATCGGGATCCGGCGACGCCCGCGGATCTCGCGCCGACGCTGGCCGCGCTGTCGGGGTTGTCGATGAAGGCCGAGGGGCATCCGCTGCCGTGCGTGCAGTAAAGACTGCCGACGCCTTTTCGCATCGTGTGCTGTCGGTCGTGCGCCGCATTCCGCCGGGACGCGTCGCGTCGTACGGTGAAGTCGCCAGGCTGGCCGGGCGCCCGCGTGCCGCGCGCGCCGTCGGCAACATCATGCGCGGCTGCGGCCGTCCGGACGTTCCGTGCCACCGGGTGATTGCCGCCGGCGGGCGGCTCGGCGGCTACGGCGGCAGCGAAGTGCTGAAGCGATCGCTGCTCGTGGCGGAGGGCATCGTCGTGTCGGGCTCCAGGATCCGCGAGCTCGAGCGGGTGCGCTGGCGGCCGGGCCGCCGGCGCCCTGAACGCTGAACCCTGAACGCTGGACCCTGAACCCGCTTTTCCGCGTATCTCCTTACGTGGCCGCCCCAAAGCAACGCGCCCCCATCCCCTTCCCGTCTAAGGACATGACGGTGGATCTTGTTGCGAGCATCCAGGCGGGAGACGTCGACGCGTTCGAAGCCCTCTATCGGCAGCACAGCGCGAAAATCTACACGCTGGCGAGCCGGATGGCCGGCTCACCCGAAGACGGCGAAGACCTCCTCCAGGAAATCTTTCTGCAGGCCTACCGGAAGATCGGCAGCTTCAAAGGAGACTCGGCGCTCGGTACGTGGCTCTACCGCCTGGCGCTCAACCATTGCCTGGATTACGTGCGAAGCCGGCGGGCGAAGATGAACAAGCTGACCGACACGCTGGACGCGGAAACGTCGTTCGAGCCGGCCGCGCGGCGCGACACGCCGATTGCGCGGATGGACCTCGAGCGCGCCGTCGAGCGGCTGCCGGAGGGATGCCGCGAGGCATTCGTGCTGCACGACGTCGAAGGGTTCGATCACAAGGAAGTCGCCGACCTGCTGGGCATTGCGGAAGGGACCTCGAAGTCACAGGTGTTCAAAGCGCGGCTGAAGCTGCGCGGGTTTCTTGGCAAACGGTAATGCATCCGAACGAAACGACCTTGAACGAATATGCCGATGGCTCCCTCGGCGCCGCCGAGCGGGCCGGCGTCGAACAGCACCTCGCAGCCTGCGCGTCGTGCCGGCAACTCGTCGACGACCTGCGCGACATCCTGCGCGCGACCGGCGAGCTCGAACCGCTCGACGCTCCGGTGCGCGCGTGGCCGCGTCTCGAACGGGCGATCCGGATGGAGCGCGAGCACGCGACGCGCGTGACGGCCGGACCGCACTCGGGAGATGCGGTCAGCGATCCGGCCGACGCCGGATCCTACCGAACGTATGCGACGTGGCTCGCCGCCGCCGCGGCCCTCGTGCTGGCAGCCGTCGTCGGCATGCGCTACACGCCCGTGCGCCGCGCTGAGGCCCCGGCCGTGGCGCCGGCGGGCGCCACCGCGTCTGCCACCGCAGGGGGGGCGGCCGAGTCGATCGAGACCGAACTCCGTCAGGCCGAAGCGCACTACGAGAATGCCATCAAGGGGCTCGAGGCGATCGCGACCACCGAACGGAGCGAGCTCGATCCACGGACCGCGGCGACGCTTCAGAAGAACCTCGCGGTCATCGACCAGGCGATCAGCGAAAGCCGCGCGGCGGTGCGCTCGGAACCGGCCAGCGAACCGGCGCAGCAGAGTCTCATCGAAGGATTCAAGGCGAAGATCGGGCTGCTGCAGGACACCGTGGCACTCATCAACGAGATGCGCAAAGGCAACGAGGCGGGAGCGGCGCGGATCGTCTCCGGTCTCAAACAGAAGGGCAACTGACATGCGACGCACAGCATCGTTCGTGATGGCCGGACTCGTCCTCGCGGCAATGCCCGCCGGGGCCCAGGAGGGCGGGCACCGGATCGTGCTCCGCGATCTGGTCCGCACGTTCGGGCCGGGGGCTTACCAGGGACGCAACAACGGCCCTGAGCAGACCGAGCGCTTCTCGCGCAAGGTCAAGATCGGCCGCGACGGCCGCTTCAGCCTCTCCAACATCGCCGGCGACATCGTCGTGACCGCCGGCTCGGGCGACGAGGTCTCGATCGAGGCGGTCAAGCGGACGCGCGGCGACAGAAGCGAACTGGCGCGCGTGCAGATTACCGTCGACGAGCGCGGCGGACGCGTCGACGTTCAGACCGATCACGAGCAGAACCGCCGCGATCGGAACGGACGGAGCGACCATGTTTCGGTCGACTACACCGTGAGCGTTCCCGTATCGGCGTCGGTCGACCTGCATTCGGTGTCGGGCACGATCAAGGTGACCGGCGTCCACGGCTCGCTGCGCAGCGAGACCATCAGCGGGGACGTGACGATTACCGATGCGCCGAAGCTGGAGAGCGCCAAGACCGTTTCGGGCGACGTGACCCTCAGCGGCATCACGACCGACGGCGACCTGACCGCGTCGAGCCTGAGCGGCAACGTGCGGGCGAAGGGGCTCAAGGCGCGCGGCGTGGACGTGGGCTCGGTCAGCGGCGACATCGCCGTCAGCGACGCGACGTGCGAGCGCCTGGGTGTGAAGACGGTCAGCGGCGCCGTCGAATACGCCGGGGGGATTGCCAAGGGCGGACGCTACGAGATCAACGCGCACTCGGGGACCATCCGGCTGCTGCTCACGAACCCCGCGGGCTTCGAACTGAACGCGAACAGCTTCAGCGGGTCGATCCGCTCGGAGCTGCCGCTGACCATCGGCGGCCCTGCCGCGCAGCCAGGCGACTCGCCGCGGAACCGCCGCGGCCCGCTCAGCAACCACTCCATGCGCGCGACCTACGGCGACGGCAGCGCGACCGTGGTCGTGCGCACATTCAGCGGCGACATCATCATCAGCAAGCGCTAGCCAGCCCAGCCGTGAATGCGTGGCACCCGCATTGCTCGTCCTCGGTATAATTAGCGGCGGGACACGGGCGTTTATTTGGAGGCCAGCATGAAGCGAATGGTTCTCGTGGGGGCTCTGGTCGGTGCGTTTGCAGCCAGCACCGCCTTCGCGCAAACGACGGAAGCGAAGAAGCCGGCAATGAAAGCGTCCACCGACGGACAGGCCGGTCACACGGCGCCGAAGCCGCAGCCGCCGACGGCAACGGCTGCCACTGCGCCCGACGGGGCGTTGGCCCTCGGCTCCGTGCACATTCCCAAGAGCGTGAAGGCCGACGGCAAGGCGCTGGCGGCCGGCACCTATCAGGTGCGTCTGACGCCGGACACGGCGAGCCCCGCCGCCAAGGGGCAGACCGGATCGCTCGAGCGCTGGGTCGAGTTCGTGAAGGGCGGCAAGGTCGCGGGCCGCGAGGTGGTCACGATCATCCCGCAGGCCGAGATCGCGCAAGTCCAGAAGGACGCGCCGCCCAAGGCCAATTCGTCCAAGATCGAGACGCTCAAGGGCGGCGATTACATGCGGCTGTGGATCAACAAGTCCGGCAACCACTACCTCGTGCACTTCCCGGCCTAGCTCGACTCGCGCGTCATGGCTGAGGGTCGACGGCAACAGCCGTCGGCCCTTTTCTTTTTCCTTATAATCGTCGCCATGACGAAGCACGCGCTGCTCCCCGCTCTGCTCGCTCTGTCCCTGATCGCCGTCGCCTCCGCGCAGCGGCCCGCCAACGCTCCGGCAACCGCGCCGGCCGGCAAGGCGCCGGACACCGTGCTGCTCGAAGAGCTGACGTGGGCGGAGGTGCGCGACCTGATCAAGACCGGCACGACCACCATCATCGTCGGCACGGCCGGGACCGAACAGAAGGGCCCGCACATGGTCGACGGCGAGCACAAGTTCGTCATGGAATACACGGGTGAAAAGATCGCGCGCGCGATCGGCAAGACGCTCTTCGCGCCGGTCGTGACCTACGTGCCCGAAGGCAGCTGGGAAAACCCGACCGGTCACATGGCCAAGCCGGGCACGATCACGCTGCCCGACGATCGCTTCACCGACCTCCTCGTCAATGCCGGCCGCAGCCTGAAGGCCGGCGGCTTCAAGACGATTCTCTTCATCGGCGAGTCCGGCGGCAACCGCAACGGCATGCGCGACGCGGCGCTGAAGTTGAACGACTTGTGGAAGGCCGACGGGATCGCGCGGGCGTTCTGGATCGACGACTACTACACCAAATCGCACGCCGAGCAGAACGTCTACGTCACGCAGCACGTCGGCATTCCGGCCGACCAGATCGGCGGCCACGCCAACATTCTCGACACCTCCGAGCTGCTCTTCGTCAACCCGAAACACATCCGCCGCGCCAGGCTGGCCGGCAACGACTACGAGAACAACGGCGTCAGCGGCAACAACCAGTCGAAGTCGACGCCGGAGCTCGGCAAGGCGTTTCTCCAGATCAAGATCGACAACGCCGTCGCGCAGATCAAGGCGCTCATGGGCGGCACCAGCACGAGGCAGCAGTCCGAGGCGCCGGGGGAAGCGGGCGGCGCCGGTCGTGGTGGACGTGGCGGCGGCCGCGGGCAGGGCGGCCGCGGCGGTGCGCAAGGCGCGAACGCAGAACCACGAACGCCAGCCGCCACCATGCTGACCGCCCCGGCCAGCAAGACGCCGACGCAGGCGCCCGACACGGTCTTCATCGACGAGCTCACGTGGGAAGAAACGCGCGACGCGATGAAGGGGGGCAAGACGACCGTGATCGTGCCGACCGGCGGGACCGAGAAGAACGGATACCACATGGTGATCGGCAAGCACAATTACGTCGTCGCCTACGCGGCGAACGTGATGGCCCGGCGCCTGAAGAACGCGCTGGTGGCCCCCGTGCTGCAGTACGTCCCCGAGGGCGATCCGGATCGGCAGAATGCCGGCGCGATCTCCGTCCCCTCTCCGGCGTACGACATGATCCTCGACGCCGCCGCGCGCAGCCTCAAGGCCCATGGCTTCACCGACATCCTGTTCATCGGCGACAGCGGTCCCAATCAAGCCGGCATGACGAGCGTCGCGAACAAGTTGAACGAGGAGTGGAAGGACGCCGGCACGAAAGTATTCGCCCTCACCGGGTACTACGAGGACGGACGCGAGCACTACCGCGCGTGGCTCGAAGCCGCCTACGGCTACGACGATGCGACGGTCGGCAGCCACGCGGGGATCTCCGATACGTCACAGATGCTGTTCGTGAAGCCGGCGGGTGTCCGGAAAGATCAGATCACGCCGTGGGGCGGCCCGCAGGACTCCGGCGTCTCGGGCGACCCCGTCAAGAGCACCGCCGACATCGGCAAGATGGGGATCGAGTTCAAGGTCAACGCCGCGATCAACCAGTACAAGCTGCTCAAGAACCCGCCGCAACGCGGCCGCGGGCGGGGCCTCTAAGCTTTCGTACTTCGAACATCGTACTTCGTACTTCGTACTCCGTACTTTTCAAACGGCCATCACGTCGAACTGCTCGTGATGCAGCTGGACGTCGGCCCTGACCGTGACGTCCTTGCCGATCGACTGACGCAGGTCCTTCAGCACCCCGCTCTCCTCTTCTTTCAACGCGCGCGCGATGTCGGGGTTCACGCGCAGCAGGAGGCGCCGGCCGTTGATGTCGGGGCCGACCTTCTTCACCTCGTTGAGAATCTCGTAGCAGATGGTCGCGCTGGACTTGATGACGCCGGTGCCGGCGCAGTACGGGCACGGCTCGGTCAGCACGCGCTCGAGGCTCTGCTTCACGCGCTTGCGCGTGATGATCACCAGGCCGAAGTCCGAGACCTGCAGCGCCTTTGACGGCGAGCGATCCTTGCGCAGCTCCTGCTCGACCGCCTGGTAGACCTTCTGCCGGTTCTTGCGGTCCTCCATGTCGATCAGGTCGAGGACGATGATGCCCCCGAGATCGCGCAGACGGATCTGGCGGACGATCTCCTTGACCGCCTCGAGGTTGGTCTTGACGATCGTGTCTTCGAGCCGCCCGCTCGTCTTCTTGCCGACGAAGCGCCCGGTGTTGACGTCGATCGCGACCAGCGCCTCGGTCTGGTTGATGACGATCGAACCGCCCGATTTCAGGTAGACCTTGCTCTTCAGCGCCTTGTCGATCTCGGCCTGGACGCCGTACTCGTCGAAGATCGGATACGGCTTCGAGTAGAGCTTCACCTTCGGCGCCAGGCTCGGCATGATGCGCTCGATGAGCTCGAGGACGCGCTGGTACTCCTGCGCGTTGTCGATGCGGATCGCCTGGAAGTCCTCGGTCAGCAGATCGCGCAGCAGCCGGGCGACAATGCTCTGCTCCTGAAAGAGGACGGCCGGGGCGCGCGACGACTCGTTGCGCTGCCGCATCTCGGTCCAGATCTTGTGGAAGGCATCGAGGTCCCCGAGGATGTCTTCCTTCGGCCGGCCGCCGGCGGCCGTGCGAATGATGACGCCGCCGGTAAAGCCGTTCGCCTCGCGGAACTCGCGCACGATGCCGCGCAGCCGGGCGCGCTCCTCGCGCGATTCGATCTTGCGCGACACGCCGATGTGATCCACCGTCGGCATGAACACCAGGAATCGACCCGGCATCGTCACGTGCGACGTCAGGCGCGCGCCCTTGGTCCCGAGCGGCTCCTTGACGACCTGGACGACGATTTCCTGGCCTTCCTTGAGCAGCTCCTCGATCTTCTGCGTCGGGCGGTCCTGGCGATCGCGCTCGGGCCGGCCCTTGTGGCCGCCACCGCCGCTGCCGTTGCCGGAAGCGGCCCCCTCCTCGTCGTCATCGCCGGCGAGCTTGTCGAACTCGACGAGCGTGTCGATGACGTCGGCAACGTAGAGGAAGCCGTCGCGCTCGAGGCCGAGGTCGATGAAGGAGGACTGCATGCCGGGCAGCACCTTGGAGACGCGGCCCTTGTAGACGTTGCCGACGACGCCGCGGTGGCGTTCGCGCTCGACGAAAATCTCCGCGACGAGGTCGTCTTCGAGGATGGCCACCATGGTCTCGTGGCCGTTGGAGGAGACGATCATCTCCTTGTTCATCACGAATCTCCCGCGGCCGTTGGCCGCGTATTAATTCGTGAATCTGCGCATGCGGACGTTGAGCACCAGCCCGAAGCCAGCGAGGGTCGCGATCATCGACGATCCTCCGTAGCTCATGAGCGGAAGCGTCAGCCCTTTGACGGGCGCCAGTCCTGCCGACATGGTGATGTTGTAGACCACCTGGAAGGTGAAGCTGGCGAGCACGCCAAGCACGAGGTACGATCCGAGCCGGTCCTTGGCCAGCCGTGCCGCCTCGAGCGCGCGCAGAATCACAAACAGATACAGACCGAGCGCCACCAGGACGCCCGCAAAACCCTGCTCCTCGGCCAGCACCGAGAAGATGAAATCGTTATGAGCGACCGGCAGGAAACGCAGTTGCCCCTGCGTCCCCTTCTTGAAGCCTTTGCCGGTGAGGCCCCCCGAGCCGACGGTGATGCGCGCCTGGATCTGCTGGTAGCCGGCGCCTTTCGCATCCTGTGACGGGTCGAGGAACGTCGAGACACGGGATTTCTGGTAGTCCTTGAGCGCGAACTTCCACGCGACGGGCGCCGCGAGAAGCAAACAGAGGAACATCAGCCCGAAGATGCGCATGCGCATCCCGGCGAGGTAGGCGATCGCGAAGAAGACCGGCAACAGCGTCACCGCCGTGCCGAGATCCGGCTCTTTCGCGATGAGCGCGAGCGGAATGGCCGTGAGCGCGCCGCCGATGGCGAGGTCGGTCCACGACGGCGTGCCGCGGTTCTCGCCGTAAAACTTGGCGAGCACCAGCGCGACGCCGATCTTGGCGAACTCGGACGGCTGCAGGTTGAAGATCCGGAGCGGAATCCAGCGCCGCGCGCCCATCTGCACCATGCCGAAGAACAGCACGTAGAGCAGCAGCGCGCACAGCCCGATGAAGATCAGGTGCGACTTGTCGGTGAAGGTGCGGTAATCGAGCGTCAGCATGAAGACCATCGCGCCCAGACCGAGCACGATGGCGTAGAGCTGCGTGATGTACAGGCGCGACATGGAGCGGGTCGGGTCTGCGGTCGTGCTGTTGATCATCACCACGCCGAGCGCGCAGAGCGCGAGGATGGCGATGACCAGCGCCCAGTCGATGTGATGGTAGAGCCGTCGCTCGAACACTTCTAAGTTCTCACTTCTAACTTCTAACTTTTAACTTCTAACTCTTCTACTGCCCGCCGACCGGCGCAGCTGCCGACTTCCTGGCGTACGGGTCCTTGTAGTCCAGCCGCAATTCGTCGTGAGTCGGAGGCGGCGGCAGGGGTCGCCCATCCTTCTTGGCGAAGAACGTATCGAGGATGTGATGCGCGACCGCAGCCGCGTTCGGGCCGTGAATACCGTGCTCCAGGAAGACGACACCGGCAACCTGGGGGTTGTCGCGCGGCGCAAAGAAGACGAACCATCCGTTGTCGCGCAAATCCTTGGTCGTGACGCCCCGCGCGTTCGCCGCCAACCGGCCCGTGTTTGAAATCACCTGCGCGGTCCCGGTTTTTCCGGCGATGTCCTTGCCGACAATCCGCGCGCGACCGCCGGTGCCGCCACCGTTCACCACCCCCCACATGCCGTCGCGAATCGCCTGCAGCTTGGCCGGGGCGATCTCGATATGCGTCTGCGGCGGCGGCATCGGCACCGGCTTCCAGCCGTTCCCTTCGTCGACCGCCTTGAGCAGATGCGGCGTCACGCGCGTGCCGCCGTTGGCGAGCGTCGCCATGTACACCGCCATCGACACCGGCGTCACCGCGACCGCGCCCTGGCCGATGCCGACCGAGATCGTCTCGCCGGCATACCACTTCTCGTGCATCTTCTCGCGCTTCCACTCGGTCGACGGCACGAGCCCCTGCACTTCGTTCGGGAGATCGATGCCGCTCTTCACGCCCAACCCGAGCGCCGTCGCCCATTTGTTGATCTTGTCGATGCCGACCATGTTCGCGACGGTATAGAAATAGACGTCGCACGACTGCTCGATTGCGCGCCGCAGATCGATCGTCCCGTGACCGCCTTTCTTCCAGCACGCGAACGAGCGGCCGTAGAAGTTGGCGTGCCCGGCGCAGCTGGCGTGGAAATCGGGTGTGATGATCCCTTCCTCGAGCCCGGCGAGCGCCACCGCCATCTTGAAGGTCGAGCCCGGCGAATACTTGCCCTGAATCGCGCGATCGTTGAGCGGCCGCAGTTCGTCGCTGTTGAGCGAGGCCCAGGTCGCGCGATCGACGCCGGCGGCGAAGACGTTCGGATCGTAGGCCGGAATACTCGTGAACGCGAGGACGTCGCCGTTACTCGGATCGAGAACGACCGATGCGCCGTTGAACCCCGACGCCTTGAACGCATCCTCAACGCTCTTCTGCAGGTCGGCATCGATCGTCAGCTGCAGGCGCTTGCCTTCCGTCGGCGGATCCTCGTCGAGTACCCGGATTTCCCGCCCGACGCTGTTGACCACCACCCGCTTCGCCCCGTCGGCGCCCATCAGCAGGCTGTTGTAGACCTTTTCGATCCCCGCCTGTCCGACGATGTCGCCGCTCTTCAGGCCGTCACCGTCGGTCACTTGCGAGTCGTTGACTTCGCCGACGTAGCCGAACAGATGGGCCGCCATCGCTTCCGGATACTTGCGCGTCGGTACGGGCTCGACGAGGATGTCGGGCAGTTCGAAACCGAGGCTATGCGCTTTCACCGCGGCGACCTGCGCGAGCGTCGCATCCTGCACGACCATGATCGGCCGGTAGGACGGCTCGCGGCGGTGGCGCTCGACGATCTGCCTGACATCCTTCTCGTCGATCCCGAGCGTCTCGGCGAGGAGGCGCACGGTGCGGTTCAGGTCCTTGGTGTGCTCGCGGACGATGGAGATGCTGAAGGAGCGGCGGTTCAAGACCAGCACGTTCAAGTCGCGGTCGAACACGATTCCGCGTGGCGCGCGCAGCGCCAGCGTGCGCTGATGGTTGTTCTCCGCCATCTCCTCGAACTTCGCATGCTGCACGACCTGCATCACCCAGAACCCGACGGCGAGCACCGTGAAAATCGCGATGATCGCGTACTGCAGGATGGAGAGACGGATCGTGACGCCGCGCCGGTCTTCAGCCATGACGATTCATTTTACGATGTCATCGGCGCAGGCGGGACTTCCCCGCGCGACGCCGTTCCACCGCTCCAGGTAAAAGCTCGGCCAGCTGAAACGCGACGACCCCGACGACGGCGTTGGCGGTCGCCTGGCCGGCGACCGCCGCGTAGGGCTCGCCAAAATGCCGCAGGTCGAGCAGCACGTACAGCCCCATGAACACCACCGCGTGCAGCACCGTCGCGCCGAAAAAGACGACGAACCGCGGCAGCGACGCCGTGACGATGAACTGCGTGCCGATGATGCCGGCCAGAAACCCCACGAGCGTTTTCGCCAGGCCGCCGATCCCGATCACGCTGCTCGACAGTGCGTCCTGCGCCAGCCCCGCGAACGTCCCCGACAACAGGCCGGCCGCCGGGCCGGACGTCAGCGCGACGTAGACCACGACGACGAGCACGAGATCGACGGCGACCGATCCCCGCACGAGAAAGCGCGCGGCCGTGGTCTGCAGGGCGAGCGCCACCGCCACCGCCAGAATCACCCCGACGGCCTTCACTCCGAGACGCCTTGGGCCGCTTCGCGCGCCGGCGTCGGCGTCAGCACGACCAGCACTTCCTCGAGCGACCGGAAATCGACCGCCGGCTTGATCGTGATCCGCTTGTACGCGCCGCCGGACCGCTCGACCGATTCGATCTGCCCGATCACGAAGCCCTTGGGGTAGATCCCGTCGATGCCGGACGTCACCACGACGTCGCCAACGACGATGTCGAACACCTCCGACACGTATTCCATGCGCAGCCGGTCGTCCCCGCCGCCGACGACGACGCCTTGCGCGCGCGTCCGCTCGATGATCGCGCCGGCCGCTGCGTTCCGGTCGATGAGCAGCTGGACCTTCGCCGAACGCATGCTCGGCACCACGAGGCGTCCGACGACCCCGGCGGGCGCGATGACCGACATGTCGGCCCGCACGCCGTCGCGCGTCCCCTTGTCGATCGTCAGCGTGCGGAAATCTGGAGATGCCGCCGCGCCGATGATCTCCGCGGCGACGGTGTTCAGTTTCACCTGTTGGCGCAGGCCGAGCAGATTCTCGAGACCGCGGGTCCGATCCGCCAGGGCGCGCTGCTCCTGTACGGCGACCTGCGCCGCGGCGAGGTCGCGCTTCAGCGTGTCGTTCTCGGCCTTGACGTGGCGCAGGCCGATGTACCCCGTCCACAGGCTGCGGATGCCCAGAAACCCTCCGGACAGGCCGCGCTGCACTTCCGAGAAGATGCCGAAGGTGACCGACTCGATCACCGGCACGCCCGACTTGGAATTGACCTGTGCGGAAACGAGCAGGATCTGCCCCAGGGTGACCGCGAGGAACAGATAGCCGGACCGCTGACGGATGTCCAGAATGGCCATAAGGGGCGGCGGGCTAGTCGATCGAGATCTTTCTCAACAGGTTGAAATCCGAAAGCATCTTGCCGGCGCCGAGCACGACCGAGGACAGCGGATCCTCGGCCATCGCCAGCGGCAGGCCCGTTTCCTCCCGCAGACGCTTGTCGAGGTTCTTCAGCATCGAGCCCCCGCCGGTGAGCACGATTCCGCGGTCCACGATGTCGGCCGACAGCTCGGGCGGCGTACGCTCGAGCGCGACGCGCACCGCGTCGACGATGACGTTGACCGTCTCGGCCAGGGCTTCACGGATCTCCTCGTCGGTGATGGTGATGGTCTTCGGGACCCCTTCGATCAGATGGCGCCCCTTGATCTCCATCGTCATCCGCTCTTCGAGGGGAAAGGCGGAGCCGATCTCGATCTTGATCGCTTCGGCCGTCCGCTCGCCGATGAGCAGGTTGTACTGCTTCTTCACGTACTGGATGATCGCCTCGTCCATCTCGTTGCCGGCGACCCGCACCGCCTTGCTGTAGACGATGCCCGCCAGCGAGATGACGGCGATGTCGGTGGTGCCGCCGCCGATGTCGACGATCATGTTGCCCGACGGCTCGGTGATGGGCATGCCGGCGCCGATCGCCGCGGCCATCGCTTCTTCGACCAGGTGCACCTCGCTCGCCTTCGCGCGGTAGGCGCTGTCCTTCACCGCACGCTTTTCCACCTGCGTGATCTCGGAGGGCACGCCGATGACGATCCGCGGTCGGACCCAGACGTTGCGGTTGTGCGCCTTCTTGATGAAGTAGGTCAGCATCTTCTCGGTGACCTCGAAGTCGGCGATGACGCCGTCCTTCATCGGCTTGATGGCGACAATGTTTCCGGGCGTCCGGCCGAGCATGTCCTTGGCATCCTTGCCGACCGCCTCGACGCGCCCGGTGACCTTGTTGATGGCCACTATCGAGGGCTCGTTGACCACGATCCCCTTGCCGCGGGCGTACACGCACGTGTTGGCCGTACCCAGGTCGATGGCCAGGTCACTCGAAAACAGCGAAAGCATCGAACGAAGACTCACTCGGGACTCCTATAGTCGTTGATCATTGGTCGTGAGTCGTTGGTCGTGATGTGCAGTCGTGTGCAGGACGAACGACTCAAGACAAATGACTAACGACTACCTACGTATCGGCGGGAGCGATGGCGGCCTGAATACCGTTCTTCCCCGATTCTTTGACCGCGTACATGGCCTTGTCCGCGGCCTGCATCAGTTCCTCGGATGAGGCGGCCACGTCGGGCAGCGTGGCAACGCCCACGGAGGCTGTGAGATGGATATCCAGCTGATCCCCGGCGAGGAACCGATAGGCCGCCAGGCGCTCGCGGATGCGCTCGCCGACCGCGAACGCGCCCTCCCCGCCGGTGTCCGGCAGCACGAGGGCGAACTCGTCGCCGCCAAAGCGCGCGACGACGTCCGTTTCCCGCGCGCTGTTGCGGATGACGGCGGCCGCTTCCACCAGGGCCCGGCTGCCGTAGAGATGCCCGTGCGTGTCGTTGACCGTCTTGAACCCGTCGAGATCGATGAACAGCAACGACAGCGGCCGGCCGCTGCGCGAGGCGCGCTTGGTTTCGCGCCGCAGCACCAGGTTGAGGTAGCGCGAGTTGTAGAGGTGCGTCAGATCGTCGGTGACCGACAGCGCCTCCGCGCGTTTCAGCAGCAGGGCGTTGTCGAGGGCGACCGACGCCGGTTCGAGCAGCATCCGGACGGCGCGGAGCATGCTCGGCGCCAGTTGCGGCTCGCGCGCCGACGGCTGACGATCGAGCGCGACGAGCGCTCCGACGCGGCGGCCGCGGCAGCCAAGCGGAAATGCGACGACCGCGCCCACGGACGGATCGGTCACGCGCGTGTCGTGGGTCAGGTCGGCGGTCACGAATTCCTGGCCGCGCTGCATCACCCACTCGGCGATCGCGTAGATCGCGGGTCCCATGTCGGGTGTGAGGCCGCGATCGGCGAGGACGGAGAGCTCGCCCGAGAGATCCGCGGAGACGACGGCCCAACAGGGGGCAGGGACCCACGTCGCGGCGCGCTCGACAATCACCTCGGCAATCTTGTGGGGCTCGAGCGTGACGTTGACGGCGCGGACGATATCGATCAGCGCGTCGCGCCGCTCGACGCGGCTGCGCAGCGCGCGCTGAAACACGCGCAGGCGTGAGGACAGATCCAACCCGGGCGTCGAGAGCGAAATCTCGCTCGCGCGGCGCAGCTTGGATCCGCTCCGGCCGGCGGGACCGACCGCCTGGAACAACGCGACCGGCATCCGTGGGGCTCGACTGGCTGAAGACATCAGCTAAGTGCTTCTATCCTCTGCGAATATAGCACATCGTCCTCTTGTAAGTGCTTGCCACGTCGCAAGTTCCTAGCCTAAAATGAAAGTTTCCAAGGTGCCTCAATGACGATGCTCGATAGGATGCGCCGCCACAGGGACTGGCTCAAGTGGAGCCTTGGCCTGGTGTGCGTCGCGTTTGTCCTTTT
>Ga0310810_10004319_pt1 | contig 15689 bp, 13 predicted proteins | sample NCmetagenome_FD_207641 | JGI IMG/M metagenome (GOLD analysis project Ga0310810, IMG submission 207641) | Soil microbial communities from experimental microcosm in Duke University, North Carolina, United States - NC | ecosystem: Engineered > Artificial ecosystem > Soil microcosm > Unclassified ...
TTAAGGAATACTTGGAAGTTATGGCTCTCGCGCCATCGCGCCTTGAAGTACTTGCTGTCATCTTGCCGCACCATCCCCTATCTGATTGGATAGAGTAAAAAACTGTCAGGATAGACCGTGCGCGCTCGCCCAACCTGTGTTAAACAAGTAGAACTCACTACGAGGGGTGTGAGTTGAATCCACGGCTGGTGGTGATTGCCGGACCATTGAAAGAATCCACGTTCGCCTTGCCCGCGAGCGAAGTATCTGTTGGTAGAGACTCGTCCAACGTTTTTGCCATTCCTGACCCGTCCGTTTCCCGCCGTCACTGCCTGGTTACACAAGACGTCAAAGGCTTCAAGGTCCGCGACCTCGAGAGCCGCAACGGAACCCTGGTGAACGGTGCCCCGGTCCAGGACCAATACCTCAATCACGGCGATCAGATCACCGTAGGCGACACTGTCCTTCTGTTCCTGCTCGGGGAAACTGATGAAGCCATGGCCCTGGGAACCGTTGAGTTCGAGGACAGCACTTCGGAATTTCCCACTATCCGCCTGCGCCCCTCTGACGTCCTCTATCTGCAGCCCGACAAGATTCTCAGTGAACTCCCCGCCACTTCGCGCCTGGCCCGCAACCTTAATGCGCTGCTCAAGATCAGCCGTGTGGTCCATTCCATTAAAGAACTGCAGGCTCTTCAGTCGGAGATTCTTACTCTGATCTTCGAAGTATCTCCCGCTGAGCGCGGAGCAATTCTGCTGAACGGTCACGGAACTGGCTTTGACTCAATCTTCGGCCGAACCCGCCGTGCCGCCGACGCCGCTCCCATCCGTGTCAGCCGAACCATCGCCAATCAGGTGGTTAAGCAGGGCGTAGCTGTTCTCGGCAGTGACATCGCCGCGGGAACCGCACTCGCCGGCGTCGAGAGCCTGATCGCTACCCTCGCGCGCTCCCTGCTCTGTGTTCCTCTTCTCTATTTCGATAAAGTGATTGGCTGTATTTATCTCGACTCCACCAATCCCACCGCCCGCTTTGACGAAGACCATTTGCAGCTTATTACTGCAATTGCCGGAATCTCGGCCGTAGCCCTCGAGAATGCTCGGCAGCTGGATTGGCTGGTTCAGGAAAACCAGCGCCTCAATAGCGAGATCAACCTTGATCACAACATGATTGGAGATAGCCCGCGCATGAGAGAGGTCTATCAGTTCCTGGCTCGTGTGGCTCCCACCGATTCGACCGTTCTGATCGGTGGTGAGAGCGGAACCGGAAAAGAACTGGTCGCTCGTGCTATCCATCGCAATAGTCCGCGCGCTGAAAAGCCCTTTGTCGCCATCAATTGTGCCGTGCTCACTGAGACTCTGCTCGAAAGCGAGTTGTTCGGCCACGAAAAAGGCTCTTTCACCGGCGCCATCGCCCAGAAGAAAGGCAAGCTGGAGGTTGCCAGCGGCGGCGTGGTCTTCCTCGATGAGATTGGCGAGCTCGCTCCCATTCTCCAAACCAAGTTGTTACGTGTCATCCAGGAGCGCGAATTTGAGCGCGTGGGCGGAACGCGCCCCATTTCTATTGATATTCGTTTGATTGCCGCCACCAACCGGGATCTTCTCGAAGCCGTCAAGACGGGTACCTTCCGCAAGGATCTGTATTACCGGCTGAATGTCGTGTCATTGACAATGCCAGCTCTGCGGGAACGCAAGGAAGATATCCCTCTGCTTGCCGCTTATTTCGTCAACAAGCATGCCTCGCGCTGCAAGGTCAAACAAAAGGCTCTCTCGGAACCGGCTCACGCCTGTCTTCTCAATTACGATTGGCCCGGAAATGTTCGGGAACTCGAGAACGCTATTGAGCGCGCCCTGGTACTCAGCCCCTCTGAACTCATCCTGCCCGAAGATTTGCCGGAGTCAGTACTCGAGCGCGCGACTCCGGCAGGAATCGCCGGGGCGAAGTATCACTCTCAGGTCAAGGAAGTTAAGAAACAGTTGATTTTATCTGCGCTGGAAGAAACCAACGGGAATTTCACCGAAGCGGCCAAGGTCTTGGGTCTTCATCCGAACTATCTACATCGCCTTATTCGGAATCTTGACCTGCGTGCCGAGCTTCGCCTCGGGAAAAGAGCGTAACTATCTCTCAGGCCCCTTCTCCTCCGCGGGCGCCTCGTATTTGTGTTCCAGTTGCTCAAGGGCCTTATTCAATTCCGTCACGAGTTCCAGCAACCGCTTCGGATCTCTTTCGATGCTGGCTGCCGCAGACAGTTCTTTCCAGTCCTTTGCAACAAGGGCGTACATTGAACCTCCATGTGATTAGACGAATAGGGGTTGTGGCTTGCCCGGGGAAGGTGCAGTTTACGTGCCAACCGGGTAATTGCAGGCTTTTCAACAGGAAACTCACTTCCGTGCCTTCTCAGAATTTGTAATTACTTCACGCCCCGGCAAAGATTTCACGTCAAAAAGAGCAACAAACCCGCACACTCGCCACAATCGACCCGCATCCAAAACGCCGTGACTTCTATAACTATTCTCATACTCTGTTTTTGTCTCTTTCTGTCGGGCTGCACCGGGTGCTTCTCGAGCAATCCCGATCAGCTGCGGGAGAAGACCGCTGAAGCCACCTCAGAACTGAAACAAAACGCGAAAGCCGTAGCCCAAGGCGTACACGAGGGCTGGACTCGCGATCATCCTCTCGACCTGAATCACGCAACCAAAGAACAACTCTTGAGTCTGCCCGGCATGTCTACGGAAGGCGCGAATCGGGTCATCGCCACTCGTCCCTTCGCGAACACTCACCAGCTCGTATCTCGTCAGATTCTCTCGCAATCCGAATACGATCGCGTAAAGGACAGGCTGACTGTCAAACCTTGATTTCGATTGTTTTGCGAAGCGCCGCTACTTGCGAAGGCCGTAAAAGCTCATCAATTCCTTCACGTCGCGACGGTAAATGATGGAGAGCGCATACACTCGGAATATCGACGGAACTTCATTCTTGGTTTCAATCATCGACAGGCGCCCCGGTGATATTGCCAGCCTGCGATTTTTGTGCCTGGCTGCAAGCCGCAGGCTTGCAGCATGCACGTCGCGCAATGTCAGACCAAGCTCCTCGCGCACACTTCGCAGCTTTCGACCCCAATTTGGCATGTTCAGTTGCCGAATCCTCTCAAATAGGATAGACCAACTTCTCCTACATCGCCCGGAATGCTAGGAGAAGGAGAATGTACGTGGTGTGTGTGTCCAAACCCGATATGGGAATGACTGCGCGGCTCTTACTCCGGGACGCTCAACGAAGAGCCGAAGCTGAATCCCATTGTTTTTGGTGGACCTGGTCGGGATCGAACCGACGACCTCTTCCATGCCATGGAAGCGCGCTCCCAGCTGCGCCACAGGCCCACTCTCCGACGAGTCCGGCCCTTCAATTCTCGCTCACCCCCTGACCATAGTCAAACCGCGCTCCTCATTTTGTGCATTCCCGCGAAACTTAGTATCCTATTTTGCTGGCAACATTGCCGCATCTCATCGCGAAAGAAGATCATGAGCGCCCTTCGATGCTTCTTATCCGTACTCTTGTTCACCCTTGCCGCGACCCTTTTCACGCTGGCCCAGGCATCCCCTCAAGCCCCGGTCCCGTACGCCTCCGTGGCGCAAGTCAACGGCTTGCTCGGGAACTTGCAGCAGACTTCCCAAACCGTCGCGGTGGATCTTGCCAAGCTGCGCGTCGACAAGTGGAAGACCGACTCCAACATAAAAAAACAAGCTAACGCCGACGTGCAGTCGCTCATGCGTAATGTGCAGGATGCTCTGCCCAGTCTGATTGACGCGGTCCGCAATGCGCCTGAAGACCTTGCCGCAACTTTCAAGCTCTATCACAATCTCGACGCTCTCCACGATGTTCTGAGTTCCGTTGCCGAAAACGCCGGCGCCTTCGGTCCTCACGATCAATATCAATCGCTGGCCAATGATGCCAACAACGTCGACACGGTTCGTCGCGACCTGGCGGATCGTATCCAGAATCTGGCCGCCAGCAAAGAAGCTGAGTTGAGCCGTCTTCGCGCCGCACTCACCGCCGCGCAAGCCGCTCCTCCGCCTCCTCCGAAAAAGACGGTCATCGACGACGACGAAACTCCCAAACCCGTGAAAAAGAAAAAGCCAAAGACCAGCAAGCCGCCTGCGACCGCCCAACCTGCCTCGCAATCGGCGCCGCCACCCGCTGGGTCGCAGCAGCACTAGCTGCTGTCTCGCGCCGACATTCCACTCATGTATATGAAAATAAATAGTTTATATCTGGAACATACCTTGGCTATCTGGCGTCTATGTAATTAGGCTGGAGGTGGGCGAACTGACCTCAGGCCAACGGCGTATGCGTCTTTTTTTAGGCATTCTCTGCGCTGTGGAAAATCCTATAATAGGGGTCACGCCGTGAGAGTTCTGGCGGGAGCAACCACATTGGCTGATCTAGCGAGCGCAATTGGAATCCGCACTGCTGAAGATTCCATTCTCGCCGAATTAAAAGCTGGTTCGGAGCAGGCTTACGTCTGGCTCATCGGCGAATTCCATCAGCCAATCTACAGTCTGGTCTATCGCATCCTCAGCGATCCTTCCGACGCTGCTGACGTCACGCAGGAAGTTTTTTTGAAGGTCTTCCGCGGTATCAATCATTTCCACGGCGAATCCAGCCTCAAGACCTGGATGTACCGAATCGCGCTTCACGAGGCCGCCAATAGAAAACGCTGGTGGTTCCGTCATAAAGCGCGAGAGATGTCGATCGAACCCTTGGAGTATGAAACCGAGCAGGGCACCTCAATCTGTACCAGAGACCTGCTGGTGGACGGTGCAGAAAGCCCCTTCGACAACGTGGCTCACGAAGAGATTCGAGTTCGCGTGGAAGAAGAGTTGCAAAAGGTTCCTGAGCCCTATCGCACTACCGTCATCCTGCGCGATTTAGAAGAGCTGTCCTATGAAGAGATCGCCGAAATTACTGAAGTATCGTTGGGTACTGTGAAGTCCCGTCTGACGCGCGGCCGCGCCGCTCTAAAGCAGCGCCTCCTCCCGTACATACGCGAGTGCGGGACGGAACTCGGACTGCGGACGCCGCACGATGGCCATAAGAAGCCGCCGGTCTCCGCTTATCCCTCCCCCAGCGCTCGGGAAGTCGAGGTGACATCATGAATTGTGCGGAGGCTAAATCGCTGCTGTCGCCATATCTGGACGGAGCACTGACCGGCGCCCAGATGCTCTCCCTGAGCCGTCACATGAGAATTTGCGGCTCTTGTGAACACGAATACAAGTTGTTGCTGCATACCCAGAAGATTTTGTGCAGCGTGGGACGCAAGAAGGCGCCTCCCGACCTCAGTCTTCGACTCCGTGTAGCCATTTCTCAGGAAATCGCACAGGCTCGCCGTCCTTTGTTCGAAGGCCTGCGTGTCCGCGTCGAAAATGCTCTGCAGGCGTTCATGGTCCCAGCCACCGCTGGCTTGGTTTCGGCCGTCATCATTTTCGCCGCGTTGATGGGCTTCTTCGGCCTTCCCAATGTTCAGGCCATGAGCAACAACGACGTTCCCTTGATGCTGTACACCGACCCCGAACTGCAGTCTTCAGCATTCGGCACCACCGTGATGGGAACTGTGAACTCCGATTCTCTTGTGATCGAAGCCTATGTGGGAGCGGATGGAAGAATCGAAGATTATCGCATTCTCTCGGATACTGCCGAGTCGGAACAATTGCTGCCCCAGGTGAAGCAGCTCCTTATCTTCACTACGTTTCGACCCGCGACCGCGCTGGGCCGACCCATGCCTGGCCGCGCCGTCCTCTCGTTTTCCAAGATCAGCGTAAAGGGCTAGCCGCAACCCTGCCCGCTAGCCCTCCATGCAGCCTTTCACCTCGCTCAGATTTTTTTGGGTAAGAGCAGGATCCCTGCGGGCTCTCCGCTTACAAATCATACTTCTTCATTAAATGCCTGAACGAGCGATACGAAATCCGCAGCGCATCCGCCGCCTTGGTCTGCACTCCGTTCGATTGCTCAAGCGCTGCTTGCAAAAGTGATCGCTCGATTTCGGCCACGTACTTTTCCATGTCGACGCCTTCCGGCAGCACTCCGCCATTCGAGCCGTGCACTCCCCCCGCGCCCACGCCCGCAGCGGCAGCCCTCGCCTTTGGTCGTTCCACCGGAATCTCGACATGAAGTTCCTCACTCGTCTCCATGGCCACGGCGCGTTCCACCGCATTCTCCAGTTGCCGCACATTGCCCGGCCACTCATAACCGCAAAGCGCCTCCAGGCTCTCTCCATTCACCCGCACGATGCTTTTGCCTGCGGCCGGCGCGTACTTCTTCAGAAAGTAATTCACCAGCAGCGGCAGGTCCTCGCTGCGATGGCGCAACGGTGGCACGGAGATCGGGATGACGCTGAGCCGGTAATAGAGATCTTCGCGAAACAGGTTGTCAGCAACATGCTTATCCAGATCACGATTGGTCGCCGCAATCACTCGGACGTCGATCGCGATTTCGCTTGTACTCCCCACTGGCCTCACCGTCCGCTCCTGCAGCACCCGCAATAACTTCACCTGCATCGCCAGGCTCATCTCGCTGATTTCGTCCAGGAAAACGGTTCCCCCGCCCGCCACTTCAAAAAGTCCCCGCTTGTTCTGGCTGGCCCCGGTAAATGCCCCCTTTACATAACCGAACAACTCGCTTTCCAGAAGTGTTTCTGGAAACGCTCCGCAGTTGATCGACACAAAGGGCTCCGCTGCGCGCGGCGAACAGGCGTGCACTGCGCGCGCCACCAGTTCCTTTCCTGTCCCGCTTTCCCCTTGAATCATGATGGTGCTGTTCGTGGAAGCGACTGTCCGTATGGTTTCTTTGAGCTTCTCCATCGCGGCGCTCACCCCCACGATGTTGTCGAGCGAATTGCGTGTCGCGGCATCACGTTTCAGCGCAAAATTTTGCCGGCTTAGGTTGACTCTTTCCAGTGAACGCCGGATCGCCAGCTTGATCTCGTCTACCAGTCCCGGCCCTTTACGGATGTAATCCGACGCCCCTCCCGCCTTAACCGCCTGCACCGCCGCTTCATAATCGTCCACCGCGGTAATCAGAATCACCGACGATTCGGGAGATACCTGGTGTGCATGCCGTAGCACTTCGATGCCATCGATCTTGGGCATCTTGATGTCGGTCACGATTACGTCGTATAGAGCGCCGTCAATTTTTCGCTTGGCGCCGTCTCCCGACGTTACCGTCTCGATCTTGTATCCTTCGCGACGCAGCGCGATGTCGAGCATTTCGCAAATCGACCGTTCATCGTCACATACCAGGATGTTAGGCATGGGCTCTCCTTTCGCCCGCTGCCGCCCGTACTTCCTCCACCGTCATCTGTCCGGAGCTCACCCCTTCATCATTGGCGCGACGGAGACGCAGGACAAATGTTGTCCCTTGCCCTTGTTTGGAACGCGCCCAGACTTTTCCTTCGTGCGCTTGCGCGATTTGATATACGATCGCCAGCCCCAACCCCGTGCCTCCCTCGAAACCGGATTGGAACGGCTCAAAGATCTTTTCGGTCTGCTGCGGTGTCATGCCTGGCCCGGTATCCGAGACGCTGACTTCCCACTCTTCGCCGGCCTTTTCGACCGAAACCGTAAGCGTGCCTCCCCCAGGCATCGCACGCACCGCGTTTTCGCAGAAATTCCAAAACACCTGCTTCAGCTTGTCGCCGTCACCGAGCACGCATGCATGATCGGCGGATAGGCGCCGCCGGATCACGATGCCAGTATTCTGCGTGATCAGCCTGTTTTGCAGCAGCGTTAGTGTGTCTTCCAGCAGCGGCAGCAGATCAACTTTATCTAGCTGATATTGCTTGTTGCGGGAATACGCCAGGAAATCGGTGATGATATTATTCAGCCGCTCCGACTCCCGCGTTACGATCTCCACCAGAGTGCGCTGTTCACTGGTCAGGCTGGAAACCGCCTCCAGCATCTGCACCGAACCTGCGATCGAGGTTAGCGGATTGCGAATCTCGTGCGCGATTGCTGCTGCTAGACGCCCAACCGCCGCAAGCCGATCTTGCATTCTTACTTCGCGCTCCAGTCTCCTTATTGCCGTCAGATCATCCAGGCTGTACACAAAGCCCAGCGGCTCACGGTCAGGAACAGTAAGCGTCGACACCCTGACTCGAAAGGTTCGCCGGAATCCATTGGCCGCAGCGTAGCGGACTTCGCTGTTTCCCTTTTGATTTCCCACATGTGGCAACGGATCGACGAACAACTCGCCAATCGGCTGCCCCAAAAGTTCGTTCTCGCTGTGGTCCAGCAGCTTTTCACCCGCGCTGTTGACCAGGGTAATGTGCCCATCGAGTCCTGTCGTGATGATGCCGCCGCTGATCGACTGAATAATGTTTTCGTGCAGGGCGCGCAAATCTTGCAATGCGCCGCTGGTATCCTGCAGTTCAACTCCAGTCTGGCGTAACTTGCTGACCAGTTTGGCCGCCAAGTAGGCAACCGTGATGTAGGCGAACAGATTGATAAAGATGATGCTCTGCAGCAGCTTCCAATCCAGCCGCGCCGTGCCGAACGACGGCAGCCATCCAAAATAGTTGAGTTCCAGGATTGCCCCGTATAGCAGGAACGAAAACGCTGCCATCAGGTATGCCCACACTCGTGGCAACAGGATGCACGCCACGATGATAATCAGCGGATAAAGAAAGTTGAAGGAACTGTCTACCCCGCCCGTGACTTCCACCAGTAAGCTGGTCAGCGTCAGATCAGTTAAGACTTGTACCGCCGATTGTGCGCGGTGTTCCCGCCAGAACGAGAGAAGAAGAATGTAGAACAGAGAAATCGCGTACCACAGAACCATCGTGCTGACGAACGGCCACACCGGCAGCGGCGTGGTCACGAACCGGCTTACCGCCAACTCGATCCCCAAAAGAAATGTGAGTACGATGATGCGGACTTTGACCAGCCATTCCAGCCATAACCGCTCGTCAAACATGGGTTGCATTTAGAATCCTGACCGTTTCCACCGATTCCGTGCTGCACGGGCCATGCCTGCCCTGGCGGAAGAGCTCTTGCTTGCGGAACCCCATTTCAGTGGCTCCGCAAGCTCTTGGCCTGGCTTAGCCCGCCAGTTTGGCAATCATCGAGAACAGTGGCATGTACAGCGAGATGACAATTCCGCCGATCGTGACGCCCAGCATGCCGATGATCATCGGCTCCATCATGGCCAGCAGGTCCTTGGTTGCTGCATCCACTTCTTCTTCGTAGAAATCGGCAATCTTCTGTAACATCGAATCCATCGCGCCCGTGGCTTCACCCACTCCGATCATCTGTGTCACCATGTTCGGAAACACTCCGGATTCCTTGAGTGGATCGACAATGGTGCGGCCCTCCTCGATCGCTTTCCGCACTTTCATCAGCGCTTCCTGAAGTACGGCGTTGCCTGACGTTCTGGCGGTGATTGCCAGACCTTCGAGAATCGGAACGCCTGAAGTAATCAGCGTTCCCAGCGTCCGCGTGAAGCGGGCAACCGCAATCTTCTTCAGCAGCACGCCGAGAACCGGCACTTTCAGCAGCACGGCGTCAAAGGCATATTCTCCTTTGGGGTGCTTGCGAATCTGCTTCAAGGCAAATACTGCCCCAACCCCGCCGATTATGAAGAACCACCAGAAGTGGCCGACGAACGCGCTCAATCCCATCACGACTCGAGTAGGCAGCGGCAGGGTTACTCCCAATCCGGAAAACAGGTTGGCAAAAATTGGCACCACCCATTTCAGCAGCGCGCCCACGATCAGGACCGCGATCGTCACCACCGAAACCGGGTAAATCAACGCCGACTTCACCGCGGCGCGCAGCCTCACGGCTTTTTCTACGTAGGTCGCCAGCCGCTGCAGAATGATGTCGAGGATACCGCCGGTTTCGCCCGCCTCGATCATGTTCGTGCTCAGGTCATCAAATACGTTGGGATATTGCCGCATCGCATTGGCCAGCGTGGAACCGCCTTCCACCGTCGTCCGAACCCCCGTCAGCGTCTTCTGAAAAGTCGGGTTCTCCTGGTTCGCCGCCAGGATCTCCAGACACTGCACCAGTGGCAGGCCGGCATCGATCATCACCGAGAACTGCCGGAAGAAGATCGCGATTTCCTTGGTCTTGACTTTGCCTGACCCGAACGTAGGCAGCGAGAATTCCTTGCCCTTCTCCCGGATTGACCCCGGCGTGATCCGTTCACGCCGCAGCTGTGCCGCGAGCGTCGCTTTGTTGACTGACGTGCGTTCTCCGCTGACTTTTTGCCCCCCGGCGTCTTTCCCTGAAAATGTAAAAACTGGCATGTCTGTTTCTCCTCGCTAGCTGCCTGACCGGCGCCTTGTTCTGTTTGCCGGTACTGGATCTTCCTCTTCCCGTGTTTCTGCCTACCGTTTCGCTGGAGCCGCTGCTTTCGCCATCGGCGCCGCGGTTCCACGGTTCAAAAGCCCGGTTCCCCGGCTGATCATTTCCTGCAGTTCCTCTGGCGAACTGGAACGCGATAATGCCATCTCCAGCGTTATCTGCTTCGTTAAGTACGCCGTCGCCAGGCACTGGTTCAAGGTCTGCATTCCGAATTTGTCCTGGCCGGACTGCATCGCCGAATAGATCTGGTGAATCTTGTCCTCTCGAATCAGGTTTCGAATGGCCGGATTCGGCACCATGATTTCCATCACCATGGCTCGCCCCTTGCCGTCGCCTTTCGGCAGAAGGCTCTGGCACAAAATTCCTTCCAGCACCATCGACAGCTGCGCCCGAATCTGCGGCTGCTGGTGCGCCGGGAACACGTCGATAATTCGGTTGATGGTTGACGCTGCCGAGTTGGTGTGCAGCGTGCCGAAGGTCAAGTGACCGGTTTCAGCGATTCGCAGCGCCGACTCGATCGTTTCCAGGTCTCGCATTTCGCCGATCAGCACCACGTCCGGGTCTTCACGGAGGGCGGCTCGCAAGGCATCCGCAAAACTCTTCGTATCGGCGTGTAATTCACGCTGATTGACCAGGCAATTCTTGTTCATGTGCACAAACTCGATCGGGTCCTCGATCGTCAGAATGTGATCGTGCCGCTCGGTATTGATCTTGTCGATCATCGCCGCCAGCGTGGTGGATTTGCCCGATCCCGTCGGCCCCGTCACCAGCACCAGTCCGCGCGGCTTTTCGCACAACTTGCTGACCACGGGAGGCAGCCCCAGCTGGTTGAATGACTTGATCTCGAAAGGAATCAGACGGAACACAGCCGCGGTCGCGCCCCGTTGGTTGAAGAGGTTGGCGCGGAAACGCGCCAGGCCTTTTAGTCCGAATGAGAAGTCGAGCTCAAGGTTTTCCTCGAACCGGTGCTTCTGCGAATCCGTCATCACGCTGTAGGCAAGCTGTTTGGTCTCGGCCGGCGTGAGTTGCGGCAGATCAAGCGGCACCAGGTGCCCGTGTACCCGCACCTGTGGCGGCGAATTGGTGGTGATGTGAAGGTCGCTGCCTCCCATCTCCAGCATGCGTTTCAACAGATCGCTGAGCGAAAGCGACATTTTTTCTTCCTTCCCCTTCTGCCTTAGTGAATCGTTTCTCGTGCTACTTCTTCCAGCGTTGTGACCCCTTCCATCACCTTCTGCAAGCCGCTTCGGCGCAGTGTGAACATCCCTTTCTCGATCGCCTTCTTCTTCAACTCAAGAGCCGATGCGCCCACCAGCACCAGTTCCTTGATATCGTCATCGACTTCCATGACTTCATACAGTCCTGCCCGGCCCTTGTACCCCGTGTTATTGCAGGTCGTGCAGCCACGTCCTTTTTGGATCTTCACGGTCTTGGCTTCTTCCGGCGTAAAGCCTTCCTCTAGCAGCGTCTGATAGGGCACTTCTATGGTTTCGATACATTCCTTGCATATGCGCCGTACCAGTCTTTGCGCGCAGATCAGGTGTACTGACGTCGCTACCAGGAAGGGCTCTATACCCATGTTCATCAGTCGCGTGATGGTTTCCGGCGCGCCGTTGGTGTGCAATGTCGACAACACCAGGTGTCCCGTCAGCGCCGCCTTGATCGCAATTTCGGCCGTTTCAAAATCTCGAATCTCGCCCACCAGAATGATGTTCGGATCCTGCCGCAGGAAGGCGCGCAGGGCCGCCGCGAAGTTCAACCCGATCTGCTCTTTCATCTGTACCTGGTTGACGCCATGCAATTGAAATTCGACCGGATCCTCCGCTGTCATGATGTTCGTATCCGGCTGGTTCAGGCGCGCAATCGAAGAGTAAAGAGTGTTGGTCTTTCCTGATCCAGTCGGCCCGGTGACCAGCACCATCCCGTACGGTTTCAAAATCGCTCTTTCGAACTTGACCAGTGACTCCGCCTCGAACCCCAGCTTGGTCATGTCCAGCCGCAGGTTTTCTTTGTCCAGCAACCGCAGCACGATCTTTTCCCCCCAGAGGGTGGGCAGCGTGCTCACGCGAAAGTCGAGCTGCTTCTTCTTCCCGTTGATATTCATCTTCAGCATGATGCGGCCGTCTTGCGGCAGCCGCTTCTCGCTGATGTCCAGCTTCGCCATGATTTTCAAACGGGAAGTAATCGCATCTTTCAACTTCAACGGCGGCGACATGATGCTTTGCAACACGCCGTCAATTCGGAACCTCACGCGGAATTCTTTTTCGTAGGGCTCGATGTGAATATCGCTGGCCCCGCGCTTTACCGCGTCGGTCAGCACCAGGTTCACCAGCTTGACGATGGGAGCTTCGTCGGCCGCCTTCTCCAGGTCCGCCAGGTCCATCGACTCTTCTTCGTTCTGCAGCTCGATGTCCGTCTCTCCCATATCGGTCATCGACTGCATCACCGTTTCCAGGTCTTCCTGGTTCGTCGTGCCGTACGCTTTCTCGATCCCGTCATTGATCGCGCTCTCTGCCGCCACCACTGGCTCGATGTTGAAGCCAGTCATGAACTTGATATCGTCCATCGCAAATACATTGGTAGGATCCACCATGGCGATCGTGAGCGACGCTCCCACTCGGCTCAATGGCAGGATCTGATAGCGTTTCGCGGTCTCATATGGAATCAGCTTGACGACCGCTGGATCAATTTCGAAATACGACAGGTTGATGGCGGGAACGCCGTACTGCCGAGACAGGAAGTTGGTGACGTCCTCGTCCGTGAGGAATCCCAGCTTCACCAGCGCCGATCCCAGGCGGCAGTTGCTCTCCTTCTGGGTCTTCACTGCTTGCTGCAGCTGTTCCGGGGTAATAACCTTCTCTTTGACCAGAAGGTCGCCCAGTCGTTGCGACATGCCTTCGAACTCCTGTCAGTTAGGCAGAAAGATATCGTTAATGCGCATCCGCACGACCATGCCGCCGAATGGGGGGACAACGCGGCTCAGCCTGCGTTGACACAAATTGTCATCGCAACTCGATTACTGCGAAAGTAACTTTGGTACTTGGCCGACGCTCTGCACGTGGAAGGAATCCGGCCAATTCCGCGCTTTTGGCTCAGATTGGCCCATTTTCGCTGCTCCCACCTCTTCCTCATCCCGAGCGTACATGCACTTAGGTAAGACGACCCGAGGCAACGATGCCCCAGCCGCACCGGATGGTGTGTCCCTGAAGTCCCGATTCCCCGAAAATTCACAGATTTTTAACCGCGGTTTTCCCCAAAACCGACTATGCTGCCCTGTTAATCGCTCCAACGCTGCGGCCGGCGGGTGCGCACCGATCGCCTGGGAAAAATTATGAGCATGGTCGCCGTAAATAGACCTGATCCACACTCCGATCTCGTTAAGCGAACTCTGCATGCCTGCCATGTTGCCCGCGAGAGCGCCGGTTCCGCCGCCGAGGGCATTGCTACCGGCTCCATCCCCTCCTTCAATTCCATTCGAAGCCTGGAGCGGGAACTCGACGAACTTGATCAGGAAATTGATGCCGGTGTAACTGCGGCCATAACCCAGGCCGGCGGTGCCGACGCGCGCGAACTCCTCGCTTGCATGAAAATGACCATCGGCTTCGAACGTATCGGCGATCTGCTCCTCAGCTTCGCCAACAGCGCCACCGCTGTCGCACACCGCATTGAGCCGCAGGACATTCGTGACCTCACCCACATGGCATCCTTGCTTGAGAAAATGCTCTCCGACGTCGCCGATGCTTTTTCCGCCCGCAACGTTAAGCAAGCGATTGAAGTCCTCCGCGCTGACGCCGAGATGGACCGACTTCGCAATCTCATCTTTGTGCGCCATATCGAAAATCCTGAAAACGTTCCCCGCCAGGAAAGCCTTCAGATCATCTTCATGACCCAATCTCTCGAACGCGCCGGAGACCATGCCAAAAATGTTGCCGAAGAAGTCTGCCACCTGGTCAGCGGTCGCACCGTCCGCCACGTCCTCATGACCTACGACAAGTCCTACGAACAAATGCTGGTAGACTGGCTGCGCGACCGCGACCAAAAGCGCTGAATTTCAGGCTCCCGGTTTTGTCAGTGAGTCGCAATCGAAAATACATCCCAGGGCTCGCTCAGCGATATTCTGCTGGGTCTCATGAACACCAGACTCGGGGACATTTTGTGCCTATGACCTGGAAATTAAGAGCGGCAACCGTCATCCTGCTCTGTGGACTGACGTGGTCGCAAAATACTCCCGCTTCTCTTGTCCCGGGAAAGCTAATCCCTCGTGTCACTTGTCGTGCCGATGAAAAGCAGAGCTACGCGCTCTACCTTCCCGCCTCCTTTGCCGTCAATCGCAAGTGGCCTATCATTTATGCGTTCGATCCCGGCGGTCGAGGCGCGGTTGCCGTCGATGTCATCCGCGCTGCAGCTGAGAACTACGGATACATCGTCGTCGGCTCTAACAATTCCAGGAACGGCCCTCAGGGAGGAGGAAGCGAAGCCGCCCAGGCCATGTGGCTCGACACCGCTCTACGTTTCCCCATCGATGAAAACCGCCGGTATTTCGCTGGAATGTCCGGCGGTGGCCGCGTAGCTTCCTCCCTGGCTTTAAGCTGTCACACCTGTGTAGCCGGAGTCATCTCCAATGCGTCGGGATTCCCTGCCGGCATAACACCAGCCCCAGACACAAAGTTTGCCTACTTCGCATCTGTTGGCGACGCCGACTTGAATTATTTCGAATTCCTTGATCTGCGCGCTTTGCTCGACAATTTCAAGTTCCTCTACCGCATCCGCATCTTCCCCGGAGGTCACGGTTGGGCGCCTCCGGAAGTCTGGAACGAGGCCCTGAATTGGATGGACATCCAGGCAATGGCAAGCGGACTCCTCGCCCGCAATCCAGCCCGCATAGAAAAGACCATGGCAGGCGATCTCGACACAGCCCGCAACTTCGAGGCAAACCATCAATGGCTGGCCGCGGTCCGGGAGTATCAGTCCGTTGCCCGAAATTTCGCCGGCTTGGCCGACACCACAATCGCCAGGAACCGCCTCGCCGAATTAGAGAAGAATGAAGAATTCATGAAGCAAGAGAAGCAGGAGAAAGAAGATGTAGCTCACCAGATGCGCTTGACTTCAGACCTTTTGGCGCAAATGCAGAAAATCTCGTCAGGCCTCGATCCCGCAGGCTTGGTCGATTTGCGTAACAACATCGCCGACCTCAAGCACGATGCCGATCACGCTTCCAGGCAACGAGAAAAGCTGGTACTTCAGCGAGCGCTGGGCAACCTGGTGATTCAGGCACGATCTCGCCGCCGCCGGCTCCCACAGCCTGGGATGGGTGCACTACCAGCGCGCCCGAGCCTTTGCAGGCGCCTCTGACAAAAA
>Ga0310810_10004321_pt1 | contig 15684 bp, 13 predicted proteins | sample NCmetagenome_FD_207641 | JGI IMG/M metagenome (GOLD analysis project Ga0310810, IMG submission 207641) | Soil microbial communities from experimental microcosm in Duke University, North Carolina, United States - NC | ecosystem: Engineered > Artificial ecosystem > Soil microcosm > Unclassified ...
CGCTTCACGTCCCGCTCGACCTTGTTCATCCGGTGGGTGTACTGGCCGGTGTACCCGAAGAAGGTGTCGGCATCCCGGGTCTGGAACAGCAGCGCCTCGAAGGTGGGGACGGCGTCGGCGAACCGGTCGAGCAGGAGGAACAGCGAGGGGAGCGGGATCTCGAAGGCACGGGAGAGGAAGTACTGCACGAACGGCGTGTTGTCGTCGCAGGCCGTGGGAACGACCACGCGGCCCGGGTCGGCGAGGTCGCTGACCCGCACGCCCCGGGGGAGCTGGCGCAGCTCGGCTCCGCGGGTGAAGTGGGGCTGCTGCTGCTTAGCTTTGCCGAGCGAGGGACCGGTGAGGTCGTTCTTCTGCTCCTGGTCCTGACACGCGGTGACGGTCAAGGCGGCGGCGAGACCTGCCATGAACAGGACGTTCCTTCTCATATGCGAATCTCCAGCCTGAGTAGGATGACGCGCTGCATTGCGGAGCGAACGTGAGATACGAGGCTGCCGGCGAGTGATGCGGAAGCGGCACGGCGACCCCAGTGTAGGTCGGGAGACAGAGAGGGGCAAGGGTAAGGCGATCCAACAGGCTTCAATCGTCCCAAGCCCCCGTGTATCGGCGTCTCGGACGGAACGGTTCAGGGGGACTGGCGGAAGTCCCGGCTGCTGCTGCAGCGGCTGCTGGACCAGCCTGGTTGACCACGAGCCGCCAGTGCGTTCCCGCGATTATAGTCCGCAGAATGAAGGTCCTCGTTACCGGCGCCACCGGAGTGATCGGCCGGCGGGTGGTGCCGCTGCTGCTGGCCCAGGGGCACGAAGTGACTGTCGCCGTCCGGAGGAACCGCCGCCGGCCGATTCCCTGGGGCGACGTGCAGGCGAAGCTGGTGGACCTCTTCGACCCCGCCACCCTGGCTCCGGCGCTCGGGGATCAGGACGCCGTGATCAACCTCGCCACCCACATGCCGCCGTCGTCGGCCAGGATGCTGGTCCGCCGGGCCTGGCGGGAAAATGACCGGATTCGGCGGGAGGGCTCCCGCAACCTGGTCCAGGCCGCGCTGGCGAGCGACGTCCCGCGGCTGGTGCAGGAGTCGTTCGCCCCCGCCTATCCCGACCGGGGCGAGGAGTGGATCGACGAGTCGGTCCCGCTCGAGCCCGAGGTCTACAACCGGACCATCCTCGATGCCGAGGCATCCGCTCGCCGGTTCGGCGACGCCGGGCGGATCGGCGTCATCGTGCGGTTCGCCGCCTTCTACGGCCCCGACTCCTACCCGCTGAGAGACTTCCTCCAGGCGCTGCGGCTGGGCTGGGCGCCGATGCCGGGAAGCCCGCATGGGTTCATCTCGTCGGTGTCGCACGACGACGCTGCCGCGGCCGTCGTCGCCGCGCTCCGCGCCCGGGCGGGCGCGTACAACGTCGCGGACGACGAGCCGGTGCGGCGGGAGGTCTACGCCGGAACACTGGCCACGCTGATCGGCGCCAGGCCGCCGCGCTTCCCGCCCGCCTGGATCACGCCGCTGTTCGGCGTGGCGCGGGCGCTGGCGCGCTCGCAGCGGATCTCCAACCGAAAGCTCCGGGACGAGACCGGCTGGCGGCCGCGGTACCCGAGTGTGAGGGAGGGGCTGGCCGCAACCCTTCGGGAGATGGCGGCCTGAGCAGGTGACGACCCCGACCTGGCGCAGCCTCACCCTGATGCTGTGCACCCGCACCGCCTGCGCGCTCGCCGCCCAAGCGCTCGTCGCCGGCATCTTCGCCCTGCGCTCGTCGCCCACGCCATGGCATGACGCCGAGCCGTGGTTCCCGGTGTACGGGACCCTGATCGACGCCGGGTGCCTGGCGATGCTCTGGCGGCTCACCCGGCGCGAGGGCATCGGTCTGTTCGACCTGGTCGGCTTCGACCGGTCCCGACTCGTCCGCGATGTCCTCCTCGGCCTCGTGCTCACCGTGCCGAGCCTCCTGTTCATTCTCGGCGGCGTGTACGGCGCCAGCTGGCTCCTGTACGGGACGCCGGGGCAGCCGTACCTCTTCGGCCAGCTGCCCCTGCCGGCCGCCCTCTATGGAGTGCTGGTCTTCCCGTTCGTCTGGGGGCTGACCGAGCAGACGACCTACAATGGCTACCTGCTCCCCCGCTTCCAGGCGCTCTTTCGCAGCACGGCCCCGGCGATCGCCATCGTGGCGTTCGTCTGGGCGGGCCAGCACGCGTTCATGCCGCTGACCTTCGATCCGAAGTTCATGGCGTTCCGGCTGCTCTCGGCGGTGCCGAACACGGTCCTGCAGGCGATCCTGTATCTGCGGCTTCGCCGGGTGGTGCCGCTGGCGATCGCGCACGCGCTCCTGGACGGTACGAGCGTCTTCATCGGCGTGCTGCTTCCGCTCCTCAGGGCATGAGGACCGCGCTCGTCACCGGCGGCAGCCGGGGCATCGGACTCGAAGTCTGCCGCAGGCTTGGCACCGTGGACGTCGACGTCCTGGTCAACAACGCCGCCGTGCTGCTCGGCGAGGACGACAGCGTGCTCACCGCGCCGCCGGAGCATTTCCGCCGCTCCATGGAGACGAACGCGTACGGGCCGCTCGGGCTGTGTCAGGCGCTGATGCCGGGGATGCTGCGGAGGCGCTACGGCCGGATCGTCAACGTCTCCTCCGGCGCGGGGCAGCTCGCCGGGATGACCGACTACGCTCCGACCTACTCGGTGTCGAAGGCGGCGCTCAACGCCCTCACCCTGCTGCTGGCCCACGCGGGCCGCGGACGGAACGTGCTGGTCAACGCAGTAGACCCAGGCTGGGTCCGGACGGACATGGGCGGCGCGTCCGCGCCGCGCTCGGTGGGCGAGGGGGCCGACACGATCGTCTGGTGCGCGCATCGCCCAGCCGAGCGCGAGCACGGCTGAGGAAGGGGGTCGCGAGGACGATGCCGGCGACGAGGGCGATTACCGTGATCACGGGAGGCCTCTTTCCGTCACGCGTCTCGCGGCGCGTCCCGCGAGGACGAAGGCGAGCGTGAACAGCAGATGGACCACGAGAAAGGCCCTGGCGATCGGCCGGGCGTCCCCGCTGAACACTCCCCACACGTCCGTAGCCGTCACGGACCCGAATCCGACGATGTTGGCCAGGACGATGGCATTCCGCGCCGGGGACGGCTCCGCATCACGCGTCATCCAGTTGAGCACGGCGATGCCGAGACAGGGACCGGCGAAGATTCGGAGGAAGGCGATCAGCGCGGGGGGCGCGTCGGCCGGGACCGCGCCGATGCCGAAGTACTGCGGAACGAACAGGACGCCTAACCCGACGAGGCCCAGGTAGAACGCCGAGGCCGTGAGCACTGCCTTGAGGTTCATGCTGAGGAAGGTAACGGGCGCCGGGGCGCCGGGGCGCCGGGGCCACCGGCGGCACCATTGGCTGAGTCTCCACCAGCCCGCTCCTCCCCACCAGCTGCGCCTCCAGTACGGCGGCAGATGGACCCGCAGCTTGGCCCGGGACAACGACATACCCGAGTGGGGGCTGGCGCCCCCTCCCTCGGCCCACCGAAATTTGCTCCACAGCCCTTCACTGAGGCCCGCTTCCGGTGGACACGCAGGCCCTGCTCCAGTCGGGACTCGCCAGCCGCTACGCCCTCGAGCGCGAGCTCGGGCGCGGGGGCATGGCCGTGGTCTACCTCGCGCGGGACCTCAAGCACGACCGCCCGGTCGCGCTCAAGGTGCTGCTGCCGGAGCTCGCCGCCTCGCTCGGCGCCAACCGGTTCCAGCGCGAGATCCGCCTCGTCGCCCGTCTGCAGCATCCCCACATCCTCGCGGTCCACGACTCGGGCGAGACTTCCGGCCGCCTCTGGTTCACCATGCCGTACGTGGACGGCGAGTCGCTTCGGGACCGGCTCCGGCGCGAGGGCCGGCTCTCGGTGGGCGAGGCGCTCCGCATCACCCACGACGCGGCGGAGGCGCTGCAGTACGCCCACGAGCAGGGGGTCATCCACCGCGACGTGAAGCCGGAGAACCTCCTCCTCACCCGGGACGGCAATACCCTGGTCGCCGACTTCGGGATCGCCCGCGCCGCGGATGGCGACGAAAACATCACCAAGGGCGACGCGACCATGGGCACCCCCGCCTACATGAGCCCCGAGCAGGCGGACGGGGCGATGGCGGTGGATGCCCGAACCGACATCTACTCGCTCGCCGCGGTGCTCTACGAGATGCTGGCCGGCGCGCCGCCCTATCCCGGCACGACCGCGATGTCGGTGATCGCGAAGTGGCTGAGCGAGCCGGTGCCGAGCGCGCGGGCGGCGCGGCCGGAGGTGCCCGAAGAGGTGGATCGGGCGTTGCGCCGCGCGCTGTCGCGCTCGGCCGGCGGGCGGTTCGGGACGATGGCGGAGTTCGCGCGGGCGCTGGAGGGCGGAGAGGTGACCCGCGCACCCCTGCGTCCTCGCGCCCCTCAGACCCTGCGCCCCTTTGCGTCGCTGCGCCGGCCCGCCTGGATCGCCCTGGCCGTCGCGCTTCTCGCAGCCGGCTACTTCGCGGTCCGTCATCGCGCTCCACCCGCCCCCAAGCTTCTCGCCGTCCTCCCCTTCGAGAACCTGGGCGATTCGGCGGACGCCTACTTCGCCGACGGAATCGCCAACGAGCTGCGCAGCAAGCTCTCGGAGCTGGACGGCGTCCAGGTGATCGCGCGGGGGAGCAGCAACCAGTACCGCGGGAGCACCAAGCCGCCGGAGGAGATCGCTCGGGAGCTGGGAGTGGGCTACCTGCTGACCGCCACGGTACAGTGGGACAAGCCGGAGGGAGCACCGAGCCGGGTGCGGGTGATTCCGGAGCTGGTGGAAGTCGCGCCGCAGCGCGCGGCGCGGGCCCGGTGGCAGCATCCGTTCGACGCGGCGCTCACCGACGTCTTCGCGGTGCAGGCCGATATCGCGGTCAAGGTGGCCGACGCGCTCGGCGTGGTGCTGGGTGACAGCGCCCGCCGCCGGCTCGCCGTCGCCCCCACCGACAACGTCGCCGCCCACGACGAGTTCCTGAAGGGCGAGGCCGCCGCGCAGGCGATGAAGGCAGACAACGCCGGGCTCCGCCGGGCGATCGCCTACTACGAGCGCGCCGTGGAGCTCGACTCGACGTTCGCCGAGGCGTGGAGCCAGCTCTCGCGGGCCCGCACCTCGCTCTACTCCAACGGGATCCCGGACTCGGCACTGGGCGAGGCCGCGCGGGCGGCCGCCGAGCGGGCACGGGCCCTGGCGCCGAACGATCCGCTGACCTATCTGGCCGCGGGAGATCTCTACAGCAGCGTGAACCCGACCGACAGCCGCCGGGCCCGTGCCGAATACGACGAAGGCGTCCGGCTCGCACCCGACAACGTGGATCTCCTGAGCGCGGCGGCCATCGCCTCGTCCGTGATGGCGCAGTGGGACACCGTCGCCGCGCAGCTCCAGCACGCACTTCGGCTCGATCCCCACTCCTTCACCGTGGCGCGGCGGCTGGCCACGGTGCGCCTCTTCCAGCGGGAGTATCCCGCCGCCGACTCGGCGATCGCACGGGCCATCGAGCTCGCGCCGACCAACACCCAGGCGGCGCTGCTCCAGGTGATGATCGCCGTGGCGCGCGGCGACCTGCCCCGCGCACAGGCCGCGGTGGCGGCGGGCGCCCGCCGGATCGATCCCAGGACGCTGTACCCCTTCCTGGCCATGTACCAGGACCTGTACTGGGTACTGGACGACGACCAGCAGCGCGACGTGCTGAGCCTGCCGCCGAGCGCCTTCGACAACGACCGCGGCGTCTGGGCGCTGGTCCGGACGGAGCTGTACGAGCTCCGAGGCGACAGCGTCCGCGCTTTGGCTTACGCCGACTCGGCCCGGGTCGCGCTCGAGGCCCAGAGCCGCGCCGCGCCCGACGACGCGCAGCGCCACGCCATCCTCGGCGTCGCGCTGGCGTATCTGGGGCGGAAGGCGGAGGCGATCCGGGAGGGCCAACGGGGCGCCGAGCTGCTGCCGCTCAGCAAGGATGCGATCAACGCGCCCTACGTCCAGCTCCAGCTGGCCCGGATCTACGTGCTCACGGGTGAGCCGGACCAGGCGATGAGAATGCTGGAGGAGATGCTCGCGAGACCGTTCTACGTGTCGCGGGGCTGGCTGCGGCTGGATCCTGCGTTCCGGGACCTCGAGGGGCATCCGGGGTTCGAGGAGCTGGTGGGGGAGTGACCCCAGGGCGCAGAGGCCCCGGGGGCCGCAGCCGAGAGGTGCGGCCGCTCAGCCCGCCGCGATCGCCGTCCCCTGAGCCGAGGCGAGGCGCCAGCCGTCGTCGCCGCGGACATAGACGTGGGTATAGCGGCTGTGCGCCGACCAGGACTGCTGCTGATACCGGCCACCCATCCGGGTCTGCCCGGTGACGACCGCCGCCGACCCGTAGACCCGGACCCGCGAATCGATCCGCTCGATGGACTCGAACACGAGCTGGCGCCCCGCCACCAGCTCTCGCAGGACCGGTCCGGGAATCTCCGATCCCGTCATCACGTCCACCAGCACGAAGTCGGGGGTGAGGAGCGCGTCGAGCGCCCCGCCGTCGGCCTGGAGCAGCGCGGTGAAGAACCGGTCTTCCGCCGCGGACACCTCGTGTGGTGTGGTCATGCCGCTGACCCCGTGCCGCGTCGGGCTTCGTCCAGCCGTTTCCTCATGAGCAGATTCTGATGTCCCCGCGGGAACCCGTCCACCGTCGCCTCCGTGGTGAAGCCGTGCCTGGCGTAGAACGCCGGCGCCTGAAAGCTGAACGTCATCAGAAAGATCTGGGTGCAGCCGCGCCGGCGTGCCTCGCCCTCGGCCGCCGCGAGGAGCCGCGTGCCCAGACCCCGGCCGCGTCGTGACTCCTCGACCCAGAACTGCCGGATCTCACAGCACCCGCCCCAGGTATTCCCGCAGACCCCGGCGACGATCCGCCCGGTGTCGTCCCGGACGAAGATCGCCAGCCACTCGCCGTCCTGTATCCCGGTCACGCTGGAATTGAACTCGTAGATCCGGTCCTCGAGATACTCGACCTGGTCGGGCCTGGGATCGGTCTCGACCACGAATTCCGGTGCCGTCATCCTTACCCCCTCCCTACCCGCCAGGGCGGATCGCGGCGGTTCGGCCCGGCGAAGAAGAGGCACAGCGCGTTGCCGGCGGGATCCCGGAGCCGCGCCTCCCGCCAGAGCCAGGGCTGGTCGGTGGGCAGGCTGTCGAACTGGATGCCCTCCTTCACCAGGCGCCCGACCGTGCCGTCGAGATCGGCGCACTCCAGATACACGACCGGCGCCGGCCCGACGCCGAGCTGGGCGGTCTGCTCGACCGACAGCGTGCTCTCGCCGTCGGGGCACTCGAAGCGGACGTAGCGCGGGAGCGCGTCCACGATGAGGCGGAGCCCGAGCCGCTGATAGAATGCCACGGCGGGCGCGAGATCCCGGGCGGGCAGCGTTACCTGATTCAGATTCATCGCAAGCGTCCGGTGCCAGATGTTGTCAAACGCTGCCGGCGCCGGCTTGGTTCCACCCGGACCGGGCACCGCGCTACCGGGTTATGATCCTCCTACCATGACTGCTCACGCTCGACTCCTGTCCGTGAACGTCGGCCTTCCGCGCGACATCGAGTGGAAGGGCCGCACGGTGCACACCGCGATCTGGAAGGACCCGGTGCCGGGCCGCCGCCGGGTGAACCGGTTGAACCTGGCCGGCGACGGCCAGGGCGACCTGGCCGGGCACGGGGGCGAGCAGCGCGCCGTCTTCGTCTACCAGATCGAGTCGCATCGCTACTGGGAGGAGAAGCTCGGGCGGGCCGGCCTCCTGCCCGGGCAGTTCGGCGAGAACTTCACGGTTGAAGCCCTGCCCGACGACGCCGTCTGCATCGGCGACCGGTACCGGATCGGCACCGCGCTGTTCGAGGTCACCCAACCTCGGGTGACCTGCTATCGGGTCGGCATCCGGATGAACGAGCCCCGGATGCCCGCCCTGCTGACCGCCAGCGGACGGCCGGGGTTCTACTTCCGCGTCCTGGAGGAAGGCGAGGTGGGGGCCGGCGACGCCATCGTCAAGGTGAGCGATGGGCCGGAGCGGATGACGGTGGCGGAGATCAACGCGCTCCTCTATTCGCCCGACCATCCGCGCGACCGGCTCGAGCGGGCGCTCAGGATCGGCGCGCTCTCGCCCGGGTGGCGCTGGTCCTTCGAGCAGCTGCTTCGGAGCCCCGCGAGCGCGGCGAGAGGCGGCAACGCGGGGCTCGCGCCGGCGGCCGCGGCGCATCCGGCCGAGCCGGGGTTTCGGGCGCTCGCCGTCACGGCGGTCGCTCACGAGTCCGCGGACGTCCTCTCGCTGACGCTGGAGAGCCCGGATGGCCGCGCCCTCCCGGCCGCACTGCCGGGCCAGTACGTCGCCGTGCGGCTGCGTCCCTCGGCGGGCAGCCCACCCCTGTTCCGCAGCTACTCGCTCTCGGGGCCGGTCTCGACGCAGCGCTACCGCATCAGCGTGAAAGTCGAGCCGCACGGGGTGGCCGGCACCTGGCTGCACGATCGCATCGTGGTGGGCGACCGGCTCGACGTCAGCTCGCCGCGCGGCAGTTTCGTGCTCGGCGACGGCATGAGGCCGGTGGTGCTGCTCAGCGCGGGGATCGGCGCGACGCCGGTGATGGCGATGCTGTACGCGCTGGCGGCCGCGCACACGGCTCGGCCGGTCGTCTGGCTCTACGGGGCTCGCGATGGGCAGCATCACCCGTTCGCCGACGAGGTGCGCCGCCTGCTGGGCGGCCTCACGCACGGCCGCCGATGGGTGTGCTACAGCGCGCCGGGGCCAGCCGACACGATGCCCGGCGACTACGACGTGAGCGGGCACCTTTCGCATGCGGTCCTCGAACGGGTAGGCCTTCCGCGCGACGCTGAGGTCTATCTGTGCGGGCCGGCGCGGTTCATGGCGGAGATGAAGGACGTGCTGGCGCGGCTGGGCGTCGCGCCCGAGCGGATTCGCGCCGAGCTGTTCAACGGGAACGAGTCGTTGACACCTGGGGTAGTGGGTGCCACGACACGCCCGTCCCATGTACCGGAGCACGACGCCGACACCGGCCCGCTGGTCTCGTTCGCGCGGAGCGGCATCGCGGCGCACTGGAACCCGTCGGCCTACGGGAGCGTGCTGGAGCTGGCCGAGGCGTGTGACGTCCCGGTCCGGTGGTCGTGCCGGACCGGGGTGTGCCACAACTGCGAGAGCGGGCTGGTGTCGGGCGAGGTCGTCTACGCGCCGGAGCCGCTGGACCGGCCGGCCGAGGGCAACCTGCTCGTCTGCTGCGCGCGGCCGGTCGGGGACGTCGTCGTGGACCTCTGATCGTGGGCGCACCGCCGCGGTGAGACAGCGCACAGCCGGCCCGACTACCCGGGCCTAGCCTGCCCCTCGATGAAGAACGCCTGGTCAAGGATCCGGACGGGAACATCCTGGGGATCATGAGCGGGGTGGACGTGGGCCGGGGGAGCCGGCCGCCGGGGCCGGATCGACCCGGTAACGTTTCCCGCGGCCGCCGCCGAGCGATCACGACGTTCGGCGGCGGTTCGCTGGAAGTGGGCCTCCGCCAGGAGCGGCGGCAGGGCGCTGCGGCTCATTGCGCCGGCAGGGACACCGGGGCTCCCTTCATCTTCACGAACAGCACCAGAAACTTGGCCGGCCTGGTCGTGCTGGCGTTGCGGCTGACCACGTGAATGTCCTCCGGCCCTTCGTAGAACGTCTGTCCGGGCGTCAGCGTCACCGGCGCCCCGCCCTTCACCTGCATCATCACCGACCCCTCCAGCACGTATACGAAGGTATGGGCATTGTGCCGGTGCACGGCGCTCGACTGGCCGGGCGCGTACTGCACCGTGACCATCAGGGCCTCCCGGCCGGGAATGTCGGGCAGCTCCTTCGTCATCAGCGGGGTGACCTTGGCTTCCTGCGCCAGCAGCCTGCCGCCGAAGGGGCACAGCAGGACGGTCGCCAGCGCGGCGCGAGAGATGTTCATCATGGGTTCCCTTTCGAAGCAATCGGCCCGAGGTGACTTCCGCTGGAAAATATGCCGGCGCCTCGAATGTGAGCCACGTCACACTGTCCGCACCGGTCGGACGCATTCCCGGGTCAATCGTCGAGGGATAATTTGTACGACGTCCCAGACCCGGGCTCGGCCATGACTCCGACACTCCACCACCGGCAGCATCACGCGCCGGCCGTGCCATGTCGAGATCCGCACCTTCCGAAGTGAAGCCCGCCGCCGGGTGGCTCGCCGGCGGCGGCGAGATGGGCGCCCTCATCCGCGCCTTCGACTGGTCCAGGACCCCGATCGGCCCGATCGAGACCTGGTCGCCGGCGCTGCGCATGATGGTCGGCTTCATGCTTGCCAACCGGTTCCCCCTGCTGCTCTGGTGGGGACCCGAGTTCATCTCCATCTACAACGACCCCTACCGGCCGGTGCTCGGCGCCAAGCATCCCTGGGGCCTCGGCAGGCCGGTGCGCGAGTGCTGGAGCGAGATCTGGCCCATCCTCCAGCCGCTGATCGAGACCCCGTTCAACGGCGGGCCCGCGACCTGGATGGAGGACATCGAGCTCGAGATCAACCGCCACGGCTTCGTCGAGGAGACCCACTTCACCATCGCCTACAGCCCGGTGCCCGACGAGACCGCCCCGCGCGGCATCGGCGGGGTCCTCGCCACCGTGCACGAGATCAGCGACAAGGTGGTGAGCGAGCGGCGAGTGGCCGCGCTGCACGACCTCGGGGCCCGCGTGAGCGAGGCCCGGACGGAGGACGAGGCGTGCGTCCGGGCCGCCGCCACCCTCGAGCGCCACGCCAAGGATCTGCCGTTCGCGCTGATCTACCTGCTCGAGCCCGGGGGCGAGCGGGCCCGCCTGTGCGGCACCGCGGGCATCCGCACCGGCGACGAGGCGAGCCCCCCGACGGTCGAGCTGGGCGACGACCGCGGCGCGGGGTGGCCGCTCGGCGAGGCCAGGCGCCGCCAGGCGCCGGTGACCGTCGAGCGCATCGGCGACCGCTTCGGCAGTATCCCCCAGGCTCCCGGGTCGGAGCCGCCGCACACGGCGCTCGTCGTCCCCATTCCTTCCAGCCGGCTCAACGAGCCGGCCGGATTCCTGGTCGCCGGCATCAGCCCCCGCCTGAGGCTGGACGAGCGGTACGTGAGCTTCCTCGAGCTCGCGGCGACGCAGATCGGCACCGCCCTCGCCACGGCGCGCGAGTACGCGGAGGAACGGCATCGGGCCGAGGCGCTTGCCGAGATCGACCGGGCGAAGACGCTGTTCTTCTCCAACGTGAGCCATGAGTTCCGCACCCCGCTCACCCTGATGCTGGGCCCGTTGGAGGAGACGCTGGCCGACGAGGGGGACCTGCCGGCCACGGACCGCGAGCGGCTGGAGGTGGCGTACCGCAACGCCGGCCGCCTGCTCAAGCTGGTCAACACCCTGCTGGACTTCTCGCGGATCGAGGCGGGGCGGATCCACGCCTCCTACGAGCCGACCGACCTGGCGGCGCTCACAGCCGAGCTGGCCAGCGTCTTCCGCTCGACCGTGGAGAAGGCGGGCCTCGGGCTGGTCGTGACCTGCCCGCCGCTCCCTGAGCCGGTCTACGTGGATCGCGAGATGTGGGAGAAGATCGTCCTCAACCTGCTCTCCAACGCCTTCAAGTTCACCTTCGACGGCGAGATCGAGGTGCGGGTGGCGCCGGCGGGCGACGCGGTCGCGCTCACCGTGCGCGACACCGGCACGGGCATCCCGGCGGAGGAGCTGCCGTTCCTGTTCGAGCGCTTCCACCGGGTCAAGGGCGCGCAGGGGCGGAGCTACGAGGGGAGCGGCATCGGGCTCGCGCTGGTCCAGGAGCTGGTCCGGCTGCATGGCGGCACCGTCGTGGTCGAGAGCGCGATGGGACTCGGCAGCACCTTCACGGTGACGATCCCGGGCGGGTCGGCGCACCTGCCTGCCGATCGGCTGGTCGCGGCGCGAGCCTCGAACGGCGGCACCGGCCCGCGGTACCGGGCCTACGTCGAAGAGGCGCTGCGCTGGCTGCCCGGGCGTGACGGCAGTCGGCGCTCCGCCGCGACCCTGGAGCCGGCCGGCTCGCCGACCGGCGCCCCGGCCGCGAACGGGCGGGTCCTGCTCGCGGACGACAACACCGACATGCGCGAGTACGTGGGCCGGCTCCTGGCCGAGGCCGGCTACGAAGTCGAGTCCTTCGCCGACGGGGAGGCGGCCTGGCGCGCGGCCCGGGAGCGCGCGCCCGACATCGCGATCGTGGACGTCATGATGCCGCGGCTCGACGGCTTCGGGCTGCTCAAGGCGTGGCGCGCCGACGAGCGGACCGCGACGGTGCCGGTGATCGTGCTGTCGGCGCGCGCAGGCGAGGAAGCGCGGGTCGAAGGGTTGGCGGCCGGGGCCGACGACTACCTGGCGAAGCCGTTCTCGGCTCGCGCCCTGGTCGCCACCGTCGGCGCGCACCTGCAGATCGCGCGGATCCGCAACGAGGCCGATCAGCTGGTGCGGGAGAGCGAAGCGCGCTTCCGGGCCTTCGCCAGCGCCACCTCCGACGTGGTGTACCGCATGAGTCCCGACTGGACCGAGATGCGGTACCTCGACGGCCGGGAGTTCATCGCCGATCTGCCCCACCCGAGTCGCACCTGGCTGGAGAAGTACATCCATCCGGACGACCAGCCGCTGCTCACGGAAACGATCGCGCGCGCCATCCGTTCCCGGGAGATCTTCGAGCTGGAGCACCGGATCATCCGGGTGGATGGCTCGCTCGGGTGGACCCACTCGAAGGCGGTGCCTATCCTCGATGCCCGCGGCGAGATCGTGGAGTGGTTCGGCGCGGCGAGCGACGTCACCCAGCGGCGACAGGCGGAGGCGGCGCTCAGGCACGCCGACCGGATGGAGGCCGTCGGCCGCCTGGCCGGCGGGGTCGCCCACGAGGCCAACAATCAGATGACGGTGGTGATGGGGTGCGCCAACTTCGCGCTCTCGGCGCCGGGGCTGCCGGCGGGGGTACGGGAGGACCTCGAGCGGATCCGGCGCGCCGCCGCCCACACGGCCACGGTCACTTCCCAGCTCCTGGCGTTCGGCCGCCAGCAGATGCTGCGTCCGGTGGCGCTCGATCTCAACGCCATGCTGGAGTCGTTTGCGCCGGTGCTGCGCCGGATCGTGGGAGAGATGGTCTCGCTCGAGCTGGAGCTCGGACCGAGGCTGCCGCCGGTCCTGGCCGACCGGGGCGCGCTGGAGCAGGTCGTGCTCAACCTGACCCTGAACGCGCGGGATGCAATGCCCGGGCAGGGCCGGCTCCGGGTGGCGACCGGCGAGGTCGTGGTCCCGGAGACGGAGGCCAGCCAGCGGGAGGAGCCGGTCCGCCCCGGACGCTACGGGGTGCTGAGCGTGAGCGACACCGGCAGCGGCATGCCGCCGGAGACGCTGTCCCGCATCTTCGAGCCGTTCTTCACCACCAAGGCCATCGGCGACGGCAGCGGGATGGGCCTGTCCACCGTCTACGGGATCGTGCGCCAGCTGGGCGGGGACATCCAGGTCACGAGCGAGGTCGGCCGGGGGACCAGCTTCCGCATTCTGCTCCCGATCGCGGCGGAAGCGCCCGCGGCGCCGCCGGCCTCGACCGACGGGGCCCAGGCAGGCGGTTGCGGAACGGTGCTGGTGGTGGAGGACGAGCCGGATGTGCGCGCCCTCGCGGTGCGCACGCTCGAGATGGCGAGGTACCGGGTGCTGGAAGCGAAGCACGGCGCCGCGGCGCTGCACCTCCTGGCCAAGCACCACGGGGACATCGTGGCAATCGTCGCGGATGTGGCGATGCCGGTGATGGGCGGGCGGGAGCTGTCGAGGCAGGTCGCCGAGCGGTATCCCGGCGTGCCGGTGCTGCTGGTCTCGGGGTACGCCAAGGACGACCTGGTGCGGCGGGGACTCATCGCGGATGCGGAGGTGCCGCTGCTGCTCAAGCCGTTCACGCCGGGGGAGCTGGTGGATCGTCTGGGCGGGCTGCGGGAAGCGCACAGCTCGCCACACTGATCGGAGCGCCGCCCATCCTCCTCAGCGCCGCCCAGGCGCGGCGACTCTGGCTGCACGCCCAGCGCCTCGACACCGCCGAGCCGTTCGGCTCGGGCCCGGCGGCCACGCCGGCCGCGGTCGCCCACCTGGGCTACCTGCAGATCGACACGATCTACGTGATCGAGCGCAGCCACCACCACATCCTCCACACCCGGATCCCGTCGTACCGGCGCGAGCACCTGCACCAGGCGCAGAGCGTCGACAAGACGGTCTTCGAGTACTGGACGCACGCGCTCTCCTACCTGCCGACCGAGAGCCTGCCGTTCTACGTGCGGGCCATGCGCCGCGAGTGGCAGCGGCGGGTGGTCTGGTACGGCAAGGTGTCGCCCGGGGACCTGCGCCGGGTGGTGTCGCACATCCGCCGCAACGGCCCGATCACCATCCGGGACATGGACACCGAGGTGCGGGAAGCGAAGGACTACGCCTGGGGGAGCCGGAAGCCGGCCAAACGCGCACTGGAGGCCGCGTTCTACAAGGGCCTGGTGACGATCAGCCGTCGGGCCGGGATGCTCAAGACGTACGAGCTGACGTCGCGCCACTTCGGCTGGGACCGGCCGCCGCGCGCGGCGACCGAACGGGACACGCTGCACTATCTGCTCGATCGGGCGCTGCGGTCGCAGGGCGTGGTGAGCCTGGACTCGGCCTGCTATCTCGACGCCGGGCGCAAGCCGGCGATGCGGCGCCTGGCGGAGGCGAGCGTCCGCCGGGGGGAGCTGATCCCGGTGCAGGTGGAGGGCGCGGGCCCGACGACGCACTGGCTCCGGCCGGACGCGCTCGAGGCCGTCACCGAGCCGGCGCCGGAGCAGACGCATATCCTCTCGCCCTTCGATCCGCTGGTCATCCAGCGCAAGCGATTCCGTCTGCTCTTCGGTTATGACTACCGCTTCGAGGCCTACGTGCCCAGGGACAAGCGCGTGTTCGGCTACTTCGTGTGCCCGGTGCTGATCGGGGACCGCGTCGTCGCCGCGCTCGACCTCAAGACCGACCGGAAGCGGGAACGGCTGCTGGTGCAGCGATGGCACTGGGTCGGCCGAGGCGGGGCTCGCGAGCATCGGCGGCGGGTGGAGGAGGCGCTGCACCGGTTCGAGCGGTTCCAGCTCGGGTCATGACGCGACCTCCGCGCACCCGGCCAGGTGCGGCGGCGCAGGGCGCGGGAATCAGCGCGCGACCGCCTCCAGCAGCTTGACCATCGCCTCCTTCTGGTCCCCGATGTCGCCCGCCAGCATGTAGCTGAGCTCGGCCCGCCAGATCTGCGAGCCAACCACCGCCGCCGCCTCGCTCTTCGAGTTGGATCCGTAGGCCCACCCACCGCTGCCGAGGTCGATCGGTTCAGGCTTCGCGTCCCCGCCCTTCATCATCTTGACCGTATGCTGCATCTCGGCGAACATCTCGTCGGCCCGGCCCGCGGGCTGCCGGGAAAGCTCGAGGAAGTTGCCCCGATAGCGGCCGGTCATCTCGTACATACACCTCGACCAGGTGCTGCCGATCGACTGGGTGAAGGTGACCGGGAAGCCTGCGGCCCGCCCCACCTGCTCCACGGCCGGGCAGCCACCCTTGAGTTGCCCGCCGGGGGCGGTCGCGGCCGGCTTGCTCTCACCCGCGCCCAGCCGCCCCAGGGCAATGCGGGCCAACCCGACCGCGCCGTTCA
>Ga0310810_10004322_pt1 | contig 15683 bp, 14 predicted proteins | sample NCmetagenome_FD_207641 | JGI IMG/M metagenome (GOLD analysis project Ga0310810, IMG submission 207641) | Soil microbial communities from experimental microcosm in Duke University, North Carolina, United States - NC | ecosystem: Engineered > Artificial ecosystem > Soil microcosm > Unclassified ...
CGGCGAGCTCGACATCCTCTTTCCCGCGTTCACCGCTTTCCATCACTTCACGGCGCAGACGGACCGGCTCGACCTGCGCACGCTGGTGGCGATCTATCCGGCGTTCCCGCGCATGACCGGCATCGTGAGCGGAAGCGCGGTGCTCGATTCGTCGTGGCTCGACGTCAGGGTGTCCAACGCGAGCCTCACGCACACCGACGGCCCTGCCGAGCCGACGCACATGACCGGCGGCGGCCGGGTGACGTACGGCGTGCAGTTCATGACGTACGACCTCACCCTGCAGGCGGACCCGCTCTCGCTGACCACGCTCTCGCGCTCCTACCCGAAGCTGCCGCTTCGTGGCACCTTCGCCGGTCCGCTCACCGTGCGCGGCACCGCGCCCGCGCTCCAGGTGACTGCCGATCTCACCGGTGCCGCGGGGCACGTGACGTACACGGGCGCAGCGGATGCGGACTCGATCGGCGGCTACGGCGCGCAGGGGAGCGGCACCTTCGACGCGCTCGACGCGGCGGCGCTCGTGGGCCGCACGACACCGCCGTCGCGGCTCGCCGGCACGTACGACGTCGATCTGACCGGCGATCTGCTCTCCAACCTCGCGGGCTCGCTCGCCGTCCGGCTCGATCGCTCCGTCGTGGACGGGATCCATTTCGCCGAGGGGATGGCGCGCGCGCAGTTCGACGCCGGCGTGATGCGTCTCGACACGCTCCGGCTCGACGGCCAGGCGGGAACGCTCACGGCGAGCGGTGCGCTCGGGCTCACGCGCCCGTCGGCCGGCGATTCGCTCGTGGCGCGCCTCGTGGTCGACTCGCTCGGCGGGCTGCGCCGGTATCTCGCGGGCGCGCCACCGGCGAGCGGCGACAGCGCGGCGCGCGTGGCGCCCGACTCGCTCGGCGGACGGCTGGAGTCGCGGGTCGTCGTGCGCGGCTGGCTCGACTCGCTCGACGTTCGCGGCACGCTCGAGGGGCGCGACCTGCTCGCGGGCACCCAGCGCGCGGAAGGCGTGCACGGAACCATCGACGTGCGGCAGGTGCTCGGCCACACCCAGGGCACGCTGTCGCTCCTGGCGGACAGCGCGATGGCCGGCGGGCTGCGGATCCGCTCGGCGTCGCTCGACGCGCGCGTGCTCGATCGCGGCCGCGCCACGTTCACCGCCACGGGGAGCGCCTGGAACGAGACGGCGTTCCGCGCCGCGGGCGAGTACGCGGCCACGGCCGATACGATCGCCGTGCGGCTCGACACGCTCACGCTCGCCGTCGGTGATTCGTCGCGCTGGCACCTGCTCCTGCCGACGCACGTGCGCAGCACGCCCGACAGCCTGGTGGTCGACACCCTGCTCCTCGGTAACGGAAGGGCGCAGATCGCCGGCTCGGCGATCGTCCCCGCCGCGCTGCCGGCGCGCGGTCATCTCCGCGCCGAGCGGATGCCGCTCGCGGACGTCGGCGTGCTCGCGCAGATGAAGACGCCGCTCGCCGGCCGCCTCGGCTTCGACGTCGATCTGGGCGGGACGCGTGCCGCGCCGACGCTCGCGCTCACGGGCGAGGCGGACTCCCTCACCATCGGCGGCCTCACGGCCGAAGCGATGCGCGTGACCGGACGCTACGCGGACCGGCGTGCCGCCCTCGACGCGAAGCTCGTGCGCGGCGGCCGGTCGATCCTCGACGCGAGCGTCGACTACCCGATCGCGCTCACGCTCTTCTCCGCCGAGGCGACCGGCGACTCGCTGCGCGGACACATCCACGCCGACAGCGTGGACCTCGCGCTCGTGGAAGCGCTCTCGCCGAAGCTGCAGCACACGAGCGGACGGCTCGCGCTCGACCTCGCGGTGAGCGGCCAGCCGTCGCACCCGCACGTCGGCGGGCTCGCGACGATTCGCGGCGGCACGATCGAAGTGCCGAGCGTGGGACTCCGCTTCGCGGGGATCGAGATGTGGCTCGCCGTGGACCCCCGGCGCGACTCGCTGACGATCGGCCAGCTGCGCTGGACGAGTCCCGCGAGCGGCGGAAGCGCGACGCTCAAGGGCTCGATCGTGTTCCGCGATCCGCACGATCCGCGGCTCGATCTCCGGCTCGACGCGCGCGAGCTGCGCGCCGTGGACAAGGGCGGTCTCGCGCGGCTCGACGTCTCCACCGGCCCGACGGGGCTCACGCTCCGCGGCGGCGAGGAGGAGGCGCGGCTGGCGGGCGAAGTGAACGTCGACCGCGGTACGATCTACATCCCCGAGCTCGTGAACAAGCGGCTGGAGGACTTCACGCAGGAGGAGTTCGCCGAGCTGTTCGACACGACCGACGTCCGCAACCGGTCGCTGATGCCGCAGCCGCCGGGCCGCTTCGTGGAGCACCTGCGGCTCGACGGTGTCTCGGTGAACGTCGGGGACGAGGTGTGGCTGCGCTCGTCCGAGGCGAACATCAAGCTCGGGGGCTCGCTCAACGTCACGCGCGCACGCGACGAGCGCGAGACGCGACGCTCCTCGCTCGAGCGTGCCGGGGGCGACAGCGCCCTCTACCGGCTCGCGCTGAGCGGGACGCTGAGCGCCGATCGCGGCACGTACACGCTCGATCTCGGGCTCGTGCAGCGCGAGTTCCAGGTCCAGTCGGGTCGGATCACCTTCTTCGGCACGGCGGACTTCAACCCGAGCATCGACGTGACGGCGCTCTATCGGGTGAAGCAGTCTCGCCGGACCGACATCGACGTGCAGGCTCGCATCGTCGGCCCATTCTTCCCGCAGCCGTCGCTCGAGCTGTCGAGCGACGACGCGTTCATCTCGCAGACGGACCTCGTGGCGTACCTCGTCACGGGCCGGCCGAGCTACGAGCTGAACGCGTCGAACGCGGCGGCGGTGCAGCGCGCGGCCGAGGTGATGCTGCCCACCACCGGCGCGTGGCTGAGCCGTGCCCTGCGCGATCAGCTCGGCGGATGGGTGGATCTCTTCCAGATCCAGACGGGGACCCTGGACCAGACGTCGGCGTCGCAGAGCGGGAGCGCGCAGGACCAGTTCCGGAGCGTGCTCTCCGGCACGCGGCTCGGCGGCGAGAAGCAGATCAGCGACCGGCTCTTCCTGAGCTTCAGCACGGGACTCTGCCAGCTCGGCTCCTCGACGGACAAGGAGCAGCAGGGAATGACCGGGTTCGTGAACTCGATCGAGGGGAAGCTCGAGTATCGCTTCCCGATCACCGCGCCCGACCAGCTCTCGCTGCGCGCCGGTCGCGAGCCCGCGGCGAGTGCGCTGCGCTGCGGCGCGACGGGGAGCCTGCGCGGCTTCGTGTCCACCCCGCAGCAGTGGGGCATCTCGCTCTTCCGCTCCTGGTCCTTCTGACGAAACGCGTCCTCCTCATCGTGAATCCGGCGTCGCGCCGAGGTGCGCGCCTGATCGACCGCGCCGCGGCGGCGGTGCGGGCGGCGGGTGCGACGTGCGAGGTCGCGCGAACGGAGCGCGCGGGGCACGCGGGGGAGATCGCGGCGGCGCGCGGCCGCGAGGTCGACGTCGTGCTCACCCTCGGCGGCGACGGGACGGCGATGGAGGCGGCCGGTGCGCTCGCATGGACGGAGACTCCCGTGGGAGTGCTCCCCGGCGGGACGGGCAATCTGCTGGCGCGCGCGCTCGGCGTGCCGATGCGCGTGGAGCGCGCGGTGCCGGCGCTGCTCGGCGGCACGGTGCGGCGGATCGATCTCGGCGTGGTGCAGGGACACCGATTCGCCGTCGCGGCCGGAGTCGGGATCGACGCATCGATGGTGGAGGAAACGCCGACGTGGCTCAAGCGGCGGCTCGGCGTGCTCGCGTACACGCTCATCGCCACGCGCGCGGGCCTCCGCGCGGTGTTGCGCCGGCGGTTCTTCACCGCGCGGATCGAGGTGGACGGCGAGGTCGTCGAGCGACAGGCGGCGGCGGTGCTGTTCGCGAACTTCGGCGCGATCCTGGAGAACCGGATCGCGTTCGGCCCCGGCATCGAAGTCGACGACGGCGTGCTCGACTGCTGCGTGTTCTCGCCGTCGAATCTTCGCGACGCCGTGCGGGTCGTGTGGCGCGTGACGCGGCGCGATTTCCGGCCCGACCGGTCGATACTCTACCGGAAGGGGACGCACTTCCGGCTGGAGACGGACCCCATCCAGGTGCTGCAGGCGGATGGGGAGCTGCTCGGCCCGACGCCGGCGGAGGTGTACGTCGAGCCGCTCGCCGCGCGGATCCTCGTGCCGCGTCCTTGAGGAGAACGTGACGAACGGCCGTCCGCTCGCGTCGTCTTCATGGCTCCCTCCGCTCTCTCGCACGCTCCGTTGACCCGCCCGCCCCGCCCGCTCGCCGGCTCGCCACGCTGATGGCCAAGATCCTCATCGTCGACGACGAGCCAGACCTCACCTCCGCCTTCGGTCGCTACTTCGAGCGCACGGGGCACGACGTGCTGCGCGCCGCCACGGGCGCCGAAGCGGTAGCCGTCGTCGAGGCGGAGCACCCGGCGCTGATGCTGCTCGACCTCAAGCTGCCGGACATGACCGGCTTCGAGGTGCTCGAGCAGACGCGCGAGCATCGGCCCGTGGTGATCATGGTGACGGGGCACGGCGACGTCGCGCTCGCCGTGCAGGCGATGCAGATGGGCGCCGAAGGCTTCCTCACCAAGCCGGTGGAGCTGGCACATCTGGGCGCGGTGGTGGACCGCGCGCTGGAGAAGGCGCAGCTCCGCGAGCTGAGTCGCGCCGCGGGGGCGCGCATGGGGCGCACGTCGACGGAGATGCTCCTCGGCTCCTCGCCGCCGATGCGCGAGCTGGCGCAGCAGATCGAGCTGCTCGCGCGGAGCGAGCGCACGGTGGCGCTCATCGTGGGAGAGAGCGGGGTCGGGAAGGGGCGCGTCGCGCGTGCGATCCACGCGCTCGGTCCTCGCGGCGGCCGCTCGTTCCACGAGATCGACTGCGCGATGCGCCCGGTGGAGGAGCTCGATCTCGAGCTGTTCGGCGTGGAGCGGAGCGTAGGCGGCCCCGTGCCGGGACTGTTCGAGGCGGCGGACGGGGGCACGCTCTTCCTCGACGAGATCGCCGAGCTGCCGGCGTCGATGCAGCCGACGCTGCTGCGGGCGCTCGAGTCGCGCCGCGTGCGGCGGTCGGGCGGGACGCGCGAGGTGCTCGTCGACGTACGGCTGATCGCGGCGACGGCGCGCGATCTGGCGACGGAGGTGACGGAGGAGCGGTTCCGCGAGGACCTGTACTATCGCCTCGGCGTGATGCCGCTCCATCTGCCGCCGCTGCGGGCGCGCTCCCGCGAGGACCTGCGGGAGACGGTGCGCGCGCTGCTGGCCGAGCTTCGGCACGGGATGCCGGATGCGGCGAGCGAGGTGAGCGCCGACGCGCTCGAGCTCCTGGGGTCGTATCCGTGGCCGGGCAACGTGCGCGAGCTGCGCAACGTACTCGAACGTGCGCTGCTGCTGGCGCGTGGTCGCGCGGAGATCCTGCCGCAGCATCTGCCGTCGGAGGTGCGCGGGGTGGGCGACGAGCTGCTCGCGCCGCACGTGTCGCGGACGCTGGCGGAGGTGGAGCGCGCGCACATCGACCGGACGCTGCGCGCGCACGGAGCGAACCGCACGCGGGCCGCGCGAGAGTTGGGGATCTCGCGCGCGACCCTGATCAAGAAGATCCGGGAATACGAGCTCGGCGAGCGGCCCCGTGCCGCGAGCCGCGCGGGAGGAGTGGTGGATGGCTGAGCTGCGCGAGCGGGACGCGATGGTGTGCCGCGCCTGCGGCAACGAGGAGCGCGCGTCCGAGGGATATCCGTGCGTGAAGTGCGGCACGTTCGTCTGCGTCGTGTGCAACATGCGCGGCGTCGTCGAGTGCAAGGCGTGCGCGCAGAAGACGCTGCCGACGCCGAAGTGGCTCGAGGATTGAGCGTGCGCGCCGCGTGAGGCCGGTCGCCGGGACGGGGGTGGTGCACAGTCCGGTCGCCCCCCTCTTCGACGAGCCGCGCGTCTCGAGCGTGCAGATCTCGCAGCTCCTCGCGGGTCATCCCGTGGAGCTGCTCGAGGCGCGCGACGGCTGGTGGTGCGTGCGCGGCGTCGACCGGTACGAGGGGTGGATGCACCGCGGCTTCCTGCACGCACGCGACGGAGGCGAGGGCGCGCCGCGCGCGCGGGAGCGACTCTCCCTCGGATGCACCGTGGATCGCGGCGGCATGCGCCGCGCGCTCCCGCTCCGCGCGCTGCTCGAGCCGGACGACCGGCTGGTCGGCGGCGAGATCATCGACGTCGCCGAGCAGGCGCGACTCTTCCCGCGCGACGCGGCGGCGATCACGCGCTCGGCGCGGCGCTACTTCGAGGGGACGAGCTACCTGTGGGGCGGCGTGACGCCGTGGGGCGCCGACTGCTCGGGGCTCGTGCAATCGACCTTCGCGCTGCATGGGGTGCCGCTGCCGCGCGACGCGTGGCAGCAGGCGTCGGCGGGAGTGCCGGCCGACGTCGACCCGCTGACCGCGCGCGAGGGCGATCTGCTCTTCTTCTCCGATCGGGTGGACCGCCACATCACGCACGTCGCGATCGCGCTCGGCGCGCGCGCGATCGTCCATCTCGCGCTCGGCCGCGGAGGATACGGCATCGAGCACCTCGACGATGCGACCGATCCGTACGTGGCGACGCTGCTGGAGCGCTTCGCGTGCGCGAGGAGGGTGCTCTGAGAGAACGGCCAACTGCCGAACCGAGTAGTCGGTACCCGATACCCGGCTTGGCATGGCCGTTACGCCAGGCCGGATACCGGGTGCGCCGTCGTACTCGGTACGGCAGTTGGCAGTTTCAGGACACCATCTGCCCCATCCCCATCCCCATCGCCGCCGGCGGCTGACCCGGTATGCGCACCTCGAGCGGAACCTCCGCGCGCGTGTCGCCGTCGAGGCCGACTTGCATCACGTAGCCGCCGGGTTGGTCGAGAGGCAGATCGAGCTGGGCGATGATCGGGAAGTCCATCTCGAGGACGCCCTGCGGCGGCTGGGCGACGCCGAGCTCTCCTTCGCTCTTCCACAGCTCGCTGCCGCTCGGGCTCAACCAGCGCAGCGCGACCTTGTGCGTGCCGACGTCGAGCGCGCTCCCCTTGAGATGCACCACGAGCGTGGCGCGCGGATGGAGCGCGGGGAGCGTGCCCACCTGCAGCGCGTCGAACACGCCGAGGATGTTGAGCTTTCCCTCCTGGGAGAGATTCGCCGCGTCGGCGAAGAGGGCGAAGGCGACGTGCATGCTGCGAAGCTAGCGCCCGAGCGTCCCGTTTGCGACGCGACGCGCCTAGCTTTCGGCATGGTCTCTCCCGCACGCTCGCTCGCCGCGCCCTCGCGCGTGCGCCGCCTCGTTTTGTTCGACATCGACGGCACCATCCTCTGGACCGACGGGGCCGGCCGGCGCGCGGTCTTCCGTGCGCTCGAAGAGCACTTCGGACACGGCGGCCCGGACGATCACCGCTTCGACGGGAAGACGGATCCGCAGATCGTGCGCGAGCTGATGCGCCACGCCGGCATCGCGGATCGCGAGATCGACGCGCGGATCGACGAGGTGCTCGAGCGCTACTTCGCCCTGCTCGAGGCGGAGCTCGCCGACATCGAGCAGCGCGACCACGTCTTTCCCGGCGTGCGCGAGCTGCTCGACGCGCTCGAGGCCCGCGGCGACGTCGTGCTCGGTCTCCTCACGGGCAACATCCGGCCCGGCGCGTACGCCAAGCTCGCCGCGGTGGGCATCGCGCCCGAGCGGTTCGTCGTCGGCGCATTCGGGTCGGACCACCACGACCGGCCCGAGCTCCCGGACATCGCTCGCCGGCGCGCCGAGGAGGTGCTCGGCCATCCAGTGCGCGGCGGCGACGTCGTCGTCATCGGCGACACACCGGCCGACGTCGCCTGCGGCATCGGCATCGGCGCGCGCGCGATCGGCGTGGCGACGGGCCGCTACTCCGTCGAGGAGCTGCGCGCCTGCGCGCCCGCGGCGGTGTTCGTGGACCTCCGCGACACGGACGCGGTCGTCCGCGCGATCCTCGCCGACTGATCCGTGCTCGAGGTCGAGCTCAAGAGCGTGGTGGACGACGTGGCCCGCCGCCGCGCGGCGATCGAGCGCGCGGGCGCGACGCTCGTGTACGAGGGCCGGCTCGAGGATCGGCGGTGGGACACCCCCGACCGCGCGCTCGCCGCGCGCGACCACGTGCTTCGCGTGCGTACGTACCGCGGCGAGGGCGACGAACGCGCGGAGCTCGACTGGAAGGGGCCGACGCGGCGTGAGGAGGGTTACAAGCTGCGCGAGGAGATCGACGTCGCCACGAACGATCCGGGCGCGCTCGGCGAGATCCTCGCCCGCATCGGGTACGAGGTGAGCATGGCGATCGACCGCGAGATCGCGCAGTACGAGCTCGATGGCGCCATGGTGCGCTTCGAGCGGTATCCGCGCATGGACGATCTCGTCGAAGTCGAGGGGGCGCCGGCATCCATCGAGCGCGCGATCGCTGCGCTCGGACTGCCGCGCGACGGATTCACCACGGACCGGCTCCCCGAATTCGTGCAGCGCTACGAGGCACGTACGGGCCAGCGCGCGGCGGTGTGCGACGCCGAGCTCACGGGCGACGCGTCGTACGACGTCTCGAATGCGTGACGACGAGCTTCCGCTTCCCGAGCTCCTCCGCTCCCTCCGAACGCTCGGCGCCGCGCGCGACGCGGCCTCGCAGGCGGCGCACGACGCGATCTTCGCTCCGCTGATCGCCGCGCGGCTGCGCGCGTCGCACGCCGAGTGGCGCGACGTCGTCCGGTCGCTGCACGGGGCGACGCTGGCGGAATCGATCGAGCGGGCATCGGTAGCGGCCGCCACGACGGGCACGATGCAGCCGGCGATGGCGCGCGCGCGGTCGGCGCGGGCGCGCGACCTTCTCGATCCGCTCCGTGACGCACTCGCTGCGCTCGACGACCGGGCCGGCGCCGCGCTCGACGCGGGCACCGAATCGCGCGAGTGGCGCGACTGGCTCGACGCGCTGCGCCACGCGTTCGCGACCGCCGACGACGCCTGCCGCCAGCTCGCGCGGCTGCTCGCCACCCCGCCCGACGAGGGGGCGCGGTTGCGCTGGTACGAGCGGCGGCGTCGGTGACCTGAAAGGCCAGGCAATTCGCTGGCGGCACTCCAGCAATCCCGATACATTTCCTCGGCAATGAGCTCCCGGAAATCCCTCGCCCTGTTCGCCGCGCTGGTCCTCTGCGCGTTCGCTCGGCCGACGGCGGCGCAGGAGCCCCCCGCGCGCCGCGTGGCGAACATCGTCAGCGTGGCGGTCGAGGAGTACGGGAAGGCGGTCGACGCGCAGGGCCGGCTGATCAGCGCGCAGGAGTATCAGGAGACGAACGACTTCCTCGTCGACGCGAAGCGCGCGGCGGAGCGGTTGTCCGGATCGAGCGCGGCGCCGGCGCAGAGCCTTCTGGACTCGATCGTGGTCGCCGTGAAGGCGCGGCGGCCGATCTCCGACGTTCGGGCGCTGGAGCGCCGGTTCGCCACCGTGCTCGGAAACGAGGCGCGGCTCGAGCTGCCGACCAGTGCGCTCGACGTCGCCGAGGGGAAGGCCATCTATGCGCAGCGGTGCGCGAGCTGCCACGGCGAGTCCGGGCTCGGCGACGGGCCGGCGGGACGCGGGCTGAACCCGGCGCCCCCCGCGGTGGGGACGGCGGAGCTGATGCACGGGCAGTCGCCGGGGCTGACGTACCGCGTGGTCTCGGTGGGGATCGCCGGGACGCCGATGGCCGGCTACGCGGGGACGCTGACGCCGCAGCAGCGATGGAACGTCGTCTCGTACATCACCTCGCTCCGGTCGACCGAGGCACAGCGGCTCGAGGGCGAGGGCCTCTATACGCAGCGCTGCGCGTCGTGTCACGGCGCGACCGGCGCGGGCGACGGGGCGATGGCGCGGTCGCTCTCGCGGCTTCCGCCCGACATCGGCACGGTCGCGTGGCAGAGCGAGCACAGCGACGATCATCTCGCGGAGGTCGTGCGCGCGGGGATTCCCGGCACCGCGATGCCGCCGTCGAACGAGCTGTCCCCGGAGCAGGCGCTGAGCGTGGTCGCCTACCTGCGCACGCTGCCGACGAAGGACCGCGCGAACGGTGTGTACGCGTCGGCGAGCGACGGAGCGCAGGACGTCGCGCGCACGATCGTCGCGCTGCTCGAGCAGTCGCTGAGCGCGGCGAAGAGCGGCCGGCCGTCGGACGCCGCCGACCGTGCGACGGACGCGTACATGGCGTTCGAGCCGATCGAGTCGCCGGCGCGCGCGAAGAACCCCGGGCTCGTGTCGTCGATGGAGCGGATCTTCACCGACTTCAAGGGGGCGGTGCGGGCGAACGACGTGCGCGCCGCCGAACGGCTGCGCGACGCGATCGAGGCGGGGCTCCCCGACGTGGTGGCGCTCACCGCGCCCGCGGGGAGCGGCTGGGAGGCGTTCTGGCAATCGTTCCTCATCATCCTGCGCGAGGGGCTCGAGGCGATCCTCGTCGTGGGGGCGGTGGTGGCGTTCCTGATCAAGACGGGCCATCGCGATCGGCTCATCAGCATCTGGTGGGGTGTCGCGTGGGCGATCCTCGCCAGCGCGGTGACCGCGCTCGTGCTGAAAACGCTGCTCGCCGCCGCCCCGGCGAGCCGCGAGATCATCGAAGGATTGACGTTGCTGGTGGCCGTGGCGGTGCTCTTCTCGGTGAGCTACTGGCTGATCTCGAAGGTCGAGGCGGCGAAGTGGCAGGCGTTCATCCGCGAGAAGGTCAACGACGCGCTGCAGCACGGCGGGGGGCGCGCGCTCGCGTTCGTCGCGTTCCTCGCGGTGTATCGCGAGGGTGCGGAGACGGCGCTCTTCTATCAGGCACTCTTCAACGAGGGCCCGAACGTCGCGTTCCCGCTGTCGATGGGGATCGTCGCCGGCTTCGCGGCGCTCGCGGTGATCTTCACGCTGTTCTACCGGTTCGGCGTGCGCATCCCGCTGCGCCCGTTCTTCTCGGTGACGAGCGTGCTGCTCTACCTGATGGCGTTCGTCTTCATGGGGAAGGGGATCCGCGAGCTGCAGGAGGGGAACGCGATCCCGCTCACGGCGATCCCGGGGTTCCCGCACTCCGAGCTGCTCGGGCTGTACCCGAGCTGGCAGGGCGTGCTGGCGCAGCTCGCGCTCCTCATCCTCTTCGCGTTCGCGGTGCTCAAGACGTTCTGGCCGAAGCGCTCCGTCGCGCTCCCGACGGTGATGGCCGCCGCGCCCGCTCCCGACGCGCTCGCGGCGATCCGCGCCGAGAACGAGGAGCTCCGTCGCCGGCTCGCGGCGCTCGAGGAAGCGGTGTCGCGCGAGACGGCTCGAGGCTGAGTCTCTCGCCGCGGTCGAGACGCGTCACGCGGAGCGCCGAGGAAACGGAGACCGCTCCGCGTGATGCCGTTCGGCTTGCCGGCGACTACTGCGCCACCTCGGCGGGCTTCGCCGCGTAGATGCCGGGCAGCGTCGGCCGCACGCGCCAGAGCGCCGCGCACCACACGAGGCCGAACGCGACGAAGCCGATCGAGATCATCTGCGCGAGCGTCAAGCCGGCGGCGAAGCGGTCGTCCTTCGCGCGGAAGAACTCGATGACGAAGCGCTCGATGCCGGCGAGGATGCAGTACACGCCGAACAGCCATCCCTCGGCGTGGCGATGATCGCGTAGCCGCCAGAGGATGCCGAACATGACGAGGCCCATCGCCACCTCGTACAACTGCGTCGGATACACCGACACCACCGTGTTGGGCCCCGCGCCCGGTGGGAAGGGGATGCCGAACTCCCGCGCCATCACGCCGGCCGTCGAGGGCGGCGACCCCTGCGGGAAGGCGACGGCGAGGAATCCTCTCCACGGACGGCCGTAGTCGTCGCCGACGGCCCAGCATCCGGTGCGTCCCACGGCGTACGCCGCGGCGCATGCCGGCCCGCCGACGTCGAGGATGCGCAGCACGCCGAACCGCTTCTTCGACACCACGGCCAGCACGGCGATCGTGCCCCCGGCGAGACCGCCCCAGAACACGAAGCCGCCCCGATCGAAGATCGCGTCCCAGTGTCGCAGCACGGCGACGTAGTACAGCTTCGCACCGAGCAGGCCGCCGAGCACGGCGGCGAAGATCATGTCGTTCACCGGCTCGGGATCGTGGCCGCGTCGCGCGAGCTCGCGCTGGGCCACGCTCTGCCCGACGACGAAGCACATCAGGATCGCGAGGCCGAAGCCGGTGATCTGGATCGGACCGAGGCCGATGGCGAACGGGTGATGCACGATCGGATGCGGCAGCGTCATCCGTCGCTCACCAGTCCGGGCAACGGAAGACTCGCGAACGCGTTCAGGTCCAGCGGCGCGCGCTCGCCACGCTCGAGGTGGAACAGCCCCGCGCGCGCGATCATCGCCGCGTTGTCGGTCGCGAGCCGATGGCTCGGCGCGTACACCTCGGCGCCGAGCGACTGCATGCGGCTCCGCATCGCGGCGACCAGCGTGCGATTTCCCGCGACGCCGCCCCCGAGCACGACGCGCGCGCGGCCGTGCGCCGCGACGGCGCGCGCCGTCTTCTCGACGAGCGTGTCGACGAGCGCGTCGTGGAACGCACGCGCGATGTGCGCGTGGTCGTCCGGCGTGCCGGCGCGCACGGCGTTGAGCACCGCCGTCTTGAGACCGCTGAACGAGAGGTCGTAGTAGTCCGCGTCGCCCGGCTGCTGATCGCGGCGCAGCATCGGCCGCGCGAAGCGGAAGCGCGACGGGTCGCCCGTGGCCGCGAGCCGCTCCACCGGCGGCCCGCCCGGATAGGGGAGCCCGAGCAGCTTCGCGACCTTGTCGAACGCCTCGCCGGCCGCGTCGTCGCGCGTGCGGCCGAGCAGCCGGTACGCGCCCCACGCCGGCACGTCGACGAGCATCGTGTGCCCGCCGGACACGAGCAGCGCGGTGAACGGCGGCACGGCGTCGCGATGCTCGAGGGCGGCGGCGAAGAGATGCCCTTCCATGTGATGCACGCCGACGCACGGAATCCCGCGTCCGTACGCGTAGGCCTTGGCGAAGCTCACGCCGACGAGCAGCGCGCCGACCAGGCCCGGCCCGTACGTCACCGCCACGGCGTCGAGCGCGTCGGGTGCGATGCCCGCGTCGGCGATCGCGCGCTCCACCACGGGGACGATCGCCGTGAGATGCTGGCGGGAGGCGATCTCCGGCACGACGCCGCCGAACACGCGATGCACGTCCTGCGAGAGGATCACGAGCGACGCGAGCTGCACGTCGTCGCCCGCGCCCTCGACGACGGACGCCGACGTCTCGTCGCACGACGTCTCGATGCCGAGGATGCGCGTCATCGTGCGTCGCTCACGGCGCCGTGTCCCCCGCCGCGCGCGGCGCGGCCGGCGTCGAATCGAGGGCGCCGGCGACGGGCCGGAGCTGCACCTTCACGTGCATCGGCTGCACGCGCACGCCGGTGCCGGTGGTGTCGAGGTCGGCCACGTGCGGCAGCGTGTCGCCGACGCGGATCGCGAGCGACAGCGGATGAATCCCGCGCAGCTGGCGCACGGCGCGGCGCGGACCGGTCACGCGCACCTCGCCCGGATCGAAGCGGACGTCGTCGGCGAGCGCGAGCCCGCTGTCGGTGCGCACCACGATCCGTCCGTCGTTCAGGATGGGGACCTCCCGCGTCACCTTGGTCTCGAACCGCAGCGTCACGCTGCGCGGCTGCACGTCGAGCACGCGCACCGCATTGGACAGCTCGGCCGGGATGTGCACGTCCGACGGGGCGACGTCGAGCACGAGCGTGTCGGGGACGTCGCCGCCGACGGTGCGGCGCACGACGAGCGGGTTGGCGTAGAGCTTCACGAGATCCGCCGCGCGGCCGGCGACGAGCGCGCGCAGCTCGGGCGGGCCGTCGCGCAGCACGAGCGAGCTGTCGAGCACCGGCGTGACGCGCACGCGGACGAGCCCTTCCGTCGGCTCACGCGCCGACACGAGCACCCAGAGCATCACGGCGAGCACGAACGCCGTGGCCTTGAGGCCGAGTCGCTCGGTGAACGCGCCGCGCAGGCGGCGCAGGGTCGGTCGCGGCGGCGGGGGGCTCACGCGAGTCGACGGCGATCAGCGCGACGCGGTCGTGCCGCCGAGCAGCTCGCGCACGAGCGCGCGATTGCCCTCCGAGCTCCAGTCGGAAGCGCCGATCAGCTTCTTCCGGATCGTGCCGTCGCGGGCGATGACGAACGTCTCCGGGTAGCCGGTGATCTGATAGTTCCGCGTCGTCACCTGCTTCGGATCGTGCAGGATCTCGAAGGTGAGCCCGAGCTCCTTCACGAAGTCGCGGATGCGATCCTCGGCGCCGGGATCGTCGACGCTCACCGCGACGACGGCGAGCCCGCGCGGCCCGAACTCGCGGTGCAGCTTCTCGATGCTCGGCATCTCGACGCGGCACGGCTCGCACCACGTCGCCCACACGTTGAGCAGCACGACCTTTCCCTTGTAGTCGTCGAGCGAGCGCTCGCGATGCGTGCCGTCGATCGTGACGCCCTCGATCGGCGGCGCCTTGGACCCCACCGAGACGGGGAACAGCTCGTCGCCGAGGAAGTGCACGCCGGCGCCGAGCGCCGCGGCGAGCAGCAGCACGACGCCGAGCACGATCCCCCACTGCTGGCGCTGCGTCACGGCCGGCTCCTCACACCAGGTGCGCGCATCGGTTGCGCAGCGCCGACACCTCGGCGCGCGGATCCGCGGCGGAGAAGATGGCGTGTCCGGCGACGAACGCGTCCGCGCCGGCGCGCCAGACGTCGCCGATGGTGTCGCGGTTGATCCCGCCGTCCACCTCGAGCGCCGCGCTGGAGCGCGCCGCGTCGAGCATGCGCCGCGCCCGCGCGACCTTGTCGATCGAGCCGGGAATGAACTCCTGCCCGCCGAAGCCCGGGTTCACGGACATGATCAGGAGCAGGTCGAGCTCCGGAATCACTTCCTCCACCGCGCTGAGCGGCGTCGACGGATCGATCGCCGCGCCGGCGAGGAGGCCGAGCTCGCGGATGCGACCGAGCTGGCGGTGCAGATGCGGCGCGACCTCGACGTGGATCGTGAGCCCGCTCGCGCCCGCCGACGCGAAGTCGTCGAAGTAGCGCTCCGGCTCGACGACCATCATGTGCACGTCGAGCGGGAGCGTGGTGCGGCGGCGCAGCGTCTCGATCACCTTCGCGCCGAAGGTGAGGTTCGGCACGAAGCGTCCGTCCATCACGTCGACGTGAATCCAGTCCGCGCCCGCCTGCTCGAGCATGGCGACGTCGTCGCCGAGCCGCGCGAAGTCGGCGCTGAGGATCGAAGGTGCGATGCGGACGGTCGTCATGGCTCCTGCACCGGGGGCGGCGGTGGCGTCGCGGGCTCCGGCGCGGGCGCGCTCGGCTCGGCGACGACGCGCAGCTGCACCGTCACGCCCGGCCCGAGCGGCGCGCCGCTCACCGGCGTCTGGCCGACGACGGTTCCGGGTGCGCCGGGTCCGTTCGGATCGCGGATCACCTGCACGTTGTGGACGCCGATCTGGGAGAGCACCTGGCGGGCGGCGTTGGCGTCGCGTCCCATCAGGTCGGGCATCTGCGGCGCGGGGGCGCCCCCGCTCACGACGAGCGCCACGCTCGACGGCACGCTCACGGCGGTGCCGATCGCCGGCCGGGTGGCGATCACCGTCCCGCGTGGCGCGCTGCTCGGCGCTTCGCTCACGTCGTCGACGTCGAAG
>Ga0310810_10004323_pt1 | contig 15683 bp, 17 predicted proteins | sample NCmetagenome_FD_207641 | JGI IMG/M metagenome (GOLD analysis project Ga0310810, IMG submission 207641) | Soil microbial communities from experimental microcosm in Duke University, North Carolina, United States - NC | ecosystem: Engineered > Artificial ecosystem > Soil microcosm > Unclassified ...
TCCACTTTGCGCTCCTGGATTGGCTCGCTCGCTCCGACCAGATTGATTGGTCGCGGGCAGTCGTGGACAGTTGTTCCATCCGCGCGGGGCGGGGACCAGACCGGTCCGAATCCCACCGATCGGGCCAGGCGGGGGAGCAAGCCTTCGTGCATCTGATTTGCGACGGGCGGGGCGTGCCGCTCGCGGTTCGCCTGACCGGCGCGAACCGGAGCGACTCGCAAGAAGCCCTGGCGTTGGTCGATGCGATTCCCCCGCTGCACGGCGAACGGGGGCGACCGCGGCAGCGGCCGGCCGGACTGTGTGCTCGGGGATCGCGGCTACGACGCGACGGCGATTCGGCGCGGACTGCGGGCGAGGCATATCGTGCCGTGGCTCGCCATGCGTCGCACCGCGCACGGGAGTGGATTGGGCCGGTGGCGGTGGGTCGTGGAGCGGACGTTTGCCTGGCTCAATCAATTTCGCCGTCTGCGCGTGCGGTATGACAAGCGGGCCGACATCCACGAGGTGTTCCTCTCGTTGGGGTGCGCGCTGATTTGTTGGCAATCGCTGCGAAAGATGTCGATGACGGATTGAGCGACTGCCCATTCTCTTCTCTGTAGCCGCTCGACCTTCGAGGGATCAAGCGTGAGCGTAAGAAAACGACAGAGCGACTCCCGCTCTGCAATCCTGCGGATCGCCTGTTTGTAACGCCGTGCTTGCGAGGGCCGCAATATCCGCAGCCCCAGGTCTTGCAGTCATGGCGATAAACTTATTTCTGTTTTGCCATCGACCGAAATGCCCCATCAAACTGACCGGTGCTAACTGTCACGATTCCACCCAGGCTCTGCCCTTGCTCGATGCCCTTCCGCTCCTACAAGGCCCGCGTGGCCGGCCGCGCTGTCGCCCAGAGACTGTGCTGGGAGACCGGGGCTACGATGCCGAGTACATTCGGCGTGCCTTGCGTAGGCGCCAAATCCTGCCTCGGCTCGCAATGCGCAACACGAAACATTGTAGTGGGCTCGGGCGATCGCGCTGGGTCGTGGAACGTACCTTCGCATGGCTGAATCAGTTTCGTCGTCTTCGCGTGCGCTGTGAGAAAAGGCCAGATATGCACCTGGCATTTCTAACCCTCGCGTGCATTCTGATTTGTTGGAAGTTCCTACAAGTGCAGCCCCTGCAGTCCCCGCAGTACCCGTAATTGTCCCGCTTACCAACTACACGGCCAAGTGGATTGCTTCCGGGTCGCCGGCCATCCGGCCGAGGATCCGTGAAACAAGTGCTGCAGGGCCTGTTGTATTCCCGACAAAACTCGGGCCGAGCAGAGGCATGGCGGGGAGTAAAAAAGGTAAAGCGCAAATTGCGAAGCTACCAGAAGCAAAAAACAACGAGGAACATGTATATGCTGCGTCCCATTGCTGCGCGCCGTTTGCCCCTACCGGCGAGAATGACTTCCTCCCGTCGGTTCGGCTTCCCGGCCCTCGAACATTTGCGGTGCGTTTCCCTCTGCGTCGTTTTGCCCTTTTTGGCTGAAGCGATTTGCGGGCCTATAATTTGTTGATGATGGCTGCCGCGTCACAATCCGCTGCCAGGTTACAACCCTCAACCCGATTGGTCCTGGAGCGCAATGATTTTGAGCAATTGTTGCAGACTTTGAAACGGCGGGACTATCGCCTAGTCGGGCCGACCGTCCGCGAGGGCGCCATCGTTTACGGCGAACTGGACTCGGCAGCTGACCTTCCAGTGGGATGGACAGACGAACAGAACGGAGGCAGCTACAGGCTCAAGCGCCGCAGTGACCAAGCTCTTTTCGGCTATGTGGTGGGCCCGCACTCCGCGAAAATGTTTTTTCATCCACCGGCGGTGCGCTTGTGGCAGGCAAAACGCGAGGATAGGGGCTTCCAGGTAGAAGAAGAGAAGAGTGAGAGCCCTAGGACGGCGCTAATCGGGCTCCGCTCCTGCGATCTGCACGCCATTGCCGTTCAAGACAGGGTCTTCCTTCACGGTACTCAGGTTGACCCCCTGTACCGCGCCCGGCGGGAGAACGCTTTCATCATTGCCATCAACTGTGGGAAGGCTGGTGGCACGTGCTTCTGTGTATCGATGAATACCGGGCCGAAAGCCACGTTGGGCTTCGATCTGGCGCTGACGGAAGTGCTGGAAGATGGACGACACTATTTCGTTGTCGAGGCTGGCACGGAGCGAGGGTTCGAGGTCCTCAGCGAGGTTCCCAACAGGCCAGCACAAGACAACGAGGTTGCGGCCGCCGACCTGCTGGTGCAGAGGACTGCGGCGCAGATGGGCCGGAGCATGGAGACGACCGGCATTAAGGAGTTACTCTACCGCAACTACGAACACCCACGGTGGGATGACGTTGCGCGACGATGCCTGATCTGTGCTAATTGCACCATGGTTTGCCCAACCTGCTTCTGCACCAACGTAGAGGACGTCACAGACCTCACGGGCGAGCATGCCGAGCGCTGGCAAACGTGGGATTCGTGCTTCACGATGGATTTTTCCTACATACACGGCGGCAGTGTCCGCCCGTCGGCTAAGGCACGATATCGGCAGTGGATGACCCACAAGCTTGCCACCTGGATCGACCAGTTTGGCAGCTCAGGCTGCGTTGGGTGCGGGCGCTGTATCACGTGGTGCCCAGTCGGCATTGATATCACCGAGGAAGTTCGTGCCATTCGCGAATCCGAGCGGTCTATCTCTACTCAGGGAGCCAACCATGGAAACCCTTGAGGCCATTCTGGCCCAACATCCCTTCTTCGACCGGTTGGAACAACGCCACCTCGACCTTTTGGTCGGATGTGCCTCCAACGTACGCTTCGATGCCGGGCAGTTCATCCTTCGTGAAGGCGAGGAAGCCAACCACTTCTACCTGATCCGACATGGCAAAGTGGTGCTTGAGATTTTTGCCGGCCACCGCGGGCCTATTACGGTAGAAACGCTGGACGACGGTGACATTGTGGGGTGGTCGTGGCTGTTTCCACCTTACCGTTGGAGGTTTGATGCTCGAGCAGTCGAGATCACTCGAGCTATTGCGCTGGACGGCAAGTGCCTGCGCACCAAGTCGGAACAAGATCACGATCTCGGCTACGAACTTCTGAAGCGGTTCGCCCGCATTGTGGAAGAACGCCTTCAGGCCACAAGGCTGCAACTGTTGGATGTGTACGAGGTCCGGTCCTGAGGTCCGGTCCTGATGGTCGCATTCATGCCGCCTCCGATGGTTGCCTTAGCCCAACATCCGATGGTTCCCCAACCCTACACGGTGTGCGGGGTGCGGCGTGAAACGTACGACACTTTTACGCTGGAGCTGGAATCGAAGCAGACGGCAGAGTTTGCGTTTGCGGCCGGGCAGTTCAACATGCTCTATGTCTTCGGCGTAGGAGAGGTGCCAATTTCCATCAGCGGGAATCCAACCCAGCCCAACGTGCTGATACATACGACCCGGGAAGTGGGCGTGGTAACCAGGGCGATGAGGAAACTCAGCGCGGGTGACGTGCTGGGAGTACGGGGCCCTTTTGGAAGTCACTGGCCCGTCGAGCAAGCTGCGGGGGCAGACCTGGTGATCGTGGCCGGTGGAATCGGATTGGCACCCTTGCGTCCGGCTTTGTACCACATCATGGCACATCGGGAAAGATATGGGAACGTTATCCTTCTGTACGGTACGCGCACCCCCGCCGACATCCTGTACAAGAAGGAGCTGAAGCAGTGGCAAGCCGGCTTCAGGCTTCCCGTCTATACAACCGTCGATCGAGCCGCCGGGGCATGGCCTGGATCCGTAGGAGTAGTCACGACACTGATACCGCGAGCGCCATTCGATCCACGTAACGCGGTGGCTATGGTCTGTGGCCCGGAAGTAATGATGCGCTTTACCGCGCGTGAACTCGAAAAGCGAGGCGTCAAACCGGAAAATATCTACGTCTCCATGGAACGAAATATGAAATGCGCCGTCGGTTTCTGCGGGCATTGCCAACTCGGGCCTACTTTTATCTGCAAGGATGGTCCGGTGTTCCGCTGGAACCGAATCGAGCCGCTGATCGCGGTGCGAGAGATCTGACATGCCAGAAAAGCGCAAACCCAAGCTAGCTGTCTGGAAATTCGCCTCCTGCGACGGCTGCCAGCTGAGTCTCCTCGACTGTGAGAACGAGTTGCTGGCCATAGCCGGGCAAGTGGAGATCGCGCATTTTCTGGAAGCTTCACGGAATGTGGTGAAGGGCCCGTACGATCTATCGTTGGTAGAGGGATCCATCACTACGCCGCACGACGCGGAGCGGATTCATGCCGTGCGGCGCGCGTCGAAATACCTGGTCACTATCGGCGCCTGCGCTACCGCCGGCGGCATCCAGGCGCTACGGAACTTTAAAGACGTCAAGGAATTCGTATCCATCGTCTATGCCACGCCCGCCTACATCGAGACACTTGGGAAATCCACGCCTATTGCTGAGCATGTGCGAGTCGATTTCGAGCTGCGTGGGTGTCCCATCAACAAGCAGCAACTGGTGGAAGTGATCAGCGCATTTCTGCATGGTCGTAAACCGAATACACCGCCGCACAGCGTTTGCATGGAATGCAAGCAGCGCGGGATCGTGTGCGTGATGGTGGCCCACGGCACGCCCTGCCTGGGACCGGTGACCCATGCTGGCTGCGGCGCCATTTGCCCCTCATATCATCGCGGTTGTTACGGGTGTTTTGGCCCTATGGAGACCCCGAACACAAGCTCCCTGAGTGAGTGGTGGCGTCAACTGGGAGTGACGGAAGCTGAGTTGGTGCGCGCATTTCGGAGCTTTAACGCGTACTCTGAACCGTTTCGCCGAGAAAGCGAAGCCGATGAAAACAAAAACCATCAAGGTTGAGTACCTGGCTCGTGTTGAGGGCGAAGGCGGTATTCATATCACGGTCCGGGATAACAGGGTTAGGAGTGTCCGGCTCAATATTTTCGAGCCTCCACGTTTTTTCGAAGCCTTCCTGCGCGGCCGTAGCTACGGTGAGGTCCCTGACATCACGGCCCGGATCTGCGGGATTTGTCCAATCGCCTACCAAATGAGCGCCGTACACGCCATGGAAGACGCTTTCGGAATAACCGTGGACGGCCAACTGAGAGCGTTACGGCGACTCATTTATTGTGGAGAATGGATCGAAAGTCACGCTCTGCATATTTACCTGCTGCACGCGCCTGACTTCCTGGGCTACCCGGATGGCATCCATATGGCCAGAGATTTTCCCGAAATCGTGCAGCGCGGCTTGCAGCTGAAAAAAGTCGGCAACGAAATCATCGCGCTTCTCGGCGGAAGGGAGATTCATCCCATCAATGTTCGTGTTGGGGGCTTTTACAAAGTTCCCAGCCGCCAGGAGTTGGCTCCGCTGGCAGAGCGGCTGAAGTGGGCCCGCGAGGCGGCCCTGGAGACGGTGCGCTGGGTGGCCGGACTTCCATTCCCGGAGTTTGAGCGAGATTATATCTTTGTTGCCCTGCGCCACCCGGATGAGTATCCGTTCAACGAAGGCCGAGTGATTTCGAACAGAGGATTGGATATCGACAGTAAGAGCTACGAAGACCACTTTGTCGAAGAACATGTGCAGCATTCGAACGCTCTGCACTCGATGCTCAAGGACCAGGGCGCCTACTTTGTCGGCCCATTGGCGCGGTACAACCTGAACTTTGACCGGCTTTCCCCCCTGGCCCAGGAAGCGGCACGCAATGCAGGACTGGGCCCACTATGCGGCAACCCATTCCAAAGCATCATTGTGCGCAGCGTGGAGGCGCTTTACGCATGCGATGAAGCATTGCGCCTGATCGATCAGTACGATACGCCAGACAAACCGGCTGTCGAGGTCCAGGTGCGTGCTGCCACGGGATACGGCTGCACCGAGGCTCCACGTGGCATTCTTTACCATCGCTACAGAGTGGACAAGCAGGGTTTGGTTCTCGACGCAAAAATTGTCCCGCCCACCTCACAGAATCAGAAAATTATCGAGGACGATTTAGGGCAACTGGTCGGAAAGTACCTCGATCTTCCTCAGGATGAGCTTCGTTCCCGCTGTGAGCAGGCCGTGCGCAACTACGACCCGTGTATCTCTTGCGCTACCCACTTTCTGAAGCTGGAAATAGATCGCGAGTGAGTACAGCGTGGCTTGTTTGTCCCCGATGCAGACTTAATGGAAGCCAAACGACAAAGGAGTCCGACTCTGGTTATCGGAGTCGGGAATGAGTGGCGCGGCGATGACGCGGCAGGGCTGCTGGTGGCTCGCCAATTACGAAGGTGCGGGACTTCTTTGTCAGTTCTGGAGCACGACGGCGAAGGTGCGGCACTGATGGAATCGTGGAACCGCTGGGATGCGGTTATCATCGTGGATGCTGTCCACTCCGGCGCTGAGCCAGGAACGGTTTACCGGTTTGACGCCATTTCTCAGCCCTTGCCAAGCAAAATCCGGCATGGCTCAACCCACGCTTTCAGTCTCGGAGAAGCGATCGAACTTGGGCGCGCCTTAAACCAACTACCGCGTCACCTGGTTGTTTATGCGATTGAAGGTCAAAACTTTGAAGCTGGCAACAGACTCTCTTCGCAGGTAGAAGGTGTTATATCAGCGGTTGCAGATCGTATTCTCCGGGAGATCCACGCGGAAGGCTCCTTGTTACCGAGTGACCGCGCCGGTCTCGAATCAAGCTAACAAGAGGTTCATGGCTGACTTTCTTAACTGGAGAGAACCTTCGGTCGGCCCATGATCGTCTGCCAAACCGGTCAACTACGCATAGCGGTCTCTCGATCCCATTGCCGATCCAAATACGCTTTGGAGGCCCGTGCTTTGTGTCAGCGTAGACGGGTCGATGTGGGCCGAATAAGGATCCCAGTTGATGTTTGCTTGCACCTGGTCTGCATAGCATATGGCATTGAGAGCCGCAATGTTGACAACAGCTGCGGAACTTAGATTTCACCTTCCCTAACGCGAGTACTGAACAAACAGTTGCAGCTTCATAGCGACCGACTTTCAGGGGTGCGATCTGTTATGAATGCAATCGACAGCCTGGGGGGCCTCTTCTGAGCAGCTAGCTACACGGCAAACAGAACCAGACTGACCAAATCTGACGTCGAGCGAAAGAAAACGACGTGAGGTTCTGTTCCTGCCGCGACGGGTTCTGTCGTAGGAGGATTCAAATTGCAAAGCGCGGCTACAAGCGTGGTCATTGGCCAAGACCGGAGACCCGCACGTTGCACATCGGCGAATTCGACCCACGGCTTGTGCTGCACACGGAGATCAAACCGCGGAAAGGGAAAGGAAGGCGCTACAAGAAATTCGGCAAGCCGTTCTATGCGAGTATATTTTCGGGCCGGCAGGATAGAGTCGGATTGGCGCAAGCACTAAAAGGCGCCACTGGTTTGGGCTCTGGACGGACCATCACGAAAGTCTTCCCCTGTCGTGTCGTCGGCCGGAACCCCGAACGCGTGCTTGATTGATTTCTTTCCGAGTACAGCGTTGAGCCGCAGCATCCCTAATCTTGTGGCTGTCGGGATTTCTTGGTCTTTGCGAAGCGAGCACGATTGGTGTTCTCCGCAATCTCGCTGCGCTGCTTCGACGTTATCAGTTGCAACGCTGCACGTTTGTGCCGGAGTTCGCTTGGTCGGTGGGTAGTTTGGGCATTTTTCTTCTTCATAGCTGATACCGTCAGCATTCCCGCCTCTCGAGAAGGACACACTTGCCCGTTATCTTTTTGTTTCGAAGAATGCTCATGTGACCTCTCCATTAAGGACCAACTGGGTGGCCGGCCGCGAGGTGGCTACGACAGTGCGTAGACTAGCTGGCCGATCCTGAGCCTCTTCAGCTCACCGGCGAAGGCTTCCAGGCTGGACACGGCACGGCCCGCATCGCTGTCGGGATTCGGCAATCGGCCATTACGGGTTTTGAATTCCTTGACAGTCTCGTGCAGTCTCTCTAGTTCATCCAGTGCTGCCTGAAGTTTGGAGTTGTTCACTCGCCTCCTTCATCATCACGGCAAGCTCCTCAGCCAAGAAATCCACCAGTGCCGATCGAAGCGCTTCCCTTACGCATCCGAGTGATTCCAAGAAAAATACTTACTGCTACTACACAAACGATTCCACATGCCCACAATGTCATGTTCACAAATGCCTCCTAAGCACCGAAGGCGCAGAGGGTTGTGGGTGGGAATGGAGCGCCGGTGGGTCTTCGTCACTGCAACTAAAGCATACGCTCAAAAAGGGGCTAGGTGCAGACTAATGTCCTCACGTCGCCTTTATCATTCGTACCAATCGGTACAGACCAGGTATCCTCTTGATTCTTCAAGCCCGGCATTCTGCGCTTCTTGGCTTCCTCGCGTAAAAGCGGGATCATTCCTGGAACTTTTCATTGCTTACGAGGCCATTGCAGCACAGCAACTTAGCGGGGGGCTTTTGAGTAGGATTTTGGAACGCGACGAGGGAATCAGCGCAGTTATGAAGCGCAAACCATGCCGTTGATTTCCGTCGCTCCTCAACCAAGACGCCTTCCCGCCGCCGATCGGGGATAGCGACGACTAGCCCCATCTTCCACGGCGAGTTCCTTCGCAGAGAGTAAGACTCGCTCCTCACTGCCGGAACCTACAGCCGGGCTGACTCCGCAACCGAACCTGGGGCCTGGGGCCGACGAGGCGAAGCTACAGAAAGAGAGAAATCAATGACAGAAGGACGGGTGAGAACGGCTGCTCTGTCGTGCCAGTTCTGACGCATGTGGCGACGGCCCGCAAGCGTCAAGCGCTTGCGGATGTAAGCAGGTTCTTTGATCGGTTCTTCGATCTACTCGCAGTACAGGCCAAGTCGTCCTCCACGGAGATTTCCGGCTACTCGCATAGTTGGGGAAATCAGTGTTAAGAATTGGGCTCTCACTGGCTTCCAGTCTGCTCAACGAAAGTGAAATCTGGCAGCTCGCGTGCGGCGTCCAGCGTAAACTAGAACTTCAGTACCAGCCACAAGGAGGCCGTCTCGCATGAGCAGGTCTATGGTCACAATTGACGGCAACGAAGCGGCGGCTCACGTCGCCTACCACACCAATGAGGTGATTGCGATTTATCCCATCACCCCGTCGTCTCCTATGGGGGAGTTTGCCGACGAGTGGGCGGCCAAGGGACAAGCCAATTTGTGGGGGATCATTCCTACCGTTCTCGAGATGCAGAGCGAAGGTGGAGCGGCTGGAGCATTACATGGTGCGATCCAAGCCGGAGCGCTGGGAACAACGTTCACAGCATCACAGGGACTCTTGCTGATGATCCCAAATATGTACAAGATTGCGGGTGAGCTAACACCGACGGTCATTCATGTGGCCGCACGGACGGTGGCCACACATGCACTTTCGATTTTTGGCGATCACAGCGACGTCATGGCATGCCGCCAGACTGGGTTCGCGATGTTGGCCTCCAATTCCGTGCAAGAGGTAATGGACCATGCTCTGATTGCACGTGCTGCCAGCCTCGAATCACGGATTCCGTTTCTGCACTTTTTCGACGGTTTCCGCACTTCGCATGAGGTCGCAAAGATCGAACAGCTCACTGTGGAAGACATGCGGGCGATGCTGGATGAAGACCTCGTTGAAGCGTATCGTCTGCGGTCACTTTCGCCCGACCGGCCGGTGTTAAGAGGCTCAGCGCAGAATCCCGACGTTTTCTTCCAGGCACGTGAGGCCGTCAATCCTTATTACATTTCTTGCCCCAAGCTTGTGCAGAACACCATGGACCGATTTGCGAAGCTGGTCGGCCGCCAGTACCACCTGTTCGACTACACAGGCGCAGCTGATGCCAAGCGCGTGATCGTGATGATGGGCTCGGGAACAGAAGCAGCTGAGGAGACCGTCGAGCATCTGAACGGAACCGGAGAAAAGGTCGGCCTGCTAAAGGTCAGGCTGTACCGGCCGTTTTCACTCGAGCACTTCATTTCCGCTCTGCCGCCTACCGTAGAGTCGCTGGCAATTCTCGACCGCACGAAAGAACCAGGCGCTGCCGGCGAGCCGCTCTACGTCGATGCAGTGACTGCCCTCACTGAAGGAGTTGCTGCAGGACAGATCAAGTCGATGCCGCGCGTCATCGGCGGCCGCTACGGGCTGTCCTCGAAGGAATTCACTCCTGCGATGGTGAAGACGGTTTTCGACGAGCTCAAGAAAGGGCAGCCCAAGAACCACTTCACCATTGGCATCATTGATGATGTAACCCGCACCAGCCTCGACTACGACCCGGAGTTTTCAACCGAGAGCCCCGACACAGTGCGCGCCGTATTCTATGGACTAGGCTCGGATGGCACGGTTGGCGCCAACAAGAACTCCATCAAAATCATCGGCGAAGATACGGATTTCTACGCGCAGGGCTACTTCGTCTACGATTCAAAAAAGGCTGGCGCAATGACTGTTTCCCACCTGCGCTTTGGGTCCAAGCCGATCCGTTCGACCTACCTGATCACTCGGGCAAACTTCGTCGCCTGCCATCAGTTCTCGTTTGTGGAGCGCTTCGAGGTGCTGAAGCTCGCCCAGCCCGGAGCTACTTTCCTGCTCAACAGTCCGTATGGCTCAGATGAAGTGTGGGATCGCCTGCCAATCACGATGCAGCAAGAAATCATCACGAAGAATCTGCGCTTCTTCGCAATTAACGCCGACCAGGTAGCCGAAAGTGCCGGCATGGGACGCCGGATCAACACCATTATGCAGACGTGCTTTTTCGCTATTAGCGGCGTGCTGCCACGTGAGGAAGCGATCGCCGCCATCAAGAAGGCCATCGAAAAGACATATCGCAAACGTGGTGATGCTGTTGTACAGAGGAATTTCGCTGCTGTCGATGCCACCCTTGCTCACCTGAACCAAGTGAAGGTTCCACAGCAAGCGACCAGCAAGCTGACGCTAGAACCCCCCGTGTCCTCCGCCGCGCCAGATTTCGTTCAGAAGATCACAGCGCGCATCATCGCGGGCGAGGGTGACCTGCTGCCGGTCAGCGCGTTGCCCGTGGATGGCACCTTCCCCACCGGTACAGCGCAGTGGGAGAAGCGCAACATCGCGCTTGAGATTCCCGTTTGGGACGAGCAGCTGTGTATCCAGTGCGGCAAATGTGTGCTGGTATGTCCACACTCGGTGATCCGCGCAAAGATTTACAATCCCGAGCTTCTTGGCAAGGCGCCGCCGACCTTCAAGTCAGCCAAGCCCAAATGGAAGGAGTTCGATACCCTGCGCTACACGCTGCAAGTGGCGCCGGAAGACTGCACCGGCTGCAGCCTATGCGTGCAGGTGTGCCCGGCCAAGAGCAAGGCGGAGGTCAGGCATAAAGCCATCAACATGGAAGGCCAGGCACCGTTGCGCCTGCCGGAACGTGAAAACTGGGACTTCTTTCTTTCCCTGCCGGAAGCTAATCGCGAGCAACTGAAAATCAGCCAAGTGAAAGACATACAATTGCTGCAACCGCTGTTCGAGTTTTCAGGCGCTTGTTCTGGGTGTGGTGAGACTCCGTACATCAAATTGATGACACAGCTCTTCGGCGATCATGTCGTGATCGCTAACGCCACGGGCTGTTCCTCCATCTATGGTGGCAACCTGCCCACCACCCCTTTCACGGTGGACGCTAAAGGTTATGGTCCCGCATGGTCCAACTCGCTATTCGAGGACAACGCGGAGTTCGGACTGGGAATCCGGCTCGCCCTGGAAAAGCAGGAGGAGTACGCGCGTGACCTGCTGCGGCGAGCTGGTGAACTTGTCGGTGGTGAGTTAGTGCAAGCCCTGCTCACGGCCAACCAATCCAGCAATGCCGGGATAAAGGAGCAGCGCGAGCGCGTGCGGTTACTGAAAAACAAGCTCAAGAACACGCATGGTGTGGAAGTGCGCAATCTCCCGGCCGTGGCGGATGCCCTAATCCGAAAAAGCGTGTGGATCATTGGAGGAGATGGCTGGGCGTATGACATCGGCTATGGCGGTCTGGACCACGTATTAGCGTCCGGGCACAACGTCAATGTTTTGGTGCTGGACACCGAGGTCTACTCGAATACCGGCGGTCAGCGTTCCAAAGCCACACCCCGGGGTGCGGTTGCGAGGTTCGCTTTCGGAGGCAAGGAGACCGCGAAGAAAGACCTCGGATTGATGGCTATCAGCTGCGGAAACGTCTATGTCGCTCGAGTAGCCATGGGCGGCGGCGACATGCAGACGGTGAAGGCTTTCGAGGAAGCCGAAGCCTACGATGGACCTTCGCTAATCATCGCCTTCAGCCACTGCGTGGCCCACGGGTACGACCTGATGTATGGAATGGACCAGCAGAAGCTCGCAGTCCAGACCGGATACTGGCCTTTGTTTCGCTACAACCCCGAACTGGTAAAGCAGGGCAAGAATCCATTGCAGCTGGATTCACGTCCACCCAGCCTGCCACTGCAGAAGTACATGTTGAACGAAACTCGCTTCAACATCCTCAACCATGCAGATGCAGAGGCCGCAAAGCGGCTCCTTGAGTTGGCGGAGGAGGATGTCCGTACTCGCTGGGAGCTCTATGAGAAGCTAGCTTCGCTTCCCGTCGGCAAACCTGTGACGGTGGCCGCGCTTGCGGCAAAGGAGGACCAGCAATGATCGACTTGTCCACGAGCTATCTGGGATTGCAGCTGAAGAACCCCGTGGTGGTGTCGTCATCGCCGCTTCAACGTGAACTCGACAACATCCGCCGCATGGAGGACGCCGGTGCTGCTGCCGTGGTGATGCACTCGCTTTTCGAGGAGCAGATCAATGTCGAGAGCGAGGAATTGAATCGCTGGCTGGAAAACGCGACCGAGAGTTTTGCTGAATCACTACACTACCTGCCCGACTTAGAGAACTACAATCATGGGCCTGAGTTCTATCTCGACCATCTCGCTCGCGTGAAGAAGAGCGTACGCATTCCCGTAATCGCCAGCCTGAATGGCAGCTCGATGGGAGGTTGGACGCGCTACGCCAAGATGATGCAGGAAGCGGGAGCGGATGCGATCGAGCTGAATACCTACTACGTAGCGACGGATGCCACTGTCCCCGGTTCGCAGGTCGAGGAGATGTACGTCGATCTGGTCAAGCAGGTAAAGGCATCGGTGCGCATTCCTCTAGCTATCAAGGTGACGCATTTCTTCAGTTCCATTCCCAACATGATGCGGCAATTGGATGATGCAGGTGCGGATGGGCTGGTGCTGTTCAACCGCTTCTACCAGCCCGATATTGACCTGGAACAACTGGAGGTCGTACCGCAGCTGGTGCTGAGCCGTTCGTATGAGTTACTTCTGCGTCTGAACTGGGTCGCGATCGTCTACGATCATGTTCGTGCCGACCTGGCCATCACCGGTGGCGTCCATACGGCCGAGGACCTTCTCAAAAGCATGATGGTGGGAGCCCGCGTGGCGATGATGACTTCGGCGCTCCTGGAGAACGGAATCGACCATATTCGTGGAGTGCTGACAGATGTGACGCGTTGGATGCAAGATCACGAGTACGCCTCGATTCGTCAAATGCAGGGAAGTATGTCCAGGCATGCGGTTCCCGATCCTTCAGCCTTCGAACGCGCGAATTACATGAGGGTCTTGAGTTCATACGCGTTGAAGAAGGCGGCGCGCTGAGAGTGCTACGCAATCTCTCGGACCTGCTCTTCGATCCACTCGTACGTACAAGCCAATCCGTCTTTGAGAGAGATCTGCGGCTCCCAGCCCCATACTTTCGGAGCCGGATTTGCCCTTTTCCGCTCCCAAGAGGTGGCTATTGAGCACGCCGCTTCAGCACCGGATGCCCGTTGTCTCCCGTGCTGGAAGTTCTCTGACGTTGGGCGTGCCAGTTGTGCTTGCTGGGCTTTGTGCCTGCCCTGTGCACCGTGGAGCAATTGCGTCGTTGGCATCACCGAAAGTGGGCTCTGCAGCTGGAAATTCAGCGCGGTTTCGGAAAGCAGCACGATCTGCTCTCCCTTGCCTGCTGCCGAGACCCCGGAACCCGCGCCCGCGCCCACCGTGGTGCCGACTGCCGCGCCTTTTGCACCCCGGAAAAGTCCGCCCAAGATTGCGCCCGCATAGCCAGCAGCGGCAAATTCAGAGCGGCTTCCAAAACGTGCTTGGGAGAGGTATAACCGTCTGCAAACCGGTCGGCGCGTCAACACGCCCACAGCTAATCGCACTCATTGCAGCTTAATGCCTTAGAAACAGAAAAGAAAACGATGGACGCGTTGATGGAAGATGCGCGCAGATCATGAATCTCGCGGCCTCGCTTCGGAGACTAACAATTCCTGAGTACCTCGCAAGCCGAGACTCTCCGGAACGGTCTACTACGTGATGCTTGGAGTGTTTGCCATCATGCCCCTTCTGGTGGGTGGAAGATGATACAAAGATTTACCCGACAGTGAACTTGGGTCACTTGTTGCCTTAGCGAACGATCCCGAGCAGACCAAGACCGCATTGAATGGAGTTATCCGCTTATGGGAAGACAAGGGCCAATCACCGGGTGTTTTTGGGATCGGCCGCTGCAAGAGCTTCTCCATCTGTTGCGGACGACTCCAGCCGGGCTGAGTTCCGCTGAGGCGACACAACGACTGCGTCTCTATGGAGCCAACAGTTTCCTGCAGGAAGCGCGTTTCACAACTCTCGTCAGTTTTCTTCGGCTGGTCGCCAATCCTCTGGTCATCATCCTTCTTGTTGCTAGCGGCATATCTCTGGTATTGGGCGACCCGGTCGGCGGACTGATCATCATCTGCATCGTGCTGCTTAGTGTCTTGCTGAACTTCGCCATGGAATTCCAGGCACGACATGCAATGGAGGAAATTCGAAAGCAGGTTGCCACAACTGCCACCGTTATTCGGGACGGGCGGGAACAGGAATTACCAATAGCAGACCTCGTCCCAGGGGACATCATCCGCCTCAACGCCGGAGATCTTGTGCCAGCGGACGCCCGTCTACTGCAGGTACGAGACCTGCACGTGCGCGAGTCAGCGCTCACGGGAGAGTCTCTGCCGGTCGAGAAGGCTGCGGCTGATCTTCCCCAGGGAAAACACGGCGTTACCGACGCAAGCAATAGCGTTTTCCTGGGCACTGCGGTTCAGACCGGGATTGCCACTGCGGTCATCGTCTGCACAGGCAGGGATACCGCCTTTGGCAGAATTGCCCAGCGGCTGGCTATGCGGCCACCGGAAACCGAGTTCGGACGTGGTATTCGACACTTCGGACTGATGATCACCCGGGTGATCATGCTGCTCGTCCTTTTCGTTTTGCTGGTAAACATCGTTTTTCACCGTCCACTATTGGAATCCTTCCTCTTCTCAGTTGCGCTTGCGGTAGGGATGACCCCCGAGATGATGCCAATGATCATCACAGTCACGTTGGCCCATGGTGCGAGACGGATGACTAGAAAGAAGGTTCTCGTCAAGCAACTGGCGGCAATCGAGGACTTCGGCAGCATAGATATTCTCTGCAGCGATAAAACGGGCACACTCACGGAAGGAGAGATAGTGCTTGACCGCCACGTGGATTTCCGAGGGCATGACGACGAAAATGTCCTGCAGTTCGTCTACCTGAACAGTTACTTTGAAGCTGGTATCAAGAGTCCTCTTGACGATGCGATCTTGCGACGGGAGCCCCGTTCCATAGGGAAGTATGAGAAGGTGGACGAGATCCCCTTCGACTTCAACCGCAAGCGCCTTTCCGTGGTGCTGCGGTGTGGTGACGAGCATTTCCTCATCACCAAGGGCGAGGCGGAGAGCG
>Ga0310810_10004324_pt1 | contig 15681 bp, 18 predicted proteins | sample NCmetagenome_FD_207641 | JGI IMG/M metagenome (GOLD analysis project Ga0310810, IMG submission 207641) | Soil microbial communities from experimental microcosm in Duke University, North Carolina, United States - NC | ecosystem: Engineered > Artificial ecosystem > Soil microcosm > Unclassified ...
TGATTCTTTGAATCGATGAAAAGGCGGACGCGAGCGATAGCTGTCTTGCGACGACCGACTGCTTCAAAATATTTACCTGTAGGAGTTTTTGTTGTCATAAAAGTATGTATGGGTATTATTCTTTAACAGTCAGATTCTTCAAGCGTGGTGCACGGAGCTTGTTCTTTGGAAGCATGCTGTAAACAGCGAGCTCAAAGACGCGCTTCATGCCACCGATCTCGATGACTTCGCCGAGTGTCTGTGACTTGATACCACCACGGAAACCAGTGTAACGCACATAGTCATCGCCAACGCCACCCGCCTTTTTCTTTGCGGTGATGTAGGCACGCTTTGCATTGATGATCTCAACCTGAGCATCTGAGACGGTATTCTTTGCAAAAGAAGTGCTCTTTTTGCCCATGAGGATAGCTGCTGCCTCACTTGCAATGCGTCCAATCTTTTTATCTGCTGCGTCAATGGTGTATTTCATGGTGGTGTTAATAAATATTATACAAATTCGATCAAAGCCATCGGACTGTTGTCCAAATCACGATCTGGCATGCGAACGATGCGGATATAGCCACCCTTGCGTTCAGCATACTTTGGAGCGATGACATCAACAAGCTTTTTGACTTCAGGAGCTCCTTGGATGCGAGTACTGAGGAGGCGACGTGAAGCAACGGTCGCAGACTTGGCTTGAGTGACGAGCTTCTCGACAAATGGACGAGTTTCCTTCGCCTTTGCAAGCGTAGTGACGATACGACCGTCGCGAATCAAGTTACGTGCAAGAGAACGCATCAAAGCGTGACGCTGTGTCTTTTCTCGGCCGAATTTTCTCACATTTGAATGGTGTCTCATTGTAGTAAATTAAATCGTAAATTATTGCTTCATAGTTATACCGTGTCCAGCAAGGAGCTTCTTGATCTCCTGAATGCCCTTTGCACCAAGACCATCGATATCCATGATATCTGACTCCTTCTTGCGAGCAAGGCCTCCGAGAGTACGGATGTTCGCTGCGGCAAGTGCCTTTGTAGTACGGCCCGAGAGACCGAGAGAATCGACGCGAGTCTTCATAAGCTCAGAGTCCATCTCTATCTTGTCTGACTTTGCCTCGCCCTTGTCGCTCGCCTCAGCTGTCTCTACGACAACCTCTTCTTCTTTGAATCCAACGATTGCTTTGAGCTGGTGGATCATGAGAGTGATCGACTGCTCGAGAGCTTCGCGTGGAGTGATGGTGCCATCTGTTTCGATAGACAAACGGATACGGTTGAAGTCTGTACGATCGCCAACACGCATGTTTTCCACTTCGTAGTTAGCCTTGCGGATAGGAGTGAAAGCAGCATCGAGAGTGATCGAGCCGATATCAACGCGGTCCTTCTGGAGAACTTCCTTTGGAACATACCCAAGACCCTTTTCGACAGTGAGCTCGATATCGAGCGCTGATGACTTGTCTGTGAGCGATGCGATGTGAAGATCTGGATTCAAAATCTCAGCTTGTCCAGGAACTTCGATATCCTTTGCAGAAACCTCTTTGACACCCTTTGCACTGAGATTCAAAACAACAGCTTCATCGCCTGTGAGACGGATGCGGAGCTTCTTGATATTGAGCAAAAGAGTGATGACATCTTCCTTGACGCCTGTGATAGCTGAAAACTCGTGTTCAACGCCAGCGATTTTGACTTTGGTGATAGCAGCACCTGGCAAAGACGACAAAATAATGCGGCGGAGTGAGTTACCGAGCGTGTGACCGTAGCCCGGATAAAGTCCGTCGATCTCGTAGACACCGTTCATGCCTTCCTCACGAACGATCTTTGGTTTTGATGGGAGAATGACGTCGTATGTCATGGTTTTTTATATTAAAATAAATAGACGATTAATTATACACTAAAAATTACTAATGTCTAGCGTGTGAAGAACTCAAGCACTGATTTTACATCAAACAAAAGCTCTGACGTGTCAACTGCTGGTATACCTTCAACCTTTATGACCTTTGTCTCAGGGTTGACTGTGAGCCATGCAGGAGCCTTGACTGTCTTGAGCTCCTCGTCCAATTTTGCAAAAAGGGCCTTATTCTTGCTGCCTTCGCGTATCGTGATCGTATCGCCGACTGAAACTTCGTATGAAGGAATGGTGATCTTTACTCCATTGACGGTGATGTGTCCGTGAGAAACCATCTGACGTGCAGCTGAGCGGCTGAGAGCGAAACCAGCGCGCAAAACTACATTGTCGAGACGTCCTTCGAGAATGCCGAGGAGGTTCTTTGAGTTGTCACCAGTTGTCTGGAGAGCTTGCTTGACGTACTTGCTGAACTGGCCAGCTGAAACACCATAACTGTAGCGAGCCTTCTGCTTTTCGAGCATCTGGCGGCCGAATTCGCTCTTGTTGCCACGACGCTTGGTGTTCTTGGTCTTTGCCTCTGAACGCAAAGCAAACTTCTGTGTCTGAGTCTTGCGGAAGACTGGGGCACCGAGGTAGCGAGCTTTTTTGTATCGTGGACCAATTTGCATAAAGTTAGTTAAAAGTTAATAGTGCGCAAGGCGCAAGTAAATAATGATTAAACGCGGCGTGGCTTCTTTGGCTTTGGGCCATTGAATGGCACTGGAGTCTCATCCTTGATAGAGGTGATGAGAACGCCCTTGCTGATAAAACCGCGGATAGCAGATTCACGGCCAGATCCGACGCCCTTGACGACAACTGCGATCTCTTTGAGACCGATAGCCTGAGCTTTGAGAGCAAGCGTCTCACCGACTTTTGCTGCTGCAAATGGTGTACCCTTCTTTGCACCACGGAAGCCAGCACCACCACTAGAACCCCACATGAGGGCGTTGCCCTTTGTGTCAGTCAACATGACCTTTGTGTTGTTATAGGTTGACTGAACATGGAGAATGCCAGATTCGACACGCTTCTTTGAACTAGCAGAAACAACCTTTGGCGCTGCATCTGTTGCTGGCGCTTTTGTTGTCTTGTCTTCAGTTGCAATTTTATTCTTTCCCATGTGTTTGTTTAGTTTAATTAAATTGATCGATTATTTCTCTTTATGTCTTCTCTTCCTTACGGCGACCAGATCCCATAGTCTTTCTCACGTTACCACGGACGGTGCGAGAGTTAGTCTTGGTACGCTGACCGCGAGCTGGTAGATGACGAGCGTGGCGATTGCCGCGATACGTCTTGATGTCTTTGAGACGCTTGATGTTGCCTGCGACTTCGCGCTTGAGATCACCTTCGATCTTGAATCCTTCGATCAACTTGCGGATCGCGTTCTCTTGATCAACAGAAAGATCTTTTGGCTTCATAGCTGGGTCTACTTTGACTGTCTTCAAAATATGAAGAGCGCGTGGACGTCCAATACCATAGACAACCGTCAAAGCGATTTCCATTCTTTTATTTTCTGGGAGTGTAATACCGAGGATTCTCATAGTAATGTTATATTGAAAAAGTTATTTGATTATCCCTGACGTTGCTTGTGGCGAGGGTTCGACTTACATGCAACATATACGTAGCCACCGCGGCGAACTACGTTACACTTGGCACATATTTTTTTGACTGATGCTTTTACGCGCATGTGATGTATGTATTTACTAGTATTCTAAAAGCGTCTCGTGATGCGTGCCTTGCCTCCATACTGATCCTGTTCGAGCTCGACTTTGTCGCCAACGAGGACACGGATACGATTCATGCGCATCTTACCAGCGAGATATGCAAGAATAATCTCTTCGCTATCTTCGAGTTGGACTCGGAAGAGCGTATCTGGCAATGCTTCAACAACAATGCCTTTGAGAATTTTCTTTGCTTGGTTCGTAGTATTCATGCGAATGAGCACGTCTCGGTAGCTTAGCAGAGCTCTAAAAAAGAGTCAAGCTTTATGGGGTTTTAATGACGATTGTGATGCGATTTTGGTCGCTCGGAACGGTACCGACCCATGGCGGATTAATCTCGCCTGTGCTCTGGGCCAGATCGATAACGGAAACATACTTTTTCAAGACATCACGAGTTTTACTGAGGGAAACGCCAGCAAAAGCCTGCTTTATTGTATTTACTGGAATCGAGCCAACCAGCTCAAATGAGCCATTTATACGTGCTGCAAGGTTGGTCTTTTTGAGAGGAGAGAAATCTTTTTGATTTGCCAGTGTAAATGTGATCGCGTCGATATCAGGTGTTGTATAGCCCTGTGAACCGAATAAAGCCGTCGACGATGCCCCTCCAAGGAAGCGTGCGAGGTCAACTTTCTTGAACATGACACCATAGAGAGTCGCATTCACAGAAACGTTCGCTGTCTTTGAGCTGAGCGAAGTTACAACTGGCGCACCGAAACTTTTTGCATAGACACCTGGATACATGACATATCCTTCTGGCACCGTAGACATCAAGCGACTTTGAAGATCAGTGATGAGATCATTTTGAACTTGAGCAGTAGTAGAAGCGAGCAGTGTCGGAGAAACAATCGTGCGAGTTCCAACAAATCCTCCTGTTATGTCATTCGCTAGCCGCGCATAAAATGCAGTGTACTTGGGAGTCCCTTTGTATGCTGCGATCTTGAGGTCGCTAATCGTGTCCGAACGAGAAATATTGTAATCAGCACCCGCCTTTTCTGCAATCATCGTTGTTGAAATGCTGCCGGGAATGATAGTGGTTCCGGATTTTGTATATCCAGGGATAACGATTGAGCTTGTGAGACGATATATCAAACCTGAAGCTGCTGTGAGACGCGTGCCTGCGACCAATCGCTGTGATTGTGCGCTGTATGCATTGTACACCGTGATTCGACCTTGAGCCTTTGTCTCAGTATATGAGCCGACCGTAGCAGTGACTGTCGTGCTTGAAGTCCCCGAAAGATTCATGACTTCATATCCGAACGAGTCCCCCGATGCGCTCGGGATAATATATGTGCCATTGACTCTTACCGGCAATACTTTTGGTACAAGCGTGAATGTTGCATTCGCGAAATGACTCGATATAAAGAAGCCTGCCCCGGCCAAAAGGACCACCACTCCGATGATGCTCAATGCCCATGGGAACTTTTTGCGCTTACGTGGTTTTTTGACTGGAGCCTGAACTACAACTTCTTCTTCAGGCTCATCTTTGACTATATGTTCACGATGGATAGCGATCGGCTGTTCATCTTCGTGCTTTTTTTCCTTTTTTTCGGCGCGTGCAGGCGTACGGACTGAAGACACCTGCTCTTCAGACGAGTTAACAGGTATATCTCGTATCGATCGGCGATTGCCGGGTATGATGTCTTGGACTCTGCGTGGCATAAAAAGATAGTATGGATAGATTATACCACACGAACGAGATTATTGAATGCTACTGAAATATTTCTAGACTGTGAATAGCGACAGTGTAGAGCACTGTGAGGCGCAACCTACTCACAGTAGGATCAAAGGTGGCCAATTCGAATAATTTTTCGCTCGGCAATAATTCCACCTGCATCGTTGGATATGCTGCAGCAAAAGTATTTTTGAAAAGTGTCTCATGGAAACGTGCAGAGATGAGTGCTCGCGTTGGCTGATGATTTGTTGGCACCAGTGAGGTAACTTTGAGGCAGCTATCAGTCCATGCATCGAGTATCTTGTGTATTATCTCTATATCATGCGCGCCATGGATAGGATCGAGCTGATTATTTTCATACATAGCAAGCAATGAATCAGATGTTGACTCTGTTATCTTGAGCTGATGGGAAAGCTTGCGGACTATGCCACGAACGCCGATCGGATGCGAACCGAAAAGCACGCACGTTTGACCGGATGCGACGACGATGTCGGTCAATTCACCGTGCACATGAACAAGAACGTGCGTGTCATGCGACGCAAAATTATCATTGAGCGCGATATGTTGGAGCAAAAGCGACGAATGAAAGTCGACATGCGAGCCTGATACACCCGCGCTCTTACATGCATCGACAAATCGACCTATCATATGCTTGCCAGCAAGGCTGATAGCGAATGATACTTCAAGGGTTCGCGCAGTAGCGTTCTCCCAATGAGCGATCGAGTATCCGTTGAGACGCACGTCAAAGATCTTTTCTTCTATGCCAATCATGAGATCGTCGCTATTTTGAGCCAGCTGTGTACGCTCGTTTTTTATGACATCGCTGATGTGACTACGACCAATCTTGGTGTCTGCATCGAATTTTTGGCTGACTGTGCGCGCCTGCGAAACGATCCATGGTGATGATAAGACGCAGTGCACGCGCGAAATATGATTGGGTATATCTGGATGGGCTTTTGTATCGCGTACGAATGTATGCGCTTCAGTCGAAATAGCTTTGAGGGCTTTGACTGCGGTATCGATGAGAAATGCGCTTTTACTGTTCGTTCTATAAGCAATATCGACATCATGTGTCCAAACAATATGAGGAAGCTGCCCTGCGCGCATAAGCACAAGCGATCCGCGCACGACCGAGCTCTGCACATCGACGATAAAGTTCAAGCTGTCTTTTGGTGTACGAGAAAATAAATTCACATCCAAATTATATCATAGGTAGTTCTATGCGAGTACTGCTTTTATTCTACGCACTCCTTGCGAGCTCGCTTCTTCCTTTTGTATCTTGAATTTCCACTTCCCTTCAGGCCCTGCAAGCTCGGCGGTATTGGCCACATGTGGTCCGCCGCAGAATTCTTTTGAGTAAGCATTGGCGAGATCAGACTTTGCTGGTACAGATCCAGCTAGTGGGCCGATAAAATAGATCGAGATCTCATCGCCATACTTTTCACCAAAGAAGTGACGTGCGCCGGTTTGTTCGGCTTCTGCTTTTGGCATGATGATCTGGCTCATTGGGAGCTTTGCGGCTATCTTTTCGTTGACGATATCTTCAACGCGCTTTTTTTGTTCATCAGTCAGCTTTGTACCAGTAAAGTCGAAACGGAGGCGTTCAGCGGTGATGTTCGAGCCCTTTTGATCGCCTGTGCCTTCGCCGAGAACATCATGGAGCGCTTGATGGAGTAAATGAGTCGCCGTGTGATAGCGGAGCACCATAGGATCATTCGCATCAGCGAGTCCGCCTTTGAATTTTTGTTCGGCACCAGAACGAGATAAGTCTTGGTGTTTTTTGAATTCAACATCAAAACCGACAGTATCAACTTTGATCCCCTTTTCTTTTGCGAGTTCGATAGTGAGCTCGATCGGAAAACCGTAGCTTGAGAACAATGAGAATGCATCATGGGCGGAAATATCTTTTGATGATATTTTTTCGAATTCTTTCAGACCATGTCTCAAGGTCTCGCGGAATTTATTTTCTTCAGCCTGAATAGCTTTCAAGATGGTTTCACCATTATCTGCACCAACTACCGATGGATACAGCTTTGAATACTGTTCTTGAATCAGTTTTGCGATCTCGATCAAGTCGCCAGACATCTTTATCATATCAGAATGTCTCACTGCTCTACGGATAAGTTTACGGAGGACATATCCTCTATCTGTATTTGAAGGTGTAACCCCATCAGCAATCAAATGAACTGCTGCCTTGATATGATCAGCTACGATACGCGCTGAGGTAATATTGAAATTACCCGAAAGCTCTTTGATCTTATCCATCACTGACTTCAATAGATCCGTATCATAGATATTATCCACTCCTTGAAGCGTCATAGTGAGACGCTCGAGACCTGCACCTGTATCAACAGATGGCTTTGGCAATTTGCCGACAATCTTTCCGTCTTTCTTCTCATACTGCATGAAAACATCGTTCCACACTTCGAGGACATCACGCACGTCATCGGCCTTTACATATTCATCGTGCGTCAAAAGCTTGCCGCCAAATGTGTTGCCGACATCATAGAACATCTCGGTATCTGGACCACAGGGACCGTTCTCACCTGCTTCCCACCAGTTATTCTTTGCAGGCAAGTAGAAGATACGACCTGCTTCTCCAGCAGATGTATCCCCGCCGCTATCGATCCGATTTTTCTTGAATATATCCCTCCAGATATTCGCTGCTTCTTCATCGCGAGGCGCGACAGCATCTCCTTCAAAAACAGAAACGTAGAGACGGTTTGGGTCAAGCCCGAGGCCTTCTTCTTTTGAAGTGAGAAATTCAAAGCTCCATTCTATCGCCTCCTTTTTGAAATAATCGCCAAGTGACCAGTTGCCGAGCATTTCGAAAAATGTAGCGTGAGTCTTGTCGCCAATATCATCGATATCTACTGTACGAACGCACTTTTGTGCATCAGCGAGACGAGTGATGGTTGCACCATCTTTCATATATGGCTTGCCCAAGAGATATGGGATGAGCGGCTGCATGCCAGCAGTGTTGAAGAGAGTTGGGTTGGTCACGCCTTTTTCATCGCTCGTCACCAAAGATGCGGATGGGATAATCGTATGCCCGCGCTTCTCAAAAAAAGCGAGGAATCGCGAGCGGATTTCAGATGAGGTTAAACTCTTTTGCATGTGAGCAAGTGTAGCAAAATATGCCGTTTTTTCAAAGGCAGAGGGTTATTTTGTTTTTTTCGTCAATCGATCAAGCTCTTTGATATCGTCAGCGATCTCCATGAGCCCTTCTTTGAAGAATGCAGGCGAGTAGATATCGATGCCAATCTCTTTCAATATATTTTCTGGAGAATCTTTGCCGCCCGCATAGAGGAACTGCTCGATATTTTTCCAAAATGCTGGATCTTTTTTATATCGACGAAGGAGCGCTTTTGAAACAAGCATACCAAATGCGTAGGTATACACGTAGAAGAAATTACGAATATGGGACCATGTGACGAAAAAATATCCGTCATCTTGGGTCAGTTTGAATGTTAGACCGAGGTATTCAGACATGTTCTTGTTATGAATATCTGCTATTTCTTCTTTTGAAATATATCCTTTGGTACGGATAGCGGTATGTAGATCTAGTTCAAAATTGAAACAAGCGATCTGTCTGAATATAGTACTCACATCATCATTAATGCGATCGTGCAATGCAATGATCTTCTCTTTGTCTGAAAGTGAATCATATATGCTTTTGAAACCGATCGTCTCAAAAAGAGTGCTCGCCGTCTCAGCCATCGCGGTAGAATAGTCACAATAAAGCGGACTCTGCGTCAGAGAAAATTCAGTGTGTATGGCATGACCCAATTCATGTGCACATGTCGTAAATGAATGAAGATCATCAGTATGATTGAGCATTACAAATGTAGGATTTCCGTATGAACCTGAACAGTATGCCCCACTTCTCTTTCCAACACGTGGAAAAACATCAATCTGTCCATTCTTCATATAGCCCTGCAAAATGTCTTTGAATTTTGGATTAATACCGCCGAATGTTTCAGCGAGCTTTGACATCGTTACCTCAAATGAATAAGTCGACTTTGTCGCCCCGATCTTGGCACCACGATCAAAATATCCTAACTGCTTTTGTTTGAGAAGGCGTGCCTTTAATCTATAGAAATCATGCGCAATGCCGACGTGCTCGGCAACGGTCTTTCGGAGCTGGTCAATGACCTTTGGATCATTTCGATAACTCAAAACAGTCGCCTCATAGGGGAATGTGTACCCGCGAAGCTCATCGTCGATCTTCTTGTTTGTGAAAATTGCATTAATCTCAGCCTCTGAAAACGGCGCAACTGACTTGAGCGTTACTGCGACTGCATTAGCCAATTTCTTGCGGTCAGACACTTTTGAAAGATTAGGAATTTTTTGCATTGCCGCCGCAAGAGGAATCTCTTTACCCTGCCACTTGACCATCTTCATATTCAATATGCGGTCATTAGCTGATACCCACATACTATGCCCTGGCAATGATTTGAGGCTCAATATTTTTTCTTCAGGAACGGAAAGCATATATTTTGCATCTTGAAACGCTCGTCCGAGCACGACTTTAAAATGAGAAAATTTTTCATCAGCTAAAACTGCTTTTTGCCTCTCAGCGGACATTTTCCCGACGCTCACCACAAAGAACGTTAGCTTATTTGAGGATTGAGTCAATCGATTTTCGAGCAGCGCAAGCTTCGCTGACGCCTCGTTATTGCTCGCATTGATATCTCGCTGATAATAGAAATACAAAAAGGCACGGAGCGCGGGATTGGCGGATATTTTTTCATATTCGGTCAAAGCCTCAAAAAGGACAGAATCGTCAGTCAAAAACTCTTTTGCGGTAGTGTCGTATTTTTTTGAAAAAGAATCAACCATCACCTCAAAGCTCGCCACATCCTTTTCGATCTGTGGATCATTCGCTGAAGAATAGAGCAAGCCCAAGTTCCACTGATATCCTTCATTCTTGCCTGCCTGCGCAGACTTGTTTTTTTCTTTTTGAGTTTTGACTTTATTTTTCATATTTTTTCAGTATTTCCATATCCTTTTTTAAATTGGGAAGATTGTTGGGATTATACACGGCGACGCACGGATGGTACAGAGCGACGATGTCGATGTCGCCATACGAAGCTTTGGCAGGATACGCTTTGCCATGAGCCTTGCCGATCGGTTCGAGCTGTAGATCAAGATCGAACTTCTTCATGATATATCCCATAGCATAGCGACCGAGAGCGACGATGACGCGCGGTTTGATGATATCAATTTGCCTATCAAGAAATGGCCCGTACACTTCGATCTCTTGCGGCGCCGGATCGCGATTCTCCGGCGGACGATCTTTAACTATATTTGTTATGTAAACTGAATCACGCGGAATATCGACATGCTCAAGCAGTTGATCGAGCACTTTACCCGCAGCGCCACAAAAAGGTCTTCCGGTCTTGGCTTCATTTTGCCCGGGCGCTTCGCCGACAAACATGATTACTGCATCATGACTTCCCTCGCCAATGACAGGAAGATACCCTTTGCTCATGCGGTATTTATAGAGTGGTGATTCCTTGAGGACAAGGGCTTCGTCTCGGATCGCTTTCATCATGTCGGCTTTGGTCATAGCGCTATTATATCGATGCCGGCTCCTACTTCGCCACCTTGATAATCAATTTCGCTTCATTGATTATCTTTTCAGCATCAACTGCTTTGACGCCGATAGACTCGAGGATAACTGGCTGGCGGATAAGGTCAGTGCAGGTCACGATATTTCTGCCGACAAGATCTTTCTTTTGCTGATGATTGAGTGTGGTAATGCAGGTCACTGGATGCAGAGAATTCTTTTCAATGATCTCATGGAGACCGCCTGCTTTCGGATAGTTCCAGCCGAGCATGTGGAGATGATTGCATTCGCCGTAGATGATAGCTTGATCGGTGAACTTGGTATTGGTGACCAGCCAGAACTCGCTGATCTTTCTCTTGATGCCGCCATAGTCAAAAAATGTTTCAGCAAGGTCTTCGCGGCGCGCATTGATATACAGGGCGACTTTTGAATCAGACCGCAGGCCGAACTCATTGTGGAATTTTGCCTCTGCCATAATCAACTTGTCTTTGTTCCAGCCGACAACATCGACTTCGTGGGAGATGCATTTGCCAAGGACCGTCTGATCAGTGATCGTCTGATAACCCCATGACTGGAAGACGCGCGAGACAAATTTTTCAAAAGGAAAGCCGTCAGGACCGAGCTCTATAAGCGCGCGACGGATGGAATATTTGACTGCCACATGATGCGAATGCTTTTTGAGCAATACAAATGCACGACGATATATCTCATCAGTAGTCATGCCGTCACGCATCGTCTTTTCTACTTCTTCGAGAATCTCTTCGACCGCTTCATCGGGCGCACCGACACGCTTGAGCGAGCTACGTAGCTTTTCTTCTTCAAAGAGTTGTCGTGTACCGTCGGATTTGGTGATGGAGATCAGGTGGTTCATGACTCCAGTATACCATTTGAGATAAAAATTGGAGCTACTGCGGCGAATGACATAAGCAGTACGCGCGCGATGCTGAGTTTGAATCGCACCATCCTACCCCAGGAAAACGACATGAGTTATATGGACCAGTGACTGTCGGCGAACCAGTTTGAAGCGTCGTCATCAATACTGCACCCTGGGTTTGAGCAGGATATTCTGCGGACCAATTGTAATAACAATATCCTGACGAACCAGAAATGCTGTGTGGAATAGATCCGAGAAATCCTGCATCCACAAGCTCTTTCATGCTGGCATTATATGCCTGTGAAGCATTGTTCACTTCAAGGTTATTGAATTCACCTTGTGACGGATCTGCACCAGGTGCACCCGCTGCTGGCGCATCACATGCGCCCGAATCACTATTGGGATTGTTTATAGTCGAATCAAAAACACCATAATGACCGCTTATATGATCCCACTTGAGATAATTATACGGATACCTTCCAAACTGTTCATGAAAAAGAATGAGTGCCGTGGATATACTTCGGAAATCTGCCATTTTGCGTCCGTCATACGCTTTCAATCGAGCAGTCTGTAGTGCAACAAGAAGAATTGATGACAAAAGCGTTATTATAGAAATAACCACGAGTAATTCGATAAGCGTAAACCCTTTGTTGGGAGTACACGAACTATTTTTCATGGTCTAATTATACCACACCAGATATAAGTCCACCCCCCATACATTCCGCTGAGTTATACACAACCAGCGACTGCCCTGGAGTGATCGTATCCTGATATGTTTTAAATTCAACTATTGCAGAATTATTTTTCACATCGATTGAAATAATCTCAATATCTTGTAATTGCTGACGATAACGGGTACGCGCTTGTAGAAGAGAACCTCTCGCAGGAACTGAACTTGTCCAATTAACTCGCATGATTTGGACCTGCTGTTTTACTTGATCATTGGTTATTGTTACTTGGTCATGCGAGATCGCTTTATCGCTAACAGTGATGGTATTTGACTCTACGTCTTTGCTAACTACGTAGTATCTCTCATCATGAGGCGTCTTGTGTTTCGCATCAATAGTAAAGCCGTGTCGCTCGCCAATCGTGATGAGCAAGGCGCCATTGTGAGAGCCGATGACTTCGCCTTTTTCATTGAGCACATTCCCCTTTTCAGTCTTGATGTAGTGCGCCAGAAAATCCTTCACATCGATCTTACCGATGAAACACAATCCCTGACTATCTTTCTTTTCCGCATTAGGCAATTTGAACTTCTTGGCCAAAGCACGTACTGCAGGCTTCTCCAAATGACCAACTGGAAAAAGAATGTGCTTCAAATCATCTTGATTGAGTGTCCAGAGGAAATAGGACTGGTCTTTGTTGGAGTCGACGCCAGTTTCAAGGTGCAAGGTACAAGGTACAAGGTGCGCCTTACTTGTCTCTTGTTCCTTGGAACTTGTAACTATCCTTGCATAATGACCCGTGGCAACATAGTTCGCTCCTTGTTCCTTCGCCCAACGCCAAAATGCCCCGAACTTCACTTCGCGGTTGCACATGACATCAGGGTTCGGCGTACGACCAGTAGAATATTCAGCAATCATATAGTCGATAACACCTTCTTTGTACTCTTTCTCAAGGTCGAGCGTGATGAAAGGTATGCCCAGATGAGCCGCTGCGCGCATCGCTTCGCGTCGCTCGTCGCGCCATGTACATTCTATCCAGTCAGGTTGCCAGACCTTGATGAAGACGCCGATAACGTCATATCCAGCCTGTTTGAGCAGAGCGGCAGAGACGGAGCTATCGACTCCGCCTGACATACCGACAAAGACTTTTTTTGCTATACGTGGCACTTGACTTTTCATAAATTCGATTATACTGTATCACTGAACTTCGAGCAAATTTACGGCTGTTTACCAGCATTTGCTCATCACTCCTTGAAATAAAATTATGAACAATAGAACACTTGTGGCAATTTTGGGATGCTGCGGATTTGTAGCATGCATTGGCATCCTCTTCAACGTGCACAACAAAAATGCTGCGCCCGTGCATACGAACTTCTTTGCCCACCAGCGCATCCATAGCTACGAAGACCTTCCTGTCGGCATATACCAGTATTACGACGTTTGGTCATTCGGATCGGCCGACGGATATCATGATGATCTCATGACTGTTGTCATGCAAGTGAATATCACCGCCAAGGACGGGGTGCATCACACACTTTCGGCAACTGAAGTCGATGGCCGTTGGATCCCTGTCACCTTGCCTCGGCATGCGCATATCCCCGGTCAAAATATCCATTCGAGCGTCCCAGATATCTTTACAGGATTGCTTGAAGTAACGCTCACCAAAGAAGGCCTCAAACAAATAGCGGTCTATTACCCTTTTACGGGTGGACCACAACAAAAGGAAAACCCATGAAAATTCTTATTGTCGATGACGATGCAGAGTTTCGCAAAGCAAGCAATCGTTTGCTGAGGGCATATTGTCCCGAATTCGAAATCGAAGAAGCTGTTAGTCTGGAAGGTGCCAAATTTACCTGTTACAGAGCGATGAATAACGGCACCCCTTTCGATCTCGTCATCACCGATCTCAATATGCCTGGTGCCAACGATGGACTCCACTTGATCACCTTCCTGGAGCATAAAGGTCTTCTGGATGACACAAAGATCGTTCTGCACTGCTCAGAACCTTCCCTTGCGATTGTGGAAGAAGCGTTGGAGTTCGGCGCAGCAGGAGTGATCTACAAATCAGAGCAGAGCCTGATTTCAAGGCTCGAAGAGCTCAGGCTCATCAGGAAAAAATGATCTGATGCAGCCACCAGAACACAGCCGCGACTCATCTCGCGGCTTTTTTAATTTACATATTTCTCTTTATTCGCCAAATGCTGCTCATACGTCACCGCATAGTGCATATTGCCTTTTTTATCTGAAAGATAATACCAATAATTCGTCACAGTCGGCGAAACAGTCGAAAAGAGTGCATCGATGCCTGGATTGTCTATCGGCGTCGGCGGCAAGCCTTTATTTTTATACAAATTATACGGAGAATCGATTGCGAGATCTGCAGTCGTTATCTGAGAAGAATCTTTACCCAAGAAATAGAAAAACGGCGGATCAACTTGCAATGGATACTTGTCAGCCAGTCTTTTCCAAAGGATGCCGGCGATAATCTGACGGTCAATGGTAGACGTCGCTTCCTTTTCTACGATTGACGCCATAGTGACTACATCATCGACAGTCACATGTTTTTTTTTCATGAACGCTTGCATCGTAGATTGGATGTTGGGCATTTGCGAACTGAAATTAAGCTTCATGGCACTTATAACCTGCTCAGGAATGGTGTTCTGATAGAAAAAGTAAGTATCTGGAAAAAGATATCCCTCTTCAGCCTTTGCCATCAACAATAGTGATTTTTGATCAATGAGCGGGATCGCTTTCCCGATGATAGCGGTGATGTCTTTTGAGCTCGAACCTTCAGGTATAGTGACTTTGATCTTGGTCAAGCCTTGGATGCCGTATGCTGTTCGATATGCCACACGGACGACTGATTGCGGCTGATCAAAGAGATACTGTCCAGCTTGAATGCCAGCGCCATCATGGATGAGCACAGCATAGACTTTGTATGCAAAGCTCGATCGTATGATCCCTTGTTGCGCCAAAATCTCTCCCGCCTGCGACACCGTCGAGCCTGCGGGGATAGTTACGATCATGTTTGAAGGAAACGGGCTTGGTGCGCGGGAGTATTGAATGACAAAAACGGCTGCCGCGAGCAGTGCGAGAAAAAGTGCAAGGCCGAACTTGATGAAATATTTCTTTTTTCGGGAAGACGAAAATTGCCTGGTATCCAATGGTTGATATACCTTCATTTCTGAGACAGGTTGGCTGACAGGAGGAAATGGCGGCATTATTTAAATAGGAAGATTCGTAGGAGCCTCGCCCTTCTTTGATGGAACACGAGAAAGCGTAGGGGTGCCCGCAACTGCGCCTGGGAGATGGAACAATGTCGC
>Ga0310810_10004326_pt1 | contig 15679 bp, 11 predicted proteins | sample NCmetagenome_FD_207641 | JGI IMG/M metagenome (GOLD analysis project Ga0310810, IMG submission 207641) | Soil microbial communities from experimental microcosm in Duke University, North Carolina, United States - NC | ecosystem: Engineered > Artificial ecosystem > Soil microcosm > Unclassified ...
CGGTGTCGTAGGCGCTGATGAAGCATTTCTCTTCGATGTAGCGCATGCAACTGGGGCCCAAGCCGGCGATCAGCTTGCCGTTCACCACCAGAGGTCCGCTACTCGCGCTGAAGCGCTGCCCTTTGGAGGCGTCGGCCACGTTCGATTCCCAAATCTTGGCGCCCGTGCGCGCATCGAAGGCCAGCATGCGTCCGTCGCTGGCGGCTACGAAGATCCGATCGCCGTAAATCGAGATGCCGCGCATCGAATGAGCCGTGGCCGCGCCGCCGTAGCGCTGCTCCCAGATCAAGTCGCCGGTGCGGCCGTCCAGCGCCTGCAGGATGTTGCCGGTATTGTTCAGGTAGATGATTCCGCCGTGAACCAGCGGAGCCGGCTGATTGGTCCCGCCTTCGTTCATGGCCCACTGCCACACCAGGCGCAGATCCTGGACGTTATCCCGCGTGACCTGGTTCAAAGGCGAGTAGCTGGACGCCTGGTAGTCGCGCCGGATCATCAGCCAGTCGGCTGGATCCGGATTCTTGAGCATCGCCTCGGTGACCGGAACGAAATTCTTCACTTCTCCGGCGACGGTGATCCCGCGGGGTCCGGCCGGCGCCTGCTGTTGTTTTCCGGCCTGTTTACCGGCTTGCTTCGGAGCTGCTGCTGGCGGACTCGCCAATACCGTTCGGCCGGCCGCCACGGAACGAATCGCGACGCTCGAAGCAGCTGTCAGAGGTTGGGTGCCCGCGCGCGCGCCGTTGGCGTCCAGCAGGAACGCAGCGATACCGATATAGGCCTGTTCATCCAGGCTTCCCGGATTCGCCGGCGGCATGGTCAGTTTCATGAAGGAGATCAGTTCGCCAGCGGTTCGGTCGCCCCACTGGTTCATGAAGTCCGATCCCGCCAGCTGGGGCGCTTCAAAGCGTCCGCCTAAGTCCTCCACATGGCAACTCGCACAGCGCTCCTGATAGGCCGCGCGGCCGGCCGCGGCTTGCGCCGCTGTGTACGGTCCCGCGGCGGGTTGTTGGCCCAGGACAATGGCCAACGCGAACGCGATCAGTATCGGCAAGGCCAGCAAGTAGTGTTTTCTTTTCGCGACCATTCAGGCAGCATATCAGGCAGGCGATAGAAATACTTTCCCGGGTGGTATTATCAATAGGATTTCCAGCGAACTGGAGGAACTTCACAATGCCCGAACAGATGAGCCGTAGAGAATCGTTACGCCGCGGCCTGGCCGCAACCAGCCTCCTGGCGCTCCTGAAGGACCTGCCGGTGCCCGCCCTGGCACAGGGAGACACGGACGTTCCGTTTACCGACCTTCCTAACAATTTCAATCCGGCTGGCGTACCGGGTGCGGCGACCCGGCAGCTCGATATCCGCAAGATCGACGGCATGCTGACGCCCAAGGATCAGTTCTTTACCACCCAGCACTTCACCAAACCGGAAATCGATCCGGCCAAGTATCGCTTGAAGTTCACTGGCATGGTGAATAAACCGACCGAATTCACGCTGGCCGATCTGAAAGCGATGAAGTCCACCGATGTGGTCCACGGGTTCGAGTGCTCCGGAAACAGTCCCCGTGCGATCCAGGGACTCTCTTCGTGCGGGAAATTCACCGGCGTCCGCTTGAGTTCCGTCCTCAAACAACTCGGGGTCAACTCCAAGGCCCGCGAGGTGGTGTTCTTCGGCGCCGATCACGGACCGCTGGACATCGCCTTCCGCCAGCAGACCTACAAGCTGGACCAGCAGTTTGGCCGCAGCATCACGCTCGAGCACGCGATGAAGCCCGAGCCTCTCATCTCTTACGCGATGAATGGCGAGCCGCTCACCCTCAACCAGGGATTCCCAGTGCGGCTGGTCATGCCCGGGTGGTACGGCGTGGCCAACGTGAAATGGCTCGCGGAAGTGCATCTCCAGGAAGATCGCTATCTGGGCAATTATCAGGCCCGCTGGTACAGGACGCTGCGCGGAGTGGGCGGCACCGGTCAGGATACCGATCCGGAGACGCAGTGGGTGGAAACCGAAGTCACCCATATGCAGCTCAAATCCGTAATCGCCCGCGTGCGCAAGACCGGCGGTGCACACCAGGTTCTGGGATTCGTGCTGAACGACGGGACGCCGCTGAAATCGGTGGAGGTCCAGATCGATAACGGCCCGTGGCAGAAGGCCACGCTCGATCCTGCCAACTCCCAGTTTTCCTGGAAGCTGTTCACCTATCGGTGGGAAGGCGCGCTTCCCGGCCCGCACACCCTGGTATCGCGAGCCACGGACGCGAACGGCGTCGTCCAGCCGACCGCGGCGGAGTTGTCCCGGAAGAAAACGTTCCTGGAAGACAACTCCCAGTTTCCGCGCAAAGTCATGATCGCCTAGCTCCGGTCAGGTGGAACCGCTGCTGTAGCTCAACCTAACGCCGGTGCGAATGTGTCGTCGACGTGGAGTCGGCCGATCCTAATACCGGCGCATTCCACACGGCGCTCAACGACTCACCCGCGGTCACCAGCATCGCGGTGGTGGCGATCACCGCCAGAGCCAGCAGGAGCACATACTCCACCAGGTCCTGGCCTCGTGTACAGGTCGCAAATTGCCGCAAAAAGCGCATTCGGTTGGATTCCAGTCGTTGACGATATTCGTCGACGGCATTCGAGGATTCTACATGCTCGGAGGGGGCCAAGTCCACTCGGTAGGCGCGTGCGCGCCGCGAACGGAAGTTCGCGCGATAATGAAGGAATGTCAACGATAACTTCAAAGCCTTCCCGGAACGTCTCCCGGCCTCTGAGTGACAACAAGCATCTTCTTCGCTGGGTGGAAAAGATGGCTGAACTCACCACGCCGGAGAACATTCATTGGGTCGACGGCTCGCAAGAAGAATACGATACACTCTGCGCGCAAATGATTGAAGGCGGGACGTTTATCAAGCTGAACGAAGATCTGTGGCCGGGCTGCTACTACGCCCGCTCGGATGCCAGCGACGTGGCCCGTGTCGAGGATCGGACGTTCATCTGTTCGCTTTCCAAAGACAATGCCGGGCCCACCAACAACTGGGTCAACCCGGTGGAGATGCGCCGGAAGCTCAAAGAGCTCTTCAACGGCTGCATGCGCGGACGCACGATGTACGTGCTGCCCTACAGCATGGGACCAATCGGCTCGCCGATGTCGCAGATCGGCGTCCAGCTCACCGACTCTCCTTATGTAGTGGTCAACATGCGGATCATGGCGCGCATCGGCAAACCGATTTATGCCGAGATCGACAAGGTCGACACGCGCGTGGTGCCGTGCATGCACACCGTGGGGATGCCGCTGGCCCCGGGCGACCGGGATGTGCCCTGGCCCTGCAACGAGGAAAAGTATATCGTTCACTTCCCGGAAACGCGCGAGATCTGGTCGTACGGTTCGGGTTATGGCGGGAACGCGTTGTTAGGCAAAAAGTGTTTCGCGCTGCGTATCGCCTCCAACATCGCGCGCGACGAGGGCTGGATGGCCGAGCACATGCTTATCCTGGGCGTCGAGGATCCGCAGGGCGAAAAGACCTACGTGGCGGCCGCGTTCCCCAGCGCCTGCGGCAAGACCAACTTTTCCATGCTGATCCCCCCCCGCGGATTCGAGGGCTGGAAGGTCTGGACGGTAGGCGATGACATCGCCTGGATCAAGCCGGACGCCAACGGGCGGCTGCGCGCCATCAATCCGGAAGCCGGGTTTTTCGGCGTTGCGCCGGGAACCTCGGTGAAAACCAATCCCAACGCCATGTCGACGCTGGCCCGCAATACGATCTTCACCAACGTCGCGCTTACACCGGAGGGCGGTGTGTGGTGGGAGGGCATGACGGACGAGCCTCCCGCCGAGTGTCTGGACTGGAAGGGCAACCGCTGGACTCCGCAGATCGCCAAGGAAACCGGGGCCAAGGCGGCGCACCCCAACTCGCGCTTCACCGCGCCGGCTTCGCAGTGTCCCACCATCGATCCGGCCTGGGAGGATCCCGAAGGCGTGCCCATCAGCGCTCTGATTTTCGGCGGCCGCCGCGCGACCACCATGCCGCTGGTATATCAAGCCTTCAATTGGAGCGGAGGCGTGTATACGGGCGCCACCATGGGCTCGGAGACCACCGCGGCCATCGTTGGAACGGTCGGGAAGGTTCGCCGCGATCCGATGGCCATGCTGCCGTTCTGCGGCTACCACATGGGCGATTACTTCCGGCACTGGATCAAGATGCAGCGCACCTTGAGCGAGACGCCGCGGATCTACCACGTGAACTGGTTCCGTAAGGACGCCGACGGCAAGTTCCTGTGGCCGGGCTTCAGCGAAAATATGCGGGTGCTGAAGTGGATCGTCGATCGCGCCCACGGACGCGCTCTCGCCAAGGAAACTCCCATCGGCTGGATGCCGCGCTATGAAGACATCGAGTGGGAGGGCTTGACTTCGTTCACCAGGGAGCAATTCGACGCACTGCAGGCCTTTGACCGCGGTGCCTGGCGCAACGAAGTGATGGCCCATGAGGAACTGTTCCTGGCGCTCCATGACCATCTGCCTCCGGAAATGATCTACGAGCGCGAACTGCTGATCTGCAGGCTGTAGGACGCACTCCCGATCGTGCGCTATCACGCGCTGGCCTGCGATTACGACGGAACTCTGGCCACGCACGGCGTGGTGGACCAGGACACTCTGGACGCGCTCGATCGCTTCCGGCTCTCCGGCCGGAAGCTCATCCTGGTGACCGGGCGCGAGCTCGGCGAGTTGCATCAGGTCTTTCCGCACAGCGGCCGTTTCGAGCGCGTGGTGGCGGAGAACGGCGCGCTACTGTACCGGCCTGCCACTGGCGAAGAGGTTCTGCTCGCCGAACCGCCTCCGGCTGAGTTTATCGCCGCGCTGCGGGAGCGGAAGGTCCGCCCGCTGTCCGTGGGACGGGTGATCGTCGCGACCTGGGAACCGTTTCATACCACCGCCCGCGAGGTCATCCGGGCGCTGGATCTGGAATTGCAGGTGGTGTTCAACAAAGGCGCAGTCATGGTGCTTCCCTTTGGCGTCGATAAAGCCGTGGGGCTCAAAGCGGCCCTGGGGGAACTCGAACTTACCCTGCACCAGACGGTGGGAGTCGGCGATGCGGAAAACGATGAGGCTATGCTTAGCGCGTGCCGCTGCTCGGCTGCGGTCGCCAACGCGTTGCAGCGGACCAAAGACTGCGCCGATATCGTCACCCAGGGGGCTCACGGCGCGGGCGTCGCGGAGCTGATCGATCGGATCATTGCGACCGATCTCCAGGAACTGGGCTAACGCCAGGCAAATAAGTGGATCAGCTCGATGACCAGAATCGCCACCACCATGGCTTCCAGCACGAACGCGCGCGCCTGGTGAAACTCGTTCACCATGATTTCGTAGAGTTCTCCCGCGATCCCGAGTTTTTGGTCCACCAGATTGCGGTAATCGGGGACGCCGACGCGGTTGGCCACCACGCGGTAGGCGCGGGCATAAAACATATCGCTCAGGAACTTGATGGCGTTGTCGGTCCGCTCGGCCAGCTCGCGGACATCCAGGCGCATGGCGTTGAGACGCTCGGCCTCGCCTGCCATTTTCCAGCGGCGCAAAAAGCGTCCCCGGTGCCCGAGCATTCGGTATACGTTGTTCAGCACCCGGGTGAGCACGTCGTCGTAGTGGCGAAATTCCAGTAATTGAGTGTTGGCGTATTCCAGGAGCTGAATCGTAGGCACTGCGCCTTCCGGCGTATCGTACACGAACGCCGCCACCCACCCAACCACCAGCAGATCGCAGGGATAGTAGGAGAGAGCCGCTTGCAGAGCTTCATTCTGCTCCGATTGCGCCAAAGGCGAAGCTTCCCCGCGCACGATTTGTGCAACCTGACGGCCGTACTCGGCGAGCAACGCCGTAGCGGGCAAGGGCTGGCCCCGATCGTCCAGGGCCTCCCGTACCTGAATGATGTAGTAATCCTCGTTCAGCCAGGTGTCGTAGGGATCGACCAGTGCGGCTCGCAGGCGCTCCAGCTGTCCTCGGGCTAACTCCAAAGTCCGTTTCTCGATTTCCGGCTCCGCCATCCAGCGGCTGGATAATCGCACCAGATCGTCCCAGCCGGCCTCGAAATCCAGCCTCAGTTCGACGCTGACTACTCCGTACTCGAAGTACTTGATGCGGGCCTGAAACGGTTCGCCGGCGCTCATGGACACCGCTCCGAGGTGTTCGACAACCGGAGGGCGCTCGAAGCGAACGTAGTCCGGCACAGGGTGTTTGAACACCGGCTCCCGGTGCGGCGCTTCCATGCCCGCCAGAGACCGCAAAGTGTCCAGACGGATTTGTTCCGCTACGTCATACAGGACCAGAGCCGAGAAAGAACCTCGCAAGGGAGGCATACCATCAGAGTATGTCTTCCAAGCGGAAGCCCGGCGGTTCGCCGCTGGATGTGTTCTTCCGGCCCCAAAACATCGCGGTCATCGGAGCCACCGAAAGACCCGCCAGCGTGGGACGCGCGATCCTGGCCAATCTTCAGCAGGGCGCATTTCCCGGCGCGATTTATCCGGTGAATCCCCAGCACTCTACGCTGCTGGGCCTGGCCAGCTATCCCGACATCGCGGCCATTCCCGGCGGAGTCGAGCTGGCGGTGATCGTGACCCCTGCACGGACGGTTCCGGGCGTCGTTAAACAGTGCGCCGCCGCGGGAGTCCAGGGCGCCATCATCATCAGCGCGGGTTTCCGGGAGATTGGTGAAAGCGGAGTGCTCCTGGAGCAGGAGGTTCTGCGCGAAGCTCTCCTCGGAGAGGTCCGGCTCATCGGACCGAATTGCCTGGGTGTAATGAATCCACACGCGCGCTTGAATGCGACGTTCGCCAGTTCCATGGCACGCCCGGGCCATCTCGGCTTGATCAGCCAGAGCGGCGCCATCTGCACCGCGATCCTGGACTGGAGCCAGCGGGAAAACGTCGGCTTCAGCGCGTTCGTGTCGGTGGGATCGATGCTCGATGCGGGCTGGGGCGACCTGATCCAGTATCTCGGCGACGATCCCCAAACGCGCAGCATCATCGTCTACATGGAGTCGATCGGCGATGCCGGCAAATTCCTGTCCGCCGCGCGCGAAGTCGCGCTTTCGAAGCCGATCATCGTGCTGAAGCCCGGCCGCACCGAGGCTGCAGCGAAGGCGGCTGCGTCTCATACTGGAGCTCTGACCGGCCAGGATGCGGTGCTCGATGCCGCTTTTCGCCGTTGTGGCGTCTTGAGGGTCGACACCATCGCCGAGCTGTTCAATCTATCCGAAGCGCTGGACAAACAGCCTCGCCCGCGCGGGCCAAAACTCACGATCGTGACCAATGCGGGCGGTGCAGCCGTGCTCGCCACGGACGCGCTGCTGGGCGCGGGCGGCCAGCTCGCGCCACTTTCCGCCGAGACTCTTCGCAAGCTGGACGAATTCCTCCCCTCCCATTGGAGCCATCAGAATCCCGTCGATATCCTGGGCGACGCCAGCCCCGACCGCTACGCGCGGGCCGTGAGTCTCGCCGCGCAGGATCCTTCTACCGACGGATTGCTGGTGGTCCTGGCGCCGCAGGCCGTGACCGATCCGTTGGCGGTGGCGGAGAAGCTCGCGTCCTACGCGCAGCTCCCGAATAAACCGGTGATCGCGAGCTGGATGGGCGGCCAGGATGTCGCCGCGGGTGAGGCTGTCCTCAATCGCGCGCGCATTCCAACTTACAGCTACCCGGATTCGGCGGCACGCGTGTTCCAGTCGATGTGGCGTTATAGCGCCAACTTAGAAGCGCTGTACGAAACACCCGAAGCGTTTGAATCCGAGGATCCCGAGGCCGCGCTCAAGGCTGGAGCTCGTGCACAGGCTTCCGAGGCCGTCGCGACGGCGCGGGGTAACGGCCGCACCTTACTGACGGAAGCCGAATCCAAGGGACTTTTGGCGGCGTATGGAATTCCCACCGTCGAAACCGTGATCGCCGCCAGCGCCGAGAAAGCCGTGGAGGCGGCTCGCCGTATTCAGTATCCGGTGGTGCTCAAACTCCATTCCGAAACGGTGACGCACAAGACCGACGTGGGCGGCGTGCAACTCAATCTCGCCGACGAGACCGCTGTCCGAAGCGCGTACCAAAACATTCGCGAATCGGTCACGCGCGCGGCCGGCGCGGAACACTTTCGGGGCGTGACGGTCCAACCAATGGTGCGTGCCGAGGGCTACGAGCTGATTCTCGGATCGAGTCTCGACCCGCAATTCGGACCGGTCCTGCTATTCGGCGGCGGCGGACAACTGGTGGAAGTGTATAAGGACCGGGCCATCGGCCTGCCGCCGCTCAACACCACGCTGGCGCGCCGGCTGATGGAGCGCACTCAGATTTTTCGCGCGCTGGGCGGCGTGCGCGGGCGCAAGCCGGTGGATCTGGCCGCGCTTGAACGGCTGCTGGTGCGCTTCAGCTACCTGGTGGTGGAACAGAAGTGGATCAAAGAAATCGACATCAATCCGCTGCTGGCGTCACCGGAACAACTGTTGGCGCTAGACGCGCGAGTGCTTCTGCACCCGCGCGAAGTGGTGTATCCGCCTGAATCGGCGATCCGGCCGTACCCGTCGCAATACTCGCGGCCCTGGAAATTCGACGACGGCGAGGAAGTGCTGATTCGTCCGATCCGTCCCGAGGACGAGCCCTTGATGGTCCGGTTCCACGGCAGGCTCTCCGAGCGGAGCGTTTACCTGCGCTACTTCCATCTGATGAACCTCGCTGAACGTGTTTCGCACCAGCGGCTCATACGGATCTGCTTCAACGACTACAATCGCGAAATCGCCCTGGTGGCAGTTCGGGATTCCGAGATTCTGGCTGTAGGCCGCCTGGTCAAAGCCCACGCCGCCAATGAGGCGGAACTGGCCGCGCTCATCGCCGACGAATATCAGGGTCAGGGTCTCGGCACGGAGTTGTGGCGCCGGCTGGTGGAGATCGCCCGGGCCGAAAAACTCGACCGCGTGACCGCCGAAATTCTTCCGGAAAATCTGCAAATGATCGAGATCTGCCGCCTGCTCGGATTTCGTTTAGAACCCGATCAAGACCAGATTCACGCAGTGCTGGATTTGGTCCTGTAAATCCATCCGCGCCGGACAAGCCATTTCTCGATTTCGACGGCGGCCAGTACCAGAGAGCACAAGCCCAGAGTGAATATCAGCTCCCCTGCACTCAGAGCGGCGGTTTTGAATACTCGCTGAAACGGCGGCCAGTAAATTACTGCCATCTGCAAACCCACGGTGAGCGTTACGGCGCCCAGCAGCGGCAAGTTGGAAAACAGTCCCAGCCGCCACAGCGAGTTGGTTTCCGATCGCACCGCCATCACGTGGGCCATCTGCGAAACAGTCAGCACCGTGAATACGATCGTTTGCCAGTGCGCCGAACCCATGCGGATCGCATAGGCTTGCGAAAAAATCGACAATCCCGCGATCATCAGACCCACCCACACCACGTGCTGCCAGAGACCGCGCGCGAACAGGCTCTCAGAGGGCGGCCGGGGTGGGCGATCCATCAGAGACTGCTCCTCCGGCTCCACCGCCAAGGCGAGTCCGGGCAACCCGTCGGTGACCAGATTGGTCCACAGAATGTGGATCGGCAAAAGGGGAACGGGCAGACCCAGGAACGGGGCAAGGAAGAGGGTCCAGATCTCGGCCGCATTGCTGGCCATAATGAATTTGACGAACTTGCGGATGTTTTCGAAAATGTGCCGGCCTTCTTTGACCGCGGCGACGATGGTGGCGAAGTTATCGTCCAGCAGAACCAGGTCCGCCGCTTCCCGCGCGACGTCGGTACCGTTCCGGCCCATGGCCACGCCGATATCGGAGCGCTGCAGAGCGGGCGCGTCGTTGACGCCATCGCCGGTCATCGCCACGAATTCTCCCTGCTTCTGGAGGGCTTCGACGATACGCAGCTTCTGGGCCGGATCGACGCGGGCATATACCCGCGTCTTCTTCACTTGTTCCTCCAGATCGTGCTGCGGCATCGCCGCCAGCTCCGGCCCGGTGATGACGCGCTCGGCATGGGGAGGAATGTTGGACACGATCCCCAAATGCCGGGCGACCGCCAGAGCCGTGGCGGGGTGATCTCCGGTGATCATGACGGGAACCACTCCGGCCCGGCGGCAGATGCGCACCGCTTCCGACACCTCCGCGCGCGGCGGATCAATCAGGCCGGCCAATCCCAGGAACGTGAGCGCGTCTTCGGCGGCGTCCGCCCCCGCGTCCCCGGCCCAGTTGGACCATCGGCGATAGGCCACCGCGAGCACTCTGAGTCCATCGGCGGCCATTTTCTCGGCGGCGGCCGCCACCACCGCCTTATCCAGCGGCGTGGTCCCGTCAGGCCCCAGCGCCGTTTGGCAGCGCTCAAGCACTGCCTCGGGAGCGCCTTTGACAAACCCCACGATCCCCGCCGGCGACTGGTGCAGCGTGGTCATCCGCTTGCGCTCCGAATCGAACGGGAATTCGGCGAGGCGCGGCATAGTGGAGAGCAGAGCTGCTTTGTCGAAGCCCGCGGCGAGCGCTGCCTCCAGCAGAGCGACTTCGGTGGGATCGCCGGTGACTTCGCCGCCAGCGTTCCGATGTGCGTCGTTACTCACGGCCAGAGCGGTGAAGAATGTCACCCTGGGTTCAGTATTCTGTTTTCCGGCGGGCAGCGCGAGATACTGGCCGGCACTGTTCTGTCCAAAGACGTACGCGGCGGTCATCCGCATTCTGTTTTCGGTAAGTGTTCCGGTCTTGTCCGAACAGATGAAAGTCACCGAGCCGAGCGTCTCCACGGCGGGAAGATGCCGCACCAGCGCGTGCAGCCGCAGCATACGCCGGGCGCCCAGCGCGAGTGTGATCGTGACCACTGCGGGAAGGGCTTCGGGGATCGCCGCCACGGCCAGACTGACGGAAGTGAGGAACATGCGCACCAGCGGTTCGCCCCTCTGGACCCCGGCCGCGAAAATCACCGCGCAGATTCCCAGCGCAACCAGAGCCAGATACTTTCCGAAGTGCGCCAGCCGGCGCTGCAACGGAGTCTTTGCCGCGGAGCGTTCGCCGATCAGTTCGGCAATCTGTCCGAGCTCCGTTTGCATTCCCGTCGCTACGACGATCCCGCGGCCGCGGCCGTAGTGGACCATGGTCCCTTTGTACGCCATGCTGGTGCGGTCGCCGAGCGCTGACCGCGGGTCCGGATCCACCGGGCGCGGATGCTTCTCGGCTGGCTGGGATTCGCCGGTGAGCGCGGCTTCGCCGATGCGCAGCTGCGCGGCTTCCGCCACTCGCAAGTCGGCCGGGACCACGTTGCCGGCTTCCAGGAGCACGATGTCCCCGGGAACCAGATCGGCCGCGGGCACCGTGGCTGGTTCTCCGTTCCGCAGCGCGCGGGCCTGATGGGCTGCCATTTTCCGGAGCGCGGCCATGGCATGCTCGGCGCGATACTCCTGCACGAAGCCGATCGCGGCGTTCAAGACCACGATCGCCACGATCGCGACCGTGTCCGCGGGCTCACCCAGGAATCCCGCGATCACCGCGGCCGCCAGCAGGATGGCGATCATGAAATCGGCAAACTGCCCCGCGAAAATCCGCCAGGGGCTCTTGAGTTTGGCTTCGCGGATCGAATTCGGACCGTGCCGCGCGCGCCGCAAGGATACTTCTTCGCCGGACAGGCCGCCCGCAACCGTGGTCTGGAGCTGCCGCTCGACCTCGTCCACGGTCATGCCGTGCCAGGAGACCGAGGAAGGCGCAGCGCCTCCCTTGCCTGCCGGTTTAGCCTGGCTCACCGCTACCCATCTCCTCTCGGAGCATCTGAAACAGGGCCATGGTTACGGCCAGAATCACGGGACCGAATAAGATGCCCATCAGGCCGAAGGCCTCCACTCCCCCCAGCATGGCGACGAACACCACCAGTGGGTGGACCGGCAACTTGGTCATCACCACCATCGGACGGATGAAATTGTCGATTGTGCCCACCAGCCCGGCTCCCCAGATCAACATGAACACACCGCGTCCGATGGATCCCTGGACGAACAATACCGCCGCTGCCGGCAGCCACACCAGCGCCGAGCCGAACAGGGGCAGGACCGACACCACGGCCGCTGCCACGCCCCATAGGGTCGGCGAGGGCAGGCCGGCGATCCACGCTCCCAGGCCGCAGAGAAGACCCTGCGCGGCCGCGACAGCGATGACTCCATAGAAGCTCGCCATCACGATGTCATGCACTGCAATCAACAGCGTCGTCGTGCGCCGCGGTCCCAGCGGCGACATCGTCACCACGTCTTGGCGGAGCCGGCTGCCATACAGGAACGTGCAATACAGGGTTCCGATGCCGATGACGATCTTTACCACGCCGCCGCCCGCCGCACCCAGCACGGCGATGGTCTTGCCCAGCAGGGCCGAGCCAGCTTCTTGAAGGCGCGTCTCCAGCATCGAACGGAGTTCACTGGGTTGCATTCCGAGCCACATCCCCACCGCCGCCAGGGGACGGTCCAGCGCGGCCCAAATTCGGCCGGCTCCCTGCTCGGTCGCGCCAGGCGCCAAGGCCTGGTACGCCGCGCGTAACTCCTGCGTGACCGTGGTCGCCAGCAGCGTTAGAGGCACCAGGAATGCGATCAACACCAGGAGGGTTGACAGCAACGCCGCGAGTCCCGGTCTGCTCACCCGGCTCTGTAGCCGCACGTGAAGCGGATAACAGACCACCGCCAGAACAGCCGCCGCGATGATGGTGGCCGCAAACGGCCACACCATTAGGACGCATAACCCCGCGGCGATCGTCAGCAAAACGATCAATGTGATTCGCGCGGCGCGCGTTGACGGGCTCTTCACTCAAGCTCAAGCATGGCATGCTGGAAGCACTTGCGATACCATGGCGCAGGGAGGCAGCCCATGCGGCGAATTCTTCTGATACTCCTCGCCACGCTCGGAATTTTCGGACAGGGCGTGACACCCTCCGCGAATCACGATCTGGGCTACGACGACACCCCCATGCTGCCCGGCCTTCCGTTCCACGTTCACGATCCTCTGCGGCCGCATCCGCCGGTGGTAACTCCGGCGGCGCAGGCGGGCGGCGCGCCTTCCGACGCGATCGTTCTGTTCGACGGCAAGGATTTATCGCAATGGCAAAGCCGGGGACGTGGAAGTTGGACGGTCGCCAACGGTTATTTCGAGGTAGTAACCGGAACCGGCGATCTCGCGACTAAACAGAAGTTCGGCGACGTGCAGTTGCACGTGGAATGGGCCGCGCCGGCCGAAATTCGCGGCAACAGCCAGAATCGAGGGAATAGCGGCATCTTTTTGCAGGGCCGCTACGAAGTGCAGGTTCTCGATTCGTACCAGAATCCGACCTATGCCGACGGCCAGGCCGGAGCGCTTTATGGGCAATGGCCTCCGCTGGTCAATGCGACGCGCAAGCCCGGCGAATGGCAAAGCTACGACATCGTCTTCGAAGCTCCCAAGTTTGAAGGCGGGAAACTGGTGAAGCCCGCATATGCCACCGTATTCCTCAATGGAGTGCTGCTGCACAATCATAAAGAATTGATGGGGCCGACGGTGCACCGCCAGCTCGCGCAATACGCAGCGCAGCCCGCCGAGGATTCCCTGGTGCTGCAGGATCACCAGCAGCCGGTGCGGTATCGCAATATCTGGATCCGCCGTCTCAGCCCCTACGATCGGCCTGAAAAGTAGGAAGCATGCGCCTCACTTTCCTCATGGTCTCTAGTATCGTTGCGATCGCCGCGTTTTCCGCCAGGGGGCAAAATCGCGAAGCGATCACGACGTTCAACCGGCTGGGCGCGTCTGCTCCCAAGGGTCCCACGCCGCGGACGTCGTCCGGGAAACCGGATTTCTCCGGAGTCTGGGCTCCGGACGCCACGTTCATCTACAACATCGAGAGCGCGCTAAAAAAGGGCGAAAAGCTTCCGCTGCAGCCGTGGGCCGAAAAGCTGGCGGCGCAGCGAATGTCGAAAGACGATCCCGAGGCAAATTGCCTGCCCACCGGCGTGCCTCGCCTGGCTCCGTATCCCTGGAGAATTGTCCAAACGCCCACGCACCTCTTCTTCCTCTTTGAAGGGAACATCCACAGCTATCGCCAGATCTTTATCGACGGCCGCAAGCATCCGGCCGATCTCGATCCCACCTGGTACGGAGATTCCATCGGAAGCTGGGACGGCGACACCATGGTGATCGACACCATCGGGTTCAACGATAAATTCTGGTTCGATTTCGCGGGCCATCCGCACACCGAGCAATTGCACGTGGTGGAGCGCTACCGCCGCCCCGATCTTGGTCATCTGGAGTTCGAAACGACGATCACCGATCCGGGAGCCTACACCCGGCCGTTCACCATGTACGGGCACTCCGCGCTCGAGGTGAATACTGAGCTGTTCGAATACATCTGCAATGAAAACAACCAGGACGTACCGCATATTACCGGCAAAGACGATACCCGTTAGTTGTATGCTGCTGCTGAGCGTCTTCGCCGGCGCTGCCGGCGCCCAGACGCCCGCGCTGCGTGAGATCACCCTCAACTTCGCCACCCGCACTGGCACCACCTGGCCGCTCTATATCGCCCAGGAAGGCGGCTATTTCGAAAAGTATGGAATGAAAGCTAAGCTTGCGTTCGCGGTCCATCCGGCCGCGGTAGCGATGATCGTCAGCGGTGAAGCACAGATGACCAACTATCCGCTGGAGCAGGCCATGCAGGCGGCGTCGAAAGACGGATCTCTGGTGATGATCGGCAGCCCCTACCGGAAGAGCTTGTTCGCGCTGATGGCGCCTGGCAGCTTTGCCACCGTTCGCGATCTCAAGGGTAAGCGGATCGGCGTCAGCCAGCTCGGCGATGCGCCCTACAACTACGCCGTCGGCTTGCTGTCCAAGTTCGGGCTGGGCCCCAGGGACGTCGAGTGGGTTCCCACCGGCACCGATGTGAACGGCCGGGCCGCGGCTCTGTTGAGCGGCCGCGTGGACGCCACCATGCTTACCGCGCCCATCTATTTCAAGCTGGAGCAGCAGGGTTACAAGAGCCTGGCGAACACCAGCGACTACGACGATATCTACGCCCCCACCGTCTACCTGTACAAGAAGAGCACCGCCGCGGCCGATCCCAAGCTGCCGGAGCTGATGATCAAGATCCACGCAGAAGCCATCAAGCGCTTCTATGAGGACAAGGCTTTCGCGGTGAAGGCCTACCTGGCTTATAACAAGAACGATGACCCCGCCGACATCGCACGCGTCTACGATCGCTACGCCAGTACCAATACCTTCGAGCGAGTGCCGTATCTCAATGCGGCGGCGGTCCGCTACATGATCGAGCATCCCGTCGACGCGCAATCCGGGGCGCAGTTGAAGAAATTCGACTTCCGCACCGTGGTCGATAACGCGGCTGTCGACCGGCTGGTGAAGGAAGGCTTCTTCGAGAAGTTGTACGGTCCGGGTATCAAGGCCGAAGAGGATCGCCGCGCTAAAGAGGCATTTCGATAGTCAGAGGAGGGATACCATGCTGAAACGAACGGCTGGATTTGTCGCTGCCATTGCTGCGGTCGGCGGGCTGCATTCGATTTACACCCGCGCGGTGGCGCAGACGCCCGCATCCGCCGTTACCATCGAACAGGTCAATCGCTGGGAGGCCGAGCTTTCCAACTGGGGCCGCTGGGGCAAAGACGACGAGCGCGGCGCCCTGAATCTGGTCACGTCGAAAAAATCGGTGGAAGCCGCGCGCCTGGTGAAAGATGGCGTTAC
>Ga0310810_10004327_pt1 | contig 15679 bp, 17 predicted proteins | sample NCmetagenome_FD_207641 | JGI IMG/M metagenome (GOLD analysis project Ga0310810, IMG submission 207641) | Soil microbial communities from experimental microcosm in Duke University, North Carolina, United States - NC | ecosystem: Engineered > Artificial ecosystem > Soil microcosm > Unclassified ...
GCCGTAAATACATTTGCCAACGAGGTTTACATTGCAGACGGTTATAGTAATGGACGCATAATTGTATTTGATGCAAAAACAGGGGAATATAAACGGCATTGGGGTGCATACGGCAGACCTCCAAACGATGGTGAGCTGCTTCCCTATAAACCGAATGACGAACCAGCAAATTATTTTCGAAATCCAGTACACGCAGTACGACTATCAGTCGATAATCTTCTTTACGTGGCTGATCGTTTAAACAATCGAATTCAGGTATTTACGAAAGATGGCACTTTTGTCAGAGAAACTTTTATTGCCCTACAAACTCTCGCGTCGGGCTCGGTGTGGGATATCGAGTTGTCGCCCGATCCAAATCAGACCTATATGTACATTGCTGATGGAATGCCCATGAAAGTATGGATTATTAATCGATCAACATTACGGGTGATAGGATCATTTGGGCATGGTGGTCGAAATGCAGGTCAATTCGGCTGGGTTCATAACGTTGCAATGGAATCGAAGGGAAATTTGTATACAACTGAAGTTCGCCCTGGGATGCGTATTCAGAAATTTAGACCTACTGCTACCTCCAATTCCGCTTATTGAAAAACGAATCATGTGGTAACTGTCACTAACAATGCATTGCCAATACGGCGGGGCGACGGAAAAACATTCGCTGGATATCGCTACTCAGCTTCAGTTCCAACCGACGAATAACGCCCAGCAATAGTTCCTAGCATCAACTTTTTGTATTTTTACTCGGCATCAGTTTTGGCGGGACGAAATTAAATTGCCGCCGCATCGCCAATGCTTCAACGTTAGTAGTAGGCCCACAGGGAAGGACTACCTTAACAACTTCGTTCAACCTCTTAAGCTATGAATAATTTCATTTATTACCTGGATACTTCAATAATTCACCCAGGTAAACTCGGCGATTTAAAAATTGCTGTCAAAGATCTAGTTGAATTTGTAAATTTAAAAGAGTCAAGATTGATATCATATAATATCTATTTTAATGAAGAGGCCTCGCATATGTCCTTGTTGCAAATTCATCCGGATTCTGCCTCTTTAGAATTCCATTTAGAATTAGGAGGACCCATCTTTTTAAAGTTTAAAGACCTTATCGAGTTATTAACCATACAGATTTATGGAGAGGCGACCGACAAACTTATAAGGCAATTGAACGAAAAAGCTATGCTTCTTGGCAACGCAAAAGTCACAGTAAATAATTTCCAATCGGGATTTAGTCGGTTTTAAAATTCTATCGAAGGGCCTACTGCTAACAAGGGGTTTCTGCTATGCTGGCTATAGAATATAAACTCATCGACATATCGCTAATCAGCGCTGCTTCGCTCCGCTCACAGTGACGTGTCCCGGCTGAAAGAATATAACCGAGCTTTGGAAACTGCCTACCGGCTTCGCCGAAGCTCCGCAAAGGCGCAGCAGGCATGTAATGCCATCAGCTTTCTATCTTTGATCAGGAATAGTACCGGGCTGAAGTCACACTGCCCCGATAGCTATCGGGGACCAGCACAGCAGAAAGCCCCGGACGTTGCGCACAATTAGTATTCATTAGCTCGAACTATTAAAAATCAGTTATTATGACAACACTAAAAATTCTTCCGGTTTTGTTGTTTTTAGGTCAGTTGTCTGTTTCCTTGTTTGGTCAGGAACGACCGCCGATTATTGACATGCATATGCACATTGGCGCTCCTTTGGATTTGCCTGCAGGTGCTCCTGCTCCTTGTCTGCCTCAGCCTTGTATCAGGAAAGGAAAGGCTACAGCCAACTCCTCTGAAAACCTTAAGAAGACGGTAGAAGCAATGGATCGTTACAACATTGTCAAAGCTTTTCTCAGTGACCTTGACCTGGACGAGCTTCGGAAATGGGAAGCAGCAGCACCCGGTCGCTTCATTTTATCGCCGTTTATTCAGGAGCCAGAGAAAGCTGACACGGTTCACCTCAGACAGGAGCTCGAAGCGAAACGTCTCGGAGGTATTGGTGAGATCGGGTCACAGCTCGTTGGTATAGCTCCGAACGATCCGCGACTTGACCCTTATTTTACATTAGCAGAAGGATTTGATGTTCCGGTTCTCATTCACACGGAAGGAATCGGACCACCTCTACCAAGCTTTCGAGCGGCCGCCGGTAGCCCTCTATTACTTGAAAAGGTGATGGTTAGTCACCCGAAACTCAGGATATTCGTAGAGAATGCCGGCTATCCTTATCTCGATGAAATGAGCGCTATGATGTACCAATATCCACAACTATATGGAGATGTTTCGACGATCACCTGGATTATTCCGCGAAGTGCTTTTTACGACTATCTGCAACGGCTCATTAAGGCCGGACTTGGAAAACGATTGATGTTCGGGTCTGATCAGATGCGTTGGCCAGAAATGATTGGTGAAGGAATCAAGGCCATCGAAGAAGCGGATTTTTTGACAGCCGAGCAAAAAAGAGACATCCTGTACAACAATGCCGTGAGGTTTCTTCGAATGGAAACGAAGAAATAGGAGTGGCCAAAAAATATAGATGACCCAGCATCAGATGGATTTGTAGCTGATTTTATCAAAAAATATTGTACGCAACATGGTATTTATGCAATTGTGGCTAATGTGCATGTCATCAGCTTTAGAATTTCAAATCAGGTTTATATCGTTAACCAGAGCCGACAGAACAAAGAATGCCACCACTGCATAAATGCCCGAAACGTGGGTCGCCATTGCTTATTTATGCCATCTTCTTGAATTGAAAACAATAGTTTACATAGGAACAAGTCTTGACGGTTTTATCGCAAGAAAAAATGGAGATATTGATTGGCTCACCCAATTCGCAAATGATGATGCGATCCGTGCCTACGACGAATTCATGAGCAGGGTTGACGTAATCGTTATTGGGAGGGGAACTTTTGAAAAAGTCCTGACTTTTCCTTCCTGGCCTTATGAAAAAAAGGTGTTTGTATTAAGTAAGAGCATTAAACAAGTGCCAGATGTTGTAAAAGATAAAATTGCCGTTCTTTCAATGGAGCCAAAAGAGTTGCTGAATTATCTTTCGGACAAAAACTTTTCAGCTGTATATGTTGACGGCGGAAAAGTGATACAAGGTTTTTTAAAGGAGGATCTCATTGATGAACTAATTATTTCAAGGGCACCGGTACTTATAGGAAACGGAATTCCTTTATTTGATGATCTTAATTCCGATCTAAAATTCAAACATACGCATACTCAAGTGTCGTCAAATGGTCTTGTGCGAAGCTATTATGAAAGACAAAGAAAGTAAACCCTAACAATGACGGCCAACAAGGGCTTGCCGCTATGCTGGCTGAAGAATTGATCCCCATCGACATATCCTATTCAGCTCTGCTTCGCTGCGGTCGCAGTGACGTGTCCCAACTGAACGAACATAACCAGCTGCCGGCCTTGCTTCGCCGAAGCTGGCTTCTCCGCTCGCCGTGACTGTCCCAGCTGAACGAACATTTACCGAGGTTCGGAACCTGTCGGCCACCCTTGCTTCGCCGAAGCTCCGCAAAGGTGCAGCAGGCAGGTATACCATCTGCTTTCTATCTTTGATCAGCAACAGTACCAGGCTGAAGTAACACAGTCCCGATAGCTATCGGGGACCAGCACAACAGAAACCCCTGGACGTTAGGGGCAACGAACAAACGACACATTTTAAAAACCAAAAAACAAATACGATGATCTACAAATTCAACATCATCGAAAAAATCCTTCTGAATAACGACATTATTCCTCACCCATTTGCCGACATCGGAAGTAATGTTGGTCTTGCTAAAGCGTTAGGTGTAGCTGTAAAACTCAGAATTACAGACCAACTCAGTTCTCAGCCAAAGAATATTTCTGCTATAGCAAAGGGAGCAGGTGTAAGCGAAAAAGGAGTTGAACTTATTTTGAATTGCCTCAATGCCATGGGCTATACAGAGAAAGCGGCAAACGATTTTCGATTTACAAAAAGAGGTATTAAAATGCTCGACAAAAGTTCGCCAAAAAACATGTTGTATTTTATTGAGTTCTGCGATTGGATATTCAATTCCTTCTCAACACTTGCAGACACAATTAAAAACGGCAACCCTTCGCGCATATACCCTGAACATTTTTCTTCTGACTACGAATGGGAAATTTTCAGTCGTGCAATGATTGATTTAGCACGAACTAATGTGAAGGAGGTTACTTCAAAAATAAAACTGCATAAAGAAGCCCACAATCTAATGGACATCGGAGGTTCGCATGGACTTTACAGTATTGCGCTTTGTGAGAAAAATGAAAATCTGTGCGCTTCAATTCTTGACTTAGACCCTGTAAAAAGATACACGATAGAATGTATCAACAAAAAAAACATGGCGGAACGAGTTTCATTTAAACCGTGCGATTTTATGAAAGATGATTTACTAACCAATCAGGACGGAGCTTTACTATTTAATATCATCCACGGCTTTACACCTGAACAAAACACAGCATTACTTAAAAAAATCTATAACTCGTTTAACAAAAGCGGACAATTATTTATTCTAGACCAAATTAAAAATATAGAAGGCAAAAGCCAGCTTTCACTTGCGACCACCTCATATATGGCAATAAACCTATTCCATCATGCAAACGGAAATACTTATAGCTTTAATGAGATAAAAATGTGGTGCGACTCTGTAGGTTTTCATTCAACAAAACTGACAAAATTAAATGCACCAGGATTTGGAATTGTATCTTGTGAAAAATAAGGCAGTCGCTAACAAAAGCATTTGTGCTATGGGGCTCGATGAATTGACCAATCAACATTTGTAATTCTACCCTGCTTTATTAATTTGGCCGTGTTAATTGTTATTTTCAGAAGCTACGGCCAAGCGGGTGACGGAAATCCAATTACTCACAAGCAAATGCCGGTACGTTAGGCATCATTGCAATTGACACTCCCTTAGATTGATTTGGATATTTAATAGCTTGTCGCAAATAACCTCTTTTTTTGCGCTTTTATACTCCATTCTCTTTGAGGTTAAGTGATATTTTTGGATACAAAAAATGAAAATTATGGCACGTATCGATCCTCACATTAATTTCAACGGCAATGCCGAAGAAGCGTTCAATTTTTACAAATCCGTATTTGGTGGAGAATTTACACAGATTATACGTTTCAAAGACTTGCCGGGCAGCGAATTTCCGATAGCTGAAAATGAGGCTAATAAAATAATGCACATTGCGCTGTCTATCGGGAAAAATCTTCTAATGGCAAACGACGTACCTGAATATATGGGCAGAACAAATGAAAATGAAAACAGGTCTAAAATATGTATTAGTGCAGAAAGTAAAGAAGAAGCCGATAAACTATTCAACGGACTTTCTGAAGGGGGGCAAATTGAAATGCCTCTTACTGACAGTCCCTGGGGTTCATATTTTGGTATGTTCAGAGACAAATATGGAATTGAATGGATGGTGAACTACGATGCTAAAAATAAGGACCAAATTTAGACGAAGAGAAGAACGAACGCCTAACAGGGTTTTGTGCTCTGCGTGCTTCAGAACATATCCTCATCGACATATCGCTAATCGGCTCGGCTTCTCTGCGCCCGCAGTGACGTCTCCCAGCTGAACCAACATAATCGAGCTTTGAACCTGCATGCCGACATTGCTTCGCCGAAGCTCCGCAAAGACGCAGCAGGCAGGTATATCCTCAGCTTTCTATCTTTATCCCGACCTTCGTCCGGACAGGCCCAGCGACAGTTCCGTGGCTGAAGTAACACAGCCCCGATAGCTATCGGAGACCAGCGCAGCAGAAAGCCATGGACGTTGGCGGTCATTGTAACGAACGGCTCCTATAAACAGAAACAAAACGCCTTAAATGAGCAATACCAACAAAGCACCCAAACAAATTTTATTTGCTCATAGCGGCGGTAGACAAGGACTTCCGGGAGAAGGCAGCTTTGGCTTAGTATTTTCATTAAGATTACAACTGTCAAGTGAATATGACATTCAGTATCCAATTATCAGCGACCCAGAAGCTCCAACTTATAAAATGTGGAAAAAACTCTTCTCGACGGAGTTTAAGAAAATAAAGCAACCCATCATTCTTATTGGACATTCTTTGGGGAGCTCAATGTTGCTCAAATACCTTTCTGAAGAAAGTCCAAAAATTGAAATATCAGGTTTGTTTTTAGTTGCGACACCATTGTGGGGAAAGAACGGTTGGGATGTTGATGATTTCGTGTTACAACAGAATTTCGAAGCAGAATTAAAACACATAACCCAGGTGTATTTCTACCATTGTCAAAATGATGCAATTGTTCCATTTACGCATTTGAATTTTTACAAAATGAAATTCCCTCATTCTACTGTGAGAGTTTTAAACGGAACAGATCACGCTTTTTCCAACGGACTACCTGAATTGGTTGCAGACATAAAAGCATTAGAAAAATGACGAACAGATTTAAATGATAATAAAAGAGTTGAACAACGAAACGTTAACAGCGATTTGGCACAATGGCGGAGTCAGAATAAATCCTGATCGATAGTAATTCTGATCCGCTCTTGTATATTGGCCGTAAGTAAACTTACATTACGGCCAAGCCAGGCGACATTAACACTGACTAAGCTACTGGGACAAGCCGTGGGACGTTAGCGGCATTGTCAAAAAGTGGTGCAAAAAAATCGTAAAACTAAAACCGAATTATTAGTTGGCTTCTATAAAAATTGACAGTGGGAAACCAAGTATGACCTATAAATAACGAAAGTTATCAAATTCGCTTTACTCAACGAAAACCGACGATCATATGGAGTGCGATTAATATCAAAAAAGTCGAGGAACTAACAAAGCAAGGACTTATGCAACCCGCAGGTCTCGCCAGTTTTGAAAAAAGAGTAGGAGGTCGGTCTAAGATATATTCTTACGAAAAAGATGAAGTAGAATTCACCCCGGCTTTTAAAAAGCAATTCAAAGCAAACAAAAAAGCTTGGGACTACTTTCAATCGCTGGCGCCTTCATATAGAAAAGTATCATCACTTTGGGTAATGGGCGCAAAGCATGAAACGATTAAAATTAAACGACTAAATCAACTAATCTCAGACAGTTCGACAGGATCAAACCCGTGGAAAGACAACAAATACAAAAAATGACGTGTACAACGACGATCCGCTAACAAGAGGTTTGGCGATATGGCGGCTTATCGAGTAAACCCTCGTCGGTATATCGCTACTCGGCGAAATATAACAATCTGACAAATAAAGCCCAGCTATAGAATATATCCGGCTTTATTATCTTTACCCGGCGTCAGTTCGGGCTGACGTAACACGGGACAAAGCCACATCGGGCAAGCCCTGATGTAGTATGTAATGCTAAATGGCGGTCCAATATAGTGCAACGATTGACAGAACGGAGTTGTCATTGTTAAAACGAAGACCATGAAAGCACTAACAATATTTATAACCGTATTGTTTACTCTTCCATTTTTTGGTTGTAAAAAGAACATCGCCGACCAACAAATCATACCAATTCCTAATGGCGACTTTGAATTGTGGGACGATGTGCCCAATTTGTTAAGCTGGGAGACAAATAGTTGTCCGGCCTGTGTTCCACCTTATGAAACCTATATCGTGCAAAAAGTGACTGATGTTTCTAAGGGACGATTTGCAGCCAAATTTATTTTTAACAATGTATACAACAGTTTTGCCAACAATAAATTTTCAATTCCCCTTCACCCAACTTTATTGACAGGATACATTAAATCAAACATAGCAAATGGCGACACCGCAATAATTCATGTTGACTTGTTTTCAAGGAATAATATAGCTGACAATGGAAATTTTTATGAAACATCATCACATGTGAATTATAGAAAAATAGAAATCCAAATATCACAATTTTCATCTGCGGTTGACTCTGCGTTAATAAGAATTGTTGGTGGAAAAAAGCAAGATACAGAACTGTATATTGACAATTTGGTATTTCTAAAAAATAACTGACAAATAGCACTACACACAACATGCGGCTTTGCGCTAATGCTGGCTTCAGAACATATCTTTATCGACAGATCGGTTAATCAGCTCTTCTTCGCTGCGCTCGCAGTGACGTGTTCTAACTTCACGAACGTTACCTATCTTTGGAACCTGCCGTGCCGCCTTGCTTCGTCGAAGCTCCACAAAGGCGAAGCAGGCGGGTATGCCATCAGTTTCCTATCTTTGATCAGCAACAGTACCAGGTTGAAGTAACACGGCCCCGATAGCTATCGGGAATCAGTACAGCAGAAAGCCCTGGACGTTCCTTCCAAGTACAAATGACAACCATATACTTAACAACATTTATTGAGGCGCCAGTTCAAAGATGCTTTGACCTGGCCCGCAATGTTGACGTTCACCAACTTTCAGACTCAAGGACAAGAGTAAAAGCGATTCCAGGACGCACATCTGGTTTGTGTGAAGAAGGAGATGTTATCACTTGGCAAGCTATTCATTTTGGGTTTAAACAAAAACTTACAGTCAAAGTGACTAGAATGGAGCCATTTGTTTATTTCGAGGATAAAATGATTAAGGGTGCCTTTTCATCAATGAAGCATAAACACTCATTTGAAGCACTCAAAAATGGAACAAACATGGCAGATGAGGTCACTTTCAAAGCACCACTCGGAATCTTTGGTTCAATTGGCGAGAAACTATTCTTGACAAGGTACATCACAAAGTTCTTGAAAGAACGTAATAGCTTACTTAAATCCTTAGCGGAGGCAACGTGACTATGTACCTGCAGGCAACAAGGGCTTCCTGCTATGCTGGCTTCAGAATCCATCCCCATCGACTTATCACCACCAGGCCTGCTTCGCTGCCCTTCGCACTGACGTGTTTCAGCTAAACGACATAACCCGGCTTTGGAATATACCCTTAGCTTTTTATCTTTGCTCCGGAACAGCCCCAGGGCTGAACTAACACGGCCCCGATAGGTATCGGGGATCATCAAGCAGAAAGCCCTGGACGTTGTACACTATTTTATATGAGACTAATAATTCTAACATTAATCCTGGCTATTACTTTTCTTAGTGTCAAGGGTCAGGTGACATCAAAGCAAGACCATCAGTTCCAATTTCCTGAAGTGGGTTGGAAAGTCAAAGTTCCATCTGAGTTTACAATAATGGACTCAGCCCAGGCTACACCCATCGGCACTGACTTTGGAACGACCAAAACGTTGATCAGCTTCAATAAAGGTCAATACAACTTTTTTTCAAGCACAATAACTCCATTTGATCCAGCACGAGACGGCGACTGGAATGAAGTAAACTCTAAATTAAAAAATGTGATTTTAGGGACTCTTCGGAACCAGGCAGAAGCAATCAAAGTTGACACTTCATCAAGTGATGAATTAATTGACGGGTTAGAATTTCACAAATTTCAAATAATTACTACCTATCAAAGTAAACTCGTGATGAAAACTCTTATGTATAGAAGATTGTACAAGGGGTTTGATTATGGCATTAACATAAGTTATACTGATGAGAATGTTGGCCAAGAGTTGCAATTAATCTTAGCCTCTTCAAAATTCGACAAGTAAAACAGCATTGTTTTCTGTTATGCCGCCTTCAGGAAATATCCTGATCGACTTATCGCTAATCAGCCTCACTGAGCTCGCAGTGACGTGCCCCAGCTTCGTGAACGTAACCGAGCTCTTGAACCGGCCTGCTGGTCTTGCCTCGCTGAAGCTTCCCAAAGACGCAGCAGGCAGGCATACCATGAGCTTTCTATCTTTGATCAACAACAGTACCGGGCTGAGGTAACACGGACCCGATAGCTATCGGGGATCAGCACAGCAGAAGCCCACACTTTGTAAATCCATTAAAGTAAGATTCGGATCGCATGTGGTAGAAATTTTTTTTGACATCTGTGTACTTAAATGAATGACCATGAAAATAATTCCACTACTTCGATGCAACGACTTAAAAGAAGCAATTGCTTTTTATACGAATGTTCTTGATTTTACTCTAAAGTACTCCGATGAGGCAAACAATGAATGGGCAATTGAACTTATTAATAACGATGCAGAAATACTACTTGCCAGCAGAGACGGTACACCTCGAATTGCAATAATTGTAAGAGTTGATGACTTGGATGCCGTATTTAAAAAGTATGTCGACCGGGGCCTGATTGTCCCAAATAATCCAGATTCCCCAGTTCATAATGGTCCAATAGATCAAACCTGGGGTATGAGAGAGTTTTATGTAAATGACCCAGACGGAAACACCTTAAGATTTTCTACACCAATTGGTTGACGTCGCTTTTATTGATGTTAGAAAAGCGAACGCATACCAAGGGCTTTCTGCTATGCTGGCTTCAGAATATATCCTCATCTATATATCGCTACCCGGCCCTGCTCCGCAAAGGCGCAGCGGGCAGGTATACCCTCAGCTTTTTATCTTTGCTCAGCAATAGCCCCGGGCTGAAGTGACACGGCCCTGATAGCTATCGGAGATCAGAACAGCAGAAAGTCCCGGACGCTAGCTGTAATTGTAAAAACGACACACGACCTTAGATTGACATATACTTAAAAATATGAGAAAAGTAATTGCAGGAATCAATATGACACTTGACGGGTTTTGCGACCATACAGCCGGTATTCCAGATGAAGAAATACATCAACATTATACGGAACTATTAAATGAGGGAGATGCAATTCTATACGGGAGAATAACATATCAACTAATGGAATATTGGCGGCCTCTGGTGAAAAATCCTTCAGGTGAAAAAACAATGGACGACTTTGCTATGGCGATAGATAAAATTCCAAAAATAGTTTTTTCGCACACGTTGAAAAACGTAGAATGGGAAAGTGCAAAATTAGCAAACCGGGCCATTGAAGAAGAAGTTTTAGAACTCAAGCAACAACCAGGCAGAGACATTTTAGTTGGAAGTCGGAGTTTAATTATACAGCTAATGAAACTTAATTTGATTGATGAATACCAACTATGTGTTCACCCTGTTGTTGTAGGAAGCGGTTTGCCATTATTTGAAAATATAAACGACAGAACTATTCTTAAATTCGTAAAGACTAAAAACTTTAGTGGTGGTGCAGTAATGCTTTACTATGAGCCGACAAACAAAAAAACAACGAACCGCTAACATGGTATGGCCAAAAGGGGGTTGACGGAGTTATATGAGCCTTTTGTGCTTGGCTAAACTTTAGCTTTTCATATCAAGGGAAGTGCTAAAAAGCCCCGCCTTCTGCAATACCCTGGCTTTTCCCAGCGATAGTATCAGGCTTTAAGTAGCACAGCCCCGATAGTAATCGGGGATCAGCACGGTAGAAAGCCCCGGAGTTGGGCGCAAGATTTAGCGACATTTAAATAATAACAATCTTCATGCTAAAACCGACACCATTATTTTCTATTATCTTTTGCTTAGCTAGTGCATCGAATCAGGCTCAAACTGGTCCGGTTAAAAGTGACACTTTGCTGATTGGTACCTGGAAAGGCACTTCTATATGTCAGATAAAAAATTCGCCATGTCATGACGAAACCGTTGTATATCATATTTCAAAATATACTGGAGTCGACACTTTCTATATAAATGCAAGCAAAATTATCAATGATGTAGAAGAGGAGATGGGCATTTTACCTTTCATTTATAATGGAAAAACAAATCAACTCACCTCAACCGCATATGGGATTTGGACTTTTAATGTGCAAGGAGCTAAACTTGAAGGAACACTATCAGTACATGGAGATTTGTATAGGAAGATAATCCTTTATAAACAGTATTAATTCAAACCTATTCTTTCGCCCAACAAGGGACTTTCTGCTATGCTGGCAGCAGATCATAACCCCATCGACATATCGCTAATCAGCTGTGCTTCGCTGCGCCCGCAGTGACGTACCCCAGCTGGACGAATATAAGCGAGCCTTGGAACCTGCCTGCTGCGCCTTTGCGGAGCTTCGGCGAAGCAAGGCCGGCAGGTATACGATCGACTTTCTATCTTTATCCCGACCTTCGTCGGGACAGGCCCAGCGACAGTACCGGGCAGAAGTAACATAGCCCCGATAGCTATCGGGGATCAGCACGGCAGAAAGGCCCGGACGTTGTGCATATTTTAATGATAACTAACAAAAAGAAGAAGGTGTTAACTATCGACAACTATTTAGACAGCCATTACATACATAGAAGTAATTGGTTAAGAGCAGCTGTATTAGGGGCAAATGACGGAATTATCTCAATTTCAAGTCTTGCCATTGGTATTGCTGCTGCTAGTTCTGCAAGAGAACCTATCGTATTAGCGACAGTTGCCGGACTTGTTGCAGGTGCATTGTCAATGGCAGCAGGTGAGTATGTTTCTGTCAGTTCTCAGACAGATATAGAAAAATCTGACATTGAAAGGGAAGCAAAAGAACTTAAAGAAATGCCAGATGCAGAACTTCAAATTTTGGCTCAAATCTATGAAAAAAGAGGTTTGAAAAAGGCGACTGCTTTACAAGTTGCAGAGGAGCTGACAAAAGCGGATGCTTTAGGCGCACATGTAAGGGACGAGTTAGGTATTAACGAAATAAGCAAAGCAAATCCTTTGCAAGCTGCACTAGCTTCAGGTGCCGCTTTCACTTCTGGAGGTATTCTACCACTTTTAGTTACAGTTTTAGCACCTGTAACTAGTATCGAATATTGGCTTTATGGATTTACAATTTTGTTTTTAATTGTTTTAGGAACAATATCTGCAAAAACTGGTGGTTCAAGTATTAAAAACGCCATTATAAGAATTACAATTTGGGGCACAATTGCTATGGGACTATCTGCTTTAGTAGGTTATTTATTCGGAGTAAGAGTCTAATCAGACACAAGAAATATGCGTTATATTCCTGCAACAAAAAAATAAGGATTAAAAAGGAGATGACGATTAAAAAACTTCGCCCAACAGGGGGGCTTCTGCTATGCTGGCCTCAGAATATACCATCAGCTTTCTATCTTTATCCCGACCTTCGTCGGGATAGGCCCAGTAACAGTTCAGGGCTGAAATAACACAGTCCCGATAGCTATCGGGGATCAGCACAGCAGAGAGCCACGGACGATGTGGCCAATCCCCAGATATTCCAATCGAAATGATAGATCAATGAAAAATATAAAAAGAAGGGTACACAAAATTTCTTTTGGCCTAATGATTGGTTTTATTCTAGGCCCGTTTGTATGTATCGGACAACAATCTCAACGAATCACTAACAACCCTAATGTTGCTTCAAACATTCGATTGCTCGATGCCTGGCTACAAACTCAAATAAGGTACGGAAAAATGCCTGGTGTTTCGGTAGGTATCGTTTACAACGGGGAATTGATTTATCAAAAAGGATTTGGTTATGCTGATACAGAAAAGAAAGTACCATCCAGTCCAGATACACGTTACCGGATTGCTTCGCAAACCAAACTATTTACAGCTATTGCGATCATGATCTTGAGAGATGAGAGAAAATTAAAATTGGATGATCCAATTGAAAAATATCTTACATGGTTGAAACTGAAACCCTACAATGAAACCGATCCACCTGTTACCATTCGCCAATTGCTGTCACACTCATCAGGTTTGTCCCGCGATATTGAGGAACACTGGACTGGTTTCAAATTTCCAACAAGAGAAGAATTCAGGCAATTAGCGGAAACCAAATTACGATTAGTTTATCCCCCCAATTCAAAATGGAAATATTCCAATAACGGGTATACTTTGCTGGGAGATATTATTGAAGCTGTTTCAGGAAAAACATATGAAAATTTTATCCAGGAAAAAATAATACAACCCCTGAAAATGACCTCTACCAGTGTTATACAGGATAAAACATATCAGTCTACTTTAGCTGTGGGTTACGGCAGAAAATTGCCAGATAACAGCCGTCAGCAAATTGAATACATTGCTGCAAAAGCATCAGTTGCGATGTGTGGCATGGCTTCTTCGGTAACGGATTTGGCCAAATTTGTTGCCTGGCAAATGAGAGTTTTGCATGACAATAAAACAGAGATACTTAATCCTTATACGTTAAAAGAAATGCAGCGGATTCAGTTCATGGACGAGGAAACCCGTTGTGGTTTAGGATTCGAAATTTACCATAAGGGAAACGATAACCTGGTATGCAAGGGCGGTTCATTTCCCGGGTATAAAACATGCTCAGCCATCAATGCTGCAGAAAAAATTGGCGTAATTGTGTGTATAAATGGATCTGACGGGGAAGCATATCCAGGGACAGCGTGGAGTATTTCTGAACGAATTTTTGACTGGCTGACACCTGCCATAAAATCAGCGGGCCTAAATAATTCACAAAATACTCTATCAACTAATTACAAGGAACTGGAAGGCTTGTATGGTAATATCTGGAATGAATCTTCTGTTATTTTTTTAGACGGGAAACTACAAATAGTAAATCCAAATACAGCGGACCCCAAGAATGGTGTATGGATTCTTGAACCCATTGCTTCAGATCGTTTCAGGATTCTTTCATCTCCCCGATTTATGCCTGTTGGCGAGGAGATTTTGTTTACTCGAGACAGCCAGGGAAGAGTTTCCGGTTATCTGGCTGGCGATGGATGGGCGTCTGTTAAATTGGAATAATATAAAATTTGGAGAAGGCACTAGCCCCAACAAAAGTATTTGCAAAAGCAGGACTGGATAAAGTAACATTAGCTATGTGCAAGCATCAGCAGTAGTTAGGGCACGGCGGTCAATTTTAAGCTTTAGTTCATACTGTTGCACTTTTGATATGAATTTTCATTCGAAGGCTTATCACCAACAGCCCGAACCCGATGAGGTTGCTTAAGATTTGTTCTGCTGGTATGGAGAACCAAATAAGTAACAGCTTATATTTGAACATCAACGACCTCCGTTTCTTGATAACATCGATAGATTTGTTTTATTGGTGTAGTGATATATAGAAATTTGAGCGCAAAAAACAGGGTAATCGCCAAAAGGAAAATGACAGATTCGCAGTGAAGGTGGAGGAAATGGATGGATAAAAAACTGGTGTTGATCAAAAAAACCCAAAACATCATGAAACATTTAATCCCCACAATTTTCTTTATTTCTCTTTTGCTTTTCAAAATACATCATGCCGAGACAAATCAAAAACAAATAAATCGCAAGGCGAAGCACAAAACTCATTGCCCGGCACATGGCGACTAATATCCTACTCAGATTTTGATTCGGTGACAGGTAAATGGACACAACCTTATGGTGAACATCCACGTGGATATTTTACCTATACAGAAAGCGGCATTGTCAATCTGAATGTTTCATCTGATCCTCCATTTAATATCAGCCAAGATTCTACAACGAAACATGCTCGTCCACTTTCCGAATTTTTAGACAATTACGCTTTTGGTTATTTCGGCACTTATACGCTTGACGTTAAGAATGGAAAGGTTATGCATTATCCGAAAGGCGGATCTCTGACCTGGTATATAGGAACTGATCAGGACCATATGTTTCGGCTAAAAGGTGATACATTATTTATTGGCGATCCAACAGTCGAAATCGGAAGAAGAGTGCTGGTGAGAGAAAAGTAGAACGCGTACTATGCAAAACAAAATCAGTCCGTACTACCTTAGTCTATAACAGTTGACATACATAATAGTGTCTTTTCTATTAATTATTTAGCTGTCAATGATAGTTTCATAAAAGGTAGGGTTATATTTGGTCAAAAGCACCGGCAGTCGATTAAAAGCAATATATTACGAGAAGTGAACTTGAATTT
>Ga0310810_10004329_pt1 | contig 15674 bp, 11 predicted proteins | sample NCmetagenome_FD_207641 | JGI IMG/M metagenome (GOLD analysis project Ga0310810, IMG submission 207641) | Soil microbial communities from experimental microcosm in Duke University, North Carolina, United States - NC | ecosystem: Engineered > Artificial ecosystem > Soil microcosm > Unclassified ...
CGGCAGGCCGCTGCGCCGTCTGCATCGCCTTCATTGCCGCGCTGGCAACTGCACAGGCATCGTCGACGGGGACAATGCGAGCGTCTCTGCTCCGTCGCTGGTCCTCGTCGTCCGCGACAGACGAAAGTCCAACCACGGCGCCGCCGGCACCGAAAATCGGTCCGCCGACGCTGCCGGGCGCAAGCCGGAAGTCGGCGACGTTGGCGTGCGACTCGACGCGAACCACATCTCCGAGTGACACCTCCTTCTGTCCGCGGAGCGGCGCGCCGATGGCGACCAGTCTCTGCCCTTTTTCGAAGGACGGCTTTTGCTTGCCGGCGCAGTCCAGCGGAACCGGCCGCACCGACGCAGTGATCGCAGGATCGATCCAGAGGACCGCGACATCCCTCACGCGATCGGCCACGAGAACGCGCGCCGCCACTTTGATGGAGGGCGTGAGCTGCACCTCCACGGCGGATGCGCTGCCGATGGCGTGTTGATTCGTCATGACGAGACCCGCGGCATCGACGACGAATCCCGACGCGCGCGACTCCGGCGTCCAGATGGCGACGAGGCTGTCTTTCCATTGCGGCAGAAGACGCAACGGATCGTTTTCCCTGGGCGCGGAAGGCGCCGGCGCGGCTCCGACCTCCGCGTTTCCGGCCGTCAGTTCGAGGACCAGGTCTCGACCAGCCGTGATGTCCACCGTCTGCGTCCATTGATAGCCCTTGCCGCCGAAGGCGACTGGCTCATCCGACTCCACGGTGTAATTTCCCGGACGAAGCCTGACGTCCACGGTGCCGTCCGCCCCGGTGACGACACGCCTGGGTGCGCTCGTCGCGGGATTGTCGCTGATGAGCAGCGCGTGGCCGGGGACGGGCATCGACGCGCGTGCCGCGTCCATCAGCGTGACCTTGACGTGAAGCACGCCGGGCGTCTGACCCGGCGCCGCGCCAGGCACAACGACGAAGAACGCGGCCAATGTGAGCGCGCGGAGCATCAACGACAGCGTCGCTCGCACGAGCGGACGATGTCAATGCATCCACGCCTGGGCCTTGATTGATCGGCCGTGAGCCTTTTAAGCTGGGATCCGCTGGATCGCGTCCAGCCGGGCGCGTCGATCGCCGTGCGCGCAATGACAAGGGAGGCCGTCGGTGGTGGAGTCTGACCTTCAATCTTCTGATGAAAAAGCTGGATCCGTTTCGCGCCAGAAGATCGGCGACGAGTTGCTCGTCTGGATCCGGACGGTGGCGTCCGCGGCGGTGTATGCCACGCTCATCCTGACGTTCGTGGGGCAAGTGGCGCGCGTCGAAGGCCGAAGCATGGAGCCCACGCTCGAGGATCAGGACCGGCTGATCGTCGACAAGCTCGTCTATGTGCTCGGTCAGCCACATCCCGGCGACGTTGTGATGCTGCGCTACCCTGTCAGTCCGGAAAAGATGTACGTGAAACGCGTCATCGCCAGAGAAGGCGACACTGTACGAATCGTGGATGGCCGCATCTTCGTGAACGATGTGGCGGTCCACGATGACTATGTGCCATCGTCATTTCGCAGCCATGACTCGTGGGGCCCGCAGGTCATCCCTGACGGCTACTATTTCGTGATGGGCGACAACCGGAACAACAGCTCGGACAGCCGGGAGTGGGGTTACGTGCCGGCGAAGTACATCGTCGGAAAAGTCCAGGTCCGCTGGTGGCCCGTCGGAACAGCGAAGGTTTTCTAGCCACACAGGAGAGCTTGAGCATGGCCAAGAAGAAGGTGAGCAAGAAGGGGGTCAGCAGGAAGAAGGTCAAGGTAAAGGGATGGTCCGCGACGCAGAGCGATCCGCGCGATCTCAGCGCCGGCGTGATCGTCGTGCTGTCAGGCGGCGGCTTCGACAAGATGAACCCCAAGGAAGTCCGCGAGCGGATGGACCAGTACATCACCGACGTCAACGCCGATCCGTTCGTGCAGGCCAACACCGGCGGCAACGGACTGACATTCAAGCTCCTGCCGAATCAGCAGGACAAACATCTGCACCAGGCGAAGTGGCGGCAGATCTGCAGCGCGCTCAACCTGCTGGCCGCGAGCCCGCTGATCCTCGTCGGTCACTCGAACGGCGGCGCCGCGGCGGTCGACCTCGCGCGCTGCCTGCGGAGTCAGGGCAAGTCGGTGGACCTGCTCTTCTCGTGCGATTCGGTGCTCACGCTCGACGACATCGGCGACGTGAACAAGATCCCGGCGAATGTGCTGCTCAACTTCAACTCCTACGTCATCCCGACGCCCGCCTGGATACTCCTCCCCTTTCCGATCGGCAAGCGCAACCATCGAGAAACGGACAATTCGCTCGACGGCATTCTCAACATCGGCCTGACGTACAACCTGCCGGGCGCGATCGCGCACCGCAACGCCTTCTACGAGATCGCCGGAGGCGACAAGACCAGCACCGGCTACAAGCTGCCGCACCTGCTGCGCGACGTCACGCTCGCCGTGCTGCGCGGGGAAACCGCCTTCGACATCATTCATAACGCCGAGGCTCCCCTCCAGCAGCTGGCGACCAAGTCCCACATCGTCATCAAGCTCGAAACCACGACATTTTCGAAGACGCTGAATCCATAGCGGGCTGCACCCGCCTTGTCGGTATAATCCGACCGGCAAGACGGGACAACTGAACTGACATCAGAAAGCTGCAGCCCCACATGAAACGATTGGTCTGCGCGGCAATTCTTGGCTACGGGTGTGTGCTCGCCGCATTCGCGCCGCAGGCGCCGGCCGGCGACCGGTTTTATCAAGTGATCCGCGCGAACGACCTCGTGGGATTGCGGAAGCTCGTCACCGAGCTCGGCGTCAACGCCGAAGACGCGTCCGGCATGACACCCCTGACGCTGGCCGCGGCGTTCGGCACGCGGGACGCCGTCGGCGCCTTGCTGGACGCCGGCGCAGACGTGAAGGCGCAAAGCCGATCGGGCGTCACGGCGCTGCATGTCGCCTGGCAGGATGCATCGGTCGTGCGCCTGCTCCTGGACCGCGGCGCGGACGTGAAAGCCAAGACGCAGCTCGGCGCCACGCCACTGCTGATCGCCGCGTCGGCGACCGGCACAGAGCCGGTCGTGTCGATGCTGCTGGAAAGGGGCGCGGAGGTTGATGTGGCGGACAACCGCGGCGTCACGCCGCTGATCGCTGCCGCCAGTGTCGGCAACACCGCTGCGGCAAAGCGGCTGCTCGAGCACGGCGCCAATGTAAACGCGTTCGCGCCAGGAGAAGGCCAGAAGACGGCGACGCCGCTCATGGGTGCCGCATTCAACGGCGACGCGGAGCTCACGCGTCTGCTGCTGACGCGCAAAGCGGATGTCAACGCCGTGTCTCCGGACAACGACGGCATCGTCAAGAACGGCCCGGTCGTGTTCGGGACGTTGACGGCGCTGCACATGGCGACGGCTGCCGCGAGCCCCACGGTCGTCACACTGCTGCTGGACGCCGGTGCATCGGTCAATCCGCGCGACGCACGAGGAATGACCCCGTTGACGTGGGCCGTCGGCACCGATCGGCCTGAGCCGCGAGTCATCCGGATGCTTCTCGATCGCGGAGCCGATGCGTCCATCGCCTCGAACATCGGCGAAACCGCCGCACACTGGGCACAGAAGTACAACGATCCGGCTGTGATGCCGGCGCTGACGCTCGCATCGAGGCCAGCGGTCACGAGCGCTGTCGCGCCTTCCCCGTCTGGAGTTGCACCGGGACCGCGCGAGGCTGTGGAACGCAGCCTGCCGCTTCTGCGCGCGGCGTCGGCGCGGGTCATGAGCGACGGCGGATGCGTGGCCTGCCACGCGCAGCCGCTCACAGGCATCGCCACCGAGTACGCGACGCGTCGCGGCTGGCGCGCGGAACCGGCGACGACCGATGTGTCGCAAGTCGTGTCGGCCATGGCGGGCGCCACCGTCAGGGTCTTCCTGCAGGGGCGTGAATCCGGCGGTCTGCCGGACACGCAGGAATACAACGGCCTGATGGCGGCGGCGCTGAAGATACCGCCGAACGTCAGCACCGAGGCGCTGGTCTACTACCTGGCGGCGAAACAGCGCCAGGCGGGAAACTGGCACGGGATCGGGACGCGTGCGCCGATCCAGGATGGCGACATCAGCCGAACCGCCATGGCGATTCGGATCCTTTCGGTGTACGGCGCACCGGCGCGCAAGACGGATTTCGAGGCGCGAATTGGCCGCGCCGCAGCGTGGCTCGCCGCGCAGGCGCCGCTCAGCACCGAAGAGCGCGTCATGCAGCTGCTCGGTCTGTCGTGGGCCGGCGCGGATCAGCCGCTGCGCGACAAACGTCTGCGCGAGCTGAGCGCGCTCCAGCGCCGCGACGGCGGCTGGGCGCAGACGCCGAGTCTACCCAGCGACGCCTACGCAACCGGCCAGGTGCTCTTCACGCTGCGAGAACTCGGTCTGCCCGCGGCGAACGACACGATCCGTCGCGGGGTCGCGTTCCTTCTCGCGACTCAGGCAAAGGACGGCAGTTGGTTCGTCAAGAGCCGGGCGATGAAGATCCAGCCGTACTTCGACAGCGGCTTTCCGTACGAACACGATCAGTGGATCTCGCAATCCGGCACGGCGTGGGCGGCCGTCGGGCTGTCTGTCGCCGCACCTGAACCGTCGCCGGTCGGCGCCAGAAAATAAGGTCGGCTCAGGTCGTGACGGCGGCGAGCACGCCGCGCATGTACGCCATCGACTCGATCATCCCGGGGAGCGGGTTCTTGGCGTTGATCTCGTACTCGAGCCCGACCTGCCCTTGATAACCGATCTCGATGAGCGTCCGGAACAGCGCCGGAAAGTCGATCACGCCGCGCCCGACTTCGACCTGGCTTTCTTTCTCGGTCTTCGACGCCAGATCCTTCACGTGCATGTCGTAGAGACGATCGCGGCACTCGCGGCACGCCTGGACCGCATCGGTCCCCGTGCGCGTCGTGTGACCGACGTCGATGCAGAGGCCGAGCCGCTTGTCGCGCGACTTGATCGCGGCGTACGCGTCCTGCGGCCGCGGCCAGCGTTTGTCCTCGGGACCGTGGTTGTGGATGGCGACCTTGATGTCGTAGCTCCTGGCCATCCGCTCGATCGTATCGAGCGCCGCCGGTTCGGGGTCGACGTAGATCAGCGGGAACCCGGCGTTCTTCGCGTAGACGAATTCCTTTTCGATTTTGACGGCGTCGTTGGGAATCGTGATCGTGCCGCCGCCCATGATCGTGATGCCCGCCGCCTCGATCTTCGCGCGCAGCGCCCGCGTCGCCTCGGGTGGATCGGTGCGCGGCACGTGGACGTCCTTGAACGTCATCCGGGTCACGGCGAGCGTCTTCGCCATCTCGAGCGCCTGATCGAGCGTGAACTCGCGCATCGAGTACGACGCCACGCCCAGCTTCAGCTTCGGGGATGCGGGGGCCGCCAGCGCGGCCGTATCGACGCCGGGCAGCGGTCCGACCGTGGTCCACGCGGCGGCGGCGGCGGCCGTGGTCAAGAACTGACGCCGGGAGCGGTCGGTGGTCATACCAGTATCCTTTCCTGAGAAATCGTACCCCACGCGGCGCCATGTTGCCGTATCCTTTGCCATGAAAGCGAGGAGGAACTGTGCCTGAGCGAAACGACCCGGATGGCATCACACGGCGCGAATTCGCCACGCGCGTAGGCGCGGCGGCGGCGGGCGTCGCCGCGGGCGCGGATCTTCTCGGTTCGCGCCTCCAGGCGTCGCCGCTTGTCGGGGGACGCATCATCGGCGCGAACGATCGGGTCGTCACCGCGAGCATCGGCATCCGCGGACAGGGCAACTCATTGAAACGCGGCTTCGCCAGGCTCAAGAACGTCGAAATCAAGACGCTGTGCGACATCGACGCGAACCTGGCGCCCGAGCGGATCAACGACGCGCGGCTCTCCGACGTCGCGACCTTCAAGCCGGGCTTCGTGCAGGACCTGCGCCGTGTCATGGACGACAAGGACATCGATGCGGTCGTCATCGCGACGCCGAACCACTGGCACGCGCTCGCCACCATCTGGGCGCTGCAGGCCGGCAAGCACGTGTACGTGGAGAAGCCCTCGTCGCACACCGTGTGGGAAGGGCGCAAGATGGTCGAGGCCACGGCGCGCTACAACAAGATCGTCCAGGTCGGCACGATGAACCGCAGCCGCCCCGCCGTGCGCGACGCGATCAAGTTCATCCACGAAGGCGGCCTCGGCAAGATCTACATGGCGCGCGGCCTGTGTTACAAACCGCGGCCGGCGATCGGCAAGTACCCCGATGGTCCGCTGGCGCCCGGCGAAAAGTACGCGTTGACCACGATCTCGACGTCGTACGAGCCGCCCTACGACCAGCAGTATCTGTCCAAGGTCGACTACGACCTGTGGCTCGGGCCCGCGCCGAAGCGGCCGTTCAACCGCAACCGCTTCCACTACAACTGGCACTGGCACTGGGACTACGGCAACGGCGACAGCGGCAACCAGGGGCCGCACCAGTTCGACATCGCGCGCTGGGGTCTGCAGAAGCAGGAGCACCCGATCAAGATCCGATCGGCCGGCGGCTATTTCGGCGACGAGGCGTCGCAGGAGACGCCGAACGAGCAGACGAGCATCTTCGAGTACGCCGACGGCAAGATCCTCGAGTTCGGCACGCGCGGCGGGTTCACGAACGACGAGGGCAGCGTGCGGATCGGCAACCTGTTCTACGGATCGAAAGGCTGGCTCTGGATCGAGGAAGCCGGCAAGACGTGGCAATCGTACTTCGGGCCGAAGAACGAGAAAGGCCCGGGCGCGGAGCGTCCGACGGGCACGACCGACGAGCCGACGGGGCTGACGACCACCGAGTACCCGCACTACCAGAACTTCATCGACGCGATCCGCGCGAACGATCCGAAGGTCCTGACCTGCGACGTCCTCGAGGGGCACTTGTCGTCCACGTTGCCGCACCTCGGCAACATCTCGTACCAGGTGGGTCGTCAGCTGCAGTTCGACGGCAAGTCGGAGAAGTTCGTCAACGACAAGCAGGCCGATCAACTGCTGACGCGCGAGTACCGGAAAGGCTTCGAGATCCCCAACTCGTTCAGCACGGGGACGCACGATCAGGCCAACCGCTAATTGTTCGATCTCACGCGGAAGGTCGCCGTGGTCACGGGCGCGGGGTCGGGCATCGGCGCCGCGATCGCCGCGCTCTTCGCGCGTCAGGGCGCGCGGGTCGTCGTCCTCGACGTGAACGATTCCGGAGACGCGACCGCGGCGGCAATCGTCTCCTCCGGCGGCGACGCGATCGCACGGCGCTGCAACGTGGCCGAGCCCGACGAGGTGGCGCGCACGTTCCGTGACGTCGCGGCGGAGCTCGGACGCCTCGACATTCTCGTCAACAACGCCGGCATCGCCCACGTCGGCACGATCGAACGGACCACGCCCGAGGACCTGGATCGGCTGTACGCGGTCAACGTGCGCGGGCTGTTCCTCTGTTCCCGCGCCGCCGTCGGGATCATGCTCCCGCAAGGCGGAGGCGTGATCCTCAACATGGCGTCGATCGCCTCGCTCGTCGGCGTGCCCGAACGGTTCGCCTACTCCATGACCAAGGGCGCGGTCCACACGATGACGATGTCGATCGCCATCGATTACGTGAAGCGCGGTATTCGCTGTAATTGCATCTGTCCCGCCCGCGTCCAGACGCCGTTCGTCGACGGCTATCTCCGCCAGAACTATCCTGGGCGCGAGGACGAGATGCGGCGCACGCTCGAGGCCTACCAGCCGATCGGCCGCATGGGGACGCCGGAGGAAGTCGCGGCGCTGGCGCTCTACCTCTGCTCCGACGAAGCGGCGTTCGTCACCGGGCAGGCGTATCCCATCGACGGCGGAGTGCTCGTCTCGTGAAACTCATTCGCTGCGGCGCGCCTGGACGGGAACGGCCGGGCGTCCTGCTCGACGACGGCCGGCGGCTCGACACGTCGGCGTTCGCGCGCGACTACGACGAGGCCTTCTTCACCGACGATGGCGTCGACGGTCTGCGTGCGTGGCTGTCGTCGCAGGGCGCCTCGGCTCCGGAGATCCCCGGCGATGAACGCATCGGCCCGCCCATCCGCCGGCCGAGCAAGATCGTCTGCATCGGCCTGAATTATCGCGACCACGCCGCCGAGAGCGGGATGGAGCTGCCGCGCGAGCCGGTGATCTTCTTCAAGGCGACGACGTCGCTGTGCGGTCCGAACGATCCCGTGATGATCCCGCGCGGCGGCACGAAACTGGACTGGGAAGTGGAGCTCGCCGTCGTCATCGGGCGCGTGGCGCGCTACGTCGACCAGGATCACGCCGGCGCGTACGTCGCCGGCTACGCGCTGCACAACGATTACTCCGAGCGCGCGTTCCAGCTCGAGCGCGGCGGCCAGTGGGTGAAGGGCAAGAGCGCCGATACGTTCGCGCCGCTCGGACCGTTTCTCGCGACGCGCGACGAGCTGCCCGACATCAGCGCGCTGGCGATGTGGCTCGACGTCAACGGGCAGCCGCGGCAACGGGGCACGACGGCGAACATGGTCGTCGGCGTGCCGGCGCTCGTCAGCTATGTGAGCCAGTTCATGACGCTGCTGCCAGGCGACGTCATCAGCACCGGCACGCCTGCCGGCGTCGGACTCGGGATGACGCCGCCCACCTATCTCCAGCCGGGCGACGAGGTGACGCTGGGTATCGACCGCCTTGGCCAGGCACGCCAGCGCGTCGTCGAGTCCGCATGATCCCGGTGTCAGCGGCGGACCTCACACAGGCGTGGCCCCGGCCGGCGCATCCACGGCCGATCGTGATCATCGGCGCCGGCGGCATCGTCCGGGCGGCGCACCTGCCGACGTATCGCGCGCTGGGGTTTCCTGTGGCGGGTCTGTTCGACGTACGCGCCGACGCCGCGCGATCGACCGCCGACGCGTTCGCGATCGACACCGTGTTCTCGACACTCGCCGATGCCGCCGCGTCACGCGGGGCGATCTTCGATCTCGCGGTCCCCGGCGACCAGATCCTCGGAATCCTGGCGCAGCTTCCCCACGGCGCCGCCGTGCTGATCCAGAAGCCGCTCGGGCCGGATCTCGCCACCGCCCGTGCGATCCACGCATGCTGCCGCGATCGGAACCTGACGGCGGCGGTCAACTTCCAGCTGCGCTTCAGCCCGAACGTGCTCGCGCTGCGGGATCTGGTGACCCGAGGCGTGCTCGGCGCGGTCGTCGACATCGAAGTGCGGATCGTGATCGACCAGCCCTGGCACCTGTGGTCGTTTCTCGAGACGGCGCCGCGCCTCGAGATCCCGTATCACTCGATCCACTATCTCGACACGATCCGCTCGCTCGTCGGCGAGCCGTCCGGCGCGCACTGCCGGGTCGTGCGGCATCCTTCACTTCCCGGTTTCGCCGACACACGCAGCTCGATCGTCCTCGACTACGGTGATCACCTGCGCTGCTCGCTCACGCTGAATCACACGCATCGCGCAGGGCCGCGCTACCGCGCGTCAGAGATGATGGTCGAAGGTCTCAACGGCGCGGCGCGGCTCACCTGGGGCGTGAATCTGGATTACCCAACCGGGCCGCCAGACACGATGGAGATCGCACGTGAGGGGGCGTGGACGGAGATTCCGCTGCGCGGCTCGTGGTTTACCGCGGCGTTCGAAGGACCGATGTCGAATCTGCAGCGCGTGGTGGCGGGAGAAGATCGAGCGCTCGTCAGCCCGGTGGACGACGCGATCCGGACGATGGCGGTCGTCGAGGCGTGCTACACGTCGAGCGCGAGCGGCGGCACTCCGATTCCACCGACCGCATAGACATTTGCACGCCGTGGCGCAGGGCTTGAGCCCTGCGTGTTCGCAGCCCTAAAGGGCTGCGCCACTCTGGAGAAGCTACGCCCGCGCCGCGGCGATGTTCGCAACGACCTTGCGCGCATTCGCCGTGATGACATCGAAGCGGTTGCTCTCGATGGCTTTCGCATCGAGCAGCGACGAGCCGAGCCCTACCGCCACTGCACCGGCGCGAATCCACTCTCCCGCATTGTCGAGCGTCACACCGCCGGTCGGCATCAGCTTCACCTGCGGCAGGGGCGCACGTACGTCCTTCAGATATTGCGGCCCCAGCATCGTCGCCGGGAACACCTTGATGATGTCGGCGCCGCACTCATGCGCCGCGAGAATTTCGGTCGGCGAGAAACAACCGGGCATCGCCGGCACGTCACGCTCGTGGCAGGCGACGATCACGTCAGGCCGGAACACCGGGCCGACGACGAAACAGGCGCCGGCGTCGATCACCGCGCGGGCGGTGGCCGCGTCTGTCACGGTGCCGGCGCCGAGCAGGAAGCCGGCCGGCAAGCTCGCCGCGAGGGTGCGGATCAGATCGACCGCGCCGGGCACGGTCATCGTCACTTCGAGCGCGCGCACGCCCCCCTCGGCGATCGCGTCGACGACGGCGCGGAGCTTTCCGGGATCCTTCAGGCGGATCACGGCGACAACGCCGAGCGTTTCGACCTGCGCGACGACAGCCGCCCGTTTTGGTTGGGTCACACTCATCGCCTAGAAGATTAGCTTGAATGCGAGCTGAATATCGCGCGGCAGATTGGTCTGGCTCGTCACTTTGCCGAAGTCCGCGTTGGTCGGGTCGGTGTTCGGATTGGCGTACACCGCGCGGTTGAACGCGTTGAGGAATTCCGCGTGGAGCTGCCCACGAACGCGATCGTTCACGCGCAACTGCTTGATGACGGAAATGTCCCACAGGTTGAGGCGGGGACTGCGCAGGCCATCGAGCTTCGACGGAAAGTACCGCACGTTGTTCGCCAGCCGGATCCGCTGGTCCGCCCGCTGCTTCGCTGGATCGTCAACGCCGTTGGTCTGGACCGCGGCGTCGTGGAAATAGAAACCGCTGATGTCGAACACCGGGCTGTTCGTGTCGCCGGAGTAGTCGGTCTTCAGCGCGCCCGGATCGCCCCCGAAATACACGTTACGTGCCTGCAGATCGATCGGCTGGCCGCTCTGCAGCGTACCGATCGCCTGCACGCTCCAGCCGCCGATGAACGCATCGATTAACCGGTTCGCGTTCGGCGCCCACTGTCGGCCGTGGCCGAACGGCAGCTCCCAGACGCCGCTGATCGTTACGCGGTGCGGCACGTCGGCGGCCGAGGGCCGATCCTCGTAGGTGGTGTCGTAGGGATTCAACTGGAACACCTGCTCCCGGAACCGCGACCACGTGTACGCCGCGAGCAGCGTGTAGCCCTTCGTGAACCGCTTCTCGACCTTGAACTGCGCCGAGTGGTAGCTGCTGGTGCCGTTGTCGTCCCAGATCCCGCTCGTGCGCTTGCGCAGCTGGATGATCCCGGCGTGGTACTGCGAGTGCGCGCCGGTCGACTGCATCATGTAGACGTTGCCGAACTGCGGATAGGGACGCAGCAGCTGCGAGCGCGCCACCGTCGCGGCATTGAAGGCGGTGCCCGGCAGGAGCCCGCGGAACGGATTCGGCACCAGCGCGGCCAGGAAGTCGACATTGGCCTGATCCCGGACGCGGCTGGTGGAGAGGTACTGCGGCAGAATGGCGTTGAGCTCGATCTCGCCGGCCTGATTACCGCCGCCGGTGGTCAGATTCCATCCGTGGCTGCCGGTGTAGCCGCCTTCGAGCAACCACTGGTTCGGCAGCTCGCGCTGGACGCTGATCATGTAGCGCGTGTTCTCCGCGTTCTTGAAATCGAGCGGGACGAAGCGGGTGCCTGAGGCGTTGTTCAGGTCCTGGCCAAGGAACGTGTCGGCGCCGCGCGACGCGCCCGCTGGCGCGATCACGCCGCTGGGGAAGGGATTGGCGAGCGTCGCGTTGAAGGTCAAGCCGAGATCGTTGGAGGGCACGATTGCCGTGGTCTGCGAGAAGCCGGGCTGAAAGTTCCCGGCGATGATGAACGGCACGGCGTAGACGCCCACCCCGCCGCGCACGACCGTGGCGTCGGTCAAGCGGTAGGCGAAGCCGACACGCGGCTGGATGTTGTTCGTGTCGGCGTTCCAGAACCCCGGATTGTCGTCCGAGGCGAACTGCAATCCGCCGCGCACGCTGAACGCCGACGGCGCAATCTGGGGAATCGGATTCGCCGCGTACGCGGCTTTCACCGCCGCTTCGATGCTGATCGCCGCCGCCGGATCGAACCCGCGCACGTTGCGGTTGTCCGAGTCGCGGGTCGCCCCTTCGTACTCATAGCGCAGGCCGAGGTTGAGCGTGAGCCGATCCGAGACTTTCCAGTCGTCCTGGACGAAGAGGCCGTGATACGGCGTGCTGTTCAGGCGCTGCGCGTTGACGTCGACCGTCCCCGCGGTCGGGAAGCCGAGAAGGAACGTCGCCATGTCCTGTCCGAACGTTCCGGACGAGTTGTCCTGGGGCCGCGTGAAGGCCGCGTTGTTGCGAAACATATATTCGCCCGCGGCGGCGCCGGCATTCGATCCCAGCTCTTGGTACAGGCGTCCGTCGTACCCGATCCGAAGGGAATGACTGCCGAAGAGGCGCGTGAGCGTCGGCTGGAACGAGTAGATGCTGTGATTGGTGACCGACGAGAGGTTGTCGCCGAGGTCGGAGAACTGGTCGAAATCAAAGTGCGGGAAATAGCGCGCGCCGCCGAACTGGGCGACCACGGACGATGAGAAGCCGAGCGACGACGGGTCGAACAGCCCCTCGTGCTGACGGACGTTCGGTTCCTTGAAGCGCTGCCAGCCCGCGCGCACGTCGAGGAGCGTGTTGTTCGTCGCCGTGTACACCTGGTCGTAGGTGACGCCGTCATTCGTCCGGTAGAGGAAGTTCCCCGTCGGAATGATGCCGTTCACTTCGCCGAAGATCGCGTTGCGCGACTCGCGGCGGTCGTTGCGCGTGTAGCGCACGAACAGCTGCTGCTTGTCGGTCAGCCGGTGGTCGATGCGCGTCGACACGGAATAAAACGTGTCGTCTCGGGGATTGGTGTAGAAGAAGTTGTTCCGGCCCTGGTTGTCCGACGCCTGATTGGGCAGCGGGAAGTACTTCAGCACCGCCGCCGCGATCGGATTGATCCGGTTGGCGGGAATGATGTTTCCGGGAAATGGCTGCCGGAGGACGCGGCTCCCCACCTGAGTGGCGGTCGCCGGATCGTAGATGATCGTGCCCTGCGCGAGCAGCGCCGAGAAGTCGCCGTTGCGCATGGCCTGGGTGGGCACGGTCTGCGGCAGCGGCTCGGGGAACGTGTCGTAGAGCCATTCCACCGCTCCGAAGAAGAACGTGCGGTTGGACCGGACCGGTCCGCCGAGGAACCCGCCCGGCCGGTTGTACTTGAGCTCCGGCTTCGCGGCCCCGCTCTTGTTCACGAAGAAATCGGTCGCCGAGAGCTGATCGCGCCGGAGGTAGTAGTAACTCTCGCCCCTGAAACTGTTCGTGCCGCTCTTGAGCGTCACGTTCACGACGGCGCCGGCGGTGTGGCCGTCCGCGGCGTCGAAGCTCGCCGTCCCCACCTTGAACTGCTGCACGGCGCCGGCCGGTGGCACGAAGGCGACGCGCCGGCCACTCGTCATGTTCGGCGATCCATCGAGCGTGAACTCGTTGCCGCCGCTGGATCCGTCGGCGGTAATCGAGGACGTGCCGGCGTTGTCGAATGGACGGGAGAATTTCAGATCGCCGGTGAAGGCGACGCCGGGCACGAGCCGTGACAGCACGAACGGATTGCCGTCGGAGAGCGGCATCATGGCGATCCGTTTCTCGTCGATCACCTGCCCGGCCGACGCCGAGCCCAACTCGAGCAGCGGCGACTGCGCCGTGACGAGCACGGTTTCCTCCAGCTGCCCGACCTCGAGGGTCAGATCGACGACGAGGCGATCACCGATGCGCACGTCGATGCCACCACGCACGGACTTCTTGAAGCCGGAGAGCTCCGCCGCCACCGCATACGTGCCCGCGGTCAGATAGGGGATCGTGAACAGTCCCTCGGCGTTGGTGACCGTCGTCGAGGCGACGTTGGTGGCCGTGTTCGTGGCTGTGACCGTGACGCCGGGCAGCACGCCGCCCGACTTGTCGTTGACGCGGCCGGTCACGGCCCCGCGGAACTCCTGGCCGGCCGCCGCCGCCGGCAGCGCGAAGGCGAGCGCGAGCGCAGCACACGTTCTCATCACATCCTCCTGGCTAGGGCAGTGCAACCGGACAATCGGTTCTTGCAGACGTGTAGATCGCTTCGATCAGCGCGACGCTCCGGCGCGCGCTGCCGCCGTCGCAGCACGGCGCGGTGTGTGTCGATACCGCGCGAATGAAATCCTCGAACACGCGCGTGTGCGCCGACGCGTCGGCGACGACCGGCGACGCCGCGCTCACGGTCGTGCCTCCGCCGGGCTCGAGGCCACCGCTCCGAGTTGGCCGCTCGTCGGCGCGCGCATCCTTCAGATCGATCGCGGCGAGATCGTCGCCGTCGAGCCTGACGGTTCCATTCGATCCGGTCAGTTCGATCTGACGCGAGTAGCCGGGGTACGCCGAGGTCGCCGCCTCGAGCGTCCCGACCGCACCGTTGGCGAATTCCAGCACCGCGACCGCCGTGTCCTCCACGTCGATCGCATGGAGCCCGGCGATCGTCTTGCCGAACACGCGGCGGACCGGGCCGAACAGCCACAGCAGCAGGTCAACCGTGTGCACGCCCTGGTTCATCAGTGCGCCGCCACCGTCGAGCGCCTGTGTCCCGCGCCAGCGCGAACCGGCGTAGTACGACGGCGGCCGGTACCACTTCACGCGTGCGTTCGCGAGAATCGGCGTGCCCAGCCGACCGCCCTCCACGAGCGTCTTCAGACGCTGCACGTCCGGTTTCAGGCGATCCTGAAAGATGACGCCGAGCGTCACGCCTGCGCGCACCGCCTCTCCGATGAGCGCGTCGGCCCGCGCCGTTGTCACGTCGATCGGTTTCTCGACGAGCACATGCAAGCCACGTTTCGCCGCCGCGATGCCCTGCTCGGCGTGCAGGCCGGACGGGCTGCCGATCACGACCATGTCGAGCGGGACGTGCGCGAGCAGCGCGTCGAGCGAATCGCAGGCGGTGCCACCGTAGCGGCCGGCGAGCTGCTCGGCATGCGCGCGCGTTGGCGCGAACACCGCCGCGACCTCGACGCCGGGAATCGCGGCCGCCGCGCGCGCGTGCGTGTCGCTGATGTTTCCCGCGCCGATCAATCCGATGTGGATCACCGGGGACTCAACGGACCGCGACGAACGAGGAGTATTCGCGCTCGATCCGGGAAGGCCCCGACTTCTCCTCGAGCACGACGACGCGGTAACGGAACGTCGCCGCCTGCCCTGGCTCCAGGGTGAAGTTCATGGTCTCGCGTCCCTCGGTGAAGGCCTTCGCCCCGAGCGGGTTGGCGGCGAACAGCCCATAACCGCGCGCGTGCCAGTAGGTCGGGAAGCCGGGATTCTTCGGATGGTCGATGATCGCGATCGTGATCTGCTGCGGGCCGATCAGTCCGGAGAGCAGCGTCCAGCGTCCGCGCGTGCTCCAGACGGCGTCGCCCCGCTTTCCTTCGCTGCTCACGTACTCGCCGGTGATGCCGGTGTTGTCCATCTTCGGCACCGTGGTCGCACGGCCGGCGATGTCGGTGAAGACCAGCGGTTCGTTCGACGGCTGTTCGAGCTGACGCGCGACGCGCATGCCGAGCATGCCGTCCTTCGCGTCGGCGAAGACCACCCGCTCGCCGGCGGCGGTCAGCGTTGCGATGCGGTCGATCGTCCGCG